>CAJHXX010000273.1_pt1 | contig 18463 bp, 13 predicted proteins | sample 9198511 | NCBI WGS metagenome assembly CAJHXX01 (sample SAMEA7708325, study PRJEB35096) | sediment metagenome | biome: marine neritic benthic zone biome [ENVO:01000025]; feature: sediment [ENVO:00002007]; material: shallow marine sediment [ENVO:03000034] sea grass bed [ENVO_01000059] ...
CGATCGCCGGGCACCGCACCAGCGTTTCGCTGGAGCAGCCGTTCTGGGACGAGCTCGGCGAAATCGCGCGGACCCGTGGCGTCAGCCTCAACCGGCTGATCGCCGAGATCGACCAGACGCGCGCGACCAACCTGTCGAGTGCAATCCGGGTCTATGTGCTGCAGTGGCTGAAGGGTGGTCGCGCCTAATTCCGCCGTCGGGAAAGCGCGTCCAACAGGCCCTCGGCGGCATCCTGGTCGAGGTCCTTCAGCATGTCCTCGGCGACGGCGGGCGGTTCGATCTTTGCCTCGGCCTCGGCCGCCCGGCGCTGTTCCGCCTGCCGGGCCTCGGCGCGGCGCGTGATGAAGGCCTCCAACTCCCGGGTGCGCAGGCGCCGCGCCGGATCGTCGATCGGGCCGGCGAAGTCGATGCCGAAGGCCGGTACGCCCGGCGGCTCGGTCGGCTGCAACGCGGCGCTGAGATTCATGCGCCAGGCGGGCAGCTCGATCCGCCCGCTGAGCGTCGCGGCGCCGCCGTCCAGCCGCGCGACGCTGTCCGCGACGGTCACCACGCCGCTTCGGATCGGCCAGGTGCCGGAGGCGGCGTGCAGCGCCGTCTGCCCGCCCGACAGCGTCGCCGCAATCAGCTCGGCCGCGTCGCCCGCGCCGCCGAGCCCGGCGTTCAGGCCCGGCAGGTCGATGCCCGCGATGGCGCCCTCGCGCACGGCGACGCGGGCCTCGCCGTTCAGGGACTCGACCATCTCTCGCTGATTGTGGCCCTGCGCCGTGAAGTTGCCCCCGAGGTCGAAGCGGCCGGACAGCCGGTCGATGCCGGCGACGGCGGTCAGCGCCGCGCGCCAATCCGCCTCGGTCAGCCCGGCCCGAATCTCGAGCGTCGGGACCGGCGCCGTGTCGACCGTCCCCGTTAGCGCCACATCACCGCCGAACAGGCGGCCGGCAAGCTGCTCCAGGGTCAGCCGGCCATCTTCGAGCGTGAAGGTCATTCGCGGCTCGGCGAGCCGATAGCCGCGCATCGTGAAGGCCGTCGCGTTCAACTCGACATCGGCATCGACCGCCTGCAGGTAATCCAGCGCGAAAGGCGCCTCCGACCAGCGCGGCCGATCGGGGGCGTCCGGCGCCGCAAGCCCGGCCGTGGCCGCCGGCAGGAACAGGTCCGCGGCGATCTCGTTTGCCGTAAGACGCGCTGTGAGCATCGGCCGCGGCCCGGCGAAGTCGACGTCGAACCCGCCCCGGATCGCCGCCGGCCCGACTCGCAACTCGACCTCGGGAATTTCCGCCGCCAACGCCCGGCCCTCGACCCCGGCGGTCAGCAAGAAGTCGCCCACCGGATCGGCCGCCGGTTGGAAATCGATCCCGAGGCCGCGCGCCAGTGCCACTGCATTGTCGTGCTTGACCAACAAGTCCAGCCGATAGGCGAGTTCCTCCGCCGCCAACCCGCCGCTGCCATCGACCACCACGGCGGCGCCGGCCATACCCAGCCGGATGGCGAACTTCAACGCTTCCGCCGTGCCGTTGAGCTTCGCCTCAACGCGGAGCGGGCCGTCGGCGCCGTCGAGCGGCGCCACCGGCAGGTCCAATCGTCCGGCCAGCACGGCCAGGCTTTGATGCCGCCCCGAGATTTCCAGGTCGACGCGCGGCACATCCAGCGCGTCCCGGACACGGCCCCGAACATCCAGCGCCGCATCGCCGAGGTCGGCGGCCAGCGCCACCGTCGCGTCGGCGGCCAACCCGGTAATGTCGAGCTTGACGTCGCCGGCAAGGCCGGCCGCCGTCGGCGGCAGGACGACATCGAAGCGGCGCAGCAGGCCGGTGAAATCGGCGGCGGCGAGCCGCGCCGCCAGATCGAAACGCGGCGTGCCGCGCAAGTCGGCGACCGAGCCGGTCAGCGTCGCCGCGGCGCCGGCGACACGGCCGAGACGCGCCCGCCGGATTGTGAGCGTGCCGTCGAACAAGGCGAGGTCGAATTCGACGTCCTCGGCCGTCTGCCCCTGATAGACCAGGCGGCCGACGCGCAGCTTCGCATTGGAATCGAATTCGCCGAGCCGGACAAGCAGCGGCCGGTCGTCCAGCGCCGCGGCCTCGGCCGGCGGCTTGGCGATATAGGCGTCGAGGTTGGCCCGGTCGACGGCCAAATCGATGCTGAACGACGGCCGCCGGCGCAGCGCATAGGCGGCGGCGCCGGTGATCCGCGACGTATCGAGACGCAGATCGACCTCGTGCACCTGCACCACTTCGTCGGTCACCCGGAATCCGGCCACCAGGTGGAACTTACGCAGGCGGTCGACCGACACCGCCTTGGTGTCGACGCCAAGGCGGTCGAGCATCGCCCGCATGTTGTTGGAGCCGGCCTCCAGCCGGCCCTCGAAACGCGGCCGCCCGCCGGGCGTGACAAGGCGGCCCGACAAGGCCACCGTCGAGCCGCCGGCCAACAGCGCCGTGGCGCGCGAGACGACGACCGCGCCGTCGGCCATCTGCGCGGCAACCCGTGCCCGGCGGGCGACGCCGCCGGGCCAGGTGACGGCGGCCGCCTCCAGCTCGATGGCGCCGGTCAGGCCGGCCGGCAGGACGAAACCGCCGCCGCCCCGCTCCACCGGCGACGTCGCAGCGGCGGCGCCGTCAGTGCCATCGGCGAGCCACGGCGCCAAGTCCAAACGACTCGCCGAAAGCCGAATGTTGAGGTTGGGCCGCGGCCCGAAGGCGAGCTGCAGATCGCCGCCGAGCGCCGTCTCCCCGACGCGCAACGCGAGCTTGTCGAGCGTCAGCGCGCCGGCCGAGGCGGCCAGCTCGGCGGTTGCCTCGAAGCCCGTGCCCTCAGCCCCCTGGATCGTCCAACTCGCGCCGTAGGCCCGCGCCAGGGCCGCCGCCAGGGCGGCGAATCGGTTGCCCTCGAGCTTGGCTCGTCCGGTCAAGCGCCGCGCCGGCTCGGCCGCCGACAAGACGCCGATCAGCTCCAGCCGGGCGTCGCCGTCGCGGGTCTCCACGGCGAGCCTGGCCGGGGCGGCGCGGCCGCCGCCGAAATCACCGAGCTCGGCCGACAGTGCGAGCGGCAGTTCGCGCCAGTCGGCGAAGGCCACGACCCGGTACGGCCCGTCGAGGGAGGCGGCGCTCAGTTCCGCATCGAGGCCGTCGAGCCGTTCGGCAATGCCGGCGAGGTGGTCGCGGTAGATGATGGTGGCGTCCTCGATCATCATCTGGTCGAGCCGCACCGTATCCAATCCGCCGGCCGGCGGACCGGCCGCCGCCTCGCCGCCGTCGTCACGCTGGTCACGCCAATTGACGGTACCGTCCGCCGCGCGGATCAGCTCGACGACCGGTTCGATTAGGACGATGCGCCGGACCAGGATCTCGCCGGTCAGGAGCGGCCAGAGCGCCACCTCGACGTCGAGAGACTTGACCCGCGCCAGATCGGGCACGGCCGAACCTGGCGGATTGGCGATCGCCAGTTCGGCGACCGCGAGGCGCGGCGTCGGCAGCAGCTTAAACCGGATGTCGCCGCCGACCTCCAGTTGCCGGCCGGTCGCCTCAGCGACGCGAAGGGTGATCTCCGATTTGTAGTCGTTGACGTCGACCAGATACGGCAAGGCAACGACGGCGCCGATCAGCAGCACCACGATGGCCGCGACTACGATCGCTAGCGTTCTCAAACAACCTCCCGCAACCCTGGGCGTGTCACGATGTCGATAAAAGCCCGTTCCGGCGCTTGCGCCGACTCAGCTTTCGTTTAAGCTTCGCACGACACCGAATTGATAACCGGTCCTGAGGCTCCGGCCGAAACTGGGTGCAGTGGCATGGGAGATGTAGTCAACCTCAATCAGTACCGCAAGCAACGCGAACGCTCTTCACGCGAGACGCGGGCGGCGGAGAATCGGGTGCGGCACGGAAAGTCCAAGGCCGACCGGATGATGCACGAACGCGAGCGGGCGCGGCTAGACCAGGATCTCCAGGGCAAGCAGCTGCTCGACAACACCGAACCCGACGAGCCGTCGACGCCAGCCTGAGCCACCGGCCCCAGCCCATCCGCGGTCCGGCGCGGCCGGATTCAGGTGAGCGGGATCATGACATGTTCGCGGAATGGCGCGCGATCGCGAAGGCGGGCGTACCAGGCCTCGATATTAGGTAGCGCCGGCCGCTCGATGTCGAGCGCGTAATAGCGGTAACAGGCGGCGCCGACCGGAATGTCGCCCATGGTGAGGCTGTCGCCGACCACGTAGTCCCGGTCCGTCATATGCTGCTCGAGCCGCTGCCAGAGCGGACCGAGGGCCGCGACCGCCGCGTCGACGGCGGCTTGGTCCCGTTCTTCCGGCGGCGTCCGGATCAGCCCCCAGAACACCACCGTGAAATCGGGCATCAGCGTGGTCTGCTGCCAATCCATCCATTGGTCGGCGACCGCGCGCACCGCCGGGTCTTCCGGCCACAAGCCGCCGGCGCCGTATTGCGCGGCCAGATAGCGGACGATGGCGTTGGATTCCCAGAGCACGAAATCGCCGTCGACCAGGGTCGGCACGCGCGCGTTCGGGTTTTTCGCCAGATAATCCGGCTCATTCACGCGGCCGAAGACGCCGCCGGCGTCGATTCGCTGATGCGCCAGGCCGAGCTCACCGACCGCCCACATCGCCTTCTGTACGTTGATCGAATTGTTGCGCCCCCAGATCGTCAGCATCGCTCGCCCTCGCTTGTCACCGATTCCGTAAGATCGATTATGGCAAGCGCGCCGGCCGGGCGAAAGTATCGGCCCGCGATCGGTCCCGGACGCATGACGCAAGAAGTCACGGATGCCGCAACGGCAACAGCGGTTCGAGTTATCAAAAAACCTTCTTTCCATAACATTTTTATTCTATGTGTCTTATAAACAAAAGTACTGCCCGAAAAACAACATTGACAGTGATCGAGCCAAACCGGCAATAATGAAAAAATCTTATGTCATCTTAGGGGTGAGGAAGAGGGAACGAATGCCGCAAATGGAAAGACGTGAACTTATTCGGATGACGTCGAATATGGTTTCGGTCTACCTGTCGAACAACAACGTCGATTCGGAGAATATCCCGGAAATCATCAACAGCATCTACGGCGCGCTGCAGGCCGTCGGCGAGGAGAGTCCGCAGCTCGAGCCGGCGGTGCCGGTGCGCAAATCGATCACGCCCAACTATATTATTTGTCTGGAGGACGGCAAGGAACTGAAGATGCTCAAGCGCCACCTCAAGACCCGCTACAACATGACACCGGACGAATATCGCGAGCGCTGGAGCCTGCCGCGCGACTATCCCATGGTGGCGCCCAACTATTCGAAAGAACGCGCCCGGATGGCGAAGGAATTCGGCCTCGGCCGCAGCCGCGCCGGGTAGACCAAAGACCGTCACCCGCCGGTGAGTCCGCCGGCGCCCCCAGGCACCGGTTGCGCCGCCTCGACATTCCGGCCGATCCGTAGCAATCTCCCGCCGCCGCCGAGCGGCGAGCCGGCGCAGACCGGCGAACGGCAGATTTGTCGGGAGATGGCCGGAGATGGTCTTCGCGCTACCGGAACCACACCGGGTGGTGGACCTGACGATGGCGGACGGCGCCATCGTCCGCCTGCGCCAGCATGGCGATCCGGCCGCCCCGCGCATCGTCATGAGCCACGGCAACGGCATGGCGATGGATTTCTACTATCCGTTCTGGGGCCCGCTTACCGACGATTACGAGATCATTCTCTACGATTTCCGCAATCACGGCTGGAACCCGGTCCACGGCGTCACCCACCACAATTTTCCGATCTTCGTCTGGGACAACGAGACCATCTGCGACGCCATCCAGCGCGAGTTCGGCGAAAAGCCGATGCTGGGCGCGTTCCATTCCATGTCGGCGATCACGTCCATCCTGCAGACGCTGCGCTTCGGGCCGCGCTGGGACGCGCTGGCGCTGTTCGATCCGCCGCTGACACCGCCGAACGGCCATCCGCTGGAGAAGGCCGCGCTGGAGGATCATTTCGCGATGAGCGCACGCGCCGCCCGTCGGCCGGAGCGCTACGACTCCTACGACGACTTCGTCCAGGTGCTGAAGCGGGTGCCGCAGTTCTCCCGCCTGGTGCCGGGCGCGCATGAACTGCTCGCCCAGGCGACGCTCTGCGGCGATCCGGAGAACGGCGGCGTAATGCTGCGCTGCCCGCGCGACTGCGAGGCGCAGGTGTTCCGCTCCAACACGGATTCGACCATCGCCGCCCAGATGCCCGATTTCCCGGTGCCGCTGATCTTCATCTGCGGCGACCCCGAGCTGGCCGGCGCGACGGCGCCGAGCTACAGCTCCCGGGCGCTGGCCGAGGATTGGGGCGTGGAATGCGCGGTCGTGCCGGAGACCACCCACTTCCTGCAGACCGAGGCGCCGGCCGAGAGCGCCGAGGCGATGCTGGCGTTCTTCCGCCGGCACGGCTTCCTCGCCTGACCCCGTGGCCCGGGCCACGGGCTTGGGTTACCATCCCGGAATCGAGACGCGGGGGAGGAGACGCAGCATGGCCGATTCCAAGCCGGTCGTGGTCCAGGCGGAGGCGCTGCCGCCGTTCGTCGAGGAAAAGCTCGGCCGGACCTTCACGGTGCGCAAGCTGTTCGAGGCGGCCGACCTGGACGCGATGATCGCCGAGACGGCACCGGAGACCCGCGGCATGGCCGTCGACGGCGCCGCCGACGCGGAACTGATCGCCGCCTTCCCGAAGCTCGAGATCATCGCCGCCAACTCGGTCGGAGTCGACGCCATCGACCTCAAGGCGGCCGAGGCCGGCGGCATCATCGTCACCAACACGCCGGACGTGCTGAACGACTGCGTCGCCGATATGGCGATGGCGCTGGCGCTCGCCACCTCGCGCATGCTGTTGGAATGCGACCAATTCGTGCGCGCCGGGCGCTGGCCCGAGGACGAGAAGCCGCTTGCCTGGCGGGTCTCGGGCAAGCGTATCGGCATCCTCGGGCTCGGCCGCATCGGCAAGGTGATCGCGCGCCGGGCCGCGGGCTTCGACATGGAAATCGGCTATCACGGCCGCAACCCGCAGGACGGCATCGAGCATCGCTACTACGCCAACCTGGTCGAGCTCGCCGCCGACAGCGACTTCCTGGTGGTCGCCTGCCCCGGCGGCGCCGAGACTCGACACCTGGTCAACGCCAAGGTGCTCGGCGCGCTCGGCCGTGACGGCATCCTGGTCAACATCGCGCGCGGCAGCGTGGTCGACCAGCGCGCCCTGGTCACCGCGCTGAAGAGCCGGGCGATCCGCGCCGCCGGCCTCGACGTGTTCGAGGACGAGCCGAATGTGCCGCCGGAACTGTTCGCGCTCGACAACGTGGTGCTGCAGCCGCATCAGGGCTCCAGCACCTTCGAGACGGCGACCGCGATGGGCGACCTGATGATCGACAACCTGGTGCGCCATTTCGATCGCCGCGACGTCCTGACCCGCGTGGTCTGAGCGGCGCGGCCGTATGTCCGAGACCCGGCGCGACAGCATCGAAACTCCGTATGGCTGGGTGGTGGCGGGCGCCTCGCTGTTGCTGATGGCGACCGCCTTCGGCGCCAGCTACCTGACCGTGGTCGGGCTGAAACCGGTGGCGGCGGCCTTCGACTGGCCGCGCTCGGTACCCTCGCTCGCCTATTCGATGATCCTGCTCGGCGCCGGCGTCGGCGGCATCGTTATGGGCTATTGGTCGGACCGGCGCGGCATGGGCGGCCCGGCGCTGTTCGGTGCCGTCATGGTCGGGCTCGGCGCGATCCTGGTGAGCCGCTCGGAAGGCATGTGGACCATGCTGCTGACCAGCGGCCTGGTGATCGGCCTGCTCGGCAACGGCACGGTGTTCTCGCCGCTGCTGACCAACGCGACCCGGTGGTTCGACCGCCGCCGCGGCATCGCCGTGGCCATCGTCGCCTGCGGCCAAAGCCTGGCCGGTGCGGTCTGGCCGATGGTGTTCCGGTACGGCATCGACGAGATCGGCTGGCGCCGCACCTGGCTCTATTACGGCCTGTTCGCGATCGCCGTGATGGTGCCGCTCAGCCTGCTGCTCCGGCGGCGGCCGCCGGCGATCCCGCTTGGGCCGGCCGATGCCGCGCCGGCCGAGGCGCCGGCGCGCGCGCTCTCGCTGCCGCCCAATCTGAGGCTGGCCATGCTGTCGCTCGCCATCGTCGGCTGCTGCGTTGCCATGGCAATGCCGATGGTGCATATCGTCGCCTATTGCAGCGACCTCGGCTTCGCCGCGGCACGCGGGGCCGAGATGCTGTCGCTGCTGTTGGCCGCGGCCTTCGTCAGCCGGCTCGGCTTCGGCTGGCTGTCGGATCGGATCGGCGGCCTCGCCACCATCCTGCTCAGCTCCGCCCTGCAGGCCGCGACGCTCGCGATCTATGTCTGGGTCGACGACCTGATCGGGCTCTACCTCGTCTCCGGCGTCTTCGGCCTGGTGTTCGGCGGCATCGTGCCGGCCTATGCGCTGGCGGTGCGCGAGCTGTTCCCGGCCGGCGAGGCGGGCTGGCGGATCGGCGTCGTCTATCTGTTCGGCACCGTCGGCATGGCGCTCGGCAGTTGGCTCGGCGGCTGGATCTTCGACCTGACCGGCGCCTACCAGATCGCCTTCCTGACCGGCGTGGCCTTCAACCTGGCCAACCTGGCGCTGATCGGCAGCCTGATCTGGAGCGCCGGCGGCGCGGCGCGGCCCAGCGCCGCCGCCGCGTGAGCGGCGCGATGCCGGCGCCCGCCGATCGCGGCCTGCGCGGCCCGATGTACCCCTGGGGCGTCGCCATGGCGGCGGGCGGCGGCGTCTGCCTGTCGGTCGGCGGCCTGATCCTGCGCCATATCGAGGGCGCCGACGGCTGGCAGATCCTGTTCTACCGCTCTGTCGCCTTCAGCCTCACCCTGCTCGCCTTCCTGGCGATCCGCTATCGCGGCCGGCTGGTGGCGCCGTTCCTCGCCATCGGCTGGCGCGGCCTGGCGGTCGCGGTGATGCTGGGCCTCGGCTTCACCTGCTACCTGTACGCCATCCTGCTGACCACCGTCGCCAATGTCGTGTTCATCATCAGCGCCGCGCCGTTTTTCGCCGCACTGCTCGGCTGGCTGGTTCTACGCGAGCGGGTCGGCGCCGTCACCTGGGCGGCGATCACCGCGACGGTGTTCGGCATCGGCCTGATGTTCGCAGACGGCCTCGCCACCGGCGGGCTGATCGGCAACATCGTGGCGCTCGGCGTGCCCGCCACCTTCGCCGTGATGGTGGTGCTGCTGCGCGGCGCCGGGACTGTGGACATGGTGCCTGCGACCTGCCTCGCCGGCGTGGTCGCCGGCGCCATCGCCGCCCTGTTGGCCGACGGCTTCGCCGTCTCGGCGCATGATTTCTGGCTCTCCATGCTGCTCGGCAGCGTCCAGGTCGGCCTCGGCTTCCTGTTGCTGACCGTCGGCACCCGCTACGTGCCCGCCGCCGAGGTGGCGCTGCTTTCCCTGACCGAGACGGTGCTGGCGCCGATCTGGGTCTGGCTGTTTGTCGACGAGTTGCCGAGCGCCCTGACCCTCGCCGGCGGCGTCGTAGTGCTGGCGGCGGTGACCGTCCGCGCCGTTATCGGCCTGCGCGGCGAACGGCCGCCTGATCGGAGGCTGGCATGACCCGACCGGTGAAGAACCTGCTGTTCATCGTCGCCGACCAGTGGCGCGGCGACACGCTCGGCGCCCGCGGCCATGCCTGCGTGCAGACCCCGCATCTCGATGCCCTCGCCGCGGACGGCGTCGCCTTTGCCAGCCATTTCGGCCAGGCCTCGCCCTGCGGCCCGGCACGCGCCTCGATGCTGACCGGGCTCTACATGATGAACCACCGCCAGGTCGGCAACGGCACGCCGCTCGCCGCACGCTTCCCCAACCTGGCGCTGGAAGCGGCCAAGGCCGGCCTGGAGGCGGCGCTGTTCGGCTATACCGACACGCCGCTCGACCCAGGCCTGCGCGACGCCGCCACCAGCTTGGCCGAGGCCTGGATCTGCCCCGGCTTCAGCCCGGTGGCGCCGTTCCTGTTCGCCGACGGCTTCGCCGCTTGGACCGCCGCACTCCGTGCCAAGGGCTATGCCATTCCGGAGCGGCCGATCGACATCTATGGCCCGGCGGAGGGCACCGATCCGAAGACCTACCCGCCCTCGCGGCTCCGCGCCGAGGACACCGACACCGCCTACCTGACCGATGCGGCGCTCGACCATATCGCCGCCAAGGGCGACCAGCCCTGGTTCGTGCACCTCGCCTGCCTGCGCCCGCATCCGCCGATGTTCGCGCCGGAGCCGTACAATTCGCTGCACGACCCGGCCGCCGCGCCGGCACCGAGGCGCCCCGCCGACCCGAGGGACATCAAGCGGCAGCATCCCTACCTGGCCTGGGCGATCGAGACCCAGAGCTACCGCGAGTACTTTCACCGGCGGCTCGCGCCGGCGGAGATCACTGACGACAACGACCGCCGGATGCGCGCCGTTTATTACGGCAATTGCAGCGAGGTCGACGCCCAGATCGGCCGCCTGATCGCGCATCTGAAAGCGGCCGGCGCCTATGACGATACCCTGATCGTCTTCACTTCCGACCATGGCGAGCAGTTCGGCGACAACTGGCTCTATGGCCGGCGCGGTCCCTATGACGGCCATTTCCACCTGCCGCTGATCATCCGCGACCCGCGGCCGGCGGCGGACGCGGCGCGCGGTGCCACCGTCGACGCCTTCACCGAGGCGGTCGACCTGATGCCGACCATGCTGGCGGCGCTCGGCCGCGCCGCGCCGCCGGGCCTCGACGGCGCCTCGCTGGTCCCCTTCCTGCACGGCGCGACGCCGGCCGGCTGGCGCCAGGCGGTGTTCTACGAGCTCGATTTCCGCGACACCCCGCGCCGGCGCATCGAAGCCGCGCTCGGCCTCGCCAGCGCCGAGTGCCAACTCGCCGTGCTGCGCGACCGGGATTACAAATACGTCCATTTCGCCGGCCTGGCGCCGCTCCTCTTCGACCTGCGGGCCGACCCGGCGGAGCAGCACGACCTGGCGCGGGATCCGGCGCATGCGGCGCTGCTCTGGCGCTACGCCGAGGCGATGCTGTCACGGCGCATGAGCAGTGCCGACCGGGCGCTGACCGGCTTCCACCAGCCCTATGACGGCGATCTGCAGGAGCTGTCGCGCGGCCCGTGAGGCGGAGCCCAACGACGATTGCCGCAGGCGCAATTTTCTGTCAGTTTGCGATGCTGAGATGGTGGAACTGCTCCAACTGTTCGCGGTGCTCTGCTTTCCGTTCGTGATTGTCGACGCCGCCACCCTGATCTGGCCGGCGCCGCGCGACGGCGCCCGCCGGCTGACGCCGCGCGAGGGCGCGCGGATCGGCGCCAGTTGTCGCGCCAGGCTGGGCTTCATCGCCTGGCTGCTCGGCGGCATCGGCGCTGGCGCACTGGTCGACGGGTTGTTCGGCCTGCCGCTGACCGCCGCCGGCATCGGCGTGCTCGGTGCGCTCTACGGCTTTCTGGTGCATCTGCGCGGTCCGCAATGGGCAGCTAACTGAGATCCGGCGTATCATGTGACCCGCCGGCTGCCTGATCGGCGCTTTGCGAATCCCCGGGGCCGGGCCCAAGATCATCCGATGACCAGCGCAGAAGCCGCCGCGGACGAGACCACGACCCCGTTGACGCGGGCGCTGATCCTGGCGACGCTGACCACAACGGTCGCGCTCTACGCCATGACGCTGACCATCGCCAACGTGTCGCTGCCGCAGATGCAGGGCGCGTTGTCGGCGACCCAGGACCAGATCGCCTGGGTGGTGACCTTCAACATCGTCGCCACCGCCGTCGCCACGCCGATGACCGGCTGGCTGACCTCGACCTTCGGCCAGCGCCGGGTGATGGTCTATGGCGTGGCCGGCTTCACCGTCTCCACCCTGCTCTGCGGCATGGCGACCGGGCTGCCCGACCTGGTCGCCTATCGCATCTTCCAGGGCCTGTGCGGCGCCCCGCTGGTGCCGCTCAGCCAGGCCATCGTGCTGAGCGTCTATCCGCAGCGCCAACACGGCATGGTGACCTCCTTCTTCGGCATCGGCGTGGTGATCGGGCCGATCATCGCGCCGACCCTGGGCGGCTATTTGAGCGAGCTGTATAGCTGGCGCTGGGTGTTCTTCATTGTCGTGCCGTTCGGCATCATGTCGCTGATCGGCGTGCTGATCTTCGTCCGCGACGGCGGCCGCCAAGGCGGTGTGCGGCTCGACTGGAGCGGCTTCCTGGCGCTCTCGGTCGCCATCGCCACCTTCCAGCTGATGCTCGACCGGGGCGAGCGCAACGACTGGTTCGAATCGACCGAGATCCTGATCGAGGCGATCGCCGCGGTCGGCGCGTTCTACATCTTCGTGGCGCACAGCCTGACCGCCAAGCGGCCGTTCCTCAATCCGCGCCTGATGCTGGACCGCAACTACACGGTCGGGCTGATGCTGACGCTGATCTTCGGCATGTTGAACTTCACGCCGATGGTGCTGCTGCCGTCGATGCTGAAGGGCCTGCAGGCCTATCCGGACTCGATCATCGGCCTGCTGTTGGCAGCGCGCGGCGCCGGCACCCTCGCCGGCTTCATCATCATGCTCTACGCCAACCGGTTCGACCCGCGCATCTGGCTGGTCGTCGGCTTCGGCGCGCAGGCCATCGCCGGCTGGGGCATGGCCCAGTTCGACGTCAACGCCACAACCTGGGACGTCGCCTGGACCAGCTGCCTGCAGGGCCTGGGCGTCGGGTTCCTGTGGGTGCCGCTGACCCTGATTACCTTCAACACCCTGGACCCGCGCTACCTGCCGGAAGGCACCGCCGTGTTCCACCTGCTGCGCAACATCGGCAGCAGTATCCACATCTCGATCACCATCGCATTGGTGCTGCGCACGGCGAAAATGAACTACGCCGGCCTGACCGAATATGTGTCACCGTTCAACGAGGCGCTGAAATATCCCTGGGCGCGCGGCCTGTGGAACCCGGAGAGCACCGCCGGCCTGGCCGCGCTCAGCAGCGAGATCCAGCGCCAGTCGCTGATGATCGGCTATATCAACGCCTTCTATTTCTATGCCTTCACCGCCGCCGCCGTGCTGCCGCTGATCCTGCTGGTGCGCTGGCGGAAGAACAAATCCGAGAAATAGTGGTTGGCGATCCGATCAGGCGGCGGAATCGCGCGATTGTTATGTCGCAGACACTCTTGATCGTTGAATAGGAATTTTCCTTCTATTTTTTGCGCTTACACCGCACCCCGCTCCGACAGATCGAAATGTTCCGGCGGGACACCGCGGCTGGCCTTCGATGATTCTTCGGGTGGCGGCGGGCGGCGGTGCCAATCATGACCCGACTCAGCACTTTTAGGGTTCAATTTCCAGAAATAAAACAACTGAGAATCTTGCCAACCGGAAATCCCCAAGTCGCCCGCGCTTACGGCTTTGTTTACGTCTTGTCGCAAGAATACAGCGCTTTTGTTCGTCGACCGGCCGGCGACTTGCCGATCGGGCGCCTTGAGAAAAGGGAACGCCGCGAGGCGCCCGCGAGACCTTGAACGAGACCATACCCGAACCGCAATCCATCGACGCCGCCCCCGGCGAGAAGGACTCGCAGATGCGTGCCCTGATCGAACACGCGATCGAGGGAATGGTCGTGTTCGATTCGGCGCTGCGGCCGCTGTTCGCCAACCCGGCAGCCGGCGAGATCTTCGGTGACGGGCCGGACGGACTCCTGCAACGGCAGACGGTCATTGAACTGATCGCGGAGCTCGAGCACGAGAATTTCATTGCGCTCTGGAACATGCATCGCGACGGCGTGTCGGCCAGCCACGAGATCCAGGGCGCCGGCGCCAACGGGTCGGCGGTCTGGCTCGAGGGGCGCTTCACAGAGATCACCTGGGGCAGTGGTTCGGCAACGCTCTGGACCATGCTCGATGTCACCCAGCGCCGGCAGACGGAGCAGGCGCTGGCCGGACGCGAGCAGTATTATCGCCAATTGGTGGAACATTCGCAGGACGCGATCACCGTACTCGACCGCGATTACGTCATCCGATATGTCAGCCCGGCCGGATTTGCGACACTCGGTTATGCCCCGGATGAATTGGTCGGGCGGAGCTGCTTCGAATTCGTCCATCCTGATTTGGTCGCCGTCTGCCGGGCCGCCCTGGACGCCGCGGCGGCGGATCCCGACCTGCCCCTGAAGGGCAGATACCGGCTTCTCGCCAAAAACGGGGACTGGATCGGCGTGGATTCGGTCGGGACATTCATCACCGGCGCCGACGGTGAGCCGCGGGTGATCCTGAGCTCACGCGACATCACCGAGCGCGTCGAAGCCGAGTTGACCAATGCGCGGTTCATGGCGGCGCTGGATCATTCGCCGATCAGCCTGACGCTGTGGGACAAGGACGACCGCCTGCTGTATTTCAATCGATCCCAATATTCCCTCTACAACGATGTTGCCGACGCCCTCGAGCCGGGCGTATCGATGGAATTTTTTCTTCGTTTGTTGGTGAGCGAAGGCATGCTGCCCGAAGCCTCGGGGCGCGCGGAAGACTTTGTCGCGGAGCGCTTGCGGCAGCATCGGGGGGGCCGACCTTCCGGCTCGTTCGAGCAGCAGTTCGGGGATCACTGGTTGAAATGCTACAAGGAGCGATTGCCTGACGGCTCCACTTTGCTGGCAGCCGTCGACATCAGCGATCAGATCTACGGCGAACACGCGCTGCGCGAGACCAAGGCCCAGCTGCAGGCCATCCTCGACAACACCCGCGCCCTGGTCTATCTGAAGGACCTCGACGGTCGCTACATCCTGGTCAACCCGCGCGCTCAGGAAATCAGCGGCGACACACTCGTGCTCGGCAAGACCGACCACGAGCTGACCACCAAGGACTTGGCCGACGCCCGCGTCGCCAATGACCGCAAAGTGCTCGGCAGCGCTGCGGCAGCCGAGTACGAGGAGGAGGTGCGGCTGCCCGAAGGCGGCATCCGCACCTATATTTCCACCAAATTCCCGCTGAAGGACGATCACGGCAAGATCGTCTCGATCGGCGGCATCTCCAGCGACATCACCCAGCTGAAACAGGCGGAACAGGCGCTGCGCGACGGCGAGGAGAAGTTCCGCATGCTGGTCGACGGCTCGATCCAGGGCCTGTTCGTGCATCAGGACGAGAAGGTCGTCTACGCCAACCAGGCGATGGCCGACATGCACGGCTACAGCATGGACGAACTGCTGGGGCTCGATATCTGGAAACTGATCAGCCCCGACGAGACGAAACGGATGGCGCGCTACCGCGAGCTGCGGACCGCCAACCGCGAGGCGCCGAACCGTTACGAGTACCGCGGCCTCAAGCGGGACGGCACCGTCATCTACGTGGAGCAGATGGTCCGCAACATCGACTGGGAGGGCCGGCCGGCATTCCAGAACACCCTGATGGACGTCACCGAGCGCAAGCACGCCGAGGCGCTGATGCAGCAGATGACCGAGGCGCTGCGCGCCGAGAAGGAGCGCGCCGAGGACGACAACTCGGCGAAAAGCGCGTTTCTGGCGGCAATGAGCCACGAGTTGCGCACGCCCTTGAACGCCATCATCGGCTTCTCCGACATCATGCGCCAGCAGCTGCTCGGCCCGCTGCAGAGCAAGTACCACGAATACTCGAACGATATTTGCAACAGTGCCGAGCATCTACGCGACATCATCAACGACATCCTCGATCTCTCGAAGGTCGAGGCCGGGCGAATGGAGCTGGTGGAACGGCCGGTCGATTTGGCCCCCCTGGTCGCATCGTCGGAGACCTTCGTCGCGGCATCGGCGCGGGAGAAAGGCGTGGCGCTTATCGTCACCGTTCCCGACGACCTGCCGCCGCTGCTGATCGACGAGCGCGCGGTCAAGCAGATCCTGATCAATCTGCTGTCCAATGCGGTCAAGTTCACCGCCCGCAATGGCGAAGTCCGAATCTCGGTCCGGCAGGTCGACGGCGGCGTGACCGTGGAGGTGCGCGACACCGGCGTCGGCATCCCCGCCGAGGAGCTCGAGCACGTGTTCGAGCCCTTCCGCCAGGGCAGACGCGGGCAGGACCGGCCAGAGGGCACCGGCCTCGGCCTCGCCCTGGTCAAGTCGCTCGCCGACCTGCACGGCGCGGAGGTTCTGATAGACAGCAGCCCGGGTGCCGGCACATCGGTTCGCGTCCGGTTCAGCCCCGGCCGCACCTTGCGGGACGAGACGGAACACCGATCCGCCGGCGCCTGACCGAAAGGGCGGGGGGTCCGCCCTGACCCGCGCCTGTGCTAGCTTGCCCCGAACGACAATTCAGATCTGGGGGGACGGCATGGCGACCACCGACCTACTCGAGGAGCCGATCGCGGCGATTGCGGCGGCCTTGCGCGCCGGCGAGACGACCTCGGCAGCGTTGACGGACGCGGCGATCGAGCGCCACGAGACGGTCGGCTCGGAACTCGGCGCCTACAAGATCTGGGATCCGGCGCGGGCCCGGCAGCAGGCGGCGGCCGCCGACCGGCTGTTCGCCCTCGGCCGCGACCTCGGCCCGCTGCAGGGCTTGGCCGTCTCGGTCAAGGACCTCTATGCGATGGCCGAATACCCGACCTTCGCCGGCACGCCGAAGGAGCTGCCGGCAAAGTGGCGCAGGGACGGCCCGGTGGTACGCGCCCTGAAGCGGCAGATGGCGGTGATCCCGGGCAAGACCCACACGGTCGAGTTCGCCTTCGGCGGCATCGGCACCAATCCGCATTGGGGTGCGCCGCGCAACCCGTGGGACACGACGGCGCACCGGGTATCCGGCGGCTCGTCGAGTGGCGCCGCGGTCAGCCTCGGCGAAGGCTCGGCGCTGGCGGCGCTCGGCACCGACACTGCCGGCTCGGTCCGCATCCCGGCTTCGATGACCGGCAATGTCGGCCTCAAGACCAGCTTCGGGCGCTGGTCGATCGAGGGCATCGCGCCGCTGTCGCCGAGCCTCGATACCGCCGGCGTGCTGGCGCGCAGCGTCGACGACGCCGCTCTCGCCTTCGCCGCACTCGACCCCTTGACCGAAGATCCGGGCGGCTTCCTCGGCCGGCTCGACCGGTTGCAGGTGGACGACCTTCGGCTCGGCGTCTGCGACGAACATGTCTGGGAGGGCTGCTCGCCCGGCATCGCCGAGGCCACCCGCTCGACGATTTACGAGTTGGAAGACAAGGGCGCCCGCCTCGTCAACGTACCGATGCCGGAGCTGCTCGAGGTGCACGAGATCTTCCTCAAGGGCGGCCTGCCGGCGGCCGAGCTCTACACCTTCCTGAAGCTGGAGCTGCCCGATTGGCTGGACGCGATCGACCCGAACGTGCAGCAGCGCATGGCCGAGGCGGCGACCCTGCCGGCGCATGAATACCTGGCCCGGCGGGCCCTGCTCGACCGCCTGTCCGCCCAGGTCGACGACAAGCTCGGCGCCGTCGACGCCCTGGTCACGCCGACAGTGGCGGTGACGCCGCCGAGGCTGGACGAGATCGCCGACGGCGACGCCTATCGCCGGGCCAACATGCTGGCGCTGCGCAACACCTCGGGCGCCAACTACCTCGGGCTTTGCGCGATCACCCTGCCGGTGGCGCTGGTCGGCGCCGGCCTGCCGGTCGGCCTGCAACTCATGGCGCGCGGCGGCCACGACGTCCGCCTGATCGCTATCGCCCGCGCGGTCGAGGCCGCGCTCGGCACGGGACGGGAACGGATCGGACTACCGCGCGCGGCCCGGTGACGGCTAGACCGAGACGATCTTGCCCGGGTTCATGATGTTGTCCGGGTCGAGCGCCCGCTTCAGGGTGCGCATGACGCTGACCGCCTCGCCGTGCTCGGCCTGCAGGAACTTCATCTTGCCCTTGCCGATACCGTGCTCGCCGGTGCAGGTGCCGCCCATGGCCAACGCCCGCATCACCAGCCGGTCGTTCAGCTCGTCGGCCTCCTTCAGCTCCGCCGGGTCGTCGAGGTTGAGCACGAAGGCGAGGTGGAAGTTGCCGTCGCCGACATGGCCGACGATCGGCGCGATCAGGTTCGACTGGTCGAGGTCCCGCTTGGTCTCGAGCAGGCATTCGGCGAGGCGCGAGATCGGCACGCAGACATCGGTCGCCCAAAGCTCGGCATTGTTGCGCAGCGCCTTGCAGGCATAGGCGGCGTCGTGGCGCGCCTGCCAGAGCTTGGTCCGCTCCTCGGTCCGGGTGGTCCAGCGGAAATCGCCGGCGCCGAACTCCCTACAAAGCGCGCCGACCGACTCCGCCTGCTCGGCGACGCCGGCCTCGGTGCCGTGGAATTCCAGGAACAGCGTCGGCTGGGCCGGATAGTCGAAGCCGGAAAAACGGTTGACCGCGTCCATCTGGACCTCGTCCAGCAGCTCGATCCGCGCCACCGGAATGCCCGACTGGATGGTCAGGATCACCGTGTTGACCGCGCCCTCCAGGTCCGGAAAGGAACAGACCGCCGAGGAGATCGCGGCGGGAATGCCGAACAGCTTGAGCTGGACCTCGGTGATTACGCCCAGCGTGC
>CAJHXX010000258.1_pt1 | contig 18267 bp, 20 predicted proteins | sample 9198511 | NCBI WGS metagenome assembly CAJHXX01 (sample SAMEA7708325, study PRJEB35096) | sediment metagenome | biome: marine neritic benthic zone biome [ENVO:01000025]; feature: sediment [ENVO:00002007]; material: shallow marine sediment [ENVO:03000034] sea grass bed [ENVO_01000059] ...
AGGCGGGCATCACCGTGCTCGACACGCTGACCTGGCCCACGCAACGGCGCCCAGGTGGTGGCCCGGGCCTGGGTCGATGCGGCCTTTCGCGCGCGCCTGCTGGCCGACGGCGCGGCGGCGATTGCCGAACTCGGCTTTAGCGGTCTGGAAAGCGAGCAACTGGTGGTGCTGGAGAACAGCGCCGCGGTCCACAACATGGTCGTCTGCACACTCTGTTCCTGCTATCCCTGGGCCGTCCTCGGCCTGCCGCCGACCTGGTACAAGTCGGCGCCCTATCGCTCGCGCGCGGTGATCGACCCGCGCGGCGTGCTGGCGGAATTCGGCGTCGAGATTGGCGACGACGTGGAGGTTCGGGTCTGGGACAGCACTTCCGAGGTCCGCTATCTGGTGCTGCCGGAACGCCCCGTGGGCACGGAGGGCATGAGCGAGGCCGAGCTGGCCGAGCTGGTGAGCCGGGATTCGATGATCGGTACGGGCAAGGTCGCTGCGCCTTAAGGGAGGCGAACATGAACGGTGCGCATGACATGGGCGGCATGCACGGCATGGGCCCGATCGAGCGCGAGGAGAACGAGCCGGTCTTCCATGCGGAGTGGGAGCGGCGCGCCTTCGCGATCACGCTGGCGATGGGCGCACAGGGGCTGTGGAACCTGGACATGTCAAGGTTCGCGCGCGAGAACGCCGAGCCGGCCGAATATCTCGAGGCGACCTATTACGAGCACTGGCTGCACGGCCTCGAGGTCCTGCTGGTCGAGAATGGCCTACTGACACGTGAAGAGATCGCGGCGCGCGAGGCCGAGATCCAGACAGGGACCCCCTGATGCCCGTGCTGAAAGCCGATCAGGTCGCCGGGGCGCTTGCCAAGGGCGGCAGTGCCCGCGTCGATGCCGATGTGCCGGCCAAGTTCAAGCCCGGCGAGGCGGTGGTCGCGCGCCGCATCAACCCGCTCGGCCATACCCGGCTGCCGCGCTACGCGCGCGGCTGCCGCGGCGTGGTTGACCGAGACCACGGCGTCTTCATTTTTCCCGACGCCCATGCGGTGGACGGCGACCGGAAACCGCAGCACTGCTACAGTGTCTGCTTCCCGGCGCGGGAACTTTGGGGACCCGAGGCGTCGGCGAAGGACAAGGTCTTTATCGACCTGTGGGACGACCATCTCGACCCCGCCGATAACAGATAATCGAAGGGAGGCATCGCGATGACCGACAGACCGGATCTGGAGAGCCTGCCGGCCCTGCCACGCGACGCGCAGGGCCCGATCTTCAATGAGCCCTGGCAGGCGCAGGCCTTCGCCATCACGCTGCGGCTGCACGAGGGCGGTCATTTCCCCTGGAATGAATGGGCCGAGCGCCTCGGCGCGGAAATCACAGCCGCCAAAGAGCGCGGCGACCCGGACCTTGGCGACACCTATTACCACCATTGGCTCGCCGCCCTGGAAAAGCTGGTGGCGGAGAAGGGACTGTTGACGAGCGACGCCCTGGCCGAGCGCAAGGATGCCTGGGACCGTGCGGCGCGCGCCACGCCGCATGGCGAACCGATTCTTTTGGAACAGGCCGCTCGGGCGCTCGAGGATCAGTGAACCGCCGCCTATCGGCGACATTCCAGATTTCGTGACGGGAGTATCACCTCAATGGGGAGCTATCGGATCGCCACTATCGCGGGCGACGGCATCGGCAAGGAAGTGCTGCCGGAAGCAATCCGCGCGCTCGAGGCGGCGGGCAGCCGTTTCGGGTTTTCTTTCGAATGGCAGGAGTTCCCTTGGAACTGTGAGTCTTATCTCGAGACTGGGCGGATGATGCCGGAGGACGGCCTCGAGCAGCTGCGGCCGCATGACGGGATCTTTCTCGGCGCCGTCGGTTATCCGGGGGTGCCGGACCATGTCTCGCTCTGGGGCCTGCTGATCCCGATCCGGCGTGCCTTCCAGCAATACGTCAATCTGCGGCCCCTGAAACTGTTTGCTGGCGTCGATACGCCGCTGAAGGGGCGCGGCCCCGGCGATATCGATTTCGTCGTCGTGCGCGAGAACAACGAGGGCGAATATTCCGAGATGGGCGGGCGCATCTACGCCGGCACGGAGCAGGAGATGGTGATCCAGGAATCCGTCTTCACCCGCACCGGCGTCGACCGCGTGCTGTCATACGCCTTCGAGCTGGCGCGGAGCCGGCCGAAGAAGCACCTGACCTCGGCGACCAAGTCGAACGGCATCATCCACACCATGCCCTATTGGGACGAGCGGGTGGCGGCGATGGCGGCGAACTACGCGGACGTCACTACCGACCAGTTCCATATCGACATCTTGACGGCCCATTTCGTGCAGCATCCGGACTGGTTCGACGTGGTCGTCGGTTCCAACCTGTTCGGCGACATCCTGTCCGACCTCGGCGCGGCGGTGGCCGGCGGCATGGGCCTGGCGCCGGCCGCCAACATCAATCCGGAGCGCGAACATCCTTCGATGTTCGAGCCGGTGCACGGCTCCGCGCCCGACATTGCTGGCAACGGCATCGCCAATCCGATCGCGCAGATCTGGACCGGCGCCATGATGCTGGACCATCTGGGCGAAGCGGAGGCCGCGGCGGCGGTCGAGGCCGCCATCGCGGAAGTGCTGGCCGAGGGCGGCGTCCGCACCCCGGATCTCGGCGGCAATGCCTCGACAGAGGACCTCGGCAAGGCCATCGCGGCGGTAATCTGAAGGCCGATAGTCGTGGCCGGAACACCCCGCATTGTCATCGCCGGCTGCGGCATCGGCGGCCTGACCCTGGCATTGTGCCTGCGCCGCGCCGGGATCGAATTCGTCGTCCTGGAGCAGGCCGAGGCGCTCACCGCCGTCGGCGCCGGCATCCAGCTGAGCCCGAACGCCGTTCGCGTCCTGCACTGGTTGGGGCTGGGGGAGCCGCTGGCGCGGGTCGCCGTGGCACCGATCGGGCTCGAAATCCGATCACATCATGGCGAGTTGATCCTGTCGACCCCGCTCGGCGCGCAGGCGAGCAATCATTTCGGCGCGCCCTATTACCACGCCCACCGGGCGGACCTGCTGGATGCGCTCGTCGGTGCGTTGGGATTGGATAAGGTGCAACTCGGCAAGCGGGTCCTGGGCTTCGACCAGGATGCGGCAGGGGTCTCGGTCGATTTGGCGGACGGCCCTTCGGTCGCCGGCGACTTGCTGGTCGGCGCCGACGGCATCCACTCGGTCGTCCGCGCAGAACTGTTCGGCGTGCAAGTGGCGCGCTTCTCCGGCACGGCCTGGCGCGGCGTGGTCCCGGCGGAGCGTGTCGCCGAGTTCCAGATTCCCGAGATCACCAGCGTCTGGTGGGGGCCGCATCGCAGCATGGTGCATTACTACGTGTCGGGCGGGCGGGCGATCAACTGGATCGGCATTGCGCCGGCCGACGGCGCCAGCATCGAATCCTGGTCGGCGACAGGGTCGGTGGAACAGGCGCTCGACGAATTCGACGGCTGGCACCCGCAGATCAGGACGTTGATCCGGGAGACCGCGCAGCCGTTCAAATGGGCGCTGCACGATCGCAACCCGTTGCCGTGCTGGGTGACGGGCCGCACTGCCCTGCTGGGCGATGCCGCACATTCAATGCTGCCCTACCATGCGCAGGGCGCGGCACAGAGCATCGAGGACGCCTGGGTGCTGGCGCGTTGCCTGGAAGAGGGCGCAGACGACATCCCGGCGGCGCTCAGCCGCTATGAATCGCTTCGCCAGCCGCGCACGAGCTGGGTGCAGCGGTTCTCGCGCGATGCCGAGGTGCTGTTCCACATGGCCGATCCGGCCGCGGTCGAACGGCGCGACCGCAGGCTGAAGGAAAACCAGGCGGCCTATCCCAACGGCTTTCCGCCGGGACAGGAAAACCTCTACGGCTACGACGCCGAGGCACCGTTTCGGGACGGCACCGTTACCGATTAGGCGAAGGCCCGCTTCAGCACGGCCGAGGCGGTCGCCTGCGCCTCGACCGCGGAATCGAATATCGGCGCCTGCGAAAAGAAGCCGTGGATCATGCCTGTATATTCGGTGTGCTCGACCGCCACGCCGGCCTCGCGCAGGCGCGTCGCATAGGCCGCGCCGTCGTCATGCAGGACGTCGCATTCCGCGGTGATGACCAGCGCCGGCGCCACGCCACTCAGATCCGCCGCCTTGATCGGCGAGGCGCGCCAGTCGTCCGCATCCCCGATTTCCCGCAGATAGTGCTGCTGGAACCAGCGCATCCCGGCGGCCGTCAGCACGCCGTAGCCTTTGGCATATGTCTTGATGCTCTCGCCGACTAGATTGTAATCTGCGATCGGATAGACCAATAACTGCAGTCTCAGAGCCGGGGCGCCGGCGTCCCGCGCCATCAGCGCGACGACGGCGGCGAGGTTGGCGCCGGCACTGTCGCCGGCGACGGCAATGCGTCCCGGATCGGCGCCGATCTCCGCTGCGTTCTGATGCAACCATACCGTTGCTGCAAAAGAATCGTCGACGGCCGCCGGGAACCTGTGCTCCGGCCCCATTCGATAGTCGACGGAGGCGACGATGCAGGCGGCGCCCTGGCAGAGATTGCGGGCGACCGAGTCATGGGTATCCAGGCTGCCGATCACATGGCCGCCGCCATGGAAGTAGACCAGCAGCGGCAGGCCGGCATCGGCCGCAGCATCGGGCCGATAGATCCTGAGCCGGATATCGCCGCCGGGTCCAGGAATCTTCTGCTCCGCCACCTCGCCCACCGGAGTCGGATCGATGCCGCGGGCCCGCACCGCCGCCTCCATCTGTTCGCGCGCCGCCGCCGGTGTCAGGTCCTCGATCGCCGGCAGGTCGGCGGCGGCGAGAGCATCGAGCATGGTCTGTACCTGTGGGTGAACGGGCATCGGTTTCTCCAGCGGCTCAAAATCGGACCCGAAGTCTCGTCGTGCCGCGCGGCAGAATCAAGACGGGCGTCGGTCGATCATGCGTGCCTGCACGGCTCAGTGCGAGCAAAGCAGGTCATCTATATGTAATATGTGATATATTGTAAAATAGACTCATCGACCCTATCTTGCTGGATGTCTATGTGGTGACGGTTTGTTTCGCATGTCCGATAAGGAACAGTACGGTGCCAGCCGGGCAAAATGCGCGTTGACCAACTCCCATTTCGTCGAGCTCGATCTGTTGCTTTCGCAGCATCTCGGGCTCAGACGGGTGGTCGGGGCACGGCGGCAGCGGCTGCTGTCGGACCTGTCGGCGCATGGCTTCGTCACGCTCAGTGCCGACCGGCGCCCCACCGGGCGATTGGAAGAGGAGGCTCTGGAGGCCCGCATGACGCCGCTCGGGCGCAAGACGCTCAGGGTCTGGCGGACCCGGGTCGTGCGGGCGCGGCCTGCGGTCGAGGCGGCAAAAAGAGAGACACTGCGGCTGTTCGGCGGCAGCGGAAAAATGTAACGTTTCCATGGTTCGATCGGCCAAGTCAGCGATTCGCTAACAGGATCGTGATTGCCATTTGCGGCCGCGGTCGATTATGTGAAACGGGGTGTAACGCGCCGCCGACGCACCGGTCCGCGGCGCGTAACTTTTAGTATGTCGAGGAGACCCGAATGTCCGATGCTGCCGCCGAGATCGCGCCCGCGCTCGCGCCGGAGAAGTTCAAGGATCCGGACATCACCGCCGACGGCGCGCGGCGCGCGGATGTGGCCTTGGAGACGCTGACGACGCTCTGGTTCAACACCGGCACGCTCTGCAACCTGACCTGCCGCAACTGCTATATCGAGTCGAGCCCGACCAACGACAGCCTCGCCTATATCACTGCGGCCGAGGTGGCCGAATATCTGGACGAGATCGCGGCCGACGGGCTACCGACGACGGAGATCGGCTTCACCGGCGGCGAGCCGTTCATGAACCCCGAGGTTATCGAGATGCTGGATCTGGTGCTGGCGCGCGGCTTTCAGGCCCTGGTGCTGAGCAACGCCATGCGGCCGATGATGAAATGCGCCGACGGTCTGCTCGACCTGAAACGGCGCCACGGCGATCGGCTGGTGATCCGGGTCTCAGTCGACCACTACACCCGGGCCCTGCATGAGTTGGAGCGCGGTCCGCGGAGCTGGGAGCCATTGCAAACCGGCCTCCGCTGGCTGGCCGACAACGGCTTCAACCTCCGGATCGCCGGCCGCAGCTGTTGGGGCGAGCCCGAGGCGGAGGCACGCGCCGGCTATGCCCGATATTTTTTGCGAGATCGCCTGCCGGTCGACGCCGCGGACCGGGAAGCCCTGGTAATCTTCCCGGAGATGGATGCGAGCCTCGACGTGCCGGAGATCACCGAGGCCTGTTGGGGCATCCTCGGGGTCGATCCGCGCGCGATGATGTGCGCCACCTCACGCATGGTGGTAAAGCGCAAGGGCACTGATCGTCCGGTCGTGCTGCCTTGCACCCTGTTGCCCCATGGCGAAGAATTCGAGATGGGGCCGCATCTGGCCGATGCCGTGTCGCCGGTCAAGCTGAACCACCCCCACTGTGCCCGCTTCTGTGTGCTCGGTGGCGGCTCCTGCAGCAAGGGCGGCTGAATCCAGCCATCGGTTTTGTCTTCATCGGAATAACCTATAATGCCGGCCGACGCGCGGTTGAGGCGCGATAGGGCGGCAACGGTCCACTCGGTGGAGGGTCATGAACGACGCGGCGGCGGAACGGCGGCGGCTGGTCGAGGAAGCGGCGGCCAAGGGGATGGTGCTCGCGCTGCATGCGCGCGTCGCGCCCGAGCGGCCGGCAATCATCAGTGAATTCGGGAGCCGAAGCTTCGGTGAGCTCAACGCGGCGAGTAACCGGTTGGTGCGGGCTTTGCGTGCCGCCGGACTTGGTTCTGGCGACGGGGTCGCCATCCTTATCTCCAACCGGCCGGAGTTCGTCGAGGCGCTCGCCGCCGGCCAACGGGCCGGCTTTCGCGTGACGCCGATCAACTGGCACCTGACCGGCTCGGAAGTGCGCTACATCGTCGACAACTGCGAGGCCAAGGCGTTTCTCGCCGATCATCGCTTCGCCGCTGCGGCGTGCGCGGCGGCAGACGGGCAAACACGCCTTCGCCTCCGTCTCGCGGTCCGCGGCGAGATCGACGGATTCGTGCCTTACGAGGACGCCGTATCGGAGCATTCCGGCGACGACATCGACGACCCGACCCTCGGCCTGCCGATGCTCTACACCTCTGGCACGACCGGCCATCCGAAAGGCGTCTACCGCAAGGAATCCTCGCCGCCGCATATGATGGAAGTGCTGCGTGAGACCGCGGCGTTCCGCCCCGGCGAAGACATGGCGATGGTCACCGGGCCGCTCTACCACGCGGCGCCGCTGGCGCTGAACCTGAGCTTCCCGCTGGCGAACGGCGTCGGTGTCGTGCTGATGGACAGGTGGAGCGAGGAGGAAGCGCTCAGGCTGATCGACCGTCACCGGGTGACCCATTCCCATCTGGTACCGACGATGTTCCACCGGCTGTTGCAGCTTCCCGACGAAGTGAAGCAGCGCTACGACCTGTCCTCTTTGCGTTGGGCGATCCACGGGGCGGCGCCCTGCCCGGTGGAGGTCAAGCGCCGGACCATCGAATGGCTGGGCCCTGTGATCTACGAGTACTACGCCGCCACCGAGGGCGGCGGCGTGTTCATCACCTCGGAGGAATGGCTGAAGAAACCCGGCAGCGTCGGCCGCGCGGTCGAGGGCGTGGTCGTCGAGGTGCATGACGAGGAGCACAACAAGCTGCCCCGGGGCGAGGTCGGCACGATCTATTTCGAGGCGCCGGAGACCGGCCGTTTCGAGTATTTCAAGGACACGGAAAAGACCTCATCGGTCTACTACGACGGCCACTACACCATGGGCGACCACGGCTATGTCGACGAGGACGGCTACATCGTCCTGACCTGCCTCAACGGCGAGCAGATCATCTCCGGCGGCGTCAACATCTACCCGGCCGAGATCGATGCGGTGCTGCTGACCCATCCGGCGGTGTTGGACGTCGCCACCATCGGCGTGCCGGATGAGGAGTGGGGCGAGGCCGTCCGCGCTGTGGTGCAACTGGCCGACGGCGCCCTGCCGAGCGAGGACCTGGCGGCCGAGCTGATTGAGCATTGCCGCGCCGACCTCGCGCGCTACAAATGCCCGCGCGCCGTCGATTTCGTCGACGACCTGCCGCGCCTGCCGACCGGCAAGATCCTGCGCCGGCTGGTGCGCGAGCCCTATTGGGCGGAGCAGGAGACGTCGATCTAGACGTCTCGGTCGCGCCTCAGGCGTCGAACACGATCACGCTGCGAGCCATCTCGCCTTGCTTCAGGGCGTCGAGTCCGTCGTTGACCTGGTCCAGGCGGATGCGCTGCGCCACCATCTCGTCGAGGTGGAGGCGGCCCGACAGGTAGAAGTCGACATAGCGCGGCATGTCGACGCGGAACCGGTTGGAGCCCATGGCAGAGCCCTGGATCTTGCGCTCCATCAGGAACTCGGCGCCGTGCAGCTCGATCTTGGTGCCGAGGGGGATCATGCCGATGATGGTCGCGGTGCCGCCCGGCCGCAGCATCTTGAAGCACTGCTCCGCCGTGTCCTTGCGGCCGATCGCCTCGAAGGAATAGTGCACGCCGCCGCCGGTCATCTCCTTGACCTGCTTGGCAACGTCGCCCTCGCTGGCGTCGATCACGTCGGTGGCGCCAAACGCCTTGGCCAGGTTGAGCTTGGAGCCGACCATGTCGATCGCGATGATGCGCCCGGCACCGGCGATCGCGGCACCGTTGATGCAGGAGAGGCCGACACCGCCGCAGCCGACCACCGCCACCGTGGAACCGACCTCGACCTTGGCCGTGTTGTGCACGGCGCCGACTCCGGTGGTCACGGCGCAGCCGATCAGCGCGGCGCGGTCGAGCGGCATGTCCTTGCGGATCTTCACCAGCGCATGCTCGTGGATCAGCATCTGCTCGGCGAACGACGATAGGTTGACGAACTGGGTGACCGGCTCTCCGTTCTGCGACAGCCGCGGCTCCTGATCGGAATCGCGCTGTACTTCCGGGCTCGTGCAGATAGACAGATGGCCGGTGATGCAGGCCTCGCAATGGCCGCAAAAGGCGGACAGGCAGGTGATCACGTGATCGCCCGGCTCGACATAGCGGACATCGGCGCCGACCGCCTCGACCACGCCGGCCGACTCGTGGCCGAGCACCGCCGGCAGCTTGTAGGGGTAGGAGCCCTCGATGAAATGCAGGTCGCTGTGACAGATGCCCGCGGCCGCGGTACGCACCAGGACCTCGCGCGGCCCCGGCTTGGAGATCTGGATATCCTCGATTTGCAAGGGTTGGCCGACTTCGTGCAGGACCGCGGCTTTCATGGTCGTCTCCCTGGTGAGCGCTGTATCATGGTTCGCGATTTTGACCCGTCGGCACGTGCCTGTCACTAGATGCTGTCGTTCGATGCATTGGAGCAAGCCCGGATCATGACGATGCCGCCCGAGATTTCGCCGGAAGACATTGCCGCGGCGGAGAAACTGTTCGGTGTGGCATACCGCGCCGACCAGCGTGCGCTGCTGGGCGAGACCATCGCGGCGCAGCTCGAACGCAGCTTGCTGCTGCGCGCGGTCGACCTGCCGAATACTTTGCCGCCGGCGACGTCCTTCGACCCATGGCTCGGGGCGGATCCGCCGCGCCGCGGCCACGCCCGCTTCAAGCGGGGCCGGTCCCGCGCCGGCCGGCTTCCGGGCAAAGATGAAGATATAGCTTTCGCCTCGGTGACGGCGCTGTCGACCTGGATCCGCAATCGCCGGCTGACCAGCACCCGCCTGACCGAGATCTATCTGGCTCGCCTGCGGCGCTTCGGACCCGAGCTCGAATGTGTCGTCACCCTGACGGCGGAGACGGCGCTGCGCCAGGCGGCGGCCGCGGATGCGGAGATCGCCGCTGGCAAATATCGCGGACCGCTGCATGGCATTCCCTGGGTGGCCAAGGACCTGCTCGACACCGCCGGCATCGCCACCACCTGGGGCGCAGAGCCTTACCGTTCAAGGGTGCCTGAGAGCAACGCGGCAGTAGTTCGCAGCTTGGAAGAGGCCGGTGCGGTCCTCGTGGCCAAGACAACGCTCGGCGCGCTGGCCTTGGGCGACGTCTGGTTCGGCGGCCAGACGCGCAACCCGTGGAACCGGAACGAGGGCTCGAGCGGCTCAAGCGCCGGTTCGGCGGCGGCCGTCGCCGCCGGCCTGGTCGGCTTCGGCATCGGCAGCGAGACCTTGGGCTCGATCGTCAGCCCCTGCATGCGCTGCGGCACCACCGGGCTCCGCCCGACCTTCGGCCGGGTGCCGCGGACCGGCGCCATGGCGCTCTGCTGGTCGCTGGACAAGCTCGGACCGATCTGCCGCACCGTCGAGGACTCCGCTCTGGTGCTCGCCGCGATCAACGGCCATGATCCGGCCGACCCGGGCTCGCGCGACGTCGCCTTCGATTTCGACGGCACCGAACCGGTGCGGGGCTTGCGCGTCGGATACGTGCCGAGCTGGTTCGAGCATGAGGACACGACGGCGGCGGACCGCGCGGCCGTGGCGGCGGCGCGGGCGGCCGGGCTGGAGCTGGTCGAGATCGACTTGCCGGCGCTGCCCTACCATTCGCTCTACAACATCCTCTACGCCGAGGCGGCCGCCGCCTTCGAGGATCTCACGCTCAGCGGCGAGGTCGACCGGCTGGAACGCCAAGACGAGCAGGCCTGGCCGAACATGTTTCGCCAGGCGCGGCTGCTGTCGGCGGTCGACCATATTCAGGCGGACCGCTTCCGCCGCCGGGTGATGCAGGTGATGGCGGGAATCTTCGCCGAGGTGCCGGCGATCCTCGGGCCAAGCTTCGCTGCGGCGGTGAACGTGATCACCAACTTCACCGGCCATCCGTCGCTGACCATCCGCAGCGGCTTTGTCGAGCGCCGTAGCCGCGACAGCCAGGCGCGACTGCCGGGCAGTGCCCAAGCCGTCGAACGGGTCGACGGTGAGGCCTATTCCGTGCCGCATGGCGTCACCCTCTGGGGCCGCCTGTTCGACGAAGGCACGCTATGCCGCATCGGCATGGCGCTGGAGGCCGAGCTGGATGTCTGGCATCGGCGGCCGCTGGATATCGGTTGAAGAGCGGCGGCGCTCAGGTGATCGTCGCCGCCTTGCGCATGCTGGCAATCATCGAGGTGCCGAGCAGGAACCGGTAGGCCCGGTCCGGGTCTTCCGCCGTCCGCCGCATCTCGTCGCGGTTTCGCTTGCGCACCGCGGGATCGCGTTCCTGCAGCATGTTCTTGTTGCGGATCGACATCGCCTGCACGATGTCGTCGGCGATGGCGCGGCGTTGGCGCACGTAGAGGTCGAGCAGGCTGTCCTCCGCCTCGCCGCGCATCACCCGGCCGAGCTTGTCGCAGAGATTGGCGCTGTCCTGGATGCCGCTGTTGAGGCCCAAGGCGCCGATCGGGTTGTTGATATGGGCGGCATCGCCGGCCAGCAGGACACGGCCCTTGCGGAAGGTCTCGGCGACCCGCTGGTGCACCCGGTAGATGGAGCGGTAGGCGAATTCGTAAGGCACGTCGCGGGCAACGAAACGCTGCATCCGCTCCTCCACCGCGTCGTCGCCCAGCACCTCTTCGTCCGGCAGGCCCGGGTCGGAGCCGTAGGCGAAGCGCCAGAGCTCGCCCTTCTCCGTGCCCGGCATCTTGAAGATGGCGCACCAGTCGTCCGGGTCGGCGATATAGGCGTTGGGGGTGAAGCCGTGGGCGGCGAAGTCGTAATAGGTGCTGACGACGACGAACAGCTCCGGCCAGGTGAAGCCCGGAAACGGAAACTCGGCGATGCCGCGGACGCTGCTGCGCCCGCCGTCGGCACCGATCAGATAGGCGCCCTGATGGCTGACCCTGCCGTCCGGGGTTTCCGAGACCGCCTCGACCCCGTCGTCGTCTTGGGCGACGTCGACCACGCGATGGGAGAATTCGACCTGCAGCAGATCGTCGGACTTCAGCATCTCATAGGCGAGGCGCGCCATCTTGTGCTGCTCGCAATGCAGGCGGTGCGGATAGGGAGTATCATTTCGCAGCATGCCGAGATCGAACTCGGCGATTACTCCGTCATGCAGGTCGCGGAATTGCCAGAGCGGCACCTTGATGCCGGTCTCGAGCAGGCGCTCGGTCAGGCCGAAGCCGGCCATGATCTCCAGGCTCGGCGGATGGAAGGTGCCGGCGCGGAGGTCGATGGTCAGGTCGGGCTCCTGCTCCAACACGGTGACCGGAAAGCCTTGGGCGACCAGCAGCGCGGCCGAGACCAGCCCGACCGGGCCGGCGCCGGCGATAATTACCCTGTTCTTCTCCGTCAGTATGGGCGGGCGCCTTCGAGCAGGATGCGATGCATGACCCGGCGCTGACCTTCCGGCACATCCTCGCACGCCCGGTGCATGGTGCAGCGGTTATCCCAGATGACCACATCGCCGGGGCGCCAGGCGTGACGGTACTCGAACTCGGGCTGGGTCGCGTGCGCGATCAACTGGTCGAGCAGGGCATCGCTTTCCGCCCGGGCCATGCCGAGGATGCACTCGATCCGGTTGGGGTTGAGGTAGAGCGCCTTGCGGCCGGTATCCGGGTGGGTGCGGACCAGGGGATGGATCACGTCCGGGGTTTCCCGCTTTTCCTCTTCCGTCCGGTTGGGCAGGCGGCCGCCGGCGCGGCTGCTGGCGAAGGTATGCACCACCTTCAGGCCGTCGATCCGCGTCTTGGTCTTTTCCGGCAGCGCGTCATAGGCGGCGCGGGTGTTGACGAAACGGGTGTCGCCGCCAGATCCCGGTAGTTCCTGAGGATGCAGCAGCGTCGCGTTGCAGGGGATCGCCATATAGGAATCGTCGGTGTGCCAATAGGAGCCGACGATGTACGGCTTGCCGTCGCCGAGGGTCCGGTCGTCGTTTCGAAGGATCGATACCTCGGGCACCTCGTCATGCCGGCTGCGCCGGCGCAGCTGCAGTACCGGCTTGCCGAAGCGCTGTGCCAGGTCGAGGAAGACCCGCGGCGCCAGGGTCTCGCCGCGGAAGCAGAGAACCAGATGCTCCAGGAACGCGGCCCTGATCCGGTCGACGACATCGGCGGACAGCGAAGCCGGCAGGTCCAGGCCCGTGACCTCCGCGGCCAGGGTCTCGCCGAGCGGTTTGATGACTATGGGCATCCGAGACTTTCCCGTCCGATGGGTGCGCCCGCATATGCTAGCACAACCACCGCCGCCGCCCAATCGACGGCGCCGGGGCGCTGGGTTAGCATGCGCGCCGGGTCGAGTAGCTGTAAGGAGAGGCATGCAATGGGTCGGCTATCGGGCAAGCGGGCGATCGTCACCGGCGCCGCCAGCGGCATCGGGCGCGCCAGCGCCACGCTGTTCGCGGCGGAGGGCGCCACGGTGATGGCGGCGGACCGCGCCGAGGACGGGTTGAACGAGACCGTCGCGGCGATCGAGTCGGCCGGCGGCCAGGCGGTGGCGGCGGTGCTGGACGCGGGGAACGAGGACGATGTCCAAGGCTTGGTCGAACGCTGCGTCACGGAACTCGGCGGCCTTGATGTGATCTACGCCAATGCCGGCATCACCGGCGAGATGGTGCCGCTGTTCGAGCAGTCGGTCGCGGATTGGGAGCGGGTGCTGCGGGTCAACCTGATCGGGCCGTTCCTGGCGGTCAAGCACGCGGCGCCGCTGATGGTGAAGCAGGGCAGCGGCGCGATCGTCTGCACCGCCTCGGTTGCCGGGCTACGCGCCCATGCCGGCCCGATTGCCTATAGCGCCAGCAAGGCCGGCGTCATCAGCCTCGTGCAAACGGTTGCCAACGAGTTGGCCGGGACCGGGGTGCGTATCAACGCGGTCTGTCCCGGCCTGATCGAGACCGGCATGACGCGGCCGATCTTCGAGCGCGCGCGCGAGCGCGGCAGCGAGGACAAGATCGGCCAGCTCAATCCGACGCGGCGCTACGGCGTGCCGCGGGAGATCGCCAATATGGCGCTGTTCCTGGCGAGCGACGAGGCGTCCTATGTCAACGGCCAGGCCGTCCCGGTGGACGGCGGCCTGACCAGCACCCATCCCTTCGTCGTCGGCGCGCGGCGCGGCGGCGCGCTCTAGGCCGGGCGTCCATGGCGGCGCGGCCAGCAATCTTCACCACGCCGGCGGCGGCCGGTGAGACGCCGGCACTGATCGGCGGGCGCTGCGCCTGCGACCGGGTTTTCTTTCCCTACCAGCCCTATGGCTGCGAAGTCTGCGGCGCCGGTCCGAACGAGATCGCTCGCGTCGAACTGCCGGGCCGCGGCGTGCTGCAGAGCGTCGTTCGCGTGCATCGCCACGGCCGGGAGGACCGGGACAAGCCGCTGGCGCTCGGCCGGGTCGCCTTGGACGATGGACCGGAGATCGAGGTTTTGCTGCACGGGGAGGGCGACTTCGCGGTCGGCGGGGTGTTTTGCGCCCTGGTCGTGCAAGGCGAATGCCGGTTCGTGCCGGCCGGAGACGGGTAATGGCGGCGACGTTGAAGGACCTGCGGCCGGTGCATGTGGTCGGCATCGGCCTGCACCGCTACCAGCGGCTGTCCGAGACGCCCTATGTGGAACTCGGACTGACCGCCGTGCGGGCGGCGCTCGCCGACGCCGGCATCGACTGGACCGAGGTGGAATCCGCCCATGTCGGCAGCGCCGTGCTCGGCATGGCGCCGGGGCGCGCCATGCTGCGCTATCTCGGGGCGACCGGGCTCTCGATCGCCCGGGCGGAGAACGCCTCGGCCTCGGGATCGACGGCGTTTCGCCAGGCCTGCCTGGAAGTGGCGGCCGGCATCGCCGACGTTGCCATCGCGATCGGCATCGACAAGCCGGGCTCGGCGGCGGTGGCCGGCGCGGCGGACGGTATCGAGCGCCTGGTCCAACCCGGCATCCCGATCGCCGCCGGCTTCGCCCTGATGGCCGAGGACTATATGCGCGCGACCGGCGCCACGCCGGAACAGATCGCCGCGGTCGCCGTCAAGAACCACAACAACGCGGCGCGGAACCCCTTCGCACAGTTCCAGCAGCAACGGACGCTCGACGACGTCATGTCGGACCCGCCGATCGCCGGCTGCCTCACCCGGCTGCAATGCTGTCCGTTCGGCGAGGGGGCGGCGGCGGTGATCGTTGTCTCCGATGACGCGATCGAACGGCTCGGTATCGACCGGGGCCGCGCGGCGCGGGTCATCGGGTCGGTCTCACGCAGCGAGCGGGTCTACGGCGAGGGCCAGCCGGTCGCACTGGAATTGACCAGGGAAACCGCGCGCCAGGCATTCGAGGAGGCTGAGGTCGCGCCGCGCGACCTGGATGTCGTCGAACTGCACGACGCGTTCTCGATCGAGGAATTGGTCTACACGGAAGCGCTCGGCCTGTGCGGCGCGGGTGAAGCGGCGGACTACCTGACGCGGGGCGCCTCGGCGATCGGCGGCGACTGCGCGATCAGCCCGTCCGGCGGCCTGCTGGGCATGGGCCACCCGTTCGGGCCGACCGGCGTGGGGCAGATCGTCGAAATCACCCGGCAACTGCGCGGCGAGGCCGGCGACCGGCAGCAGCCCGGCGCGCGGCTCGGTCTCGCCCATATGGTCGGCATCGGCCAGGTCTGTGTGGTGCATGTTTTGGCAGGGCCGTCTGCGTGACGGTCGGAAAATCATCGGAACGGAGTGCAAGATGAGCAGAATTCCCCTTCTCGTGCCGGACCAGCTGTCGGACGCACAGCGCCAGGTCTATGACGGCATCACCGGCGGCAAGCGCAGCGGCGCCACTGGCGCGGGCAGCCTGGTCCGGCCGGACGGCGCCCTGGTCGGGCCGTTCAACGTCATGCTGCACAGCCCGGAGATCGGCCAGCGGGTGCAGGCGCTCGGCGAAGCGATCCGGTTTTCCAACTCGCTGCCCGATGAGGTGCTGGAGATCGCCATCCTGATGACGGGACGGGAATGGACGGCGCAGTTCGAATGGTGGGCGCATGAACGCCTCGCGCGCCGCGCCGGCGTCGACGACGCGATCATCGAGGCGATCAAGCAGCGCCGCCGGCCGGATTTCACCGACGAGCGCCAGGCCGCCGTCTATGACTTCTCCCGCGAGCTGCTGGACAGCCGGCAGGTCAGCGACGCCACCTACGAGCAGACGGTCGCGGTGCTGGGGCAACAGAGCGTCGTCGATCTGGTGGCGACGCTCGGCTATTACGGCATCGTCTCGATGGTGCTGAACAGCTTCGACGTGCCGCTGCCGGAAGGCGAGGAAAAGCCGCTTTAAGCGGATCTTTGCGCGGCCGCGGTATTGTCGCCGGCGAGGCCGGCAAGCCGTGCGCTGATCCGGGCCGCTTCGCGGACCATCTCCTCGATCACTTCGCCGACCGGGCGGACGTCGTGGATCATGCCGGCGATCTGCCCGGCGGCGGATTGCCGGCGCCCGGCCTTGTCGGCTTCATGGCGGCTGCCGCGCACCGCCTTGCGCATCTCGGCCAGTTCCGCCTCGGACGCGCCGCCGAGGCGCGCCTTCTCATAGGCGACCAACTCGGGCGTCGCGATGCAGCGCACGGTCGCGCCGGTCATCGCCTTGGTGACGATGGTGTCGGTCTCCTTCATCGCCAAAAGCTGCCGAACGCCCCAGTCGTTGAGGTCGCTTTCGGTCGTCGCCATGAAACGCGTGCCGACCTGCACGCCGGCGGCGCCGAGCGCGAAGGCGGCGAGGAAGCCGAGCGCGTCGCCGATGCCGCCGGTCGCCAGCACCGGCAGGTCGATGGCATCGACCACCATCGGCACCAGCGGCAGGGTGCCGACCGTGCCGACATGGCCGCCGGCTTCCGCGCCCGAGGCGATGATCGCGTCGACGCCTTCGTCGGCCATGCGTTTGGCGTGGTCCACGGTCGGTACCACGGAGAGCACGGTCTTGCCCGCATCCTTCAACAGGCGGACGGCCTCCTCGCCCGGGTCGGCGCGGCCGGTGGTGACGATCGGCACCTCCATGTCGATGATGATGCGGCTGCGCGACATAGTGAAGCCCTTGCCCATCGGCGTGATATTGACGGCGAAGGGCCTGGTGGTGAGTTGCCGCGTGCGCGCGATGTCCTCGCGCAGCTTCTCCTCGGTGCCGCCGAAGGTCGGCAGGATGCCGAGGCCACCGGCCGCGCTGACCGCCGCCACCAGCTCCGGCCCGCCGCCGCCCTGCATGGCGCCTTGCAGGATCGGGTAGCGGATGCCGAGCATGTCGCAGATCACGGTGTGGAACATGGCGCGGCCGCCTAGCTCGGCTTGGTGCCGCAGATGCGGCTCAGGCTGCCCTCGATGAAGGCATGGACGGCGACGTCGATGAAGCCGGCGGTCTCGAAATAGCGGAAGCAATCGGCCTCCGAATGGGCGAGGCCGAGGGTGTCCTGCGTCGCCTGGCCGAGGCCCCAATAGGCCGGCCCGATCGGCCCGACCCGGTCGTCGTTCAGGGTCTCTCCGATCAGATGCATCTCGCCGCCGGGCAGCAGCGCGTCGAACGCCTTTTGCACGACCGACTGGATCATCTCGCGGCCGTACATGGGCAGGTTGCTGGCCATGATCACCACGTCGGCGTCGGTCGGGAAGTCGTCCTTGGTGAAATCGCCGGCCTGGGCGCTGACCCGGTCGGCGACGCCGTTCTCGGCGATGAACTCGCGCGCGACCTCGGCGACCGGCGGCAGGTCGAAGACCACGGCCTGTAGTTCCGGATGGGCGTTGGCCGCGGCGATGCAATAGGCGCCGGAGCCGCCGCCGAGATCGAGGATCTTCTTGCGGCCGGTCAGGTCGACCTGGCGGACGAAGCGCCGCCCGGCACCGAGGCCGATCGAGAAGGTCGCGGTGTGATAGCGGCGCGCGTCCACGACCGAATAGCCCGCCATGTCGCCCATGAGCTGGAGGTCCTTGTTGCGCAGATGCTCGGTCAGCCGGCCCCATTCGCCCCAACTCGGCTTGGTGAACAGCATCCAGGGCCCGGCATAGCGCGGCGTGCCTTCGACCAGGAAGCGCTCCACGTCCGGGGGGTTGCCGTAACGGCCGCCTTCGAGGCGCAGCAGGTCCATCGCGGCGCACATGGCGACCAGCCGTTCCGCGTTGGTTGGATGGATGTCGAGCGCCGCGGCGATCTCCTCGATGTTGCCGGCACCCTGGCTGACCGCCGTGAAGAGCCCGAGCTCGACCGCCGACATCAACGCCGCCGATTGCCCATATGCCTGCGCGATGTTCTGCAGGCGCACGCTGTCCAGTCGCTTTTCCGTCACCTTACCCGCTCCTCGGTGCCGCCTCGGTACCGGCATAGGGTGGCAGCGTCAGCGGCCGGGCTCAATA
>CAJHXX010000447.1_pt1 | contig 17970 bp, 13 predicted proteins | sample 9198511 | NCBI WGS metagenome assembly CAJHXX01 (sample SAMEA7708325, study PRJEB35096) | sediment metagenome | biome: marine neritic benthic zone biome [ENVO:01000025]; feature: sediment [ENVO:00002007]; material: shallow marine sediment [ENVO:03000034] sea grass bed [ENVO_01000059] ...
CCTTGTTGCCGACCGTGTCCATCTTGTAGGCGGCATGCAGCACCAGCAGCCGCGCCTGGTCGATCATGATGCGCGCCTCGGCGATACGCTCCTGGGTCACGGTCTGCTCGGAGACCGGCTTGCCGAAGGCGACGCGCGACTTGGTCCGTTTGCACATCCGCTCGAGCGCCCGCTCGGCGACGCCGATCGAGCGCATGCAGTGATGGATGCGGCCCGGGCCGAGGCGGCCTTGCGCAATCTCGAAGCCGCGGCCCTCGCCGAGCAGCATGTTGGCGGCCGGCACGCGCACGTCCTTGAAGTCGACCTCGGCATGGCCGTGCGGCGCGTCGTCATAGCCGAAGACGGGCAGCAGGCGCTTGACCGTGATGCCCTTGGCATCCATCGGCACCAGGATCATCGATTGCTGGCGATAGCGGTCCGGGTTGTTCGGATCGCTCTTGCCCATGAAGATCAGGACCTGGCAGCGCGGGTCGCCGGCGCCCGAGGTCCACCACTTGGTGCCGTTGATGACGTATTCGTCGCCGTCGCGGCGGATGTCGGATTCGATGTTGGTGGCGTCCGAGGAGGCGACCGCCGGCTCGGTCATGGCGAAGGCGGAGCGGATCTCACCGTTCAAGAGCGGCTTCAGCCACTTCTCCTTGTTCTCGTCCGTCGCGTAGCGCTCCAGCACCTCCATGTTGCCGGTGTCCGGCGCCGAGCAGTTAAACGCCTCGGGCGCATAGGGCGAGCGCCCCATGATCTCGCAGAGCGGCGCATATTCGAGGTTGGAGAGGCCGAAGCCGCGCTCGCTGTCAGGCAGGAACATGTTCCACAGGCCCTCGGCCTTGGCCTTGCCCTTGATCTCCTCCAGCATTGGGATCGGCTGCCAGCGATCGCCTTCGGCGATCTGCGCCGCCATCTGATCCTCGTTCGGATAGATGTATTTGTCCATGAAGGCGCCGACCCTCTCCTGCAGCTCCTTCACCTTGGGCGAATACTCGAAATCCATGCCGATACCGTCCTTCCCTGATTTTCTGATCTGACTTCCTGGCCCCAATTTGCCGGGCAGTTTAGCGCTTCGTCCCCGAGGAGTCGCCGCAAAGCCGTGCATATCCGCCATGAGCGCCGGGCAGGGCCGGCGGCCGGGCGGCGTATTCGAGCGACAAGGTTAGGAGAAGCGGCCGGCCGAGTCGATGGTGGCACGCCGGCCAATATCGGCGAGGTGGCGCGCCAGCCAGTCTTCGACCGCGGCGCGGCCGCTGTCGCGCAATCCCTGCAGCAGCCGCCAGTCCGGGCTCAGCTTGCTGCCCGCCGGCAGGCGGCTTGTATGCTCGCCGGCGCCGATCAGGTGCAGGCGGTGGCGCGCGATGCGCCGGAGCGCGCCGCCGGGCCAGAGCGCGCCCTCTGCCAGCTGCCGGCAGTGCTCGATCTCGGCCAGCTCGGCCAGCAGCGGCCCGTTGAAGGTGATGCGGTTGAGCCGGCCGAGGATGTCCGGCGCGCGCCGCGGCACCTCCGGCTCGTCGGCGCGCTCGATCTGCACCACCAGGGTGTCGCCGGCGCGGGCGTCGCGAACCAGCGGCATCAGCGGCGGGTTGGCGCTGTAGCCGCCGTCCCAGTAATGCCGGCCGTCGATCTCGACCGCCCGGTAGAGCTGCGGCAGGCAGGCCGACGCGAGCACCGCCGCCGCCGAGATCTCCGGGTTGCGGAAGATGCGTGCCCGGCCGGTGGCGACGTCGGTCGCCGCAATATACAGATCGACCGGCGGCACGCGGCGCAGGCGGTCGAAATCGATCAGCCGCTCCAGCACGTCGCGCAGGGGATTGAGGTCCATCGGATTGAACTGGTAGGGCGACAGCACCCGGGTCATCAGGTCGGCCATCGCGGTGGCGCCGGAGCCGTTGCCGAGCGGGTTGAGGCGCGCCTTGTCGGCGACCGCGCGCCACAGCTCGGCCAACTTGGCACGCGCCGCCTCCGGCCCGCCCTCCGCCAGCCCGGCGGCCAGCCCGACCGCGTTGACTGCGCCGGCGCTGGCGCCGCTCACCGCGGCGGGGCGGAGCCGGCCATCCTCCAGCAGGCGGTCGAGCACGCCCCAGGTGAAGGCGCCATGGGCGCCGCCGCCCTGCAGCGCCAGATTGATCAGCTTCGCCCGCGCCCGGCCGAAGCCGGGCTGCGGGGACTCGGTCTTGATCGGAGTCGCATCCATGGCGAATGCTGCGCCGCAAAATGTTTAGAAAATATTATTGCGGTGCACCATAGTCGGGAAATCTACCGCTTGCGGCGAAAAAACTCGCGCATCAGCGCCGCGGCGCGGTCCTCGTCGATGCCGCCATAGACCTCCGGCGCGTGGTGGCAGGTCGGCTGGCCGAAGAAGCGCGGTCCGTGCTCGACCGCGCCCGCCTTGGGGTCGGGCGCGCCGTAATAGAGCCGGCGGATGCGGGCAAACGAGATCGCCGCGGCGCACATGGCGCAGGGCTCGAGCGTGACGTAGAGATCGCATTCGCCGAGCCGCTGGCTGCCGATGGCCTGGCCGGCGGCGCGGATCGCCAGGATCTCGGCATGGGCGGTCGGGTCGTTGCGCTGGCAGTTCTGGTTGCCGGCGCGCGCCAGCACCCGCCCGGTCGGCCCATGCACCACCACGGCGCCGACCGGCACCTCCTGGCGGGCCAGCGCCATCGCCGCCGAATCCAGCGCCTGCACCATAAATTCCGGCCGCTCGAAATCCATCGCCGCAACATGGCGAGCGGCCGATCGGGCGTCAAGCAGGTGCGTGATTGCCGCACCGGGTTCCAGTTCCTATGTTGGCGCGGAGGGAGCGGCATGAACCAAGAAGCGGACAAGGGCGAGCGGATCGCCAAGCGACTGGCCCGCGCCGGGCTCTGCTCGCGGCGCGAGGCGGAACGCTGGATCGCGGACGGCCGCGTTGCCATCGGCGGCAAGACGATCGAGAGCCCGGCGGTCAACGTGACGCCTTCCGACCGCATCACCGTCGACGGAAAGCCGCTGCCGGCGGCCGAGCCGACCCGGCTCTGGCGCTACCACAAGCCGAGCGGCCTGGTCACCACGGCGCGCGACCCGGAGGGCCGCGAGACGGTGTTCGCGGCGCTGCCGCCCGGCCTGCCGCGGGTGGTCGCGGTCGGCCGCCTCGACATCAATTCCGAGGGGCTGCTGCTGTTGACCAATGACGGCGAGCTGGCGCGCCGCCTCGAGCTGCCGGCGACCGGCTGGACCCGGCGTTACCGCGCCCGGGCGCATGGACGGCCCGATCCGGCGGCGCTCGAACGCCTGGCCGAGGGGGTGGTTGTCGACGGCATCCGCTACGGCCCGGTGCTGGCGCGCCTCGACCGCGCCGAAGGCGCCAATAGCTGGCTGACGCTCTCCTTGCGCGAGGGCAAGAACCGCGAGGTGCGGCGCCTGCTGGAGCATCTCGGCTGCCGGGTCAACCGGCTGATCCGCACCGCCTACGGCCCGTTTCAGCTCGGCAATCTGGCGCCCGGCGCGGTCGCCGAGGTGCCGCCCAAGGTGCTGGCCGACCAGCTCGGCACCGCCCCGCCCCAATCCACAGCCAAGCCCGCCGCCAAGCCGGGCGGCCGGGCCAAGGCCAAACCGAAGCCGAAGCCCAGATCGGCGGCCAGACCCAAGGCCAAGCCGGCCGGCCGGCCCAAGCGCGATGCGAGTCGTTGGCGGTAGCTTTCGCGGCCGGCGCCTCGCGGTGCCGGCCGGCGGCGATGTCCGCCCGACCTCGGAGCGGAGCCGCGAGGCGCTGTTCGACATCCTCGGGCACGGCGCCGACTACCGGACGGAGACGGGGCCGTTGCCGATCGGGGCCAGGGTGGTCGACGCCTTCGCCGGCACCGGTGCGCTCGGCCTGGAGGCGCTGTCGCGCGGCGCCGCCCATGTCAGCTTCATCGAGAACGACCCGGTGGCGCTTGCCGTCCTGCGGCGCAATATCGACACCCTCGGCGGCGCCGGCCAGACCACCGTACTGGCGCGCGACGCGACCCGGCCGGGCGCGGCGCCGGCGCCCTGCACCCTCGCGCTGATGGACCCGCCCTATGGCGCCGACCTCGCCGGCCCGGCGCTGGAAGCGCTGGCGGCGGCCGGCTGGCTCGCGCCGGGCGCCGTCGCGGTGCTCGAAGTCCCGGCCAAGGCGCGCTTCGCGCCGCCGGCGGGATTCGACCTGCTCGACCAGCGCAAATACGGCCGCGCCCGGATCGTGTTTCTCCGCTGGAAGCCCGAGGATCAGACCGCGTTGTAGCCGCCGTCGACCAATAGGTCGGCGCCGGTCATGAAGGACGACGCGTCGCTCGCCAGGAACAGCGCCGCGTTGGCGATCTCGTGCGGCAGGCCGAGCCGCTCCATCAGATGCTTCGGGCCGAGCGCCGCCCGCGCCGCCGCCATGTCGCCATAGCGCCAGGTCAGCCGGCCGGTCTCGATGGCGCCGGGCGAGAGCGTATTGACCCGGATGTTGTCGCCGGCATGGTCGGCGGCCAGCACCTTGGCGAGCTGGACCAAAGCGCCCTTGGTCGCGCAATAGGCGGCCCGGCCGGGCGAGGCGACCGAGCCGAGCTGCGAGGCAACCAGGATCAGGCTGCCGCCGCCGGCGCCGATCATTTCCGGCAGCGCCGCCTTGGCGAAGCGGAAGGCGCCGGTCAGGTTGACGTCGAGCACCTTCAGCCATTCCGCCTCGTCGACCTCCAGCACCGTGCCGCCCCGGTCGTAGGTGGCGGCGGCGTAGAGACCGACATGGATGCCGGCGAAATCCTCGCGCGCCGCCGCGACCAGTCCGGCGAGCCCGTCTGGGTCGGTCACGTCGACCTGGTGGCCGCGCGCCTCGGCGCCGGCCTCGGCGGCCAGCGCGGCGGTCCGCTCGGCGCCAGCACCGTCGAGATCGGCCGCAACCACATTCGCCCCGGCGGCGGCGAAGGCGAGCGACGCAGCGCGGCCGATGCCGGTGGCGGCGCCGACCACCAGCGCCGTCTTGCCGGCCAATGCAAACGGATCGGTTGTCATCTGTCCCTCCCTTGTTTGGTGTTGCCGCCCCAAACGCCTCCTCCCCCCTTGTGGGGTAGGATTAAGGTGGGGGGTATGCGGCCGGCAGGCCGCACAAACAACCGGCTCCAGGCGCCGGTCCACTCACCGAGCAGAGTTTATTGGGCGGCCTGACGGCCGCAACCCCCCACTCTAACTCTCCCCCACAAGGCGGAGGAGAGGACAAAACGGCTTGGCTCTGTGCCAATCTTGCCATTGCGATTTGTGTCAATCTGGTAGGGTCGGGAGCGGACCAGATGGCCCCAAACCGTTCGAGAACGCTCTATCGGCGGCCGAACAGCCGCTCGATATCGGCGAGCTTCAGTTCGACATAGGTCGGCCGGCCGTGGTTGCACTGGCCGGAATGGGGCGTCGCCTCCATCTCGCGCAACAGCGCGTTCATCTCCTCCGCGCCCAGGCGACGGCCGGCGCGGATGCTGCCGTGGCAGGCCATGGTGGCGGAGACGCCTTCGAGCCGCTCCTTCAGGCCGAGCGCCTGGTCGAGCTCGGCCAGGTCGTCGGCCAGGTCGCGCACCAGCCCGGCGATGTCGCAGTCGCCGAGCAGCGCCGGGGTCTCGCGCACCACCACGGCGCCGGGGCCGAAGCCCTCCAGCACCAGGCCGAGATCGGCGAATTCGTCGGCCCGCGCCGCCAGCCGGTCGACCGCGGCCGCCTCCAGCTCCACCACCTCGGGCAGCAACAGCATCTGCCGGGCGACGCCGGCCCGGCCGAGCTCCGCCTTCATGCGCTCATAGACCAGGCGCTCATGGGCGGCGTGCTGGTCGACGATGACGATGCCGTCCCGGGTCTGGGCGATGACATAGGTCTCGTGCAGCTGGCCGCGCGCTACGCCGAGCGGGAAATCGGCCGCCGGCCCCGCCTCCGCCGGCGCCGGTTCGACCCGGCCCGTGGGTGCGCCGGCCGCGGGCAGTGGCGCCTGGTAGAGCGCCGCCTGCTCGGCCAGGCCCGGCGCCGGATAGCCGCCGCCGCGCGCCATTCCATAGCTCGGGCGATAGGCCGGCGCCGCGCCGCCATGGGCGGCAAAGGCGCCGAGCGCGGCCTCGCCGACGGTGGTCGCGGCGCGATGGCCGGCCTCGGCCAGGGCATGTTTCAGGGCGCCGACGATCAGGCCGCGCACCGTGCCCGGCTCGCGGAAGCGGACCTCGGCCTTGGCCGGATGCACGTTGACGTCGACCATTTCCGGCGCCAGCTCCAGGAACAGCGCCAGCATCGGGTGGCGGTCGCGCGCCAGGAAATCGGCATAGGCGCCGCGGATCGCCCCGGCGATCAGCTTGTCGCGCACCGGCCGGCCGTTGACGAAGGCGTATTGCGCCTGCGCGTTGCCGCGGTTCAGCGTCGGCAGGCCGGCGAAGCCGGTGAGCCGGACGCCGTCGCGCGCCGCCTCGATGGCGAGCGCGTTCTCGGCGAACTCGCGGCCCATGATGCGGCCGAGCCGGTCCATGCGCGCCGAGAACAGGTCGCCCTGGCCCGGCCCGAGGCGCAGCACCACGCGCTCGCCGTCGGCAAACGAGAAGGCGATCTCGGGATGGGCCATGGCGAGCCGGCGCACGGCGTCGAGCGCCGCGCCCTGCTCGGCGCGCGCGGTCTTGAGGAACTTGAGCCGGGCCGGCGTGGCGTAGAACAGGTCGCGCACCTCGACCCTGGTGCCAGGCGGATGCGCCGCCGGCTTGGGCCGGCCGACGCGGCCGCCCTCGACGTCGAGCCGCCAGGCCTCGGCGCCGCCCGCCGGCCGGCTGACGATGCTGAGGCGGCTGACCGCGCCGATCGACGGCAGCGCCTCGCCGCGAAAGCCGAGCGTCGCGATGTCGGTCAGGTCGTCGTCGGCGAGCTTGGAGGTGGCGTGGCGCTCGACCGCGAGGGCGAGCTCGTCCGCGGTCATGCCATGGCCGTCGTCGTCGACCGCGATCAGGCCGCGGCCGCCGTCGCGGAGCGTCACGTCGATGCGCCTTGCGCCGGCGTCGATGGCGTTCTCGACCAGCTCCTTGACGGCGCTCGCCGGGCGCTCGACCACCTCGCCGGCGGCGATGCGATTGATGGTCGCGTCGGCGAGCCGCCGGATGGTCATCGATCGGCTCCGGCGTCGTCGCCGGCGAGATACTGCCGGGCCAGCACCTTGCCTTCCTCGACCGCCGGCTGGTCGAACGGGTCGACGCCGAGGAGATGCGCGGCGATGACGGTCTCGAGCATGAAATGCATGCAGAGCGCGCCGAGTGCCGCCGCGTCCAGCGCCGCCAGCCGGATCAGCCGCACCGGCCGGCCGCGCCCGGCCAGGGTCTCGGCGGTGGCGCGTGTCTCGGCCGCGACCAGGTCGCCGATGGTGTGGCCGGCGAGATAGCCGAGCGCCGGGTCGTTGCCGGCGAGGCCGAGGTCGAGTGCCGGCCCGCGGCCCTGCGCCTCCACCTCGATCAGGGTGAACCACTTGTCCGCCGGCCCGCCGAGCCAGAGCTGCAGCTGGCTGTGCTGATCGACCGGGCCAAGCGCGGCGATCGGCGTCAGCCCGCGGCCGTCCTTGCCGAGGCTTTCCGCCCAGAGCTGGCGATACCAGGCGGCAAAGCGCTCCAGGCGGCTCGCATAGGGCATCAGCACATTGGTCGCGATGCTGCGCTCACGCGCCAGGCCGACCGCGATCGCCGCCCCGGCGACGGCCGGCGCGCCGGGCTCGCTCAAGGTCTGGTCGAGCACCGCGGCGGCGGCGCCACGCAGCGCCTGCACATCGATGCCCAGCACCATGGCCGGCAGCAGCCCGACCAGCGAGAGCACCGAATAGCGCCCGCCGAGGTCAGGATCGTGGTCGAGGACCGGGACCCGGAAGCGGCCGCAGAGACGGCGTAGCGGATTGTCGCCCGGCTCCGCGATCGCGATCATCTGGCCCGCTATCGCGGACTCGCCCCGCGCCGCCTGCAACCAGGCCATCGCCGCCAGGGTCTGCGCCAGGGTCTCAGCCGTGCCGCCCGACTTGGAGACCGCCAGGAAGGCGGTCCGCGGCGGCGGCAGGCCGGCGAGCAGCTCGGCGAAGCCGCCCCCGTCGAGGTTGTCGGGCATATGCAGGCGCGGCGCGGCATCCGCCGGCGCCAGGGCGGCGAGCGCCTGGGCGCCGAGGCTGGAGCCGCCGGTGCCGAGCACGACCACGTCCTCGAACTCGGCCCGCAACCGCGCGGCCACCGGTTGCAAGGCGGAAATATCACCGCTCTCGCGCGGCAGCGCGAGCAGCGGCATGTCGCCGGCCAGGCGCCGGCCGGCCAGCGCCTCGACCGCCGGCCTGGCATCCGCGACCAGTCGGTCGAAGGTCGCGCGCGCCAAGCCGTTCGGCCCGATCGCCGTGTCGAAGCAGCTATCGATCTGGTGTTGGTAGGGCGCGGGCATCGGCAAAATCTGTCCGCGCGAACCGTATCAGAGAGAAAGACCCGCCGCTAGAGCTGGACGCGAAATGAGGCCTTGGCCGCGCTCAGCCGCCCTGGCTCAGCCCCGCCGGCTTGCCGACCACGACGACGCGCAGCTGTTCGGGCCTGAGCAGGCGGCGCGCGACGCGGCGCACATCGGTCACCGTGACCGCGTCGATATAGTCGGCGCGCTGCTCCAGATAGTCGATGCCGAGTTCGTGCCGCTGCATGGCGATCAGGATGCCGGCGATCTGCGCATTGGAGGACAGGCGCAAGGGAAACGAGCCGTTGAGATAGGTCTTGGCGTCGGCCAGCTCCCGCTCGCTGATGCCGTGGTCGCGCATCCGCTGCAGCTCGATACGGGTCAGCGAGATCGCCTCGGCGACGGTATCGTTGCTCGACGACAAGCCGCCGAGATAGAGCCCGGTCTCGGCCATCGGATGCAGGTAGGAATAGATCGAGTAGGTGAGCCCGCGCTTTTCGCGGACCTCGCCGTTCAGCCGCGACGTCAGGCCGCCGCCGCCCAGGATGTAGTTCATCACATAGGCGGCATAGTAATCCGGATCGTCGCGCTTCAGGCCGCGCATGCCGAACATCACCACGCTCTGCGGACCGTCATATTCGATCACGCTGAGGCGCTTGCCGGCGATCGGCCAGACGTCGGCGCGGCGCCGCGCCTTGACCTTGGCCCTGACGGTCAGGTGGCCGAAAGTCGAATCGACCAGCCGGGCGAGCGCGCGCGGCGTGATGTCGCCGACCACGCCGATCACCAGATTGTCGCGTGCCAGGCGCTCGGCCACGAAGCGCTTCAGGTCGCCAGTCTTGATCGCCTTGACGGTGTCCGCCTCGCCGTCCGTCGGCCGGCCATAGCCGTGCTCCGGGAAGGCGGCGGAAAACCAACCGCGGCTGACCATGGCGCGCGGATTGACCTCGTCCTGGGCGATGCCCGTCAAGATCTGGCCGCGGATCCGCTCGACCGGCTCCGGATCGAAGCGCGGCTCGGCAATCGCCAGCGCCAGCATCTCGAAAGCCGCCCGGCGGTGCTTCGAGAGCGTGCGCAGGCTGCCGCCGAAGGTATCCTTGCCGGCATTGAAGCTGAGCCGGATGGCGAGGTCCTCCAGCCGCGTCTGGAAGGCGGTCGAATCGAGGTCGCCGGCGCCTTCGTCGAGCAGACCGGACACCATGTTGGCGAGGCCGGTCTTGTCCGGCGGATCGAGCCGGGCGCCGCCCTCCCAGACGAACTCGACCGAGAGCATCGGAATCGACGGCTCCTGCACCAGCCAGGCCTCGATGCCGCCCGGGCTGATCACCCGAATGATTTCCGTCGCCTTCGCCGGCTGGCCCAGGGCAGGGACCAAGACGAGGACCAAGGCCGCCGTCGCGGCGATCCAGAGATGGCGCATGATCACGGGCAAGCCCTCCGTCAGGACGCGGGTTTCGGTTTCAGCAGGCCGGTCACCGATTGCCGGGGATCGATCACGTGGCGGAGCGCCGCGTTGACGTCGGCGACCGTCAGCGCCGCGACGCGATCGGGCCAGGACTCGATCTCCTCCACGGTCAGCCCGGCGGTCAGCGCGGTGCCGAAGATGCGGGTCGCCGTCGACAGGCTGTCGCGCGCATAGACCGCGGCCGCCAGCATGCCGTTCCGGCTCCGCTCCAGCTCTTCCTCGGTGATCCCGTCGGCGACCATCTCGGCCAGCACGGCCTCGATCGCGGCCTCGAGCTCGGCCAGATCGTGGCCCGGTTTCGGCTGGCCACTGACATAGAACGCGGCCGGGCCGAGGCTGATGCCGCTGTAATAGGCGCCGACGCCGGTGGCGATGCCCTGCTCGACCACCAGCTTGCGGTAGAGCCGGCTGGTCGCGCCGCCGCCCAGCACCTCCGCGGCCAGGCGCAGCGGGATGGCATGCTGCTTCTCGCCGTAATTCCGGCTCGGCGCCAGGTAGCTGCGGTACCAGGACGGCTGCGCGACACGGGCGTCGGCCAGCTCGATCCGGCGCGGCGCGATCTGCGGCGGCTCCTGCGGGCGGATCCGGGGCGGCACCGAGCCGCGCGGGATCGGCCCGTAATGCTTCTCAGCCAGGCGGCGCACCTGCCGGCCGGTGACGTCGCCGGCGACGATCAGGATCGCGTTGTTCGGCGCGTAGTAGCGGCGATAGAACGCGAGCGCGTCGGTGCGCGTCAGCGCCGCGACCTCATGGCGCCAGCCGATGACCGGAATTCGATAGGGATGTGCCAGGAACTGCAGCGCCGTCATCTGCTCGCTCAGCAGGTTGGCCGGGCGCGAATCGGTGCGCTGGGCGCGCTCTTCGATGATCACCTTGCGTTCCGGTGCGATCACCTCGTTGGTGATCTGAAGATTGACCATGCGGTCGGCCTCGAGCCCCATCACCAAGTCCAGCTTGTCGACCGCGACCTGCTGGAAATAGCCGGTGTAGTCCTGCGCGGTGAAGGCGTTGTCGCGGCCGCCGTTGCGGGCGACCAGCGTGGAGAACTCGCCGTCCGCCAGATTGGCGGTGCCGCGGAACATCAGGTGTTCGAGGAAGTGGGCGATGCCGGACTTGCCCGGCCGCTCATCGGCCGCGCCGACCTTGTACCAGACCATGTGGGTCACGACCGGCGCGCGATGATCGGGGATCACCACGACCTCCAGGCCGTTCTTCAGGGTGAAGGTCTCCGGGTTGAACAGGCCGGCCCGTACCGGCGCTGCCGCCAGCACGGCCCAAAGGGACAGTGCCAGCAGCCAGATCGATATGCGTCTCATTGCGACGGTCACGCTCGTCCGAAAATTGGGGGTCGGTGCTCAATATGGAAATCGGAGGTCGCGGTCAACCTCTGATCTCCGGCCGGGCGGCGGGCAGCTATTCCTGCGTCAAGGCCGGCGTCGCCCCGGACGTCGCCGGCCGGCCCAAAGTCGCATTCTCGCGCAGCCGCGCCGACTCCGCCGAAGCATCCACCACAACGTCCGATTTCGGCCCGCCCCAGAACAGCAACCGTCGGACGAAGCCCCGGTCCTTGTCGACCAACAGGCCGATCTCGCGGTCGACCACGGCGCGTATATTCGGATCCACCCGGTCGGCGCCGGCATTGGCGAGCAGCGCCAATTCGCCGGCGCTCACCGGCCGGGCAGCGCCGCCTGCCGCGGCATCGGTGCCGGTCAGCGCGGCCTTTGCCTCCTGCGCCGGGCGCTGTTCCTGGGGCGCGCGCCGGCCGGGCGCCGGCGGGCGCAGCCGGTAGTCGGGCGGCAGGATCAGCGGCGCGCGGGTAACGACCGCGAACGCGTCCGGTGACTTCTTGGTCAGGCCGAAGGTCTCGCGGATGCTTTCGCAGGCGCCGAGGGCGCCGACCAGCACCGTCAACACGGCGATCTTGGCGATTCGACCGGCCGGGCCGTTTGGCGAACGGATTTCCATGGCCCCCTATGTATTCGATTGTCGGCCGGCAAACAAGGAATCCAGCAGCAGGATCGCGACGCCGACCACGATCGCCGAATCGGCCAGGTTGAAGGCGGGCCAGTGTCCGATCGCCGCGAGATAGAAATCGAAAAAATCCGCAACCGCGCCGTGCAGGATGCGATCGATGGCGTTGGCGACCGCGCCGCCGATCACCAGGCCGAGGGCGACCGCGAGCCAGGCCGAAGTCACCCGGCGCAACCAAAAGACCAGCGCAATGCTGACGACCACGGAGAGCGCCACCAAACCCCAGCGCACCAGCTCCAGATTCGAGGCGAACATGCCGAAGCTGACGCCCCGGTTCCACACCATCACCAGGTTGAAGAACGGCGCGAGCGGGATCGGCTCGAGATCGTTGGCCCGCATCACGGCGAGCAGCCACGCCTTGCTCGCCTGATCCGCCGCCAGGATCAGCACGGCGACGCCGAGCCCCTGCCAGACCAGCGGAACGCCGCGCCGGCGCATGCTAGTCCACCGCATCGGCGCAGCGCCGGCAGAGATCGGCATGTCGCGCCACCGTGCCGACCTCCGGCAGCACCATCCAGCAGCGCTCGCATTTCTCGCCCTCGGCCGGCGCCGGAATGACCGAGACGCCGTCGACCTCGTCGATGCGGAAGGCCTCGGCCGGGCCGCCGTCGAGGACGAGCTCGGCGCCCGAGGTGATGCAGATCTCGCCGAGATCGGCGCCGTCGAGCGCCTCGGCATAGTCCGCCGTGGCATGCACCAGCGGCCGCGACTGCAGGCTGGCGCCGATCCGCTTTTCGCGCCGCTCGACCTCCAGGGCGCCGGTGACGACCCGGCGCAGGGCCCGGATCTTGGCCCATTTCAGGGCCAGCTCCGGGTCTCGCCAGTCCGCCGGCAGGTCCGGGACCTGGCGCAGATGCACGCTGTCGTCTGCCGTCGGGAAGCGGCAGAGCCAGGCCTCTTCCGCCGTGAAGCAGAGGATCGGCGCGAGCCAGGCGGTCAGGCAGGAGAACAGCTCGTCCAGCACGGTGCGCGCCGCGCGCCGCCGCGTGCCGGCGGGCGGATCGCAGTAGAGCGCGTCCTTGCGGATGTCGAAATAGAAGGCGGACAGATCGACGGTGCAGAAGTTGTAGAGCGCGACATAGATGCGGTGGAAGTCGAAGCCGGCGCAGCTCTCGCGCACCAGCGCGTCCAGCTCCGACAGGCGGTGCAGCACCCAACGCTCCAACTCCGGCATCTCGGCCGCCGGCAACCGCTCGGCTTCTTCCCAATCGGCCAGGTTGCCGAGGATGAAGCGCAGCGTGTTGCGCATCCGGCGGTAGGCGTCGACCTGGCCGCGCAGGATGTCGGGGCCGATGCGCAAGTCCTCGGAATAGTCGGTGCTGACCACCCAGAGGCGCAGGATCTCGGCGCCGTTCTGCTTGATCACGTCCTGCGGCAGGACCGTGTTGCCGAGCGACTTCGACATCTTGCGGCCCTCACCGTCGAGCACGAAGCCATGCGTCAGCACCGCCTCGTAGGGCGCCCGGCCGCGCGTGCCGCAGGCCTCCAGCAGCGAGGAATGGAACCAGCCGCGATGCTGGTCGGAGCCCTCGAGATAGAGCGAGGCCGGCCAGGCGAGGTCCGGGTTGCCTTCCAGCACGAAGGCGTGGGTCGAGCCGGAATCGAACCAGACGTCGAGGATGTCTTCGGTCTTGTCATAGTCCGCCGGATCGTAGTCGGGCCCAAGAAAGCGCGCCGGCGGGCTCTCGAACCAGGCGTCGCAGCTCTCCGCCTCGACCGCCTCGACGATGCGCTGGTTGACCGCCGGGTCGCAGAGCGGCTCGCCGGTCCGCTTGTCGACGAAGACGGTGATCGGCACGCCCCAGGCGCGCTGGCGCGAGACCAGCCAATCGGGCCGGTTCAGGATCATGTCGCGGAGCCGGCGCTTGCCGGAGGCCGGATAGAACGTGGTCTCATCGATCGCGGCGAGCGCCTTGTCGCGTAAGCCCGTCGCGCTCATCGAGATGAACCACTGCGGCGCGTTGCGGAAGATCAGCGGCGCCTTGGAGCGCCAGGAATGGGGATAGGAATGCACCAGCCGGCCATGCGCCAGCAGCGCGCCGGCATCGGTCAACGCTTCCAGCATTTCCTTGTCGACCTTGAAGACATGGCGCCCGGCGAACATCGGCACATGGTCGAAATAGGTGCCGTCGGCATCGACCGTCTCCGGCACCTCGATGCCGAAGGCAACGCCGAGATCGAAGTCGTCGGCGCCGTGGCCCGGCGCGATATGGACGAAGCCGGTGCCCTGCTCCGTGGTCACGAAGCCGGCCTTCAACAGCGGCACGTCGAAGTCATAGCCCTGGCCGCGGAACGGGTGGGCGCAGACCGTGCCGGCCGGATTGCTCACGGCGGCGACGTGTTGCCAGCCCTCTATCCCGGATTCCTGGCGCACCGCCTCGGCCAGATCGTCGGCCAGCACCAGCTTCTCGCCGGGCCGCGCCAGGCTGCCCTCGGCGACCGTCTCGACCTGGTAGACGCCGTAGGCGATCTCCGGGTGGTAGGCGAGCGCCCGGTTGCCCGGCATGGTCCAGGGGGTGGTGGTCCAGATCACCACGCTGGCGCCTTCGAGCGCCGGGTCGTCGCTGGCGACGACGGGGAAGCGGACCTCGATGGTGGTCGAGGTATGGTCGTGGTACTCGATCTCCGCCTCGGCCAGCGAGGTCTGCTCGACCACCGACCACATCACCGACTTGGCGCCCTTGTAGAGGCTGCCGTCCATCAGGAACTTGAGCAGCTCGCGGACGGTCTGCGCCTCGCCCTCCTGGGACATGGTGGTGTAGGGCCGGTCCCAGGCGCCCTCGACGCCGAGCCGCTTGAACTCCTGGCGCTGCACGTCGATCCAGTGCTGGGCGAACTCGCGGCATTCGCGCCGCAGGTCGGCGATCGGCACCGCGTCCTTGTCCTTGCCGGCCTTGCGGTACTTCTCCTCGATCATCCACTCGATCGGCAGGCCGTGGCAGTCCCAGCCGGGCACGTAATTGGCGTCCTTGCCCATCATCTGCTGCGATCGGTTGACCACATCCTTGAGGATCTTGTTCATCGCCGTGCCGGTATGGATGTTGCCATTGGCGTAGGGCGGGCCGTCATGCAGGATGAATTTCTCGCGGCCGCGCGCGTCGTCGCGGAGCCGGCGCCACAGGTCGATCTTCGCCCAGCGGGCGAGGAATTCGGGCTCGCGCTTGGGCAGGCCGGCCTTCATCGGGAAGTCGGTCCTGGGCAGCTGCAAGCTGGCTTTGTAATCGGTGCTCATCACACGGATACCTTCGTTCGGTCGGCACCGGCCGGTGCCTGATTCTTTGGAACCCTAGGGGCAGCCTCGGGGAAAGTCCGGGAGGCTCGCGTTCCGACGGGACGCCAAGCGTCCGCCGGGCCGGCCCTCAATCGAGGACCGGGGTGGTAATTCGCCTGGGGAAACAACCCGGTATCAGTGCGCGCATAGCCATGGCCGCGCCCTTGTAGCAGGCGGCGGCGCGGCTGTCGAGACGGGCGGCAGGCGGGGCGTGTCTCGGCTTGAAGCCCGATGCGCTGAAAGCACAAAGCGGGTTCGACTGTCGGCTTAGCGGATGAAAGCGGTCGGCGCTCAAGGACGGTAACTGAGGGCGGAATTAGCCAAGAGGCGACGTTCATCGGCTCGGGAGAATTTCAAAATGACTCACCACCGATGCAAAATTGCTGTCCCTAGAAAGCGTGTCAGAAACCCGGCGCCCCACCCAATCCAGCGCCGCATTTCCCGCGCGCAATCGCAAGTGTCCACGAAAACGGGGCAATCCCAGCGGGCGCCCGGGCATAGCTGTTCGGCGCGCTGGTGGGAACCCGCGCGCTCGGGTGTAGAGGCCGTCATGCGGCGTAACTCATTGCTGGGGGGAGTTCGGCCACTTTGGCGGTACCGGCAAACATTTGCCAAGTGTAAAGAACCTCGAATCGGGACGGCAAAAGTGTCGGCTTTTTTTGCACTTTCCACTGCACCGCAAAGAGGCATGCTCGCTAAGCCCTTGAATTTATAGAAATTAGGGGAGTTAGTATGAAATTTGCGTGTCGGAAAGCATCACATACAATTGGCCAGCCAATTGGAGGCAATTATGGTCTCTCTTCCGAAAATAGCCGCAATTGCGTTTATTGGGGCTTTCGCTGCCGTCGGAACGGCTTATGCAAATCCGATAATCGACCTTGGAACGAGCGGCATCGCCAATAACGGAACTTTGGTCGGCAATACATCCATTTCCAACAACGCGGCTGTCGGGACGGGTGCTCTGCGCTCGGGTCCTGCCGCGGGCCCACCCGAATCAACCAGGATGATCGTCGGAGGCGATCTCACGGACCTCGATATGACGAATGCGTACACCTACATGGCTTGGGTTAATGTCCTAGCTGACGGTTCTAAGGGACTCATCGGCCTCGGGGCATGCTGCACTCCACCGGCGGGTGGCACCCAAAATCAGGGGCGCGAAGGCTATACACTGAATTATCAGAGCAACGGTCGGTTGCGTTATTGGGGCGGCAGCACGGATGATGATGCTAACTATAACCTCTTCACCGGCCCCAACCTCTTTGGTTTGGGGGCATACCACCACGTTGCGGTTCGTGTGGCCCCTGGCGACGTTGACATCTTCGTAGATGGAATCAGCGTTGCGACCAACGATCGAAGCAACCTCAACACTAGCCCTTCATTGCTGAATCAAAACAATTTAAACACGCCTGGCGCGCCCAGTATCGGCGGCCCCAAAGTCGATAACGTGAACGACGCGGACGTGCTCATCGATGAGGTTCGCGTCTACGGATTTGGGCTGAGCGATCTCGACATTTTAGGCATAGCCAACGGTGCCGTAGGCCCCGCTGCAGATCGGCTGTACTACGATTTCGAAAGTCAAGTTCCCGAAGATCAAGTTCCCGAACCTGCCACCCTGACCCTGTTCGGCCTGGGTCTGCTGGGCCTTGGCGCGGCGCGGCGGCGGACCAAAAAGACAGCCTGACGCCACCCTCACGTCTTGCTGCTTGAAGCGACAGTCCTTCGGGGCCGCCGTTTTCGTCTCAGGCAAGGTTCTTCGAATATCCGCTTCGGGTCATCTTTGCCCGTATTGACCACGACCGGTGCAGGTCAGTAGTCAAAGGTGAAGCGCAAGCAAACGGCCAGGATGCGGAGGTTCGGGCTCGTATGCCGGCTTGCTGCAGGAAAGCTGCCGTGCTCTCGTGCGGCCGTGGAGGTGTGCCGCTGGCCAAGAGCGGAACTATGTCGCCGGACCGTGCGAGACCAACAAAACCGGCAGCAAACAGTCAGCAAGCATTGACTGGATCAATCGGCGTCGGCAACCGGACGGCTCGCTCGATGGCGTCGGCCGCGGCGAAGCAGCGGTCTTCGTCAAAACGGCGGCCGATGATCTGCACTCCCTGAGGCAGGCCACCCTCGATTGCGACCGGCAAGGCGATGCTCGGCAGGCCGAGCAGGTTGCAGAGTTCGGTCAGCCGCAACGAGCGGATCAGCCGCCGCATCGCCTCAAACCCGCTGGTATCGTAGCCAACGTAGAATGCCTCCATGGTCGAGACCGGACCCAATATCAGGGGAAAGCGCTCCATCAGGCGGCTCCACGTCACGGCGATCCTGTGGCGCTCGGCGATGGCATCCCGGTACCTTGTCGCGTCGGGTTTCCCGCCACCGATGACCGCCCGCAGGATTTTTCCGGCGTCATCCGAGATTATCGGCAAGATTTCGTCGAGATACTTGGCGATCTCGGTTTCGGCGAGGCGCTGGATGGTGTCGTCGGCTTCCTCGATCAGGGGCGGCTCGATTTCCTCGACCGCGTAGCCAGCTTGCCCAAGAATGGCAGCGGCCGCGTTTAGTGCCTCTGCAACGGCTGGCGCGACGCCATCGCCGGACGGGTCCCTGACCAGTCCGACACGCAAATCACCCGCCTTTGACACGGGCGGCGCGTTGGCCCGCGTCCACATCGGGTCGGCCGGATCGGGCCGGCCCATGACTTCGAGCGCGAGCCGGAGGTCACCGACGGTTCGAGCCATCGGGCCGTTCACGCACGCGATTTGATCGTAGAACATCGGTGGGTCTTCGAAAATCGCCGACATCATCCGCGAGACCCGGCCGGTGCTCG
>CAJHXX010000148.1_pt1 | contig 17804 bp, 15 predicted proteins | sample 9198511 | NCBI WGS metagenome assembly CAJHXX01 (sample SAMEA7708325, study PRJEB35096) | sediment metagenome | biome: marine neritic benthic zone biome [ENVO:01000025]; feature: sediment [ENVO:00002007]; material: shallow marine sediment [ENVO:03000034] sea grass bed [ENVO_01000059] ...
CCCTACGGCGCCGGCGTCAACGGCGTCTGGCTCAACCGGGTGCACGGCTTCGAGGCCGGCGACGGCGCGGCCGGGCGCACCGTCTATTTCCCGCGTTCCTGCCTGCATTGCGAGAACGCCGCCTGCGTCACCGTCTGCCCGACCGGCGCGTCGTACAAGCGCGCCGAGGACGGCATCGTCCTGGTCGACGAGGACCTCTGCATCGGCTGCAAGCTCTGCTCCTGGGCCTGCCCTTACGGCGCCCGCGAATACGACGCCGACGGCGGCGTGATGAAGAAATGCACGCTGTGCATCGACCGCATCTACAACGACAACCTGGCGGAGGCCGAGCGGGTGCCGGCCTGCGTCGCCACCTGCCCGGCCTCGGCGCGGCATTTCGGCGATCTGGGCGACCCGCAATCGACGGTCTCGCAACTGGTCGCCGAGCGTGGCGGCTACGACCTGATGCCGGAGCAGGACTACCGCCCGACCAACAAGTACCTGCCGCCCAGGCCCGGCCGCGGCGGAAACGACCGGGCAGTGGCACTGGAACCAGCGGAACCGCAAGGCGGCTTCCTCGCCTGGGTCGACCGCCTGCTGTCCGATTGAGCCGACGCCGTGCATCCCGCCTTTTCGGTCATCTTCTTCACCACCGCTTCGGGCGCCGGCTATGGCCTGTTGGCGCTGCTCGGCCTGTTGGCGCCGCTCGGCCTGTTGCCGGCCGGGCGCTGGTTCGGCTTCGCCGGCCTCGCGCTGGCGCTCGGCCTGATCACCTTCGGCCTGCTGTCTTCCACTTTCCATCTCGGCCACCCGGAACGGGCCTGGCGGGCGCTGTCGCAATGGCGCTCCTCCTGGCTGTCGCGTGAGGGCATCGTCGCGGTCGCCACCTATCTGCCGGCCGGGCTGTTCGGGATCGGTTGGGTGTTTCTGGAACGGGTCGACGGGGTCTTCGCGATCGCCGGAGTCCTGAGCGCGCTCGGCGCCGTTGCCACGGTCGGCTGCACCGCGATGATCTACGCCTCGCTGAAGCCGGTGCCGCAATGGCGGAGCCGCTGGGTGCTGCCCGGCTACCTGGCGTTCGCGGCGATGACCGGCGCGCTGTTGCTGGTCGCGCTGGCTGGCCCGTTCGGCGCGACCGTGCCGTGGCTCGGCTATCTCGCCGTCGCCGCAGTGCTGGTCGGGCTCGCGGTCAAGCTCGCCTATTGGCGCGGCATCGACGGCGCCGCCGCCGGCAGCACGGCGGAGTCGGCGACCGGTCTCGGCCGGCTCGGCGGCGTGCATCTGCTCGACCCGCCGAACACGGAAGAGAACTACCTGATGCGGGAGATGGGCTACCGGGTCGCCCGCAAGTACGCGGCCCGGCTCCGGCGCCTGGCGCTGCTGTTCGGCTTCGTGGCCCCCGCCCTGCTGATCGTGATGTCAATCGGCACGGGCGCCTGGCCGGCCGGCCTGTTGGCGGCGCTGTCCGCCGGCCTCGGCATGGTGATCGAGCGCTGGCTGTTCTTCGCCGAGGCGCGCCACACGGTGCAGCTCTATTACGGCGCCCGCGAAGTTTAGGCGCGGGGATCAGGCGTCCTCGAAATCGACCGAGACGCGATAGCTCTTGAGCGCCAGGTTGGGCACCGCGCGCGCCGCGTAGCGCACCATCTCCGGAAAGTCGCGCGCGATCAGGATACCGCGCACCGGCCGGCCGCCGCGTTCCTGCGCCGCCGCCATCAGGCCGAGCAGGCGGGTCACCGCGTCCGCCGACGCCTCTTCCGCGGTGAACTCGACCAGCACCGCGCCGCCATGACGGTCCTTGGCGACGAAATCGGGCGCACCGAAGCTGGTGGTGAGCTGGGCGCCGCCCTGGACGGCGGTCAGGCCGGGCTCGAGGCTCGGCAAATTGGCGCAGCAGATCTCACGCAGGCCCCGTTCGGCCTCCGGCGTCATGACCGGCGGCAGCCCGGCGGCCGGCGCCTCGACCTCCTCCAACGGCGAGGCGACCGACAGGAAAGCGTCGGCCGATGCCGCGACCCGCGGCGGCTCGCGATCCGGCGGCGCCGTCTCCTCGTCAACGACGCGCAGCCGGCCCTTGAGCACGTCCATCGACGATTCCTTCTGGCCCTCGCGCCGGGCGATGACCTCGACCTCATCGTCGATCAGTCGAAGACGACGCTTCAGCGCCTCGATCACCGACTGCATGGAAATGTCGAGGTCGTCGGCAATCTGCTGTGGCAGTTTGCCCTCGTCAAACAGCGCGATTACCCGCCGTTGGGTCTGCTCGTTCATGCCGCCTTCCTCGTCATCCAAAAGGCCCTCCCGACCTCGCTCGCCTGCAGGTTGAAGTTTAGGTTCAGGACTGCCTGAATACTATATGTTGGGGCTCGAAGCAAATTAAGCACAATATATTATTGTTGCGACACGAAACCAGTGATATCTTTGCCCGCGAATCGCGCGATCGATAACGGAGATTTGCACTTTAGTTCCGACGCGGTCCCAGCGTCGTTTCGCGCCCCGCGAACGATCCCCGACGCAACAGAATCGGCAAGAACCATGCCCGAAACCAAACCCGACCCACGGAACGACCCTCCAGAGACCCCCACCGGCGAAAGCTTCGACACCCAGCCGAGCGAGGCGGCCGCCAGCCTTCGCGACGACCACTGGGAGGCCCGGCTCGATCCGCCGGCGCCGCTCGCCCCGTCGCAACCCGCCGGGCCGGAGACCCCCCCGCCCGGCATTGCCGGCTCGGCCTGGCTCGGCACCGGCGAGAAAGGCCAAGTCCGCGATGTCGGCATGGTGCCGGCAGCACGAATTCAACCATCGCCGATAACCGCGCGCAAGCGGCTGAATCTGGAAGAGCTGCAATCCCTCGGCCGATCGATCCGGACACACGGCATGCTGCAGCCGCTGCTGGTCCGCCGCCGCGACGAGGATGGCTATGACTTGATCGCCGGCTACCGTCGCTGGCTCGCCGCCTCGCTCGAGGAGATCGAGGAAGTGCCCGCGGTGGTGATAGAGCAGGTCGACGACGTCCAGGCGCTGGAACTGGCGCTGATCGAGAACCTTCATCGGCGCGACCTGACGGTGATCGAAGAGGCCGAGGCCCACCGGACGCTGATCGAGAAGTTCGAGCGCACGCATCAGGACGTCGCCGACCTGATCGGCCGGAGCCGCAGCTACGTGACCAACGGCATTCGCCTGCTGTCGCTGCCCGAAGAGGTCCGGGCGATGATCGAATCCGGCGCTCTGTCAGCCAGCCACGCCCGCGCCCTGCTCGGCGCCGAGCGACCGGCCGAACTGGCGCGGACGGTGGTCACGCAACAGCTGACCGTACGCGACGCGGAACGGTTGGTGATGGAATCGCGGCAGGAGATGGCCGACGATGGGTCGGCGGAGGACGGGGCCGACGGCGCGCCGGCGCGCCAACCCGGCCAGCCGGAAACGACAGAGTGGCCGACCGGCGCCGACCACAAACCGGCGCCGGTTCTCGACGCCGCTGCCGCCGGGCCGCAAACGGACGACGACAGCATCGAAACGCCGCCGGACGACGAGTCGATCGCGGAGCTGGAGCGCGAGATCGCCGAGTTTCTCGGCGTCGAGGTCGAGATCGTGCAGGACGGACCGCTCTCGCGCATCACCATGGTCGCGGATGACGAGCTGGAGATCCTGTGGGTGGCGCAGCGCATCAAATCGGCGCTGCAAAGCCAGTCGTTGGCCGAGGCCATCTCCCGGGAGGCCGCCGGTCCGGACGGCCTGGTGGCCTGATCGGTCCGGTCGTTACAGACCGAACTTGGCGAACACCGGATCCAGCGTGGAGTGAATTCGTTCCACCTCCGCCTTCAGATGGCTGAGCAGGGCACGTTCGGTTTCGTCCCGACTGCCGTCCGCCCGGATCTGCTCGGCGAGCCAGGCGGCGTCGCCGGCTTCGATCCGGTCGTGGTCCATGCCGGAGAACACCAGATGCATGGTCAGCGCCTTGAAGAACAGCGGCCGCCAGTCGGGATGATTTTCCCGTCCCGCCGTCGCGTCTTCGAGCTCGAACAGCATCTCGGCCTCGCCGCGCCCCATGGTGACGCCGCCGCCGCCATCGCCGTCATAGATCACCTTGCGGATCGCTTCGACATCGCCGGCCGACAGTGTCCCGATCTGACGCGGCGCCGTGCTTAGGATCGGACTGTCGCTGCGCTGAATCCAGTACTTGATCGATTTCAACGCGAACACCCGGAGCAGTTCCGGCGCGCCCTTGGCGTGGAACATGATGCTGAGCAGGACCCTGAGCTGGACCGGATCCTGGAGTCCGTCGCCGAAGCCGAACAAGTCGTTCAGCAGCTTGGCGTCTTCCTGCCTGAGCGGGCTGTCCTGCTCACGGTACCAGAAGAAGTGATCCGTCATCGCCTGGATGTAGAAATCGTCCCAGGCCGGATGGTTGCCGCTGGTGTCGCGATTGAGGTCGATCAGGAACTGCGCTTGGTTGCGCCCGATGTCGCCGGCCATGTAAATGGTCCGGCGCATCGTCATCGCCTCTTCCTCGGTGATCGAGCCGTTGGCGCGGACACGCTCGGCTAATTCCCTCAGGTTGGCGTTGGTGGATATATCCATGACCTTTTTCCGGAATCGTCCTTGGACATGGCTGTCGCGGGAATCATAGGCGCTGTTTGGATAACAAATCGCTAATTGAAGGCGTGCCTTGGCGGCCACGACAAATTCTGGACTGATCGGTTCAAAATCTGCTAGAACCCGAAGAGACAACCAACCGGGGTACGCCGTTATGGGCCGGCCGCGAGAGTTCGACGAGGCACAGGCGCTGGACCAGGCGCTGCAGACGTTTTGGACGAAGGGTTTCGAGGCGACCTCGCTTGACGACCTCTGTGCCGCCATGGAGATCGGCCGCTCCAGCCTGTACCAGGCCTTCGGCAGCAAGCAGGACCTGCTGATCGCCGCGCTCGACCGGTACGACGCCGCGGCGGTGGCGCGCATTGAGGCCGCATTGCACGCGCCGCGCCCGATCCGTCAATCGATCGCCGCGCTGCTGGACGGCATGGTCGAAGAGTCGATCGGGACCGAGGGCGGGCGCGGCTGCTTCATGGGCAACTGCACGGCCGAATTGGCCTGCCGCGACCTGGCCGTGGCGGACCGGCTGCGACAGAGTCTCGGCCGGATCGAGGGCGCCATCCGCGAGGGGTTGGCCCGCGCCCGCGATGCCGGCGAATTCGCGCCGGGCTACGACGTCACTCGGACGGCGCGCTTCCTGACCGGTACGATCCAGGGCCTGCGCCTGATCGCCAAGACCAGGCCGGAGCGTGCGGTCCTCGACGATATCGTCGTCACCGCGCTCAAATGCCTCGACTGATTTTTTTGGCCCGTTTTGTACTGACTAGTCCAATAATCTCGACCGCCCAACGATGGAGGAAAGATCGATGGCTATCGTGATGTACGACCTGGTGGGGACCGACGACCGCCGGTTCAGCCCGAATTGCTGGCGCACGCGCATGGCGCTGGCGCATAAGGGGCTCGACCCCGAGATCCGTCCGACCCGCTTCACCGAGATCAAGACGATCTGCGACGGCCAGCAGAAAACCCTGCCGACCATCGAGGATGGCGGCAGAGTGGTGACCGACAGCTGGGCGATCGCCTGCCATCTGGAGGAGACCTATCCCGAAAAGCCATCGCTGTTCGGCGGCGCGGCCGGCAAGGGGCTCGCCAATTTCGTGCAGAGCTGGGTCATCACCGTGGTCAATCCGGGCGTTGTCGGACTGGTCGTCCTCGACATCCATGACCACCTCGCCGAAGACGACCAGGCCCATTTTCGGGCGACCCGGGAAAAGATGTTCGGACGCAGCCTGGAGGAGGTGCAGGCGGGGCGCGAGGATCGGCTGGAGGCGGCGCAAAAGAGCCTCAACCCGCTGCGCCAGACCGTGAAGGCGCAGGCCTTTCTCGGCGGCGGCGCGCCGACCTATGCCGACTATATCGCTTTGGCGCCGTTCCAATGGGCGCGCTCGATCAGCCCGTTCCGGCTGCTGGCGGACGACGACCCGATCGGCGGCTGGCTCGACCGGATGCTCGACCTGCATGGCGGCCTGGCGCGCAAATCGCCGGCCTATTACTGAACGGATAAAGCTGCCCTACCTATTGCTCTAGGGAGACCCTGACGTGATCGACCTTTATTACTGGACCACCCCGAACGGCCACAAGGTCACCATGTTCCTGGAGGAGGCCGGGCTCGACTACCGGATCCTGCCGGTCGACATCTCGACCGGCGCACAGTTCGAGCCCAACTTCCTGACGATCGCGCCCAACAACCGGATCCCGGCGATCGTCGACCAGACGCCGGCCGATGGCGGGGCGCCGGTGTCGCTGTTCGAATCCGGCGCCATCCTGCTCTATCTCGCCGACAAGACCGGCCGCTTCATCCCGGCCGACCTGCGCGGCCGCGCCGCGGCGCTGGAGTGGCTGTTCTGGCAGATGGGCGGTCTCGGCCCGATGGCCGGACAGAACCATCACTTCGTCACCTACGCGCCGGAACAGATCCCCTACGCCATGGACCGCTACGTCAATGAGACCGGACGGCTCTACGGCGTGCTCGACAAGCGCCTCGCCGACCGCGAGTACGTCGCCGGCGAGTACTCGATCGCCGATATGGCGAGCTATCCCTGGATCGTGCCGCATGAACGCCAGAAGCAGGACCTGGACGACTTCCCCAACCTGAAGCGCTGGTTCGAGACGATCGCCGCCCGGCCCGCGACGGTGCGCGCCTATGACAAGGCGAAGAAGGTCAACACCAAGCCGACGGTGACCGAAGACGCCAAGAGCATCCTGTTCGGGCAGAACGCGGCGACAGTCCGGCGGTAAGCGGGCTGTCGGTGTCGATTTTGGCTGGCCTCGGGACCGCGAATGACCCTATACGAGACCGTCGTCATCCCGGTTGATCGTCCGCTCCATGACCGAGACCTACCGCCTGTTCGTCCGCGACCTCGTCCTGCCCGGCCTGCTCGGCGTCTACCAGCGCGAGCGCGGCCGGCCGCAGCGGCTGCGCGTCAATCTCGACCTGGAGGTGGCGCGCGACGACGGCGCGGACGCGATCGACGCCGTCGTTTCCTACGACGACGTGATCGGCGGCGTGCACGAGGTGGTCGCGGCCGGCCATGTCCAGCTTGCCGAGACCCTGGCTGAGCGGATCGCCGAGCGCTGTCTCGCCGATCGGCGCGTGCTCGAGGCCCGGGTCCGGATCGAGAAGCTGGAGCCCTTCGCCGAGGCCGACAGCGTCGGCGTCGAGATCACTCGCAAGCGAGTCGATTAGCGGACCCGGAGCCCGTCGAGATCGATCTCCGGCGCGCGGCCGGCGATCAGGTCGGCGACGACCCGGGCCGAGCCGTTCGACATGGTCCAGCCGATATGGCCGTGGCCGGTGTTGTAGTAGAGATTGGACTGCCGGCCGGTGCCGAGGAAGGGGCAGTTGTCCGGCGTCATCGGCCGGAGCCCGGCCCAATAGGACGGGTTGGCGTAGTCGGCCGCGTCCGGCAACAGGTCTTGGGTCGAGGCCAGCATGCTGCGGAAATCCGCCGGCTCGAAGCTCTTGTCATAGCCGGCGAACTCGGCCGTGGCGGTGACCCGCAGGCGGTCGCCCATCCGCGTATAGGCGCAGAGATGGTCCTCGTCGATGCCGCTTAGAGTGGGCGGGCGGTTGCGCCCGCCGATATCCAGTGTCACCGAATAGCCTTTGATCGGATAGATCGGCAGCTTGACCCCGAGCTTGGCCGAGAAGAACGGGCTCATGCAGCCGAGCGCCATGACATAGGCGTCCGCTGTCTCCTCGCCCGCCGAGGTCCTCACCTTTTCGATCCGGTCGCCGGCGGCGACGATCTCCTTGACGGTCGTCTCGTATTTGAAGCGCGCGCCCTGCTCGGCGCAGAGATCGGCCAGCCCGCGGGTGAAGATGCGGCAATCGCCGGTCTCGTCGCCCGGCGCGTGGATGGCGCCGGCGATCTTGTCCTTGGCGCCGGCGAGCGCCGGGTCCAACTCGACGGCTTGTGCCGGATCGAGGGCATTCAGCTCCTCGCCCAAGTCGGTCAGGATGGCCATCTCGTCGACCCGGCGCGCGAACCTGGCCGGGCTGCGATAGACGTAGAGAATGCCGCCGGTCCCGCGATCGTACTCGACGCCGGTCTCGTCGACGACACGATGCAGTACATCCCTAGAATAGGTGCAGAGGCGATGCTTGGTCGCCGTGTTGGCGCGGTAGCGCGCGGCCGTGCATTCGCGCAGGAAGCCGAGCGACCAGGCCCAGAACTTCGGGTCGGCGTGGAAGCGGAAGCGCAGCGCCTGATCGTCACGCCAGAGCGAGCGCAGCAGGGTCATGGGCGCGCGTGGCGACGACCAGGGATAGGCGTGGCCGGGGGCGATGGCACCGGCATTGCCGAAGCTGGTCTCGTCCGCCGCGCCCGGGTTCTGCTCCACGACCGTGACCTCATGGCCGTCCTTCAGCAATTGGTAGGCCGTGGTGACACCGATCACGCCGGCGCCCATGATCAACACTTTCATCATCCGCCTCCTGGGTCGATTATATCCACCAGTTGGATGCTGCTCTAGTCTCACCAAAGGCGGCAACCAGAAGCAAGAGGTGACCACGGGAGATCAAGATCGTATGTACAACATTGATGGAAGGGTAGCGGTGGTCACCGGCGGCGGCAGCGGCATCGGCCGCGCCATCGCGATGCGTTTGGCGGAAGAGGGCTGCGATCTCGCCCTGCTGGACATCGACGGCGCGACCGCGGAGCAGACGGCGGCCGCGGCCGCCAAGCTCGGACGGCGGACCCACGCCGCGGCTGTCGACGTCACCGACGCTGCCGCCCTGGCCGAATTCACGGCCGCCGCGGCCGACCGGCTCGGGCCGGCCGACGTGCTGGTCAACAGCGCCGGCATCATCGGCGTCGGCAGGATCCTCGATACCACATCTCAGGATTGGCAGCGGGTGATCCGGGTCAATCTCGACGGCGTCTTCAACTGCTGTCAGGCGGTGGTGCCGCAGATGGTCGCGCGCGGCCGCGGCCGGGTCATCAATATCGCCTCCTGGCTCGGCAAGAAAGCGGTGCCTTATTACGGCGCCTATTGCGCCTCCAAATTCGCCGTCATCGGCCTGACCCAGACCCTGGCGCTGGAGCTCGCCGCAGACGGTGTCATGGTCAACGCGATCTGTCCCGGCCTGATCGTCGAGACCGGCATGCGCGAGGTGGCGGAGAGCGCCCACACGCGGCTCGGCCTGCCGCTGGCGGCGGAGCGCGTCGCCACCATTCCCGTCGGCCGCACCGGCCTGCCGGACGACATCACCCGGCTCGCCGCTTTTCTCGCCTCCGACGAATCCGAATACATGACCGGGCAGGCGATCAACGTCACCGGCGGGTTGTGGCTGTCGTGAGCGGCCGGCCCGCCGCCTTGGCCGGCAACCGCCGACATGGTATTGAGAATGCGTGTTACGCACGGGCTGAGGCAGGCAACGGCCGAACCGACATTGCCGCCCGGCCGGTGCGATGGGGTGTGGTCTCGGGGGGCGAGACATGAACGATGCTAACCGGACTGAAGCCGATGTCGTCGTCATCGGCGGCGGCGGCGCCGGCCTGACGGCGGCCTATGTGGCGGCGCGGCTCGGTCGGCAGGTGGTGCTGCTGGAAAAGAATCCGCGGCTCGGCGGCACCACGGCGCTTTCCGTCGGCTCGATCACCTCGAGCTGCACGCCGTTCCAGGAAGCGGCGGGCATCGTCGATTCCCCGCGCGAGCATTTCGAGGACATGGCGCTCTTTGCCCGCGATGCCGGCTGGGACCCGACAACCAAGGACAACCACGACCTGCGGCGGCTCTATACCGAGAACGTGCCGGGCACGGTCCGCTTCCTGATGGATCTCGGCGTCGAGTTCTTCGGGCCGATGCCGGAACCGCCGAACCGCTATCCTCGTATGCACAACATACTGCCGAATTCGCGCGCCTACATCCACCACTTGGCGCGGCATTGCCACAAGGCCGGCGTCGATATCCGGACCGGTATCGCCGTCGAGCATCTGGCTTTCGAGGGCGACCGCATCGGCGGCTGCGAGGCGACGGTCGACGGCCACCGCCACCGCTTCGACGCCCGGCGCGGCGTCGTGCTGGCGACCGGCGACTACAGCTCCAGCTCCGACACCAAGGCGCAGTTCGTCGCCCCGGAATTGGCCGATATCGAAGGCATCAACCCGACCAGCGTCGGCGACGGTCAGCGGCTGGCGCGCGAGGTCGGCGCCGAGATCGTCAATGGCGACGTCATGCTGGGACCCGAGATCCGCTTCGTGGCGCCGCCGCGCAAGCGCCTGATCGAGGTCCTGCCGCCGGGCAGGCCGCTCGCCAAACTGATGAAATGGTCGCTCAGCAGCCTGCCCGACCGGATCCTGCGGCCCTTCCTGATGAGCTTCGTGACAACCAACCTGGCGCCGTCGCACAAGCTGTTCGAGGAAGGCGCGCTGTTGATCAACAATCAGGGCGAGCGGTTCTGCGAGGAAAGCGACAATCCGCAACTTGCCATCCCGACGCAGCCGGACCGGGTCGCCTTTATCGTCTTCGACGCCGCCATCGCTCGCCAGTTCACCGCCTGGCCGCATTTCATCTCGACCGCGCCCGGCGTCGCCTATGCCTACCTGCCCGATTACCGCCGCAACCGCAGGGACATCTTCTTCAAGGCGCCGACGATGGTCCAGCTCGCGGCCAGGCTCGGCGTGCCCGAAAACGCGCTAACCCAGACCGTGGAGGGCTACAACAGCGTCCAACGCGGCCAGCGGCCGGCGATCGCCGATCCGCCGTTCTATGCGCTTGGCCCGGCCAAGAGCTGGATCGTGTTGACCGACGGCGGCGCCCGCGTGACCGGCCGCATGGAGGTCATGGACAAGGACGGCGCGGTGATCCCGGGCCTCTACGCCGCCGGCTCCGCCGGCCAGGGCGGCTTGCTGCTGGAGGGGCACGGCCATCATCTCGGCTGGGCCTTTACTTCGGGCCGCATCGCCGGACAGCACGCGGCCTTCGGCTGGTCCGCGGCGGCGCTTGGCTGAGCACGTCCGGATGAGCACTCTGTTCACCCCCGGCCGGATCGGCCCGGTGACGGTGCCGAACCGCGTCGTGATGCCGCCGATGACGACCCGCGCCGCCGACACCGAGGGATTCGTCACCGAACAGACGGTTGCCTATTACCAGGCCCGGGCCGAGGGCGGCGTCGGCCTGATCACGGTCGAGATGGCCGCGCCGGAGAAGGCCGGCCGCCATCGCCACTGCGAGCTCGGCATCTATGACGACCGCTTCCTGCCCGGCCTCGAGCGCCTGACCGGCGCCATCCACCGGGCCGGCGCACGGGCCTCGATCCAGCTCGGCCATGGCGGCGGCCACACCCGCCGGGACATCTGCGGCGAGACGCCGATCGCGCCTTCGGCCCTGCCCCACCCGGTCTACGAGGTCACTCTGGAGACGGTGATCCCGGAGGCGATGAGCAGGGCGCGGATCGAGCAGACGACAGAGGCCTTCGCCGATGCCGCGCGGCGGGCCGGGCAGGCCGGCTTCGACTGCGTCGAGATCCACGCCGCCCATGGCTACCTGATCTCCCAGTTCCTCTGCCCGGCGGAGAACCGGCGCGACGACGAATACGGCGGCTCGCTCGAGAACCGCGCCCGCTTCGGCCTGGAGATCCTGCGCCGCGTCAAGGCGGCGGCGCCCGACCTCGGCGTCGTCTATCGGCTCAACGCCGACGACATGTTTCCGGGCGGCATGCCGGCCGAGGAGGGCGTCCAGGTCGCCGGTTGGGCGGCCGCGGCCGCCGCCGGCGCCGACGCGATCCACGTCTCGGCCGGCCACTACCGGTCGCTGCCGTCCGCCGCGGTGATGATCCCGCCGATGGCGATGCCGGATGCGACCTTCCTGCATCACGCCGCCGAGGTGAAGCGCCGGGTCGCGGTGCCGGTGATCGCCGTCGGCCGGCTCGGCGATCCGGCCGCGGCGGCCGCCGCGGTCGAGTCGGGCCAATGCGATTTCGTCGCGCTCGGGCGCAGCCTGGTTGCCGATCCGGACTGGGTCGCCAAGGCGCGGCACGGCCGGGCGATCCGGCGCTGCCTCGCCTGCAACAGCTGCGTCGACGGCATGCGCGGCGGCGGCGCGCTCGAATGCCTGGTCAACGGCGCCGCCGGCCATGAGCAGGACTACCGGCAGGCAGAGCCGATCGAAGGCCGCGACATCGCGGTGGTCGGCGCCGGACCGGCGGGGCTGACCTTCGCCGGGCTGACCGCGACACGCAATCGGGTCACGGTGCTGGAGCGCCGGCCGGCGGCCGGCGGCGCGCTTCGCCTCGCGGCGAAGGCGCCGGCTTTCCAGGAGGTCGAGACCCGGGCGGCGTCATTTCGGACCTACATCGCCGAGTTGGAACGCGATGCCCGCGACCAGGGCGTCAGCTTCCGTTACGGCGTCGACGTCATGCGCGACGGCGAAGCGCTGGCGCCCTTCGACCTGGTGGTGTTCGCCACCGGCGCCGACTATCGCTTCGGCCTCGGGCGGATCCTGCCGACCCTGCTGGCGCTCGGCGGCGGCCGCTGGCCGGGGCTGAAGCGGCTGTTCGCCGCGCCCCGGTTGCGCGACTGGCTGTATTACCGGGCTCGCCAGGGCAATGGCGAACGCTTGAAACGCCTCGCCCGGCCGGATCAGGAGGTGCTGGTGATCGGCGACGCGGCAGCGGCCGGCAAATGCCAAGCGGCGGTCGCCGACGCCTTCCGCGCGGCACTTCGCCCGCCCCGGCGCAACTGAAATACCCGCATTTACTTCGTAAAATTACTTTATTTTTCAAGGATCTATAAGAAAGGTGTTTGACACCTTTTCTGCGGTGGATGGGTCTCTATTCAACCCGAACATGCCTTCGTTACACTTCGTTACGATTCCTAATACTTCGTTTCTTGGTCGCCGGCGGTCGCTCCGCTATCACTATGGCGAGTTGACCAAGGCAGGGTGGTCCGATGAGCAAGACCGAAGCTTTTATCGCCGCCAACCGGTTCGGCCTCGGCCCGCGCCCCGGCGAGCTCGCCGCCATCGCCGGCGATCCGCGCGGCTGGGTGGCGGCGCAGATCGCCGGTGAACGCAGGCCGCCGAAGCCCCTGCGCGGCCTGCCGAGCGCGGCCGACGGCATCCTGGCGGTGATCGACGCCCAGCGAGCCGGCGGCGCCGAGGCGGCGAAACAGACCATCAAGCGACTGATGCAGGAGCGCGCGATGCAGGAAATGGCCTTGCGCGCCGAGGCCATGGCGACCTCGTCCGCCCCGTTCCGCGAGCGCATGGTGGCGTTCTGGAGCAACCACTTCACCGTGTCGATCCGGGCGCCGCAGATCGCCCCCATCGCCGCGGCCTATGAGCGCGAGGCGATCCGCCCGCATGTCTTCGGCCGCTTCGAGGACCTGTTGGCAGCGGTGGTGCGCCATCCGGCGATGCTGGTCTATCTCGACAACGCCACCTCGTTCGGCCCCAATTCCATGATCGGCCGGCGCCGCGGCACGGGCCTGAACGAAAACCTGGCCCGGGAGATCCTGGAGCTGCACACGCTCGGCGTCGACGGCGGCTACCGCCAGGACGACGTGCTGGCGCTGGCCCGGATCCTGACCGGCTGGTCGCATGGCGCCCTCGGCCGGCGCGGCCGGCGCGACGGCGAGTTCCGCTTCCGCGAGCGCGGCCATGAGCCCGGCGCGAAAACCCTGCTCGGCAAGACCTATCGCGAGGACGGCTTGCGGGAGGGCGAGGCGGCGCTCAGCGACCTCGCCCGGCACCCTTCGACCGCGCGCTTCATCGCCACCAAGCTGGTCCGGCACTTCGTCGCCGACGACCCGCCGGTGGCGGCCGTCACCCGCATCGAACGCGTCTTTCGCGACAGCGGCGGCGACCTCGCGGCGGTGTCGCGCGCCCTGGTCGATCTGCCGGCGGCCTGGGCCGACCCGCTGGCCAAGGTCAAGACACCCCATGAGCTGGTGATCGCCAGCATGCGCGCGCTCTCGATCGACCGGCTCAAGCCGTGCCTGCTGGTCGGCTCCCTGAAGGAGCTCGGGCAGATACCGTTCCGCGCCCCATCGCCGGCCGGCTGGCCCGACCGGGCGGCCGACTGGGTCGCGCCGGAGGCGCTGATGCGGCGCATCGAATGGGTCCGGGCGGTCGCCGCCCGTCTGCCGGACAGCCTGGAGCCGCTCGCCTTCGCCGACCGCACCATCGCGCCGGCCGCCGCCGCCGGCACGATGCGGACGGTCGGCCGCGCGCCGAGCGCGGAGGAAGGCGTCGCCCTGGTGCTGGCGAGCGCCGAGTTTCAGCGGAGGTGATGATATGACGACGCGCCGCGATGCCTTGAAGCTGATGGGCGGTGCCGCCGCCGCCAACGCGCTGCTGCCGGCCGGCATGGCCTTCGCCGGCGCCGCGACCGATCAGCGCCTCGTGGTGGTGGTCCTGCGCGGCGGCCTGGACGGCCTGAGCGCGGTGCCGCCGCATGGCGATCCGGACTATGCCCGCCTGCGCCCGAATATCGCGGTGCCGAAGCCGGGCACCGACGGCGGCGCCGTCGACCTGGACGGCCGGTTCGGTCTGCATCCGGCGCTGGCGCCGCTCGCGGCCTGGTACCGCGCCGGGGAGCTGTTGATCCTGCCGGCCGGCGGCGGCGCCTACCGCAAGCGCTCCCACTTCGATGCGCAGAACGTGCTCGAGAACGGCACCGGCATTCCCTTCGGCTCGGCCGAAGGCTGGCTCGGCCGGGCGCTGGCGATGCTCGGGTCCGACCAATCGCGTCTCGGGCTTTCGGTCGGGCATGGCATTCCGCTGATCCTGCGCGGCGAGCGCTCGGTCCAGACCCTGGCGCCGACCGGCCTGCCGGCGCCGGACGACGACTTCCTGGCCCGCGTCGCCATGCTGTATGACCAGGATCGCCTGTTCCGTGACGCCCTGGCCGCCGCGCGGCTGTCGGCCGCGGGGCCGGCCGGCGACATGGCGCGCGGCATGGACCGCCGGCAGCAGGGCCAGAAGATGCAGCGCGACCTGACCGAAGCGGCCGGCCGGCTGTTGGCCGCGGCGGACGGCCCGCGCATCGCCGTGATCGACGCCAAGGGCTGGGACACCCATGCCCGGCAGGCGAACCGGTTGACCCCTCTGCTGGCCGGCTTGGCCGACGGGCTCGCCGGCTTGCGCGACGGGCTCGGCGGCGCCTGGGGCAATACGGTGGTCTTGCTGGCGAGCGAATTCGGCCGCACCGCGGCGGAGAACGGCAACGCGGGCACCGACCACGGCTATGGCGGCCTGATGCTGGCGCTCGGCGGCGCGGTCAATGGCGGCCGCATCGCCGGCCGCTGGCCCGGCCTGGCGCCGGGCGCGCTGCATCAAGGCCGCGACCTGATGCCGACCGTCGACCTGCGCGCCGTCTGGAAGGCCGCCTTGCGCGACCACCTCGGCCTGCCGGAGGCCGAGATCGAGTCCCGCATCTTTCCGGAGAGCCGCCCGGTCCGGCCGCTGCCCGGATTGGTGCGCGGCGCCTGAACCGACCACCCGGATTTCCTTCGGCCGCACGGCTATTGCATTGGCCGTGGGGTTTCTGCATCCTTACTCGCAAGCAAGTACAAAGAAGCGCCTAGCGCAACGACGCAGTGGGGAGGATCGAGGTCGCGGCCGTTTGATCGCGATGTCTGCGGCCGCCTCTTGAGCGGCCGAGCGACCACTTCCCCGGACCACGGCCTGCGGGCCGGCTCGGCGCGAATCCCGGCGAACAGCCGGGCGGAATTCCAGTAGCGTTTGCGACGTAACGGCGACGCGGTCGATAACGTCGCTTCGGACAACAAGAACGTGTCACAACGGACGGAGGAGACCATGCACTGGAAGGGCATCATCAACGGGGCGATCGGCGCCGCCGTCGGCGCCGTACTGCTCGGCGGCGTCGCCACCACAGCGACCGCGCAAAAGGTCGTGACGATCTGGCACACCGAGCCGAACCCGCGGACGGTCGCGGTCATGAAGGAACTGATCGCCGAATTCGAGAAGGAGAATCCCGGCGTCAAGATCAACCAGGAGCCGATCCCCTGGGGCGACCTCGACACCAAGCTGCAGGCCGCGCTCGCCGCCGGCGCGCCGCCGGACCTGTCGCACGGCCAGGCCTATGTGGAACGCTCGCTGTCGGCCAAGGGGCTGCTGCAGCCCTTGGACGAGGTCGTCGAGTCGATCGGCGAGGACGACATCTACGACGTGGTCAAGAAGCTCAACTACCATGACGGCCACTATTGGGGCCTGGCCCATGCCATCGGCACCGACCTGATCGTCTTCCGCAAGGACTTCTACAAGGAAGCCGGCGTCTCGCTGGAGCCGCCGAAGACGTGGGACGAATGGCTCGACAACCTGAAGAAACTGTCGGCCAAGGGGCGCGCCGGGCTGTCGCTCGCCGGGCCGGGCTTCTTCCTCAACGAAGAAGTCTATATGTGGACCGGCTCCAACGGCGGCCGGCTGTTCGACGAAAAGGGGCGGCCGACCTTCACCGAGAAGCCGGTGCTCGAAATGCTCGAGTTCTGGAAGGAGCTCGACGAGTGCTGCCTGCCGAAGGGCTGGCTTAGCCACACTTACGCCGACACCTTCGCCAACCTGGCGACCGGCAACGCGGCGGAGATCCTCGGCTGGGGCCGCGGCGCCTATGAGTTCGAGAAGTATGCCAAGGACGTGGTCGATGCCGGCAATTTCGGCGTCCATCCGGCGAAGCCGGTGGGGCCGTCCGGCAAGTCGTTCCTGACCCAGCTCGACTGCGAGCCGTGGATGCTGTTCAGGGACGCCAAGCATCCGGAAGAGGCGAAGGAGTTCCTGAAGTTCTTCTATCGCAAGGACAACTACACGAAGTACATCCACACGGTGCCGACTCATTTCTTCCCGATCCGCAAGTCGGTGCGCCAGTCGGCCGAGTACCAGAGCCACCCCTACCTGAAGAAGTGGGCGTTCTGGGTCGACGCGCAGGAGGCGGTGATCGCCAACGCCGATCCGAAGCCGCTGATGATGACGGAGTGGGACGACCTGCAGCTTCCGTTCATCCAGGAAGTGGCGACCTCGGGCATCCTGATCGACATGGTCACCGACGTGCTCAGGCGCGACAAGGACCCGAAGGACGCCGCCGCACGCGCCCAGAAACGGGCCGAGAAGCTGATCACGCAGCTCGGCTACAAGAAGTGGTGAGCGCTTGAGTTAGGCTCACCTGCAACGCAGGGACCGGCCCCGCCGCCCATCAGGGCGGCGGGGCCGGCGGTCCTGCCATCGTCGCGTGACAACCGTGTAGACTGACCGTCATGAGCAGCCCATCGATCGCCGAAGCATCCGTGAAGCCGGCCCTGCCGACGCGCGGACGGCGCATCCCGGAACACTATTGGGGCTATGTCCTGCTGGCGCCGGCCGTGCTCATGGTGCTCGGGCTGATCCTCTACCCGGTGGTCTATTCGTTCTGGCTCAGCTTCCACTTCAAGCATGCCTATCTGCCGACCGAGGCCTTCGTCGGCCTCGCCAACTACATCGACCTGTTCACCGACTCGGAGGACTTCTGGCGCTCGATCCAGCTCGGCGCGATCTACGCCTTCGGCAGCGTCAGCCTGCAACTGCTGCTCGGCGTCTCCGCCGCGCTGCTGCTCAACCAGACCTTCATTGGGCGTACCTTCATCCGCGGTGTGACGCTGTTCCCCTATATGGTGCCGACGGTGGTGGTGGTGATCCTGTTCCGCTGGCTGTTCAACGACGCCTACGGCTTCTTTCCCTATGTGATGGACCTGGTCGGCATCGACATGACGTCTTCCTGTGGATGGCGCCCGGCAACA
>CAJHXX010000233.1_pt1 | contig 17631 bp, 18 predicted proteins | sample 9198511 | NCBI WGS metagenome assembly CAJHXX01 (sample SAMEA7708325, study PRJEB35096) | sediment metagenome | biome: marine neritic benthic zone biome [ENVO:01000025]; feature: sediment [ENVO:00002007]; material: shallow marine sediment [ENVO:03000034] sea grass bed [ENVO_01000059] ...
AACCGTCATAGCCGCCGCCGTTGAAGAAATGCACCGGCAGCGGCAGGTCGGTGAACGGGTCGGCCGCCGGGCCGAGGGCATCGGCGCCCGACATGTCGACGATGACGACGCTGGAATCTTCGATCTCGGTGGTGAAGTAGGCATAGTCGCCGAAGGTCGCCGGGTCGCCCCAGATGTTGCGGAAGTCGAATGGGTTCTGGCTCTCGATCCGACCGAGGAACACCGGATTGGCGGGGTCGGTGACGCGCACGATGGCGATGCCGCCGGAATTGGTGGCGAGCGCGTATTCCTCGCCGTCCGGCGAGGTCCAGCCGCCGATGTCGTTCATCATGCCCTTGGCCCAGACGCCGGGCACCGGCAGGGCGCCGAGATCGTCCGGCGCGATCTGGCTCAGGAACACCATGTTGCGGGTCTCCGGGAACGGACCCTCGAAGACCGGCAGGCTGGAGACACCGTCATCCCGGGCGAACGCGGCGGAAGACAGCAACATGACCGAAAGACCCAACGTACAACAGCTTTTGGCAAGCAGTTTCATGACAAGCTCCCTGATTTATGGGTTCGTTTGCATCGATGGTCGGGAAGGCCGTTACGGCGCAGCAAGCCGCCGCCGATCCCCCGCGGCAACTCTATTCCCTGGCGCGAGATAGCACAACCATAGATAGATGAGTTAAGTAATAATACGTAGCCCGCTGCGGCGTCCGTTGCCGTCGCCGCGCGAATGGCTTCAACGGCGCGGTTCCGGGTGCTAGTATTCCCGCCATAAGAAAAAATCGGACGGGTCGGTCGGGCAAGGTGCGGTCGGCGGTGCCCGTCATAGAGCCGACGACAGGGAGACTTCCATGAAAAAGACGCTTTTGCTGGCCGCCGCGGCGGCCGTGCCCGCGCTGTTGGCCCTCGGGACGCCGGCCGCGCGGGCCGAGGTGACCGAGCTCCGCTACGCCACCGCGGCGCCGGAGAACACGCCCTGGGGCGCCTATCTGAAGACCACCATCGGCGTCGCCGAGAAGGCCGCCGAGGGCAGCTTGAAGATCGTGCCCTATTTCTCATCGCAGCTCGGCGACGAGCAGACGGCGCTGCGCCAGACCGTGCGCGGCCGGATCGACATGTCGGGCCAGTCGAACACAGCGACCTCGCTGGTGGTGCCGGAAATCGCGCTCCTCGCCGCGCCGGACCTGTTCAAGGACGCGGCGCAGTCGGACTGCGTCTTCGACAACCATGTGCATTCGATCTTCGGCCCGATGCTGGACGCGAAGGGCCTGGTGCTGCTGTCCTATGTCGAGGTCGGCTTCGGCACCGTCTTCTCCACCGTGCCGCTGGAGACGCCGGACCAGGCCAAGGGGCTGAAGATCCGCATCCCGCCGACCAACGCCACCACGCTCTACTGGAAGGAAGTCGGCGCGGCTGGCGTGCCGCTCGGCGTCGTCGACATGGTGCCGGCGCTGAAGACCGGCCAGGTCAAAGCGATCCACACCTCGACCGTCTACGGCGTCGCCATCGGCCTGCCGAAGCTGGCGCCCTATCTGCTGTACAACAACTCGGGCGGCCATGACGTCGGCACCGTCACGGTCTCCAAGAAGATCTGGAAAACGCTGACGGCGAAGCAGCAGGATGCGCTTCGGCTGACCTCGAAATATGTCGACGAGCTGCGTAAGGGCATCCGCGGCGCCGAGCAGGCGCTCCTGGCCAAGGCCGAGAAGGCCGGCGCCAAGGTGATCCGCCCGAGCGGCGCGGCGATGGCGAGTTGGCGCAAGCAGGCGGCGGCGGCGCAGAAGGCCCTGGTCGCCGGGATCGGCGGCGACGCGCCGGCGATCTGGCAGCGGGTGCTGGACGCCAAGAAGGCCTGTGGCGGCTGACGGAACGCTTTAGCGGCCTGTTCAGCCGATTATGCCCGCCGCGCTGACCTGGCTGCTCCGGGTCGAATCCTTCGTGGCGGCGGCCGCCTATGCGGTGGTCGCCGCCCTGCTGCTCGGCGAGATCATCGCCCGGGAGATCTTCGTCACCTCGATCTGGGGCTCGCAGAAGATGGCCGTGTTCGCGGCCATCATCGCCGGCTTCCTCGGCCTGACGCTGGCCACCGCGGCGAACGGCCACCTGCGCCCGCATTTCGCCGACGGCTGGTTCCCCAGGCCCTGGTGGCCGGCGGTCGCGCGCCTCGGCGACCTGCTGTCGGCGGCGATCTTCGCCGGCCTCGGCGTCGTCGCGACGCTCTACATCATCGACACCTATCTGAACGGCGACCGCGCGGCGGTGCTGTACTGGCCGCTCTGGCCGATCCAGCTGGTGCTGCCTTACGCGTTCTATTCCTCCGCGCTCCGCTATCTGGTGTTCGCGCTCCGGCCCGATTGGAAGCCGCGGCCCGACGCGATCGAGGGTTAGTACCCACTTTCACAGGAGGATGACACGTATGACGGTCTTGCAGCCCCTTCGGCTAGGAGCGTGGTGCGCCGTGATGCGGCGCATCACAAGGGCCGCGCGACGCCGTCCGAAGGGGCTGCAAGGCCGCCCGCAGGGTCGCCTCCCGCGGTCGCCGGCGGGCGTCAGCGCCGCTTGCCGATGCGCTGCATCGCCGGCGCGACGCTTCCTACCCGGCGGCCGCGGGAGGCGATCAGACGTATCATCCTCCTGTGAAAGTGGGCACCAGGGACGGGCGGCATGAACAACTATCCGGTTCCGGACCTCGCGCCGGCGGTGCCCGAGATCTTTCTCGCCTGCGCCGCCATGGTGCTGCTGATGATCGGGGCGTTTCGCGGCAATGGGGCGAGCCGGCTGGTGAGCTGGCTGACCGTCATCGCCTTAGGGATCGGGTTCGTCCTGATGGCGCGGGGACCGCAGGGCGCCGCCAGCACCTTCGACGCCATGTTCGTCACCGACCAGTTCGCCGTCTTCATGAAGAGCCTGGTGCTGATCGGCGCGGCGCTCGCGGTGATCCTGTCGCACGGCTTCAACCGCCAGGAGGGTTTCGAGCGCTTCGAATATCCGATCCTGGTGCTGCTGGCGACCGTCGGCATGATGATGATGATCTCGGCCGGCGACCTGATCGCGCTCTATCTCGGTCTCGAGCTGCAGAGCCTGGCGCTCTATGTGCTGGCCGCGTTCAAGCGCGACTCGGCGCGCTCGACCGAGGCCGGCCTGAAGTACTTCGTCCTCGGCGCGCTGTCGTCGGGCATGCTGCTCTATGGCTGCTCGATGATCTACGGGTTCACCGGCACCACCAACTTCGCGGTGCTGGCGGATCGCGTCGGCGGCGGCGAGGCGTCGCTCGGCCTCACCATCGGCATCGTCTTCCTGGCGGCCGGGCTCGCCTTCAAGGTCTCCGCGGTGCCGTTCCACATGTGGACGCCGGACGTCTACGAGGGTTCGCCGACGCCGGTCACCGCCTTCTTCGCCACGGCGCCGAAGATCGCGGCGATCGCGCTGTTCCTGCGTGCCATGCTGGACCCGTTCGGCGACCTGGTCGCCGACTGGCGCCAGATCATCGTCTTCATCTCGGTCGCCTCGATGATCCTCGGCGCCTTCGCGGCGATCGGCCAGACCAACATCAAGCGGCTGATGGCCTACTCCTCGATCGGCCATGTCGGCTATGCCCTGATCGGTCTCGCCGCCGGCACCGACGAAGGGGTGCGCGGCGTGCTGATCTATATGGCGATCTATCTGGTGATGAACGCCGGCACCTTCGCCTGCATCCTCAGCATGCGCCAGAAGGACGGCATGGTCGAAGGGATCGACGATCTCGCCGGCCTGGCGCGGACCAACCCGCTGATGGCGCTGGCGCTCGCCGTGTTCATGTTCTCGCTGGCCGGGGTGCCGCCGCTGGCCGGCTTCTTCGGCAAGTTCTATGTCTTCATGGGCGCGGTCAATGCGGGTATGTATCTGCTGGCGGTGATTGGGGTGGTCACCAGCGTGGTCGGCGCGTTCTACTACCTGCGCATCGTCAAGCTGATGTATTTCGACGAGCCGGCCGAGCCGTTCGAGACGCCGGCCGGGGCCGAGCTCAAGTTCGTGATGGCCGGCAGCGGGCTGCTGACCGCGCTGTTCTTCATCTATCCGGGGCCGCTGGTGGTCTGGGCGCAGTCCGCCGCCGCCGCCCTGCTCGGGTGAGCAAGCTGACGCCCGACGGCATTCAGGCACGCCTCCCGGCCGGCATCCGCCTCGTCGCCCTGGACGAGGTCGACAGCACCAATACGGAAGCGGCGCGCCGCGCCGAGGCCGGCGCCGAGGAGGGCCTCTTGATCTGGGCCGGGGCGCAGAGCGCCGGCCGCGGCCGGCGCGGCCGGGGCTTCGTCAGCCCGCCGGGCAATGTCTTCAGCTCGCTGCTGCTCCGGCCCGATTGCCCGGCCGGCGTGGCGGCGCAGGTCTCCTTCCTGGCCGCGCTGGCGGTCGCCGAGACCGCCGAGGCGGTGCTGCCGGCGGGCGTCGAGCTGGCCTGCAAATGGCCGAACGACGTCCTGGTCGGGCGCCGCAAGGTCTCCGGAATTCTGGTAGAGTCCCGGGCGCGCCAGGGCGGCGGCGTCGAGTGGCTGATCATCGGAACCGGGATCAATGTCGCGCATTACCCGGAGGGTACCGAGACGCCGGCGACCGCGCTCAACCGCGAAGGCGCGGCGGCCGGCCGTGAGGACGTGTTGGTCCGCTATGTGACCGCCCTGGTGGATTGGCTGGCGATCTGGCGGGCGGAGGGTTTTGCGCCGGTGCGGGCCGCCTGGCTGAAGCGGGCCGACGGCCTGGGGCAGACGATACGGGTGCGGCTCTCGGACCGCACCGACGAGGGGGTATTCGAAGGCCTGGACGAGGACGGCGCCCTGGTCCTGGCCGAAGCAGGCGGCAACCGCCGGCGGGTCACTGCCGGCGAGATCTTTCGCGCAGAGGAATGAAGGAACCGGAATCATGCTGCTAGCGATCGACGCCGGCAACACGAACATCACCTTCGCGCTGTTCGACGGCGACGAGGTCGAGGGCGAATGGCGCACGAATACCAACCCGCTGCGGACGGCGGACGAATACGGCGTCTGGCTGCTGCAGTTGATGCAGCTGAAGGGCCTGGAGCCGGGGCGGATTACCGGCGCCATCATCGCCTCGGTGGTGCCCTCGGCGCTGTTCGACCTGCGCACGCTCTGCCGGCGCTACTTCGATCGCGACCCGCTGGTGGTCCGAGAGGAGGGTGTCGAGCTCGGCATCAAGAACCTGGCGCGGCGGCCGCGCGAGGTCGGTGCCGACCGGCTGGTCAACGTGGTCGGGGCCGGGCACCGCTTCGACGCGCCGTTCTTCATCGTCGATTTCGGCACCGCCACCACCTTCGATATCGCCAATGACGACGGCGACTATATCGGCGGCATCATCGCGCCGGGCGTCAATCTCAGCCTTCAGGCGCTGCACATGGCGGCCGCCCACCTGCCGCATATCGCCGTCGAACGGCCGGAGAAGGTGATCGGCACCGACACGCTCAGCGCCATGCAATCGGGCGTCTATTGGGGCTATATCAGCCTGGTGGAGGGCCTGGTGGCGCGCATCCAGGCGGAATACGGCAAGCCGATGACGGTGGTCGCGACCGGCGGCCTGGCGCCGCTGTTCGTCAACGGCACCGATGCGCTGCAGGAAATCGATCAGGGCGTCACCATGCGCGGCCTGCGCGAGATCGCGCGCGCCAACGGGCTCGACTTCTGATGGCGGCGGACGGCGCCGGATCGGGCGAGGCGCTGTTCTTCGTCCCCCTCGGCGGGGCCGGCGAGATCGGCATGAACCTGAACGTCTACGGCATCGGCCGGCCGGGGCGGGAGCAATGGATCATCGCCGATCTCGGCATGACCTTCGCCGACGAGAGCCTGCCCGGCGTCGACCTGGTGCTGCCAGACCCGACTTGGATCGAGGACCGGCGCGACGACCTGCTGGCGATCGTGCTGACCCATGCCCATGAGGACCATCTGGGCGCGGTGGCCGGCCTGTGGCAGCGCCTCGGCTGCCCGGTCTATGCCTCGCCGTTCACCGCCGCGGTGCTGCGCCGCAAGCTGGACGAGGCCGGCCTGACCGATGACGTGCCGCTCCATATCGTCCGCGACGGCGGCGCCTTCGAGATCGGGCCGTTCCGGGTCAGCATGATCGGCATCACCCATTCCCTCCCCGAGGCCAAGTCGCTGGCCATCGAGACGGCGCTCGGCACGGTGCTGCATAGCGGCGACTGGAAGCTGGATCCGAATCCCCTGGTCGGCGACACCACCGACGAGGCGGCGTATCAGGCCTGGGGCGACAAGGGCATCCTGGCGCTGGTTTGCGATTCCACCAACGTGTTCAATCCGGGCAGCTCGGGCTCGGAGGGCACGGTGCGCGAGAACCTGACGCGTCTGGTCGGCGGCTGCCGCGGCCGCGTCGCGATCACCACCTTCGCCTCGAACGTGGCGCGGATCGCCACCGTCGCCGCCGCCGCCGCCGCCCATGACCGCCATCTGGTGGTGGTCGGCCGGTCGCTCTGGCGCTTCATCGAGGCGGGGCGCGAGACCGGCTATCTGGACGAGATCGGGCCGATCCTGCCCGACCGCGAGGCCGGCTATCTGCCCCGCGACAAGGTCCTGCTGCTCTGCACCGGCTGCCAGGGGGAGCCGCGCGGCGCGATGACGCGGATCGCCGAGGGCGGCCATCCCCAGGTGACGCTGGAATCCGGCGATACGGTGATCTTCTCCTCCAAGATCATCCCCGGCAATGAGCGCACCCTCGGCCGGCTGCACAACCTGCTGGCCTTGGCCGATGTCGAGGTGATTACCGAGAAGGACGACCTGGTGCATGTTTCCGGCCATCCGGCGCGCGACGAGCTGGCGGCGATGTATGCCTGGATCCGGCCAGAGATCGCCGTGCCGGTGCATGGCGAGGCGCGCCATCTGCGCCACCATGTCCGGCTCGCCCGCGAGCTCGGTGTCGCCCATGCCGCCGGCGTGCTGAACGGCGATAAGCTACGCCTCGCGCCCGGGCGGCCGGAGATCGTCGAGCAGGTGCCGGTCGGCCGACTGGCGCTCGACGGCGGCGAGCTGGTCGAGATCGGCAGCGCGGTACTGCAATCGCGCCGCAAGCTCATGTATAACGGCGCCGCGCAGGTAACCCTGGTGCTGGACGATGCCGGCGGGCTGGCGGCGGAGCCGCGGATCGCCCTGATCGGCGTGGTCGACGGCGTCGCCGAGGCCGAGCTCGGCGCCGAGGTGGCGGCGGCGCTCCGCGAAGAGCTGGACCGGCGGGCCAAGGGCCGCGACGACGACAAGATCGCGGAGGCGGCGCGCCGCGTCCTGCGCCGGGTGGTGCGCCGGGCCTGCGGCCGCCGGCCGGTCACCGAGGTTCAGGTGGTGCGGCTGCCGGGCGCCGGGTCGGCACCGACGGCACAATCGGAGGAGCAGGTTTCATGATCGGTCGTCTCAACCATGTCGCCATCGCGGTGCCGGACCTGTATGCCGCGGCCCGGCAATACCGCGACGTCCTCGGCGCCGCCGTGTCGGAGCCGGTGGCGATCCCCGACCACGGCGTCACCGTGGTGTTCGTCGAGCTGGAAAACACCAAGATCGAACTGCTGCATCCGCTTGGGCCGGACTCGCCGATCGCCGCCTTCCTGGAGCGCAACGCGGCCGGCGGCATGCACCACGTCTGCTACGAGGTGGAGGACATCCTGGCCGCCCGCGACAAGCTGCAGGCCGAGGGCGCGCGCATCCTCGGCGACGGCGAGCCCCGGACCGGCGCCCACGGCAAGCCGGTGCTGTTCCTGCACCCGAAGGACTTCTGCGGCACGCTCTTGGAAATCGAACAGGTCTGATCCGGTGGCGTGGTTCACCGGCCTGATGACCTACGGCATCATCTGGTGGTTGGTGCTGTTCGTCGTGCTGCCGTTCGGCGTGCGCACCGCCGACGAGGCGAACGTCGAGACGGAGCCCGGCCACGCGACCAGCGCGCCGCTGCGCCCGATGATGCTGCGCAAGGTCGCGATCACCACGGCGATCGCGACGGTGCTGTTCGCGATCGTCTGGGCCGTCATTACCTACGAGCTGATCGACCTCCGGCCCGAGGCCGGCTGATCCACACCGCCGCTTTAGGCGGGCGGCTTCTCCGACAACGGCCGATCCGGCCGGTACTCCAGGATATCCCCCGGCTGACAGTCCAGATGCCGGCAGATGGCTTCCAGGGTGGAGAAGCGGATGGCGCGCGCCTTTCCCGTCTTCAATATGGAAAGGTTCTGGACCGTGATGCCGATCGCCTCGGCCAGATCCTTGAGTCTCATCTTGCGTTGGGCAAGGACGACGTCGACATTGACGATGATCGACATGAATGACCGCCTTAAATAACGAGACTGTCTTCTTCCTTCAGTTCGCGGCCGAGGTCCATGACGTGAGCCACGAGAAGGATGAATAGGCCGACGGTCAGGAAAGCCGCCTCAATTCCGATCGAGATATGGCCCTCGCTGATACCGAACGCCGTCAGCACGGGGCCGGTCAACATGGTTTGGACCAGACCGGCGACGTCTATTCCGACCAGCGCCCACCCGATCCTGCGAATGGCGGCGACATTGGCGCTCTCGAACACGATCCCGTCGCGGTAAAGGCCGAGCAGCTTATAGAGCAACCAGAACGCCACCATATAGGCGGCGGGCTTGATCGATGCGACGCCGAGCACGGCCAACAGGCCGGCCCCGGAAATGCGGGCGGCATCGATCGGAATGCCGTGCGGCACGTCCAACAGGTCGGCCCAGGAACCGATCGCGGCACTCAGGGCGACCGCGCAGGGCGTGAGCGCCATCAGCGCGAGCACCACCACCTGCAGCCTGGTGCTGGTTGCCTTCAGCTTTTTCATCCGTGGCCTCCTGAGTTTCGCCGGACAAGACCTTCGGCCGCATACCTAACCCGCATTCGGTGCAGGGTCAATGGGTATAACGAGATATAATTATTGTTTATCGAGAAATATTGATCTATAAAGATGAATTATCGGTGCCTGAGATCATTCAAGGTCAGGCGCCGCCGAACGCACCATGAACTCGGAATCGAGAATAGTGAAGGAAACAGTGATGAAGCCATCAGTCGTCGTCGCCGCCGCGCTCCTTGTTGCCGCCCATCCATGGAAAGCATCGCTTGCCCAGGAAGCGGTCGCCGACCGTGCTGACCCGGGCCGACAGATCAGCCTCGGTATCGGCGGTCCGCAGGCCCTGGAGGAGAACCGCGCAGAGATCGGCGTGGCGGTCGGGGTTGTTCAGGACTACGAGGGCTCGGACAATTTCGGGCTCAAGGCGCTGCCGCTGGTCGATCTCGCGTTTCCCCAGTTTTTTGTGAAAGGGGCCGGCGCCGATGTCAACGACGGCTTGGCAAGCGCCGGGTTGACGTTTCTTCACTTCGGTTATTCCGATGCCGCCGCCGGCAAGGCGGTCGTCTTGTTGGGACCGCTCATCCGTTATCGCGGCCGTCGCGAAGAAGGCGCCAACGACGCGCTGGACGGTCTTGGCGATGTCGGCGGAAGTCTGGAAATTGGCGGCTTCATGAAGGCCAGTGCCGGCCCGTGGTCGGCCGATCTGACCGCGGCGCAGGATGTCGCCGACGGCCACGGCGGGCTTCTGATCGCCTTGGGCACGCGATACGCCGCAGAGGTCAGCGATAAATTCACGATCACGGGCGGCCTATCGGCAAGCTGGGCAAGCGAGAACTACATGCAGAGCAATTTCGGCATTACGGGTCGCCAGGCCGCCCGAAGCGGCATCGCGCCGTTCGACGCGGAGGCCGGATTCAAGGATGTGGGCCTGCAATTGCGCGCCTCCTATGCGTTTGCCGCGCATTGGTCGCTCGAGGCACAGGTCGGCTACCGATATCTCCTGGCCGACGCCGGCGACAGTCCCCTCGTGGACGACACGGGCTCGCCGCATCAGTTCCGCGCCTTGGCCGGTCTTACCTACCGATTCTAAAGCACCGCGAACTTGACCACGAAGGCGGCGGCGATCACCCAGGTGGCGATGCCGACGTCCTTGTGCCGGCCGCTCAAGCCCTTGATCACCGCATAGGTAATGAAGCCGAGGCCGATGCCGTGGGCGATCGAGTAGGTGAGCGGCATGGTGAGCGCGCAGACCACGGCCGGCGCGAACTCGGTCACGTCCTGCCAGTCGATCTCCGACAGGCCGCGTGCCATCAGGCAGGCGACGAACAGCAGCGCCGGCGCGGTGGCATAGGCCGGCACGGTGTTGGCCAGGTCCGCGAAGAAGATGCAGAGCAGGAACAGCACCGCGACGGTGACCGCGGTCAGGCCGGTGCGGCCGCCGGCATTGATACCGGCCGCGCTCTCGATATAGCTGGTGGTGGTCGAGGTGCCGAGCGCCGCGCCGACCATGGTGGCCCCGGAATCGGCCATCAGGGCGCGGCCGAGGCGGGGCAGGCGGCCCTGGGCGTCGAGCAGCCCGGCGCGATGCGACACGCCGATCAGCGTGCCGGCGGTGTCGAACAGGTCGACGAACAGGAAAACGAAGACAATGGTGATCAGCCCGGTGCTGAAGGCGCCGGCGAGGTCCATCTGCAGGAAGGTCGGCGCCATCGACGGCGGCGGCGAGAGGACGCCCTGGAACGGGCTCAGGCCGAGCAGCACGCCGATCACGGTGACCGCCAGGATCGAGATGACGATCGAGCCCGGCACCTTGCGGGCGTGCAGCGCCGCGATCGCCACGAAGCCGAGCCCGGCCAGCAGCACCGTCGGCTGGGTCACGTCGCCGAGCGTCACCAGCGTCGCCGGATGGTCGGCGATGATGCCGGCGCTCTTCAGGGCGATGATGCCGAGGAACAGGCCGATGCCGGCGGAGATGGCGAGCTTCAGCGACTGCGGAATGGCGTTGATGATCCATTCACGCAGCTTGAAGACGCTGAGCAGAAAGAAGATCACGCCGGAGATGAAGACCGCGCCGAGCGCCGTCTGCCAGCCGATCCCTAGGCCGAGAACCACGCCGAAGGCGAAATAGGCGTTCAGTCCCATGCCCGGCGCCAGCGCGATTGGATAGTTGGCCCAGAGGCCCATGATCAGGGTGCCGACCGCCGCGGCGAGGCAGGTCGCCATGAACACGGCGCCGAAATCCATCCCCGTCTCGGACAGGATGCCGGGATTGACGACGATGATATAGGCCATGGTGAGAAAGGTCGTCACCCCGGCCAGGATCTCGGTCCGAACGCTGGTCTTGTGTTCGGAAAGCTGGAAGAAGGAATTGAGCATGAGAGGCCCCCCAAAGTCGTGCCGTTTTTTTGATTGGGGGAAAGTCTGAACGATCGCCGACCGCGCGACAAGACGCGGTGATTCGGTGAATCCTTGATGACATTGACAACGCGGCCGGCGAGCATGGCGACATGCGCCTACCGATTCTGTTGCTGCTGTCCGTTCTCGCCGCTGCCGGCGCCGGCGCGGCGGAGCCGCGGGTGGTGATCGGCGCCGCCGACTGCGGCCGTATCGTCGCCCATCGGCCGGGCGCCGATGTCGCCTACCAGGCCGGCCGCGACGCCGAAGGCGGGGCCGTGGCGCCGGCCGACCTGCCCGGCTCCGGCGCGGTCGATGTTCCGAACGAAGTCACGATCGATCTGGTGATCCCCCTGGCGGTGCTGCTCGGTGCCGATCGGCCGCCGCTGACCGAAACGGCGGAGCTAAACGCCGGCCGCATCGTCGTCGACCGCAAAACCGGCCGGCTCAGCTACAACGGCCGGCCGCTCGGCGACCCGGCGGCAAACGCCATCGCCGAGGAATGCGCCCGGCAATTGAGGGCTCGCGAATAGCCAGCGTCGCGCCGTACGCCTGCCGCATTGCCAACCACCGACCCTTTCCCTACAAAGGCGGGGCCCTGCGGCGGCGGGGCGGCGCGACCTGAATCGGAGGACCGGCCCGCATGCGGCTATCGCGATATTTCATGCCGACGCTGAAGGAGAACCCGACCGAGGCGCAGATCGTCTCGCATCGCCTGATGCTGCGTGCCGGCATGGTGCGCCAGTCGAGCGCCGGCATCTACTCCTGGCTGCCGCTCGGCTTTCGCGTGCTGAAGAAGATCGAGCAGATCGTGCGCGAGGAGCAGGACGCCGCCGGCTGCCAGGAAATGCTGATGCCGACCATCCAGCCGGCCGAGATCTGGCGCGAGTCCGGGCGCTATGACGACTACGGCAAGGAGATGCTGCGCATCCGCGACCGCCATGACCGCGAGCTGCTCTACGGCCCGACCAACGAGGAGATGATCACCGAGATCTTCCGCGCCGGCGTCACCTCCTACCGTGCCCTGCCGCAGCTCCTCTACCACATCCAGTGGAAGTTCCGCGACGAGGTCCGGCCGCGCTTCGGCATCATGCGCGGGCGCGAGTTCCTGATGAAAGACTCTTATTCCTTTGATCTGGATTTCCAAGGGGCAAAAGAGGCTTACAACAAGATGTTCGTGTCCTACTTGAGGACGTTCACGCGCATGGGGCTGAAGGCGATCCCGATGGCCGCCGAGACCGGCCCGATCGGGGGCGACCTCAGCCACGAATTCATCATCCTGGCGGAGACCGGCGAATCGGAAGTCTATTGCCACAAGGACCTGCTCGGCTTCGAGCCGCCAATGGGCGAGCTTGATTACGAGGGCGACCTGCAGCCGATCGTCGACCATTGGACCAGCCGCTACGCCGCCACCGACGACATGCACGACCCGGCCAATTGCCCGGTGCCCAAGGCCGAATTGATGACCCACCGCGGCATCGAGGTCGGCCATATCTTCTATTTCGGCACCAGATATTCGGAGCCGCTGAAGGGCCTGGTCGCCGGGCCGGACGGTAACGACTGCGCCGTGCATATGGGCTCCTACGGCATCGGCGTCTCGCGCCTGGTCGGCGGCATCATCGAGGCGAGCCACGACGAGGCCGGCATCATCTGGCCCGAGGCGATGGCGCCGTTCCGGGTCGGCCTGATCAACCTCAAGGTCGGCGACACGGCCTGCGACGCGGCGTCCGCCGACCTCTACGGCAAGCTGAACCGGGCCGGTATCGAGGTGCTGTTGGACGACACCGACGAGCGTGCCGGCGCCAAGTTCGCCGACATGGACCTGATCGGCCTGCCCTGGCAGTTGACCGTCGGCCCGCGCGGCCTGAAATCCGGCGTCGTCGAGCTGAAGAGCCGGGCCGGCGGTGCGCGCGAAGAGCTGACGCTGGACGCCGCCCTCAATCGTCTCACGGCGGGCTGAGCGGATCGTGTTCAGCGCGGTCGAATGGATGATCGCGGCGCGCTATCTCCGGCCGCGCCGCCAGGAGGGTTTCGTCTCCGTCATCGCCGTCTTCTCCTTCCTCGGCATCATGCTCGGCGTCGCCACGCTGATCATCGTCATGTCGGTGATGAACGGCTTCCGCGAGGAGCTGTTGGGACGCATCCTCGGGCTGAACGGCCATGTGCTGGTGCAGGGCCTGGAGCGCCACCTCGGCGATTTCGACCAGATCGCGGAGCGCGTGCGCGACGTCGGCGGCGTGGTCCGGGTGACGCCCCTGGTCGAGGGCCAAGTGATGGCGACCGCCAACCAGGTGGCGACCGGCGCCCTGGTGCGCGGCGTCCGCCCGGCGGATCTGGCCGGCAACCTGACCGTGGCGGGCAATATCCAGCAGGGGCTGCTCGGCGAATTCGGCGAGAAGGACAAGGTGGTGGTCGGCGCCCGCCTGGCGCAGAAGCTCGGCCTCGGCGTCGGCGACAAGATCACCCTGATCTCGCCCAAGGGCACCTCGACCGCCTTCGGCTTTGTGCCGCGGATCGCCAACTACACGATCGCGGCGACCTTCGAAGTCGGCATGTACGAGTACGACTCCACCTTCGTCTTCCTGCCGCTCGACCAGGCGCAGGTCTATTTCAAGACCGGCGACGGGGTGAGCGGCCTGGAGGTCATGCTGGACCATCCGGACAAGGCGATCGAGCTGCGCGACCAGTTGATGGACGCGGCCGGGCCCGGCACCCGGCTCTACGACTGGCAGCAGGCCAACCGGGCGTTCTTCTCCGCGCTGCAGGTCGAACGCAACGTGATGTTCCTGATCCTGACGCTGATCATCGTCGTCGCCGCCTTCAACATCATCTCCGGCCTGATCATGCTGGTGAAGGACAAGGGCCGCGACATCGCCATCCTGCGCACCATGGGGGCGACCAAGGGCATGGTGATGCGCATCTTCTTCCTGTCCGGGGCGAGCGTCGGTTTCGCCGGCACCCTGGTCGGGTTCGGCATCGGCCTGCTTTTCTGCATCTATATCGACAACATCCGCCTGTGGCTGGAGCGCCTGACCGGCACCGTGCTGTGGTCGCCGGAGATCCGCTTCCTGTCGCGCATCCCGGCGGTGGTCAACCCGGACGAGGTGATCCTGGTGATCCTGATGGGCCTCGGGCTGTCGTTCCTGGCGACGATCTATCCGTCCTGGCGGGCAGCCCGGCTCGATCCGGTCGAGGCGCTGCGCTATGAATGAGCCGGCCCTGGCGCTCCGCGCGGTCGTGCGCACCTTCCGCCAGGCCGGCAAGCCGCTGGAGATCCTGCGCGGCATCGACCTGGAGCTGGCGGCGGGCGAGATCGTCGCGCTGGTCGGGCCGTCCGGCGCCGGCAAGTCGACGCTGCTGCATATCGCCGGCCTGCTGGAGACGCCGGACGCCGGCGAGGTGGTGCTCGAGGGCAAGTCCTGCACCGGCATGGCCGACGAGCAGCGCGCGGCGATGCGGCGCCGGGCGCTCGGCTTCGTCTATCAGTACCATCACTTGCTGCCGGAATTCTCGGCCGTCGAGAACGTCGTGCTGCCGCAGCTGATCGGCGGCGCGGCGCGGAAGGCGGCGCAGGAGCGGGCGCGCGACCTGCTCGGCCGGCTCGGCCTCGGCGACCGGCTCGGCCACCGGCCGGCGCGGCTCTCCGGCGGCGAGCAGCAGCGCGTCGCCATCGCCCGCGCCGTCGCCAACCGGCCCAAGGTGCTGCTCGCCGACGAGCCGACCGGCAACCTGGATGAAGGCACCGCGGGCCAGGTGTTCGGCGAGCTTCTCGGCCTGGTGCGCGGCAGCGGCCTCGCTGCCCTGGTCGCGACCCACAACCGCGACCTGGCGCGCACCATGGACCGTGTCCTCGAGCTGCATGAGGGGCGGCTGGTGCCTGCCTGACCGCCGGCGACATTTCGCTTGACAAGAAAAGAACAAAACAGGAACATGAGTGAAAGCATGTATTCAGGGGAGGCGATCGATGCGGAATATATGGGGTGCGGCGGCGGAACTGATCGGTTTGCTCAGCCTATGGGCGGTGCTGCTAATATGGACGGCGATCGGCCAGGGCGTGCTCGGCTAGCGCAATATCCGATCAGATTGAACCGTACCGGTTCAATCTGATCGGATAAAGCTGCTCTGGGCCTGCGCCGGAAACCCTCAGGGAATGCGATAGAACTGGTGCTCGCCGATCTTGACCGTCTTGGACAGCTTCCTGGCCCAGGGCGGCGACACGGCCAGCGTGTGGTAATGGGTGGCGTTTTCGGTCAGGTCGCGCATCTGGCCGGTGTTGACCAGGCGGGCGAGCTTCAGCGCCCGAGTCCAGTCGGAGCGGTCGCGCGGCTTGTCGGATCGGCCGTCGCAGGCGAAGGAGAACTGGCAGGCGTCGCGCTGCCGGGCGTTCTGGAACACCACGCTGCAGATATCGTCCGGGAAACGGCGATCGAGTACCCGGTTGCGCACCACCAGCGCCACCGCGAGCTGGCCCTCATAGGGCTCGCCGCGCGCCTCGAAATAGATCGCCTGGCCGAGGCAGACGTCACTTTCCGACAGGTTGTCGAGCCGCAGGGCCTCGACCCGTTCGGCGACGCGGCGCTCATGCGCGCCCCGCGCCAACTCGGCGGCGGCCGCCAGCAAGGCCACGACGGCCATTGCTACCATTAGCCAGAAGTATTTGTATGTTCCACCCGGCACTGTTCTTCTCGAATATTATGGTTAATCCCGGCGAATTCTACGGTGCCGTGATTCTCAGATAGGTTCTCTTCGCAAAATTTCAAAGCAACATGGCAACATTAGGGCCGGCTGCCGGCCTGGGGGACACCAGATGAAGGGCCGGCGGCCGTTCGATCCACAAGAAATTGCGTAGGTTCCGAAAATGTTCCCCATGACTCCGCGCGCCGCCTGGCCGACACTGTCGGCCGATTCCCTGGCGCGCCGAAGCTCATGTCTCACGCCGATTTCGTCCATCTGCGGGTCCACACCGCCTATTCCCTGTCAGAAGGGGCGCTCCGCATCGCGGAGCTGGCCGAACTCTGTGTCCGCCATGCCATGCCGGCGGTGGCGATCACCGACAGCGGCAACCTGTTCGGCGCGCTGGAATTCAGCCAGGCGATGGCCAAGGCCGGCGTGCAGCCGATCGTCGGTTGCCAGCTTGCCGTCGCGGCCAGTACCGTCGCGGCGGCCAGCGGCAACGGCAATGGCCACGCGGCCGGTCCCGGCAACGGCAAGGCGGCACGGGCGCCGGAGCCGGATTCGCTTGTCCTGCTGGCGCAGGATGAGACCGGCTACGGCAATCTGCTTGCCTTGAGCTCGAAGGCCTTCCTGGAGAGCCCGTCGGGCGAGACGCCGCGCGTGGCTCTGGCCGTGCTCGAGGCCCATGCGGACGGGTTGATCTGCCTCACCGGCGGCCCCGCCGGCCCGGTCGGCCATCTGTTGCGGGACGGGCAGGCCGCCGCCGCCGAGGCGCTGCTCGACCGACTCAGGGCGGCGTTTCCGGGGCGGCTCTATGTCGAGCTGCAACGGCACAACCTCGCGGTCGAGCGCCAGGTCGAGCCGGCCTTGATCGATCTCGCCTATGCCCGCGGGCTGCCGCTGCTGGCCACCAACGAATGCTTCTTCGCCGACGAGGCCATGTATGAGGCGCATGACGCGCTGCTCTGCGTCGCCGGCGGCACCTATGTCTCGGAGACCGAGCGCCCGCGGCTGACCCCGGATCACCGGTTCAAATCGGCCGAGGAGATGCGGGTCTTGTTCGCCGACCTGCCCGAGGCGATCGACAACACCCTGGTGGTGGCGCGCCGCTGCGCCCATATGGCGCCGTCGCGGGCGCCGATCCTGCCCCGATTCCCGACCGCCGAGGGGCGCAGCGAGGCGGACGAGCTGGTGGCGCGCGCAGCTGAGGGCCTGGAGCGGCGCCTGGCGGCGGCGGTGTTCCGGCCGGAGATGGATGAGGCGGCACGGGAAGAGGCGGCCCGGCCCTACCGCGAGCGGCTCGATTTCGAGATCGGCGTCATCACCCGCATGGACTTCCCCGGCTACTTCCTGATCGTCGCCGACTTCATCCAATGGGCCAAGGCGCGCGACATCCCGGTCGGGCCGGGGCGCGGCTCGGGCGCCGGCTCGGTGGTCGCCTGGGCGCTGACCATCACCGATCTCGACCCGCTCCGCTTCGGGTTGCTGTTCGAGCGCTTCCTCAACCCGGAACGGGTGTCGATGCCGGACTTCGACATCGATTTCTGCCAGGACCGCCGCGACGAGGTGATCCATTACGTGCAGGATAAATACGGCCACGACCATGTCGCCCAGATCATCACCTTCGGCAAGCTGCAGGCGCGGGCGGCGCTGCGCGACGTCGGCCGCGTGCTGGAAATGCCCTATGGCCAGGTCGACCGCATCTGCAAGCTGGTGCCGAACAACCCGGCCAACCCGGTGACC
>CAJHXX010000493.1_pt1 | contig 17212 bp, 19 predicted proteins | sample 9198511 | NCBI WGS metagenome assembly CAJHXX01 (sample SAMEA7708325, study PRJEB35096) | sediment metagenome | biome: marine neritic benthic zone biome [ENVO:01000025]; feature: sediment [ENVO:00002007]; material: shallow marine sediment [ENVO:03000034] sea grass bed [ENVO_01000059] ...
GTATCGTCGGCGACCACCGGGTAGCTCAGCGGCCAGACGCCGGTGACCCGCGCCGCCTCCGCTTTGGCAAGACCGAGCGCGAGGTCGAGCCGCACCGCCGGCCGCTTGTCCGACCCCTGATGGACGACGATTTCCTTCCACGCCATGGTCCGCCTCCTTCAAAGCGGCCGCGATCAGCCGACACGCAGCTCTGTATCGCTCAAGAATTCGTATGCCGGCACCACGAGGTTCTTGGGCGCCGGCCCTTTGCGGATACGGCCCGAGGTGTCGTAATGGGAGCCATGGCAGGGACAGAACCAGCCATCCCATTCGCCCCGGCGGTCGGTCGCCCTCTGGCCGAGGGGAATGCAGCCCAGATGGGTGCAGACCCCGACCATGATCAGCCATTCGTTGCGCTCGACGCGATCCGCGTCGGCCTCCGGATCGGGCAATTCGGCATCGTCGTCGGTGCGCGCCCGGGCAATCTCCTCGGCCGTGCGGCGCACCACGAACAACGGTTTGCCGCGCCATTCCGCCGTCAGGCGCTGGCCGGGCTTGAGCGGCGCGAGGTCGAGCTCGACAGACGCCAGCGCCAGCACCTCCGCCGACGGATTCATGCTGTGGACGAACGGCCAAGCCGCGGCGACGGCGCCCGCCACGCCGAAGATGCCGCTCGCAACGTAGAGAAAGTCGCGCCGTCTTGGCGCCGCCATGTCCGGTCCGCCGGCATACCAAGCAACGCTCATATCCAAGCCTCCAGGGTGCAAGCTCCGCGCGCCGCCGCGTTGGCGGCGCGCGGCACGGCGACTCGGCGCAGGATCCCGCCATCGTTGGGCCAAACGAGGGAGACGAAGCTGACCGCCTGATCTCCCGCTGTCGCCTCGGCCTGCTTGGGCTTGGCGTGGTGCGCCTCGTGATCGGCCTGAGACATGCCCTTCCGCTTGGTCGGCAGCGCCGACGCCGCCGGCAGATCCGCGACCGCGGTCGATCGTCGCTCGGACAAAGTCGCCTTACCCCTCTTCCTCGAACGCCCGGCGCTGGTGCATGTCGAGCGCCAGCACCATCAGCGCCAGCCGGGCAATGTCGATGTTGGAGCAGCCGGCGGTGACCGTGCCGTCCTTCCACAAAACCGAGACGGCGACCGCCTCGATCTCTTCGAGATTTTCCAGACCAGAGGAGAAGATTTCGGCCACGGTGGTACCGTGCAGGCTGCGCACTTCGGTCATGCCACGTCGACTCCCGCCATCGCGTGGGTAATCTCGCAACTCGCGACGGGCCCTGCGTTGACCCAGGTCAAGGGGCCACAGGCGTGCCTCAACGCTTGCCGTAATCCACCGTCAGCCAGCGTTCCGGGCGCATCACTACCTTGATGCCGTTGCCCTTGGCATGGGCCTCGCGCATACCGGCCGCATAGGCCGCGCCGCCCTCGGGGCCGAGATAGCGGCTCGCCATCGGCTTCAGATCGCGCTCCAGATCATAGGCCTCGGTCGCGACCACGGGGCCCTCGACGCTGACATAGCGATAGGGCGAGCTGTCGTCCTGAACGCAGAGGCTGAAGCGGCCGGCTTCGGCCAGCAGCTTGCCTTTGCGGGAGTCCCGCTGGGTCAGGAACCAGAGCTCGCCGCCCGGCCGGTAGTCGTACCAGACCGGCACGGCGAGCGCGCCGCGACCCGGCTCGGCGAAGCTGGCGATAGCGACGCGCGGCTCGGCCAGGAACTGCTCGCGCTCCTCGATGGACATGGCGTTGGACATCGGAACCTCCTCGATGGTCCCGATGCTACATGCCGGCAGCGCCGGCCGCGAGCCCGGGCAAGCGGCCGGCCTCAAATCCGGGACAACGAGAGCCTCAAGTGTCCGCCCGCCCCCCAACCAGTCGTTCGTCGATGCCGCCGCTAGAGACCATTTTATACGGCAGTCCGAGATCATTTTCCTGTGATCGTGCCCGGCGCGGTCTGCCATGGCCGATGCGACCGCGTCATCATTCGAAAGCAATGACTGCAATTTTAACTAGTCTATTTAGAATATTGTTAGGTTTTTGACTCCACACTTCTCATGGTAGTGTAATGAGAGAGGCCAGTAGCGTGTACACCTCGATTTCGCGTTGCCGCGCGGTTGATGAACCAATTCGTCCCTGTCGGCACGCATCGGACCCTGCCGGGCCGTTCCTGCCGGGCTCGGATTTCAGCGCCTCACATTGTCATTTGCCGCCGGAGACAACGGCCGCAGAAGCCCGGCCCGTGCCATTTACTTATTTTTAGTAGTAGATGAAAAATTATACACGCAATAGTATCTAACATCTAGGTATCAGAATCGGAGTCGCAGTATGTCTAGCGTGATCAAGCCGTCGAAAGAAGATATGGATGCCCTTCATATCCTGCCCTTGGGGATCGTCCCGCTGGAGACGCAGGGTCTTGCCCGCGCCCGGCTGATCAAGAACAGTCGGCTGGAAGGCGTCGTCGAACTCTATGCCGGCCAGGAGACCGGCAGCGGCCAGATCACGCCGCACGATCTCGACAAAGTGTTCGATCTCGCCGGCGACGCGCGCAAGGACCTGGACACGGTCGTCGCGCTCAGTGATTTGCCGACCTATGACGTCTACAGCCTGCGGACCGAGCTCTCCCGGCTCGGGATCGAACCCGATGCGGATACCGAGCTCAAGCTCTCCGACGACAAGGTTCGCGCCATCGCAAACCAGATGCAGGCTTTCACGCGCCCGCTCGTCAGCACCGTGTTCGGCGAAGGCGAAGGGCGCGACAAGACATTCGACGACATTCTGGTCTCTATGAACGGCCAGGACAGAAACGAAATCCTGAAGAATCTGTCCGGGATCGCCGACAAGCTGGAGGTCGAGCTCGCATCGATACCCGACTTCCTGGCGGACTATCGGGACGTCTTCCAGTCGCTCGCCTTCTATCAGAACTGTCTGGACGAGAACATCCCCGAGATCCATACCTTCATGGAAACGATCTCCAGCATCGCCGATGATCGCGAGCTCCGAAAGGACAGCCGGATCATGGGCGCCTGCGCACTTATCGAGGAGAAGATGGCAAGCATGGTCTCACAGGTTTCCTACGTCCTGGAGATCCTCAGGATCAACACCACCAACATGTGGCGCGATCTCTCGGCTTCCCGCTATCGCGATATCAAGAAAGTGATCACCGAATATCAGGTGAAGATCGGCTCGGCGCTCTGCGCCATCAGCGTGAAAATGCTGACCTGGCTCAAGAGCTTCCCGGATTCGGGCGCCGGCAGCCTCAACCGCCGGGCCAGTTTCATCGCCGATCAGATGCAGCCGGGGCTGGAGAACATCGACAGCATCAAATACGTCAAGCTGGCCGCCTGAACGCGGACCGTCCGGCGCCGGGGGTTCCTGGCCGCCTCGATCACCCTGTTCGCCGGCAGCAGGATGCTCACGATGGTGCCGACGCCGGGCGTGCCGTCGAGTTCGACCTCGCCGCCATGCATCGCGACGAACTTGCGCACCGGCGGCAGGCCCAAGCCATTGCCCTCATAGCGCAGGTCGAGCGGGTCGTCCGCCTGCATGAACGGCTCCATCACCCTGGCGACGTCGTGCCTGGCGATACCGATACCGGTGACGGTGACGGCGAACGGCCGGGCCGCAGGCCGCCATCCGGTTTGGCAACGTCGCGCCCATGCTTAAACTGTCCGGCGGCGGCGTGGCGCCGCCGGTGCAGGAGCGGAAGCCGTGACCCGAAGTCGGAAACCGACAGGATGAAGAAAGTCCTGATCGCCAACCGCGGCGAAATCGCTTGCCGCATCATCGCGAGCTGCCGCGCGCTCGGCCTGGAGACGGTGGCCGTCCATTCCGAGGCCGACAGAGACGCGCTGCATGTCCGCTCGGCCGACCAGGCGGTGCCGATCGGCCCGCCGGCGGCCGGCGAGAGCTATCTGGTCGCCGACAACATCCTCGCCGCCGCGGCCCGCACCGGCGCCGACGCGCTGCATCCGGGCTATGGCTTCCTGGCCGAGAACCCGGGCTTTGCCGCGGCCGTCGCCGCGGCCGGGCTGACCTGGATCGGCCCCAGGCCGAAGACCATCGAGGACATGGGCGACAAGGAGCGGGCGCGGCTGCTGGCCCGCTCCGCCGGGGTGCCGGTGCTGCCCGGCAGCCCCCGCTTCGCGCCGGGCGACCTCGCCGGGCTGGAGGCGGCCGGCGCCGAGGTCGGCTACCCGCTGCTGGTCAAGGCCTCGGCCGGCGGCGGCGGCATCGGCATGCGCCGCGTCGACAAGCCGGAGAAGCTGCCTAAGGTGGTCGAGGCGACCCAGGGCATGGCCGCGAAGTCGTTCGGCGACGGCACCATCTATCTGGAGCATCTGGTCGCCGATGCGCGCCATATCGAGGTGCAGCTGTTCGGCCTCGGCGACGGCGGTGCGCTGCATCTTTATGAGCGGGAATGCTCGGTGCAGCGCCGCTTCCAGAAGATCATCGAGGAGAGCCCGGCGCCGGACCTGCCGGTCGATCTGCGCCGCAAGATGTTCGAGGCGGCGCTGGCGCTGGCCCACCAGGAACGCTATCGCGGCGCCGGCACGGTCGAATTCGTGGTCGATTCCGACTCTAACGCCTTCTATTTCCTAGAGATGAACACCCGCATCCAGGTCGAGCATCCGGTGACCGAGATGGCCACTGGCCTCGACCTGGTGGCGATGCAGCTGCGGCTCGCGCGCGGCGACGACACGACCGGCCTGACCCAGAACGCGATCGCCCATGCCGGCCACGCCATCGAATGCCGCATCTATGCCGAGAATCCGGCCAAGATGTTCCTGCCGTCGCCCGGCAGGCTGGAGCGCTTCGACCTGCCGCCGCCGGCGCCGGGACTGCGCGTCGACACCGGCGTCCGCGCCGGCGACGAGATCACCATCCACTACGACCCGATGATCGCCAAACTGATCGTCCATGCGGAGACCCGCGATCAGGCGATCGCACAGGCCATCGCTTCGCTCGACGCCATGGCGGTCGCGGGCATTGCCACCAATATCGGCTTCCTGAAGCGGACCTTGGCGCACCCAGTGTTCCGCGCCGGCGACACCCGCACCGACTTCGTCGACCGCTACAAAGCGGAGCTGGTCGGGAAATAGAGGGTGCGCCCTACAGCACCCGCTCGGCGACGATGCGGAGCGTCGCCGGCGTCGCGCCGGACAGCATCAGGGAGTCGACATGGCCCCGATCGCGGCCGCGCTCCGATCGCGCTCGGGCAGGAAGCGGTGCCGCCGCCTACCTCGGTTCCTATGGGGATGGTTCTACCGCCAGCAAGGGCTTGAGACGTGGCCGGTGCAGCGCAAAATGATAGACCTTCTGCGTCGGCAGGATGCCACCGAAAAAGAACGGCTCATAGTCATAGAACACCTCGGCGACAATGACGTTTTGATCCTTGCGCATCTCGAAGCCTTGGGGAAGATTGGCCGGCAGGCCCACGCCGCCGACGGAACTCTTGACCACCGCCGTGCCAGCCCCAACATGCTGCCAAAGCACCTTTGGTTCCACCGGCGCGTCTTCGGTGCCAATGGAGGAAACGACGATGGCGCCGTTTACCCCGAGCTCGAACGGCGCAACCGAAATCTCGGCCGCGACGAATATCTGGGCGATGTCGTCCTCCGTCACCTTCTTGGCCTGGCTTACCAGATCGCCGGTGCTGACGGCGACGCGGCTTAGCTGTTGGTTCAACAGGATGTAGCGCCCGAATTCCATACCACCGAATACCAGAACCAGGAAGATTGGCAGAATTAGCGCGAATTCCATCAGCGAGACGCCTTCTCGGCCGCGGATGAACAGCGCCAGACGCCGGCCGATACCGGCCGATACCGGGCACCGGATGAGATTTCTCAGCATGCCGCGCTGCTCCCCTTGAAGGGCTCGTTCCGCAACGCAACGGTAGCCGACAACGGGACTTTGCCGTCTTTGCCGATCACCGCCGCCAGCAGGCCTGTACGCAACGGCAGGTCATAATTCACCCGGTACAATACCACCTCGCCGCCGGCGCCGAGCCCGGCCTGGCCCATGTCGGGATCCCAGACGGCGTTGCAGTTGACGTCGGTGAACGGCTCGCCGATGTCGTAGACGCCGTTACTGTCGGTGTCGACGTAAGGTTCCGGCTGGCCGATCGAGGTGAAGTTCGGGTAGACGTGCGTCGTTATGTTGCCGGCGCCGACCTTGATGATCCCTGCGCCGTGCCGGTTGATGATCTCGGCAATCCGGTCCTCCCGGGTGCCGGTGGCCGGCTGCAGCCCCGTCATGCCGAAGCGTGATGCTTCCCGCAGGCCGCCGTTGAGCAGGGTGCTGCCATGGGCGATGGTCGCCACCTCCATGGCGCCGACAACGAACAGAATGAGCACCGGAGCGACGAACGCGAACTCAATCGCACTGGCGCCTTCCCTGCCGAGGGCCAACCGCCGCAAACGATCCCTTACAAATCCGATCATCTGGCCGATCATCTGGAAACCCTCAACTCCGAGAGATCGTTGGCAATTTCCTCGAACACCAGCTCCAATGCGGCGCCGTCCGGCGCAAAGTGGTAATAGGGCGCCGCCGGTTCGGTCGCGATCTCCTGCATCAGCGCGCGCAGCGGGCCCGAGCTGTGGTAGAATTGAATTGTGTAGATGAGCACGCCCTGGGACTTGATATTACTGGCCACGGCACGGAGACGATCATCCATGCCGCTCCGCGCCCGTGAACCGTTTCCGAACGCCGCGTTGTAGCCGTCGCCGCCGGTGCCCGTCTGCGCGCCGTCGGTCATCAGCACGATCGCCCGCTTGTGGTCTCCCGTCGGAAAGGGCTCGGCGTCGTCGAACGGCTCGCCCGGCGTCACCACGCGCCATGCCCAGACCAGCCCTTGGGCGATGTTGGTTGTGCTCTTCGGATTGGTGAGCTGGTCGATCGCGTTGGTAATGTCCGACCTGTTGTTGCTCAGCCGCGTGACGCCGTGCGACAGGCAGCCCCCATTGCCGGGGATATGTCGCCATGCCGGCCATTCGGTAGCGCCGACCGAGGCCGCGCCGAGCAGATGGTCGGCGTCGTTGGCCACGCCGTCGGGAAGGTAGCGCGCGAACACACAGCCGCCCCATCCGTTCGCCGGCTCGGCAAGCAGCGGCACGGGCGTGGCGTCCGGCAAATAGACTTCCGATTGAGCAGCACCGGTGTGGGGATTGACGAATGGCACCGTCGGCAGGAGCATACCCGCCCCCGGCACGAAGCCAAGGCCGTTCTCGGTAATGTTGACCTTGCCGTTCCACGGCACCAGGGCCATCTTGAGGTGCGGCTTCGTCGTGTCGGCGCCATACAGGATGTCGACCATTGCATGTGCCGATCTGCGTGCGGCGGCAATGCGGCTCGAACCGGCGCCATCGGACGAGTTCATCGAGCCGGACATGTCCATCGACAGCACCACGTCCATGCTGACGGTCCGACGCGTCACCTCGGTGGCCGAGGCAACCGTCAGCTGATCGAACCCGAACAGCCGCATGAACGTCGTGTCGATCGTCGCTGTCGCCGACAGAGTGATCGTGCCCTCGGTGGAATCCACGACGGGCGGCGCCAATGAGACCGTTGCGCCGAGATAGCCCGGCGGGAAGTTGGCGTTGAAATACATCTGTAGGTCGGGTTCGAAGTCCGGTGAGGAAACCTCATGCGCGCTCGCCAAGACGGCCGCATCCAAGGCATCGCCGAGACGGGCCTTGACCGCATAGCCGCGGCCGGCATCGACGGCGAGGCCGATGAAACCCAGCAACGGGATCATAACGGCCGCGAACAACGGCATCGATCCGCCGCCTTCGTCCTTCAGCAGCCGTCGTATCAATGTTGACGGCCGGCAACAGTGGCCCATTTTGATCCGCCGCATCGTATCCAACCCGATTGTCTGGCAACCGTATGGTTTTTCATTCTATAGTAGAATGTTGCCGAGCAATAGTTAATGAAGTATAAAATCAAGACAATACAAAAATAGAATCGTATAATTACCTATGATTTAAGATAATTAACCATACAGCCGATTGAAATTTAATTGTTTTTGCTATTTCAGACGGCGCGGGGTCTACGCAAGAATGTCGGGTATTTTCCGAAATTCTTTGCGTACCGATCGCGACAGCGAACCCCCCGCCGTCAAAGCCGGCGCATCACGCCCTAACGGCGCAAAATCGGTCGTGAGGGTACGGAACGGGCGCCCGTGACGGGCGGTCCGGCGGTGTTGCGGCCGGTCGCCGGCGCCAACGCCTCGGCCGCCCGGCAATCGCTGACTACGCCGCTGGCGGCCTACAGGGCCTCCTCGGCGACGATCCTGAGCGCCTCCGGCGTGGCGCCGGACAGCATCAGGGAGTCGACATGGCCCTTGTCCGACGCCGCCTTCCAGGCAGCGAGTTGTTCGCGGATGCGCTCACGCGGGCCGATCAGCGAGGTCGCGTCGACCAGCGCGTCGGGCACCGCGGCGATCGCCTCGGCGCGCTTGCCGCCGAGGAACAGGTCCTGGATCTTGACCGCATCGTCAACGAAGCCAAGGCGTTTGGTGAAGTCGTTGTAGAAGTTCTTGTCGCGCGCGCCCATGCCGCCGATATAGAGCGCCAGGTTCTCCTTGATCGGCCGGCGGCAGGCCTCGACGTCGTCGCCGACGACCACGCGGACGAACGGTGCGACATCGAAATCGGCCAAGCCCTTCTCCCCGCCCGCCTTGGCGAAGCCGTCGTTCAGATCACCCTCGAACACCTCGAAGCGCTCCGGCATCATGTAGAAGGGGAAGAAGCCGTCGGCCACCTCGCCGGCGGTGCGCACGCCGCCCGGCGAGATCGCCGCGGTGTAGATTTTCAGCGACGGGTCGCCGTGCAGGATCGACTTCAACGGCTTGCCGAGCCCGGTCGCGTCCTCGCCCTGGTAGGGCAGCTGGTAGTGATAGCCCTCATGGGTCACCGGCTCCTTGCGCGCCAGGATCTTGCGGATGATCTCGACATATTCGCGCGTCCGGGTGAGCGGCCGGCCGTAAGCAACGCCGTGCCAGCCTTCGATAACCTGCGGCCCGGACGGCCCGATGCCGAGCACGAAACGGCCGCCGGAGAGCGCCTGCAGGGTCATCGCCGTCATCGCCGCCATCGCCGGCGTGCGCGCCGGCATCTGCATGATCGCTGTGCCGACGCAGATCTTGGTGGTCTGCGCCAGGATCCAGGCGGCCGGCGAGACCGCGTCCGAGCCCCAGGCCTCCGAGGTCCAGACCGACCAGTAGCCGAGGCTCTCGGCCTCGCGGATCAGGTCCATGTTGATGTGCTGTTGGGCGCCGGAATAGCCGGCGAGCAAACCTAGACGCATGGGGTTCCTTCCTTTGCGCTACCGCGAAGACGGCCTGGTCGAATTTCCGGTCAATTCGAGCCCGACGGGGCGCGCGCGTCAACCGGCATCGGCGTAATGCCGCCATGCGTCGACGCGATACTCGCCCGTCACGGCTGACACGAACCTGTCGGCGGCGAGTTTCGGGGACACAATACTTAATTCATCACCGTCCGAACCACCTGCGCGGTTGTGGGCGAATTAAGTATTGTGTCCCCGAAACTCATGCACCTCTTGCGGTCAGCCGTCCTCGTGGTCGTGCGGCTCCACCAGGTGGTCGATCATGTTGCGCAGCATATCGCTGACATGGCGGTCGGCGATCGAGTAGTAGACCTGCTTGCCGCGCCGCTCCGCCCGGAGCAGCCGGGCGGCGCGCATCAGGCGCAGGTGATGGCTGACCAGGGACTGCGACAGGCCCAGCCGGGCCGCCATGTCGCCGACGCTGATCGGCTCGTCGAGGCAGCTCAGCACCAGGCCGAGCCGGTTCGGCTCGCCCAACAAATGGAACATGCCGGCCAGTTCCGACTGCTGATCGCGGTTGAGCGGCATTGCGCATTCCCTCGAGGCCGACGGCGACGATCGCCGCATTACGTTATATCATAGCGGCATGGACGATTTCGTCGTACGCGCCTTGATCGCCGGCGTCGGGGTCGCGGTCTGCATGGGGCCGCCCGGCGCCTTCGTGGTGTGGCGGCGGATGGCCTATTTCGGCGACACCCTGGCGCATTCCGCCCTGCTCGGCGTCGGCCTCGGCTTCCTGATCGGGGTCAATGCGGAACTCGGCATCGTCGTCACCTGTGTCGCCCTGGCGCTGTTGCTGGTGCTGCTGCGCCAGCAGCGCGGCCTGGCCGACGATACCCTGCTCGGCATCCTCTCCCACGCCGCGCTCTCCGGCGGGCTGATCGTCCTCGCCGTCCTGGAGACCCTGCGGGTTGACCTGATGGCGCTGCTGTTCGGCGACATCCTGGCGGTCGGCCTGGCCGACATCGCCTGGATCTACCTCGGCGGCGGCGCCGCGATGGCGGTGCTGGCCTGGGCCTGGCGGCCGCTGCTGGCGACCACCGTGCATGAGGAGCTGGCGCGGGTCGACGGCGTGCCGACGGTCGCCATGCAACTGATCTTCATGCTGCTGATCGCCGTGGTGATCGCGCTGGCGATGAAGATCGTCGGCATCCTGCTGGTCACCTCGCTGCTGATCATCCCGGCGGCGACGGCGCGCCGTTTCGCCCGGACGCCGGAGCAGATGGCGGCGCTGGCGAGCCTGACCGGCGCCCTCGCCGTGGTGCTCGGCCTCGCCGGCTCGCTGACCTGGGACCTGCCCTCCGGCCCGGCCATCGTCGCCGCCGCCGCGGCGCTGTTCGCCCTCGCCAGCCTGGCGGCACTGCTCCGCCGGGCCGCGAGTTGATCGATGACGCGACGACTTACGGCATCGTGCCCGGCGGGGTGCCCTCGGGCCGCCAGGTCTTGGCTTCGAAGCGGTAGCAGCCGTGCTCACGGATCGGGTTGAGCGCCGCGGTGTCGTCGATGGCGGCGCGCTCGGGGCCCATCTCCTCATAGGCGCCGACCTTCTCCACCTCGCCGCCGTTCGGGCACAGGCTGCCCGAAATCTGCTCGGCATGCGCCGGGTCGGTGACGATGAAATAGTCCTGATCCATGCTGCAACGATAGATCACGAATGTCATGGCGGCTTCCTCCTGTGTTTTGGAACATTGCCGCGGGACGCGAACTTCGCGATGCTGCGATCCCTGCGCCCGACGCACGGGCCGGTCAATGACCTGGGTCAATAGCCGGGGTCGATCCTAAAGCCCGTTCAGAAAGGGGGACGCATGCCAGCGCTCAAATCCGAATTCCTCGGCCGGCTGACCATCGAGCTCGAGGCCTCGTTTATGGTCGGCGAGACGCCCGGCGGCCGGCTCCGCGTCGATGTCTTCAAGGGCGGCAGCCTGGACGGCCCGCGCATCAAGGCGCGCGTGCATCCGGGCGGCAGCGACGCGCTGCGCGGCTCGGCAGACGGCGCCGTCCACCCGGAGGTCCGGCTGGTGTTGGAAACCGACGACGGCGCGCTGATCTATGTCAGCTACAAGGGCGTGCGCCACGCGCCGGAGGCTGTCATGCGCCGCCTCGCCGCCGAGGAACAGGTCGAACCGGGCGAGTACTATCTCCGCAACACGCCCTATTTCGAGACCGCGTCCGAGAAATACCACTGGCTCAACCGCATCGTCGCGGTCGGCGTCGGCCGCCGCGAGCCGGGCCGCGCGGTCTATGAGCTGCACCAGATCCTGTAGCGCCCATTAAATCGACTCCGAGTCGATTTAAGACTCTGTTCCTAAATCCACTCGGAGTCGATTTATCGCTAGATGGGGCTGTCCGGGTAGGAGAACACCAGCCCGTCCGGTCCCGAGTCGATCCGCACCGCGCCGCCGGCGGCGAGTCGGCCGAACAGCAACTCCTCGGCCAGCGGCTTCTTGACCCGTTCCTGGATTACCCGGGCCAGCGGCCGGGCGCCGAACAGCGGGTCGAAACCCTCGGCGGCCAGCCAAGCGCGCGCGCCGTCGCCGAGCTCGACCGTCACCTTGCGCTCGACCACCTGCGCCGCCAGCTCGCCGATGAACTTGTCGACCACCAGGCCCATCAGCGCCGGCGTCAGGCTCCGGAACCCGATGACCGCGTCTAGCCGATTGCGGAACTCCGGCGCGAACAGGCGCTCGATCGCCGCCTGGTCCTCGCCCTCGCGGCGCTCCCGGCCGAAGCCGATGGCGGGTTTGGCCATGTCGGCGGCGCCGGCATTCGTGGTCATCACCAAAATGACGTTGCGGAAATCGACCACCTTGCCGTTGTTGTCGGTCAGCCGGCCGTTGTCCATCACCTGAAGCAGCAGGTTGAACAGGCTGGGATGGGCCTTCTCGATCTCATCCAGCAGCAGGACGCAATGCGGATGCTGGTCGACCGCGTCGGTCAGCAGGCCGCCCTGGTCGAAACCGACATAGCCGGGCGGCGCGCCGAGCAGGCGGCTGACCGAATGGCCCTCCATATACTCCGACATGTCGAAGCGGATCAGCTCGACGCCGAGCACCAGGGCAAGCCGGCGGGTAACCTCGGTCTTGCCGACCCCGGTCGGGCCGGAAAACACGTAGCAGCCGGTCGGCTTGTCGGGCTCGCGCAGGCCGGCGCGGGCGAGCTTGATCGACCCGGCCAGGGCCTCGATCGCCGGGTCCTGGCCGAACACCACGGCGCGCAGATCGGACTCCAGATTGCGCAGGCTTTCGCGGTCGTCACTGGAGACGCGGCGTGCCGGAATGCGGGCGATCCGCGCGACCACGGCCTCGACCTGCTTGACCCCGACGGTCTTGCGGCGGCGGGAGCCGGCGGCCAGCTTCTGCGCCGCGCCGGCCTCGTCGATCACATCGATCGCCTTGTCGGGCAACTTGCGGTCGCCGATGTAGCGGGCCGAGAGCTCGACCGCCGCGCGCAGCGCCTCGACCGTATAGCGTACGCCATGATGCGCCTCGTAGGCGGGCTTCAGGCCGCGCAAGATCTTCACCGCGTCAGCGAGGCCAGGCTCGTTCACATCGATCTTCTGGAACCGGCGGACCAGCGCGCGGTCCTTCTCGAAATGGTTCCGATATTCCTTGTAGGTGGTGGAGCCGATGCATTTCACGGCGCCGCTCTGCAGCGCCGGCTTCAGCAGGTTGGCGGCGTCCATGGCGCCGCCGGAGGTGCCGCCGGCGCCGATCATGGTGTGGATCTCGTCGATGAACAGCACCGCGTCGTCGCGGCCGTCCAACTCGCCGATCACCCGCTTCAGGCGCTCCTCGAAGTCGCCGCGGTAGCGCGTCCCGGCCAACAATGCGCCCATGTCGAGGGAATAGATGGTGGTACCGGCCAGCGCCTCCGGCACGTCACCCTCGGCAATGCGCCGCGCCAAGCCCTCGGCGATCGCGGTCTTGCCGACCCCGGGCTCGCCGACATAGAGCGGGTTGTTCTTGGTCCGCCGGCACAGCACCTGGACCGTGCGCTCGACCTCCGCGTCGCGCCCGATCAACGGATCGATCCGGCCCAGGGCGACCTTGTCGCGGAGGTTGACGCAGAACGCCTCGAGCGCCGTGCGGGTCGTGGCGCGATCATCCGGTGCCGGCGCGTCGCCGCCATCCGGCTCCGCCTCCGGGCGATCACCAGCCTCCGCGGGATCGTAGTCCGGCCGGAGCCCGTCGCGATCCGGAAAGGTCAGCCGGTGCTTCACCAGGAACTGCGTCGCGCCGGCCTCGCGATCATAGAGCAATGACAACAGCACATATTCGCCGGTGATCTCGCCACCGCCGTTCCGTTTCGCCTCGACGGCGGCGCGCTCCATCACCCGGCGAAAACGTTGGGTCGGCTGAAGCGCCTCGACGGATCGCGACGCGCCGCCGGGCTCGTCGCTGAAATGAAGCAGGAGATCGTCTCGCAGCCCGTCGACGTCGATTCCGGACCTGACGAGGAAATCGACCGCGTCCGGATCGTCGGTCAGCGCAAGAAGGAGGTCCTCGAGCGTGAGGTCAGCCCGATAACGGGAGGCGGCGAAATCCCGCGCCCGGCTCAGGGTCTGCTTGAAGGTCGTGGAAAGCATGCGCAACGAGCTTTACTCCTGGATTATGCATGCGACCGAAAGGCGGCGGTCTCTCTGCGGCCACCCGCGCGGGTCAAGCCGGCCGTTGGCAGGCGCTATCGGTTTGCGCGATTCGAGGGCAAAACGATAGCCGCGAACCGTAAACAATCATTTCCTGGAGACGGTGCGGATTGGCCGCGGTCGCGAAATCGAGCCCAAAAACGCCGCGCCCACGCAATAGGGAAACTTGGTTAATGAGACGTTAACATGCCTGGCGCCGTGGCCGGCGCCGGGCGGCCACGCCGGAGCGGGGGGCAACGCGGCGTCAGAAAATTTCCACGTCGGGCGCGCTGGAGACGGCTTCGATGCCGGCGATGGCGGAAAGCCTGTCGATGTCCTTCAGCTTGATCTCGCCATGAATGAACACCTCGGCGGCGATGGCCTGCCGATCATGGAACTTGAAGCCGCAACGCGCCAGGGCTTCTTCGCCGATCTCCGCGTCGGCCCTGGCGCAAAGCACCACCGCGACCGTAGCCTCCGGGTCCGGGCCCGCCGCTATCAGGTCACGCAAATCCTGGTCGACTTTCATTGATCCGATTTCCTGGTCGCTTTCGAGCCGGGACGGCGGACAGGCCCCAGCCCATCCGCCGCCTCGTGCCAGTATAGACCGCCAAACCGCGGCCTCACACCTCAAAGCACGGCACGGTAGGCGTTGACCTGCCCATGACCGAATGCCCAATCCGTGCCTGGCGCGCCGAGATCGATCGCGGTCCCCTTGATCCTCTGGCGCACGACGTCGCCGTGCCAGGTGGGATGCCGGCTCTTGACCAGCGCGGCCGTACCCGCAACATGCGGACAGGCCATCGAGGTCCCCGACAGGCTGTTGTAGCTGCCCGGCCAAGTTGACAGGATATTCACCCCCGGTGCGCATATTTCCACCTGCGGACCGAAGTTGGAGAAAGAGGCGCGCCGGCGCGAATAGTCGATCGCCGACACCGCCATGTAGGACGGACACCGCGCCGGGTTGCCGACCGGGCCGCTGCTGTTGCCAGCCGCCGCGACGGGCAGGATGCCACGGTTACGCAACAGCCGTCCGTAGCGCTCATAGACAGTGTTGAAGACGTTCGGATCATGCGTCGTCGCCCTGCTGCCAAGGCTGAGATTGACCACATGCATACGCTGGAGATAGCACCATAAGAGTCCGTTCAGGACCGAGCTCGTGGTGCCGGAGCCGTTGCGGTTCAACACCTTCACGGCATACAGCATCGCGTCCGGCGCCACCCCGGCCAAACCGCGGTCGTTCAACCGCGCCGCCGCCGTCCCCGCCACATGGGTCCCGTGACCGTTGTCGTCATGCCAACTCGTCACACCGGGCACGAAGCTCACCCCGCCCAGGATCCTGAGATCCGGATGCGGGGCGATGCCGGTATCGACGATCGCCAGACGCGCGCCCGTGCCGATGGTCAACCGCCAGGCCAGATGCGCAAAGATCATGCGGATATTGAGCGGAAACAGGTCGAGCCGGGCCAAGGGCGACCGCAGCGCCTCGATAAATCCGGTCTCGCGCAGAACGGTCTCGATCTCGTCGTCGCTGACCTCGTCGAGCGGGCGCTTCAATTCGGTCATGAACTTGAAGATGCCGCGGAACGCCGGCGCCAGGCCGGTGGGCTCCGCCTCGGCCGGCACGCCGAGGCCGGAACGCGCCTGCCCGGTCAACGCCCGAAGTGTGCTTTCGATCGCCGCACCTTCCCCACCGATCCCGCCGGAAGGCGGTTGCGTGAGCTGCATCAATTCCATCTGCTGCCGCGCCTCGTCGTCACTGTAAGGGCGTTGGAGCTGTTCCTGGATTTCCTTGTCGAGCTGGTCGATTTCCTCGCGGCTCAGATCGATGATGGGATCGGCCAGATCGCCTTCGTTCGGCCCGCGCGGCGGGTCGTACGCGGCGAAGGCGAATACTTCCTCATCGTCGGCCACCGCCTCGACCTCGTCACAGGCCGCGACCTTTGCGGCCTCGTCATCCGACAGGTCGACGGTGAAAAACCCCCCGGCAGGACTATTCAACACCGTATGCCCCGGGTCCGGCACGAATTCCGTTTGCATCTCGACAAACGCATCCATCGCGCTCTCCCGCTTCACCTTCGCCGCCTTGAGGACTGCATCCGCTACCGCCGGATTGTCGACGAATTCATCCTTGAGAATAACGATCTTCGGATGGTGCTCAGCCATGTCCGTTCTCCCTGTTGCTGCAGACCGAGAGAATCAAACCCAGCGCCGTCGACAGGCGGTTGTGCCCATGGGCGATGTTCCGAGACGATAGGGAAAAGCCGCTCGGATGGCTGGTTCAAGCTTATCTGCGGGAACGCGCCGTCATTGCCCCCCAGCCGGTGCCGGATAATCAACTCAACCACAATTATCGTAGATAACACAGCGACTTAGCGCGCGGCAGGAAGTGTGAATCTTGCGTCAGAATTCGTGAATGATCCGGCAAACCGGCGCATGCACCAATTCAGCCGAACCTCAGCCGGGCCGAACCAACCGCTTGAAGGATCTGGGCGACATGCCGGTGCGCTTCTTGAACGCGCGCTCTAAGGTTCTGAGGTCGCGGAACCCAACCGCCGCGGCGACGTCGGTTATACTGTGATTGCGCGTCTGCATCATTTCCATGGCCCGGTCGACGCGTATCTGCGTGACCCAGTCCTTGAAGCAGATGCCGGTCTTGGCATGAAAAAAGGCGGAAAAGTACTTCTGCTCCAGCCCGGCTATGGCGGCGGCGCGCTTCACGGTGATCTCTTCCGCAAAGTGTTGGTCGATGTGATCCTTCACTTTCTGCAAGCGCGCGTAATAGGTGAATACTGTCGTATCCGCACGGTCGGGCGGGTCCGCGCTGCCAGGCGAGGCCATGTCTATCTCCAGTCCATCCCCATGGCCGGCGTCCGAATGAAGTCCGATTCCCGGCGGCGGACGAGCCTCAGCTCACGCCCGTCCAGATTATCGGAAATGCAACTCATTGGCGGGTGCTTGCGGATCCGGCAGCGATCGAAACTCACATTCTGGACGAGCGGCAACTGTTTACTCCGGCACGTCCAACCATCGGAAAAGGCGTGCCGTTTATTCAAATATAGTAATACCAATTTATAGTTGCAGCAAGGGAGCGATATCGGGAACTACGCCAAAGCAGCGTCGGGTGAATTGGAATCGCTTCCGGTGATCCAACCGGCGGATAGAGCGGCGCGCATTAGCGATATTTCAGCCGCGCCTCGCGCACGAAGCGCATGTCGACGGCATCCCCGTAGGCGATGCGCTTCGCCTCGTCCGCGCCGCGGAAC
>CAJHXX010000464.1_pt1 | contig 17201 bp, 18 predicted proteins | sample 9198511 | NCBI WGS metagenome assembly CAJHXX01 (sample SAMEA7708325, study PRJEB35096) | sediment metagenome | biome: marine neritic benthic zone biome [ENVO:01000025]; feature: sediment [ENVO:00002007]; material: shallow marine sediment [ENVO:03000034] sea grass bed [ENVO_01000059] ...
ACCGGCCCGGTGGCATTGGTGTGGCTACCGCCCGACAGGCAGAAGCTCTCACAATGGGCCTTGCCGACGATCTCGCCGCCGGCATCCAGGATGCGGGTCACGATGGTGGCATCGATCTCCGGCACATAGCCTTCCATCGTCGCGGCGCCGTTCATCATCGGTATGCCGGCGACCATCACGTTGTCCTTGGCGACGACCGTCTTGCCCTTCAGCTTGCCGTCGTCGGCGCCCTTGACCGAGGCCTTGACGTACCAGGCATTCATCGGGTTCTCCTCGGCCGCCGGCCGGCGGCCCGGGGTGCGCGGATACTTCACTTCCGGCAGGTTGTCGGGCATCGCGTCGACGGCGTTGTAGCCCTCGATCGTCGGCACCATGAGCCCGATGAAGGATTCGAGGTCCGCATCGCTGAGCGAGAGACCCATCTGATCGGCGACCAGGCGGAGCTGGTCCTTGGTGGGAACGGAAACGGCCATTTTGCATTACCTCCTTGGTTCACATTCTGGTTATGGCGCCAACAGGCGCAGCAATTGCGGGTCTTCCTTCACGTCAGCGGCCGGCCCGGACAGGGCGACGCGGCCGCGGTCGAGCACATAGGCATGCTCGGCGACGCCGAGCGCCAGTTCCAAATGCTGTTCGACCAGCACCACGCTGATGTGTTTGGCCAACTCGGTCAAGCGTTCGACGATCTCTTCGATCACCCCGATCCAGACGCCCTCGGTCGGCTCGTCGAGCAGCAAAAGCTTGGGCTCGCCGAGCAGCGCCCGGCCGATCGCCAGCATCTTGCGCTCGCCGCCGGACAACGTGCCGGCATGCTGGCCGAGCCGCTCGCCGAGCTTCGGGAACAGGTCGACGACCCGGTCGATGGCGCCGCGGTCGCGGTTGCCGAGGGCGCCGATCATCAGGTTCTCCTTGACGCTCAGCCTACCAAACACTGCTTGTTCCTGCGGCACATAGCCGAGGCCGCGGCGCACGCGCCGCTCCGTCGGCTGGCGCGTCGCGTCGGCGCCGTCGATCGCGACCGCGCCGCGGGCCGGATTGAGCTCGCCGACGATGGATTTGAGCAGCGTCGTCTTGCCGGCGCCGTTGCGGCCCAGCACGGCGACCGCGCCGGTGCGCGGCGCGCTTAAGCTCACGTCGAACAGCACCTGGCTGGTGCCGTAATAGGTGCAGAGGTCGGCGACCTCCAGGATCGGCTGCTCAGACACGGGTGAGATAGACCTCCTGGACCCGCTCGCTCGCCTGGATATGCGCGACCGTGCCGCTGTCGACCACGCTGCCCTGATCGAGCACGGTGATCACGTCGCAGATGTCGCGGATGAAATCGAGGTCGTGCTCGACGATCACCAGCGAGCAGCGCGCGCGGATCGGCGCCAGCAGCTCGCCGGTGACGCGGCGCTCCTCCAGGCTCATGCCGGCGGTCGGCTCGTCGAGCAGCAGCAGCTTCGGCTCGGAGGCCAGCGCCATGGCGATTTCCAGCCATTGCTGCTGGCCATGCGACAGCGTCGCCGCCGGATCGTCGGCGCGATCGGCGAGGCGAAACCGTTCGAGCGCGTCCATTACCCGGCGATCCAGCGCCGCCCGCGTCCGCGAGCGCAGCAATGCCATGATCGAGCTCTGTGCCTGCAGCACCATCAGCACATTGTCGTAGACAGTGAGCTGCGGCAGCACGCTGGTGATCTGGAACTTGATCGACAGGCCGGCACGGGCGCGCCGCTCCGGCCGGCTCTCGGTGATTTCCTGGCCGTCGAGGAAGATGCCGCCTGCGGTCGGCAGCTCCGCCCCGGCGATGCATTTCATCAGGGTGCTCTTGCCCGAGCCGTTCGGTCCGACCAGGCCGTGGAATTGCGCCGTTTCGACCGCGAAGTCGACGCCGCCGAGCGCCGTCAACTCGCCGAACCGCTTGGCCACGCCGCGCACCTCAAGCAGCATCGCCGCCGCCTTCGTCTTTGCGCGCGGCGCGGCGGCCGAAGGTGCCGACCCGCTCGCGCTCCGAGACCAGCAGCCCGACCAGCCCGCTGCGCCGGAACATGATCACCAGCAGCAGGATCAGCCCGAGGACGATCGGCCAGAACTCGGGATAGAGGTCGGCGAGCTCGAGGCTGACGGTCTCGATCGCCACCACCCCGATGACCGCGCCGATCAGCGTGCCGACGCCGCCGAACAGCACGTACAGCACCACCTGGGTCGACAGCACCACGCCCATCAGGTTGGGCCAGACGAAACCTTCATGAAACGCGTAGAGGCCGCCGGCGAGCCCGGCGATCGCACCGCTCAAGGAAAACACGATCGCCTTGAACAGCTGCACATTGTAGCCAAAGAAGGTGATGCGGCTTTCCTGCTGGCGGATGCCGGCGAGCACCAGGCCGAACTGGGAGCGCACCAGCAGGCGGCAGAGAACATAGACGGCAACCAGAAAGCCGAGCGCCAGGTAATAGAAGCCGATGCCTTCATACATCACCAGATCGCCGATCGTCATCGGCGGAATCGACGGGATGCCGTTCTGGCCGCCGAGATAATACCAGCCGCGCGGCAGTCGCTCGGCCACGTAGGAGCCGGTCAGCGTGCCGAGCGCGACGAAGATGACACTCGGCGGCGTGCGGCCGAGCAACAGGAACCAGGCCATCAACAGTGCCAGCACGAAACCGACCAGCACGGCGACCGGAATGGCGATGAAGAATGAGGAGATTCCGAGGTCGCGGCCCAGCAGGGCCACCACATAGGCGGCCGATCCGAAGAACAGCGCCTGGCCGAAGCTCAGGATACCGCCATAGCCCCAGACCAGGTCGAAGCTGAGTCCGAACATGCCGAGGATCAGCACCCGGGTCGCGAACACCACCCAGAAGTCCTCGAGGAACAGCGGCAATACCAGGAAGACCACGAGCAGCCCGACCTCGAGCACCGGAATGGTGCCAATCCGCGGGCGCACGGCCCCGCCTTGCCGCCCAATCCGGTTCAACGCATCCATACGCTCAGTCCAAGCCCGGCCGGCGGCCAGGCCGGCGACATCAATATGCCGCCGGCCGCGACCCGCCGATTACCCGCACTCTTTCGGGTGCACCATCTTGTCGTTCTGCACGACGTCGTATTTGCCGTTCTTGGCGACGGCGATATACATGTTCATCTTGGTGTGTCGGGTGCCGGGCACCATCTCGGCCGGGCCGCCCGGACCGTCCGCGATCTTGGCGTGGTCGAGGGCGGCGGAGACATCGTCACGCTCGACATTGCCGGCCTCCTTGATCGCGACTTCCCAGAGCTTGAGGCCGCGATACATGCCGGTCGCGGCGCTGCCCGCGGTGAACAGCACATTGCCCGGATAGCGCTTGTCGTATTCGGCCTGCAACTCGGCGCTGAACGGCTCCTGTCCGGAGCGCGAGATCTCCCGGAAATAGTCGAGGCAGCTCGCCAGGCCTTCCCATTCATGCGGCTGGTTCAGGTTGACCGTGTTCTCGTCGTAATAGACGCAGGCGAGACGGCCGCCGCGCTGCTGGAAGCCGGCCTCATAGAGCTGCTTGAAGAACGGCCCGACGCCCGGCGGGATCACCGTGTTGAACACCACGTCGACCTTCTCGGTCATGATCTTGTTGACCGTCGCGGAATATTCCACCTGGTCGAGCGGGTAGTACTCCTCGAAGATCACCTCGCCGCCGCTCTTCTCGATCACCTCGCGGGCGTATTCGTTCAGCACATGCGGCCAGACATAGTTGGCCGACGGCAGGGCGAAGCGCTTGCCGCCGTTCTCGATCAGCCACGGGATGAAGGTGTCGCATTGCTGCGCCGGCGTCGGCCCCGTGCAGAAGAGATGCGGCGTGCATTCGCGGCCCTCATAGAGCTGCGGATAGATGTAGAGGGTGCGGCCGCGGCCGACGATCACGTCCTTGATGGCGTTGCGCATCGAGCTGGTGATACCGCCGAACACGACGTCGACGCGCTCGCGTTGGATCAGCTTGCGCACATTGGCGACCGCGATCGACTCGTTCGACGCGGTGTCCTCGATATGCATCTCGAGCGGCCGGCCGATGATGCCGCCGGCGGCGTTGATCTGCTCGACCACCATCCTGGCGACATTGGCGTTGGCCTGGCCGGCGAAGCCGATCGGGCCGGTCAGGTCGGTGGCGATGCCGACCTTGATCGGGCCGGCGGCGTGCGCCCAGCGCGCCGGGATCACCCAGCTGCCGGCGCCGGCGGCGACGGCACCCGCCGTCCAGGCGGTGCTCTGCAGGAAACGGCGGCGGCTCAACGCGGCCGCGTTCCAATATTGGTTGTTTTCTTTCTTCATGGACTCACGTCCTCCCTGTTTTTATCAGCCCCAAGGGCCGCAGTCTTACGATGATGATGGCGATGACCGGTACCAGTACGTCCGCCAGCACCGGCGGCACCACCCAAGGCAGGCCGGCGGTCATGACGCCGATGATGCCGGCGCCGAGCACCGGACCTTCGAAGCTGCCGATGCCGCCCAGCATGACCGCGAGGAACCCCTGGATCAGGAAGCGCACCCCGAGATCGGCGAACAGCGTGAAGAGCGGTACCATCAGCGCCCCGGCGAGGCCCGCCAATGCGGCGCCGAAGCCGAAGGTGATGGCATAGATCTGCCGGGTGGAGATGCCGGAGGCGCGCGCCAGCTCCGGGTTCTCCAGCGCCGCGCGGACGCGCAGGCCGAGCGTCGTGCGCGTCAACAGCATGTAGGAGCCCAAGACCACCAGCGCGGTGACAACGATAATGATGCAGCGCCATTTCGAGACGCTGACGTCGCCGAAGGTGATGAAGCCGATCACCGGCTCCGGCACAGAGTGATAGAGCCCGCCGATCAGGCCGCGCACGACCTCGCGGATCACCACGCCGATCGCATAGGTGCCGAGCATGGCGACGATCGGCGCGGCGTAGAAGCGGTGGATCACCGTCCGCTCCAGCGCGACGCCGACGGCGGCGACGACGAACGGCGCCGCCAGCATGCCGAGCCAGATCGGCCATCCCCAGACATGGAACAGATAGGTGGTATAGGCGCCGAGCAGGATGAACTCGCCATGGGCGAAGTTGAAGATGCCCATCATGCTGGCGATGATGCCGAGGCCGAGCACGACCAACACGATGACCGAGCCGAAGCTCAGAATATCGAACGCGACATCTATGACGAAATCCATGCGTCTCGACAGCCTCCCCCACGCGATCGCCGGGGATGTCGTCCCGGCTTTATATGTTTACGAACAGTTTGGGCGAAAGGCGCGGCGCACGCAATCCCGGCCGAAAATAGAACGACGCGGCGGATCTGCACGTCTTTCGGGCGCCGCCGGCTACTGCTGCTCGGTGCCCTCGCGCATCGCGGGGAAGACCTTGGCGATCGCCACCACGCGGACGGTATAGAGCAGCCAGAGCAGGATGATGGCGAGCAGGACGTAGTGGTCGAGCTCCTGCAACTTCGGCGGGAAGCCCTGGACGATGAAGAACAGGAACACCGCCAGCGGCGCGGTCAGGCAGTAGAGCGCGGCGCGCAGCATGGCCCGCCTGGCCAGCAGCAGCACGGCGGCCAACACGGTACCCGCATAGGCCGCGACGCCGAGCGAGACGACGTTGCGGTTCTTGATGAAATCGGCGAGCGCGGCCAGATCGACGACCACGGCGATCGAGCCGACGAAGATGGCGAAAATCAGAAGCTCGTTGCGCGCCTGGCGCTTGGTCAGCTTGTCGACGCGCGTGAAATACGGCGTCTTCTGCTCATCCCAGACGTATTTCCTGACGAAGTGATACCAGTCCATCGGCGCACCGGGCCGTTAGCCGGGACCGCTCTCGCGTTCCGCCGTCGTGGCGGCAGCGGCCGCTTCCTCTTCCTCGAGCTTGATGCGCCGCGCATCCTTCTCCGAGTCATCCCAGTCCAGGGTCATCAGATCGAAGCGCAAATCCTTCGGCCCGAACAGCACCAACACGGTCTGCAGCCAGACGGCAAGACCGGCGGTAAGCGCGACGATCAGCCCGACGAGCAGCACCGTCTTGATGATCCAGCGATGCGACAACCCGACCAGCGAGGCCGAGATCTCGTTGTTGAGGAACGATTCATGGGCGAAGGTGAAGGCGAAATAGATCACCACGGCGCAGTAGGGGATCATGAAGAAGGTGCAGCCGATGAACTCGATCCAGGCTTGGCCCTTCAGCGGCAGCCGCTCGCGCACCAGGTCGACCCGGACATGCCGGTTGTAGACATAGCCGTAGCCGAGCACGAGCGCGAACAGGCCGGTATGGAAATGCCATTCGAGCTCCTGCAGCAGGGTCGACTCGAACAGGCGGCTGACATTCTCCACCAGGAAGATCTGGATCCAGATCAGCTTGCGGGCGAACACGTCCCACATGGTGAAGAAGACCAGCGGGAGGATCAGGAACGAGCCCCACTTGCCGAACATTTCGGCGACCCGGCCGAGCGCAATGCTCAGGCGCGCCAGGCGTGAGGCGATGTCATTGCCAAGCGGCACGGCGAAATCCGACATCTGTTGTGTCCTCCCTTAATCGTAGACGGCAGTGGGCAGCCAGAGCGCGATCTGCGGGAAGGAGATGACCAGCACGAGCACGATCAACTGCAAGATCACGAACGGTATGATGCCCTTGTAGATACTGGCAATGTTCACCTCCTTCGGCGCGATGCCCTTGAGGTAGAACAGCGCGAAACCGAATGGCGGCGTCAGGAACGAGGTCTGCAGGTTGATCGCCACCAGGACGGTGAACCAGAAGATCATGCTGGATTGCGACACGTGCTCGCCGAAATCGAGCCCGGCCACCATGGGCGCGAACACCGGCAGGATGATCAAGGTGATCTCGACCCAGTCGAGGAAGAAGCCGAGCACGAACACGATCCCCATGATCAGGAACAGCAGGCCCCAGGAGCCGAGCCCCGCGGCGAAGATCAATTCCTCGACGATATCGTCGCCGCCGAGCGAGCGGAACACATAGGCGAAGCAGGTCGCGCTCATGATGATGAAGAAGATGAACGCGATGGTCAGGCCCGAGGAGTGGCAGACCGACTTCAGCGTGCCGCCGGTCAGCTTGCGGTTGACCAGCGCCAGCATGGTCGCGCCGAAGGCGCCGACCGCGCCGGCCTCGCTGGGCGTCGCCCAGCCGAACAGGATCGAGCCCTTGATCAGCCCGATCAGGAAGACCGGCGGCAGGAAGCTGCGGAAGATCAGCGGCGGCAGCTCGTTGCGCGGCACAAAAAGCTGCTCGCGCGGCAACGGCGGCGCCACTTGCGGCCTAATCGTCGCGATCGTGGTGATGTAGATCAGGTAGGCCGTGGCGAGGCAGAGCCCGGGCACCAGCGACGCCATGAACAGGGTGCCGACCGAAACCGACAACAAATCGGCCATGATGATCAGCATGATGCTCGGCGGGATCAGGATGCCGAGCGTGCCCGAGGCGGCGATGGTCCCGGTGGCGAGGCCGTGGTTGTAGCCCTGCTTCAGCATGGTCGGCAGGGCCAGCGCCGTCATCATCGTCACCGAGGCGCCGATGATGCCGGTCATGGCCGCGAGGATCGTTCCCATCACCGTGACGGCGAGCGCCAGGCCGCCGGGCACGCGGCGCAGCAAGACCTGACAGCAATACAGCATGTCGTTGGCGATGCCGCTGCGTTCCATCATCACGCCCATGAAGACGAATGTGGGCACCGCGACCAACACCAGGTTCTCCGCCGCCTGCCCCCATATTCGCGGCAGGAAATTGAAGAACTCGATCAGTGAGAAAATACCGAACAGATAGCCGATAAAGCCGTAAAGCAAGGCCAAGCCGCCGAGAATGAACGCCACCGGATAGCCGGTGAAGAGCAATGCCGCCAACGTGAGGAACATTGCGATCGGCAGCATTTCCTCAATGAAATGATACAACTCCATCTACGTCACCCCAAGACTATTAAACCCGATCCAGCCGGCTTCCAGGCTCGCCAGAGCCATTTGAAGACAGGCGGTGCCGGGTTTTCCTCCCAGTTCTCTACCCGAGCGTTCGGCGCGCCATCGCTTCTCGGCCGGCGATTTCGCAAGGCCGCCGTCTCCACTCGGAACTATTACCCCGGGCCGCGAAGTCTCGGTCCGCGAAGTGCTACGAACCGATCATCCGAACCGACCCTGGTCCAGCTTCGAACATCCTCCAATTCGCCGGCCGAGCCGATGCCTCGATGATATTCCGAGTTACCAGATTAGGCCGGGGTCGCGCCGACTCTACACGCCATCCAACGCAAAAGCCAAGTCGCTCAAAGCGCGAACGCCGGGGCCGGCGGAATTCCCGGCTCACCGCCGCTTGCGCCGGCGCGGCGGCCCGACGCCGTGCTCCTCCTCGATCGCCTCGATATGGCCGACGTCGTAGCTCTTCAAGCGAAGCCGGGTGGCCCGGCGGTCGGCCCAGGCCTGATTGACGTTCAGGGTCTTGGCCGCCAGGTAATGCAGGATCAGCAGAAAACCCCAGAACAGGGCCGGCCAGGTCTGCCAGACAACTGCGTCCGCCAGCAGGGCGAGCCCGGCATAGCCGGCCATGGCCAGGAAATAGACCGCGGCATGGCGGCGAAACCACTGCATGACGCGTGGTGAATTCGGCAAACCGGCGCTCCCTGACCCGAAGTGTCGTCCCGTGTCCCCGCCCCTATGCGGTCGGAGACGGCCCAATATAACGGCATGATCGGCAAATCACGATCCCGCGAGCGGTCCGATCCGGCGATGCCGGCGCGGCAGCGATGTGTCACAGTTTTCGGCAGTAGCGGGCACCACGGAATCAACGTCCAGAGGGAGATCGAGATCATGCGGATACCCTTTCGTTGCCTGAAGTTCGCCGGCCTGGCGTCGGCGGCCCTGTTGACAGCGAACGCGCAGGCGGCATCGCCCACACCCCAAGTCCTGGCCCTGGTGGCGACCGGCGGCGCGGTCGAGCTGACCTGCCACGGCGCGGCTTGCGACGCCGAGTTTTCCGCCTTCTGCCTGCAGGCGGACCGGTTCTCGCCGACCCGCGGCACGGCCTATCAGCTCGCCCGCGTCGAGGACGTGCGTCTGCTCGGCACCACCCGGGACGGTCGCGAGGTCGCGCTCGACGCCGGCCGGCTGCTGCGCCTGGAATCAATGCGCACCCATGTCGCAATGCGCCTCAGCGTCGACCGTGACGACGTCCGGCGCCTGGGATTGACCAAGCTGTCGGTCGAGGTCGGCGAAACCGCGACGCTGCTGCCGGCTGTCGCCACCGAGAGGCCGGCCGACGACGACACCGATGTCGCCTTGCTGAGCGGGCCGCTGCGCGCCGTCGGCGCCGGCATCGTCGACCGCAACCGGGTCCGGATGGGTGCGGCGCGGATCACCAATCGCATCATCAACTTGTTGGCCGACGACGGCCGGAGCGCGGTCCGGCCCGACGGACCGCTCTGGCAACGCGCCGTCGCGGCCACCGGCGGCCGGGAGATCGGGCCGCGGGCCCACGACATGGCGCGGTCAGCCCTCAAGATGTGCAACTTCGCCGCGACCCGTGCCCGCTCCGGCGGGACCTTGCGCCGCTGCCTGCAGACGAAACACGATTCCTTCGTCGACTTCCTCAATTCCGACTATTGGAAGGCGGTGAAAACCGGCAGTTGAGGGGGACCGGCTAGGGTGTTGAGCCGCGAGGCGATTAAGGGCAAGATTGCTTCGCGATCCTGAGCGCGCCGAATGGTCGTCAGGGTTAATCGGAGCGCCGTCGGTTCGGCGGGCGTTTGGAGACGTGAACGGTTCCCATCGGGAACAGGGAGGAATATCGATGCGATTTGGACAACTCTTGAGGACCGTCGCTGTCGGCGGCCTGGCAGCCGGCGTGCTGCTCGGCTTTGCCGGCACGGCCGACGCGCAAAAGAAGATGCGCTGGAAGATGCAGAGCGCGTTCGGCAGCAAGCTGTCGATCATCGGCGAGGTCGCGGCCCGCTACGAAGGCCTGATCGAGGGCATTTCGGGCGAGACCATGAAGATCCAGTTCTTCGAGCCGGGCTCTCTCGTGCCGACGCTCGAAGGCTTCGACGCGGTCAAGGCCGGCTCGATCGACGCCATGTGGGGCACGGCCGGCTATCACACCGGCAAAATCCCGGCATTGGCCTGGTACACCGCCGTGCCGTTCGGCCCGGGCCCAGGTGAGTTCCTGGCCTGGCTGAAATATGGCGGCGGCGACGACATCTACAACGAGATCTACGACAAGCACGGCATGAAGGGCCTGCATTGCTCGCTGATCGCGCCGGAATCCTCGGGCTGGTTCCGTGAGCCGATCACCTCGGTCAACCAGTTCAGGGGCCTGAAGATGCGCTTTTTCGGCCTCGGCGCCTTGGTGATGAACAAGATGGGCGCGTCCACCCAGCTGCTGGCCGGCGCGGACATCTACCCGGCGCTGGAGCGCGGCGTCATCCAGGCGACCGAGTTCTCGATGCCGTCGATCGACCTCGACCTCGGCTTCTACCAGATCGCCAAGCACAACTACTTCCCGGGCTGGCATCAGCAGGCCTCGGTCGGCGAGCTTCTGATCGCCGGCAAGAACTGGAAGGCGCTCGACGATCAGCAGAAGGCCATCCTGGAGGCCGGCTGCGGCGACAGCATCACCTGGTCGTTCACTCGCTCCGAGGGGATGCAGTTCAAGGCGATGATCGAGCTGCAGAAGAAGGGCGTGACCCTGTACCGCTGGCCGGACTCGGTGCTCGCCGCGCTGAAGACCAAGTGGGACGAGGTGGTTCAGGAAGAGTCGGCCAAGGATCCGCTGTTCAAGCGGATCTATGAAAACTACTCGGCCTTCCGCAAGGACTACGCCATCTGGAAGGACCACGGCTATCTGCGCTAAGCAGGTATCCTCAGGCAGGGGCGTAGCGATCGAGAAGCGTCCGGTCCCGGCGCCTGAAGCCGACGATTAAGGAACCGGGGACCCGGAAACGGATCCCCGGTTTCTTTATTGCCGGATCCGCACGGTTCGGCCGAGGTTTTCTTGGCGAGACTGGCCGCCGCCGCTATCATCGCGCCATGCTGGAACTGCCCCTCAACGACCCGGTCGTCGTCAGCCACGTGCCCTACGTGATCCGGCGCACCATCAAATGGGGCGAATGCGATCCCGCCGGCATGGTCTACACCACCCAGTTCCTCGATTTCGTGATGCACACGGCCGAAGCCTGGTTCAAGGAGGTCACCGGCTATCACTGGAACGCGACCCGGCGCGAGCTTGGCATCGGCTCGCCGATGGTGCATGCCAGCCTGGACTTCAGCCACGCGCTCTGGCCCGAGGACAGCCTCGACCTGACCGTGACGCTGACCGGCCTGACACGGGCGACCTACACGCTCGAGGTGGTCGGCCACAACGCCGGCGGCATCGAATGCTTCCGCGGCCGTCTGATCGGGGCGATCACCGACTACAAGGAGATGAAGTCCGTCGCCATTCCGGCGGATTTCCGCAGCCGCATGGAGGCCTATCGCGAGGCCTGCGAAAAGGCCGAGGCCGAGACATGAACACCACCTACACCAAGACCTTTCCCGTCTCCTGGGAGGAGCTGCACCGAAACGGCCGGGCGCTCGCCTGGCGCCTGATCGACGGCAAGCCCTACAAGGGCATCGTCGCGGTGACCCGCGGCGGCCTGGTGCCGGCGGCGATCGTCGCCCGCGAGCTCGATATCCGGCTGATCGACACGGTCTGCGTCGTCGCCTATCGCGGCGCGCGCGCGCGGGAGGTCGGCACGGCCGATTTGCTGAAGCGGCCGATGGCGGAAGGCGGCGACGGCTGGCTGCTGATCGACGACCTGGTCGACACCGGCGCCACCGCGAAGATCGTGCGCGAGCTGTTGCCGGGCGCGCATCTCGCAACCATCTACGCCAAGCCGGCCGGCCGGCCGCTGGTCGACACCTTCATCACCGAGGTCAGCCAGGACACCTGGATCCTGTTCCCCTGGGACACCGAGCCGAAATATGTCGAGCCGGTGGTCGAGCTCGGCTGAATTCGTCCGTCATCGGTCATCGCAGATGACCGATGGGCGTTCAGGCGCCACGCAGGCTCCTCGCAAAAGCTCGGGCGCGCAGTCGCGCTTGCCTCCGGGAAAACGAACGGACCCGTTCATTTGCCCGTCGGTATGAAAAACAAGCCCGCCGGACGGCGGGCCGTTGATCGCATTCTGCATCGAAATTCAATTTGGTGCGGTTGAGAGGACTCGAACCTCCACCGGGTTGCCCCGACATGGACCTGAACCATGCGCGTCTACCAATTCCGCCACAACCGCAGCGATGCGGGTTATACACAAACCGATCGCGGCCTGCAAATGGCATCCACGGGGCGGCAAACGGTCCCGGCCATCAGCCCGGCGCCGCCGCCGCCGGCGCCAGGCCGGAACTGCGCCGGCGCGGCTTGCCGGCCTTGGTCACCATGGTGTGCATGGTCCAAACCACCAGGTCCTTCAGCACGGTGCCGAGCGCTGCGTCGAAAGCGCGGACGATGGCCGACATGCCGGTGCCGTCAGCCTGCAACTCGGTCTCGAAGCTCTTCGAGGCGATGATCGCCTGGCGCGGCTGCTTGACCAGCTTGGCGTTGATCCTCACCCGCACGATCGGCCGCGATTTCTCAACGAAATATTCCGCCTGGAACTCGCGCAGCTCGGTCTTCAGGTTGAAGTCGGAGCGCAGCCCGATCACCTGGCGGCCGACGGCGACGATCTTGCCGGTGTTCTCGAAGCTTTCCACCACCAGGGTCTGGATCATCTTCGGCGCCCGCTCGGTCCAGCGCGCCTCGGCGAAATACTTCAACTCGGTCGGCGACGGCCGGAGCGCGATGCGGTTGGAATCGAGGCCGCCGGCCGCGATCGGCTCCTCGATCACCAGTTGGGCGGTGATCTGCGGGACCTCGGCGGTGAAAGTGCTCTTCGGCGTCAGGTTGAACAGCGTCGGCGCCGGCCCGCCGGCCGACAGCAGCTCACAGCCGGCGACGGCCGCGGCCAGCATCAGGCAGATGAACGACGCGGCGCGGCGGCGGCGGCGAGATCGAATTGTCCGGACCGCCGTCATTTCGCTTTGAACTCGCCCTCTTTTTCGCCCAACAGGAAACGCGCACCTTCCGATTCCAGCCGCTCGGTGACCCGCGACAGGCTGGCGACCAGCAGGCGCGCCTCGGTCAGGAACCGGCCCAACTCCGGCAGGCCGTCGTTGGAGAAGGTGGCCAGGCCGTCGCGGTTCTCGGCGATCACCTCGCGCGCCTCGCCGAGCAGCCCATCGATCGACCGGTTGGTACCGCGCAGCTCGGCGAACAGACGGGCCGCATCGCCGCCGACAATTCGGTCGACATCGACCAGCGTGCCGCCCAGCTGGTCCAGCAGCGCCTCCAGCTTGGCGCTCAGCTGGCGGAACGAACGGGCCGCCTCCGAGACATCCGTGCTGGTGTCATCCAGGGAGTCGATGATGTTCTCGAGGCGCTCGCGCCGGGAGGCCAGCGAGTCGGTGAGGGATTTCACGTCCGCCAGAATGCCGTTGACCAGGGCCAGGTTCCGCTCGTCGAACAGCTCGGCGGCCCGATCGGCCAGCACGATGCCGCGGGCGACCAGGTCGGGCGCGCCCTGGAACAGCTTCTCGATCTGCGACGGGCTGGACGGGATGACCGGCCGCGCCTCGCCTTCCCGGGCGGTTATCGGCCGGCTGCCGGCGATCGCGCCTTCGATATTGATATAGGCGATGCCGGTGATGCCCTGCAGTTCCAGCCGCGCCTCGTCGCCTTCGCGGATCGGGTTGTCGGCACTGATCTCGACAACGACGCGGACCTGGCCCGGATCCTCGGGGTCGACGGCGATGCGGTCGATCTTGCCGACCTTGATGCCGCGGTAGCGGACGTCGCCGCCGAGCCCGAGCCCGGCGACCGAGCCCCGGAACAGGATGTCGTATTGCTCGACCCGGCGGTCGACATCGACCCGGGCGAGCCAGATCACGAAGATGAACAGGCCGACGACAACCACCAGCACGAAGCTGCCGATCAGCAAATGGTTGGCCCGCGTTTCCATCGCTCAACCGGTCCCTGCCGCGCCGGAAATCCCCGCCGCGCGCGCCCGTGGCCCATGGAAGTATTCGCGAATCCAGGGATGCGGTTGGCGCAGCATGTCCGCCATCGTGCCGACGGCGATCACGTGCTGTTCGGCGAGCACGGCGATACGGTCGCAGATCGCGTGCAGGCTGTCCAGATCATGGGTCACCAGGAACACCGTCAGGCCGAGGCTGCGCTGCAGGCGCCGGATCAATTCGTCAAAGGCGGCGGCGCCGATCGGATCGAGGCCCGCGGTCGGCTCGTCGAGGAACAGGATCTCCGGGTCGAGGGCCAGGGCGCGGGCCAGCCCGGCGCGCTTGCGCATGCCGCCGCTCAGCTCGGCCGGGTATTTGGCGCCGGCCTCCGGCGGCAGCCCGACCATGGCGATCTTGAGCGCCGCGATCTCGTCCATCAGCCGGCGCGGCAGGTCGAGATGTTCGCGCAACGGCACCTCGACGTTCTGCGCCACGGTCAGCGAGCTGAACAGCGCGCCGTCCTGGAACAGGACGCCCCATCGGCGCTCATAGGCGGCGCGGCGCGCCGGCGACAGCTTGGAAAGATCCGCGCCGAACACCTCGATGCGGCCGGCGGCCGGGCGATTGAGCCCGATGATGGTGCGCAGCAGCACCGACTTGCCGGCGCCCGAGCCGCCGACCACGCCGATCACCTCGCCGGCCCGGACCTCGAGCGACAGGTCCTGGTGGATCACCGTGCGGCCGAACCGGGTGGTCAGGCCGCTGACCGCGATGATCGGGGCGCCGGCGGCGCCGTTGCCGTCCGTCATGCTCACCAACCGATCAGGCTGAAGAAGATCGAGAAGGCGGCGTTGACGACGACCACCAGGAAGATCGCCTCGACCACCGAGCGGGTGGTCTGCCGTCCCACCGACTCGGCGCTGCCGATCACCTGCAGGCCCTCGTAGCAGCCGACCAGCGCGATCAGGATCGCGAAAAACGGCGCCTTGATGAGGCCGATCGAGAAGCTGGTGACGCTGACCGCATCATTGAGCAGCTCGATGAAAAGGCCCGGGTCGATGCCGAGCGAGGCCCAGGCCATCACGGCACCGCCGAGCAACCCCATGATGTCGGCGACGAAGGCGAGCATCGGCAGGGTGATCATCAGCGCCAGCAGGCGTGGAATCACCAGCACCTCCAGCGGATCCAGGCCGAGGGTGCGGAGCGCGTCGATCTCCTCGTTCACCTTCATCGAGCCGAGCTGCGCCGTGAAGGCGCTGCCCGAGCGGCCGGCGATGACGATCGCGGTCAGCAGGATGCCGACCTCGCGCAGCACCGAGATGGCGAGCAGGTCGACCACGTAGACCTCGGCGCCGAACTTTCGCAGCTGATCCGCGCCCTGATAGGCGAGGACGACACCGACCAGGAAGGAGATCAGCGAGATGATGGGCACGGCGTTGAGGCCGGCCTGCTCCATGTGGAAGATCATCGAGGTGAAGCGCAGGCGGCGCGGCGCGAGCGCCACGCGGCCGAGCACCAGCACCGCAGCGCCGAAAAACGAGACCAGGCAGCCCGCCTTGTCGATGATGCCGACGGTCGACCGGCCGATCCTGACCAGCAGGCGGAGGAGGGCGTTGACCGGCGGCCGCTCGACGTCACAGGGCTGGTAGCTGTCTGCCACCTGGCGCAGCATTGCCGCATGCTCCGGCCGGGCGCCGGTCAGCTCCACATCGGCGCCGGCTTCGCGCCAGGCCGTCATCGTCCGGTGCAACAACCAGGCGCCGGCGGTGTCGAGCAGCTCGAGCCCGGCGACGTCGAAGCGCACCCGGCCCGTGGCCGGCCCTGCCAGCCGTCCGAGCTCGGCATCGAGCAGGCCGGCGCTGGCGACGTCCCAGCGGCCGCCGGCGGTCAGCACCGGCCCGGCCGGCGACTCCGAGCGCGCCAGCCAGCCGGTATCAGCGGATAGATCCGCCACCGCCGACCTGTCGGATGGTTGCTATTTGCCGAATCACGCGGTCAGATTCGCATGGACCTCCGCCGCATTCAAGGAAGCGCGCCATGCCGAGATTCGCCGCCAACCTGGACCACCTGTTCACCGAGCTGCCCTTCATGGCGCGCTTCGCCGCGGCCGCCGCGGCCGGCTTCCAGGCGGTCGAGATGCTGCGCCCCTATGAGCATCCGGCGTCCGAGTTGGCGGAGAGGCTGGCCGCAGCCGGCCTCAGCGCCGTGCTGATCAACATGCCGGCAGGCGACTGGGCGGCGGGCGAGCGCGGCATCGCCTGTCTGCCGGATCGCCGCGACGAGTTCCGTGCCGGGGTCGAACAGACGATCCGCTATGCCCGGACGCTCGCCTGCGAACGGGTGCATCTGGCCGCCGGGGTGCTGCCGGACGGCGCCGACGAGGCGGCCGCCGCCGCGTGTTATCTGGAAAATCTCGCCTACGCGACGGACGCCCTGGCGGCGCATGACATCACCGCGCTGATCGAGCCGATCAACCGGCGCGACGTGCCGGGTTTCTTTTTGAAGGATACGGCCCATGCGCTCGCCGTCATCGCCGCCGCCGGGCGCGCCAATCTGCGGCTGCAATACGACGTCTACCACGCGCAGATCACCGAGGGCGACCTGGCCCGGACCATCGCGGCGGCGATCGACCGGATCGGGCATTTCCAGATCGCCAATCCGCCGGACCGGCACGAGCCGGACACCGGTGAGATCAACTATCCGTATCTGTTCGAGCTGATCGACCGGCTCGGCTACCGCGGCTGGGTCGGCTGCGAGTATCGGCCGCGCGACGGCACCGCCGCCGGCCTCGGCTGGGCTAAGCCTTACGGCCTGCGCGCGACGGCTGCCTCCTAGAGGAATCTCACGCGGCGGAGGCGGACGGGCCGGTCAGCTTGTTGATCAGGTAGTCGAAGCTGTCAGTGTCGAAGCCGTCCTCGAAGCTGGTCAGGACGCGCTCGATCATGCGGTCGCGAAACCGCAGCCGGTCGTCCGGACCGCCGTCCAGTTCGGTCTCGTGCAGCACGTCTACCGCGGCGCGCACGAATGGAAACAGGCTGGCCGGCAAGCCGCATTTCTCGTACAGCGCGGTGAGGCCGAGCGCGCCGCGGTCGGCGATCAGCAGATGCGCGCTGGAGACCGAGATGCCCGCGAGCTCCGCGACCGCGGCCTCGAAGAAGTCGAAATCGCCGAGGCAGATCGCGCGCAGGACGATGGTCGGCGTCAGCCGCCCGTTGCGCTGCAACTGGG
>CAJHXX010000409.1_pt1 | contig 16894 bp, 12 predicted proteins | sample 9198511 | NCBI WGS metagenome assembly CAJHXX01 (sample SAMEA7708325, study PRJEB35096) | sediment metagenome | biome: marine neritic benthic zone biome [ENVO:01000025]; feature: sediment [ENVO:00002007]; material: shallow marine sediment [ENVO:03000034] sea grass bed [ENVO_01000059] ...
ACCCACAACGGCGGCGGCATGGTCACGCTGCGTGACGGGCGGATCCTGTTCGCCACCGGCGACGCGCTGTCTTTCGGTGCCGAAGGCCGCGCCGCCGCCCAGGACCCGAACGAGCATGTGAGCAAGCTTCTGATCATCGACCCGGAGGACGGATCGATGGAGGTCGCGGCGCAAGGCATCCGCAATGTCCAGCACCTCCAATTTGTGCTGAGCTATGATCCCTATGACGTCGTCCTCGGCTTTGCCGATATCGGTGGCGTGACGGCCGAGGAGGTCAACTATGTGCCGCTCGAGGACCTGATCGATACGACGGAGATCGAAAACTTCGGCTGGGGCCGCAATCCGGATGGCCTGGCTCGGGAGGGGACCTTTTACGTCGGAGAAGGCGTGCCCCTCGTATCCGACACCGAGCCGCCGGTAGAGGGCGTCGCGCCATCACCCGAGGCAGGCTTCATTCAGCCACATGCTCAATATGGCCGCAACGATCCGAACGGCGGCGTCGCCGTGTCGGGACCGGTGACGTCCATGCTTTCCTTCATGACCATCACCGGCCTGTTCAGCGACCTGTCGAGCGGCATTCTCTATGCCACGGTAGACCCGATCACGGAGACCAATGTGCCGGTCCTCAAGGTCAACCTGGTCGACGAGAATGGAACGCCGCTCAACGCTTTGCAGGATCTGGTCGGCGTCCCCCGCCCCGATCCGCGCTTCTTTCGATTTCCCAACGGGGAGGCCGGGGTGCTGATCGAAGCAACCGGCGACTTCTTCAAGCTGACTGAGATCGATAACGCCGATTGACCCGGCCAATCTGGAGCGCGGCATCCGTTCAGTCGGAATCGCTGTCAGCGATCCGACTGAACGGATGCGGCCCTAGTACCGCGGCTTGCGCTTTTCCTTGAACGCCGCGACGCCTTCCGCGAAATCCGGCGTCGCGCGGACCTTGTCGCCGAGTTCCTGTTCCAGGGGCTCGCGCGGCCGGTTGAGGGCGTCGTCGGTGGCGCTGACTTGCTGCTTCACCGCCTGCACCGCCGCCGGGCTGTTGGCGGCGATGGTCTCGGCGGTCCGGAGCGCCCAGGGCATCAGCTCGTCCGCCGCGACGACACGGTTGATCAGGCCGATCCGCGCCGCCTCCTCGGCGTCGATCAACTGGCCGGTCAGCAGCAACTCCATGGCGTGACAATGGCCGATCTGCTGGCGCAGCTTCAAGGTCGCGCCGCCGAAAGGATAGATGCCGAAGCAGACTTCGGGCAGGCCGAAGCGGGCATGGGGCGCGGCGGCGCGGATGTCGGTTGAGAGCAGCAGCTCGACCCCGCCGCCGGCGCAGACGCCGTTCACGGCTGCGACGATCGGTTTGGAATAGGCGCCGAATTTCAGCAGGCCGCGATGGATCATCACCGACAGCTCCGGCCCGGCGCTCAGGTCGCCGGCGACGTCGGCGCCGGCGCAGAACGCCTTTTCGCCGGCACCGGTCAGGATCAGGCAGCGATAGGGCGCTGCCGCCAGCCGATCCCAGGTCTCGCCCAGCTCGGCCAGCGTCTGGCGGCTCAACGCATTGTATTTCGCCTGGTTGTCGATGGTGACGATGGCGATATGCGGCCCGTGCTCGGTGACTTGCAGCATCGCGGGGAGGTCTCCGGTTGGATTCAATCGGCCTGCGGCCGCACCTCGATGACGATCTTGCCGAAGGCGCTGCGGTCGGTCAGCAGGCGCAGCGCCTCGACGCCCTCGGCCAGCGCCACGCGATGACTGATCATCGGCTTGAGACGGCCCTCGGCGTGGAAGGCCGCGAGCTCGCCGAGCGACCGCTTCAGCAGGTCGGGCCGGTACCAGCGGAAATAGCGCAGCGACGAGCCGACGGCGGAGCGGTTCTTGACCAGCAGGCGGTTGGCCGGCACCTGCGGCACGCCGCCGACGAAGCCGAAATGGATGAAGCGCCCGCCCCAGCCGAGCGCGGAGAGCGCGCCGTCGAACAGCTTGCCGCCCACGGGATCGAAGCAGACGTCGGCGCCCTTGTCGTCGGTCAGCGCCATGACGCGGTCTTTCAGGTCCTCGGTCGCGTAGTTGACCACGGCGTCGGCGCCATGCGCGCGGACCGCTGCCAGGCGTTCGTCGCTGCTGGCGCCGGCGACGACGCGGGCGCCCATCGCCTTGCCGATCTCCACCGCTGCCAGGCCGGAGCCGCCGGCGGCGCCCAGCACCAGCAGGGTTTCGCCCGGCTCCATCCGGCCCTGCCAGCGGATCGCCACATGGGCGGAAATGTAGGCGACGGGGAAGACCGCGCCTTCCGCGAAGCTCATGCCGTCGAACAGGGGAAATGTCTCGTCCGCCTTGGCGATCGCCTGCTCGGCGAAGCCGCCATGGGCCAGGATCGCCATTACCCGGTCGCCGGGCCGGAAGCCTTCGACGTCGTCGCCGATTTCGGCCACCCGGCCGGCCGCCTCCAGCCCGGGGCTGAAGGGGAACGGCGGCTTGGTCTGGTACTTGCCGGCGACCATGAGGCTGTCGGCGTAGTTGGCGCTCGACGCCACCACGTCGAGCAGCAGCTCGCCCGGCCCCGGCTTAGGCCGCGGCAGGTCGGCTAGCTCCAGGCTGTCGATCGCGCCCCAGGCGCGGCAGACCAGTGCTCGCATGCTAATTCCCCCCGTCGGGCCTCGTTGGTCGTGAGGGGCTCATGATGCCCGAGCCGCGGCCGGATGCAAACTTGCGCGCCGCCGCGTCAGCGCAGTACCAGCATGATGTAGTAGAGCCCGGCGGCGAGCGCGGCGGCGACCGGCACGGTGATCAGCCAGGCGGCGACGATGGTCAGGAAGTGGGCGCGGCGCACCAGCCGGCGGCGTTGTGTGATTTCCGGATCGAGGACGTTCTCGGAACCGGCCGCGTTGCCGAGCCCGGCATTCCGGACATAGCGGCGGCGGCGCTTGCTGCGGCTGGTATAGAACTCGCGGAAGAAGCCGACGCCAAAGACGGCGCCGACGGTGATATGGGTGGAGCTGACCGGCAGGCCGAGCGCCGAGGCGACGATCACCGTGATCGCCGCCGACAGCGCCACGCAATAGGCGCGCATCGGGTTCATCCTGGTGATCTGCTCGCCGACCATGCGGATCAGCCGCGGCCCGAACAGGAACAGGCCGAGCGCAATGCCGGCGCCGCCGATCAGCATGACCCAGAGCGGGATGCCGACCTTGGCGACGATGGCACCGGATTGGGCGCTGTGTACGATTGCGGCCAGCGGCCCGACCGCGTTGGCGACGTCGTTGGCGCCATGCGCGAAGGACAGCAGCGCCGCCGAACAGATCAGCGGCAGGTGGAACAGTTGGCGCAGCGACCGGTTGCGGTTCTCCATGCCTTCCGACTGCCGCACGACCCAGGGCTTCAGAAGCGCATGGGAGACGGCGAAGACGACGACGCCGGCGATGCCGATCATCCAGTACTCCATCCGCCAGATCTTCTTCAGCCCCTTCATCATCAGGTAGCAGGCGAAGGCTGCCGCCATGATCGACAGCAGCATCGGCACCCAGCGCCTGGCGGCGGCGATCTTATCGTCCTGATAGATGATGTTGATCTTGATGAAGGCGAGGAAGACCGCGGCGATGACGCCGCCGAGGAAGGGCGAGATCACCCAGCTGGCGGCGATCTTGCCCATGGTGACCCAATTGACCAGCTCGAAGCCGACTGCGGCGACGCCGGCGCCCATGACGCCGCCGACCACCGAATGGGTGGTCGAGACCGGCGCGCGCAAATAGGTGGCGAGGTGGATCCATAGGGCGGCGGCGAGCAGGGCCGACATCATCGCCCAGATGAAGGTCTCGCTGTCCGGCACCAGGCTCGGGTCGATGATGCCCTTGGAGATGGTCGAGACGACGTCGCCGCCGGCGATCAAGGCGCCGGCGGTCTCGAACACGGCGGCGATGGCGAGCGCGCTCAGCATGGTGAGCGCGCGGGAGCCGACCGCCGGCCCGACATTGTTGGCGACGTCGTTGGCGCCGATGTTGAGCGCCATGTAACCGCCGAGCACCGCGGCAACGATGATAAAGGTGGCGTTCGGCAGGCCGCCGATCTGGGTGATGGCGAAGCCGGCGGCCAGTGCCAGGAAGAACAGCCCGATGCCGGGCCCGGCGAGGCGTTGGGCGATGGATTGAGCCGCTTCCTCGACCCGGACGATCTTGGTCAGGTCCTTGTCGAGGGTGGTCTTTACCAGCGACGGCGGCGGGCCGTCGGATTTCTGATCATCGGATGTCATGGAAAACTCGTCCCGGAGCAACCCTGGGGCAGGTCGATTCACTTGGCGAGAGGTGTTGTAGCGTCGTTGCCTCGCGAAGCCTAGTTCGGCGTTGTCGCACCGTCCAGAAAGCCGGCCCGGTGGCGGCTATGCAACTCGGAGCGCTGTCCGATACAATTGTCGCGTCGGCTTGGTCCGTGCCAGCTGGCGCGGCGCGGAAAAATCGATCGAGGAGATTGCAGCAGATGAATGCGACCAATGGTTCCCAGGGCGGCTCCAAGGGCGCGTTGGCGGGCGTCCGGGTCCTCGACCTGACGCAGTTCGAGGCGGGCCCATCCTGCACCGAGGCGCTGGCCTGGCTCGGCGCCGAGGTGGTCAAGGTGGAGAACCCGAAAGGCGGCGACCAGGGCCGCTTCGCCGCCGCCGACACGCAGGATATCGATTCCTGGTACTTCCTGCTGTTCAACGCCAACAAGAAGAGCATCACCTGCAACCTGAAGAACGAGCGCGGCCTGCAGTTGGTCAAGGAGCTGGCGCGCCAGGCCGACGTCTTCATCGAGAACTTCGGGCCCGGCGTGATCGACCGTCTCGGCCTCGGCTACGACGTCGTCAAGGCGGAGAACCCGCGCATCGTCTATGCCCAGGTGAAAGGCTTCGGCGAGGGCAGCCCCTACGAGAGCTTCCCGAGCTTCGACATGATCGGGCAATCGGCCGGCGGCGTGCTCTCGATCACCGGCGAGACCGGCCGCCCGCCGGTCAAGCCGGGGCCGACCATCGGCGATACCGGCACCGGCATGCTGCTGGCGATCAGCATCCTGGGTGCGCTTTATCAGCGCCAGTCGACTGGGACCGGCCAGCGCGTGCAGATCGCCATGCAGGACGCGATGCTGCAATTCACCCGCATCGCCTACGCGGCGCAGGCGCGTACCGGCAAGGCCGCGCCGCGCACCGGCGCCAAGGTGCTGACCGGCGGCAACGCGCCCTGCGACGTCTATCCCTGCAAGCCGGGCGGGCCGAACGACTACGTCTATATCTACACGACCCGCGCCGGCAATCATCAATGGAACCGTCTGCTGACGGCGATCGGCCGCGAGGACCTGATCGACGATGCGCGCTTCACGTCGCCGGCCGGCCGGGTGGAACGCGAGACTGAGATCGACGCGTTGTTGACCGAATGGACCATGCAGCGCGACAAGCGCGCGGCCATGGAGATCCTCGGCGAGGCCGGCGTGCCGGCGGGCGCCACCTTCGACACCATGGAGCTGCAGAACGACCCCGACCTGGAGGCGCGCGGCATGTTCCAGACCATGCCGCATCCGACCCGGGGCGACTTCAAGATGCCGGCCTGGCCGGTCAAGATGTCGGAATCGAACGTGCCGCTGGCGCCGGCGCCGCTGTTGGGCGAGCACATGGAGTCGGTGCTCGGCGACTGGCTCGGCTACGACGCGGACGCGGTGGCACAACTGAAATCCGACGGCGCCGTCTGAGCGCCGTCAACAGAGAATCGAAAAATCGAGGAGGAACGACAGTGGCGGAACTGACAGGCTCGGAAATTTTGGCGAAGGCGCTGCGGCGCGAAGGTGTCGATGACCTGTTCTTCATCATGGGCGGGCCGATGATCCTGGCCGAGGGATCCTGCGTCAAGGAGGGCATCCGTCCGATCGACGTGCGGCACGAGCAGGCCGCCGCGTTCATGGGACAGGCCTACAGCCGGCTGCTCAACAAGCCGAGCGTCTGCATGGCGGCGAGCGGACCCGGCGTGACCAACCTGGTCACCGGCATCGCCAACGCCCTGATCGACTGCGTGCCGGTGGTGGCGATCGGCGGCTCCAGCCCCTATCGCCGCTACGGCCACCAGGTGTTCCAGGAGATCGACCAGGTCGCCTTCATGCGGCCCTGCGTGAAATGGGCGGAGCGGGTCTACCAGCCGAAGCGCATCCCGGAGATGGTCAATGTCGCCTTCCAGAAGGCGATGTCCGGCAAGCCCGGCCCGGTCTATCTCGACCTGCCGGGCGACGTGCTTTACGAGAAGATCGACGAGGACGAGATCGACTGGACGATCTCCGGCCGCGATCTGGCCCGGGCGCGGCCGCAGGGCGACCCGGCCAAGATCGACGAACTGATCGCCGCGCTGGCCAAGGCCAAGCGGCCGGTGATCGTCTCCGGTGGCGGCATCCTGTGGTCGGAGGCCTGGGAAGAGCTGCACGCCTTCGTCGACAAGGCGGGGATCCCGTTCTACACCACGCCGCAGGCCCGCGGCGTGATCCCGGAGGACCACCCGTTCTGCTTTCCGACCATGCGCTCGACCGCGTTCCGCGAGGCCGACCTGATCATGGTGATCGGCACGCGCATGAACTACATCATCAGCCACGCGGCGCCGCCGCGCTTCAACGCCGATGCCAAGATCGTCCGCATCGACATCGACGAGGAGGAGGTCTCGACCAGCCCGCGGCCGGTCGACATCGGCATCGTCGGCGACGCCAAGGCGGTGCTGCAGCAGACCCTGGCGCAGCTCGACGGCAAGGTCGGCCCGGACAGCTACCAGGGCTGGCGCCAGCAGCTGGCCGACGGCGAGGCGGAGAAGCGCGCCCGGCCGGGCGGCAACAGCCTGTCCGACGAAGTGCCGATCCATCCCTTGCGGCTCTGCGAGGAGATCAAGAACTTCATGCAGCGCGACGCCATCCTGGTGGTCGACGGCCAGGAGATCCTGAACTACGGCCGCCAGTCGATGCCGACCTACGCGCCCGGCCATCGGCTCAATTCCGGCCCGTTCGGCACCATGGGCGTCGGCCTGCCGTTCGGCCTCGGCGCCAAGGTCGCCAAGCCCGACACCCAGGTCATCGTGGTGCATGGCGACGGCTCCTTCGGCCTCAACGCCATGGAGCTCGACACCGCCGTCCGCCACAAGATCCCCGTGCTGGTGGTGATCAGCCTGAACGGCGGCTGGACCGCCGACCCGGACCGCTCCAAGGCCGGCCGCGAGCTCGGCTACACCCGCTACGACAAGATGGCGGAGGCGCTCGGCTGCTACGGCGAATATGTCGAGGAGCCGGGCGATATCCGCGCGGCGCTGGAGCGGGCACAGGCCAAGGTCGACACGGGCATGGTCGCCGTGGTCAACGTCAAGACCGACTACCGCGCCCGGGCCGGCACCCAGGCCTTCGCGCAGTACTCGACCTGACGGCCGGCGCGGCGGCCGCGGCGGAGTGAGGCGATGAGCGGCTGGCAGGCCGGCGTCGACGTCGGCGGCACCAACACCGACCTGCTGTTGGTGAACCCGGAGAGCGGCGAGTCCCGCGTCGCCAAGGTGTCGTCGACACCGGACGACCAGTCGCGGGGCGTGATCGACGGCCTCACTGCCGCCGGCGTGCCGGCGGGCGAGATCGACTCGATCATTCACGGCACCACGGTCGCGACGAACGCGGTGCTGGAGCGCAAGGGCGCCCGTTGCGGCCTGATCACCACGCGCGGCTTCCGCGACGTGCTGGAGCTCGGGCGGCGCACCCGGCCGCGGAACTACGGCCTGACCGGCGGCTTCGAGGCGCTGATCGACCGCGAGCTCAGGCTCGAGGTCGATGAGCGCATGGATGCCCGCGGCCGCATCCTGGTGCCGCTGGACGAGGCGGGCCTGCGCGACGCGCTGGGCAAGCTGATCGATCTCGGCGCCGAGGCGGTCGTCATCCAGTTCCTGCACAGCTATACGAATTCCGAGCATGAGCAGCGCGCCGCCGAGATCGCGCGCGAGGTCTGGCCGAACGACTTCGTCACAGCCAGCAGCGAGACGCTCCGCGAGGTGCGCGAGTTCGAACGCGGCAGCACCGCCGCGGTCAACGCCTTCGTGCAGCCGGTGCTGGCGCGCTACCTCGGGCGCATCACCGACCGCCTGGCGAGCGCCGGCTATCCGCATCGCCTGCTGGTGATGCAGGGCAACGGCGGCACCATGGCCGCCGAATTGGCGGCGCGCCAGCCGGTGCAGACGGTGATGTCCGGGCCGGCGGCCGGCGCGATTGCCGCCGCACAGATCGGCCGTCAATCCGGCTTCGCCAACCTGATCGCCTGTGACATGGGCGGCACCAGCTTCGACGTCAGCCTGATCCGCGACGGCATTCCGGCGGTGTCGGCGGAGAAGGACATCGCTTATGGCGTGCCGGTGCGGGTGCCGATGGTCGATATCCACACCATCGGTGCCGGCGGCGGCTCGATCGCCCATGTCGATGCCGGCGGCATCCTAAGGGTCGGGCCGGAAAGCGCCGGCGCGACGCCGGGGCCGGTCTGCTATGGCCGCGGCGGGCAGCGACCGACGGTCACCGACGCCAACGTCATCCTCGGCCGCGTCGATGCGGGCAGCTTTGCCGGCGTCGACGGCGCCGCGGCGGCGGCGGCGGTCGAGCAGGCGCTGCTGACCGATGTCGGGCGGCCACTCGGCCTCGACGCCGTGGCGGCGGCGGCGGCGGTCCTGGCGGTCTCCGGCAACCGGCTGGCCTCGGCCATTCGGCTGGTGTCGATCGAGAAAGGAAATGATCCGCGGGATTTCGCGCTGTTTCCCTTCGGCGGCGCTGGCGCCCTGCATGCAGTGGCTCTCGCGCGCGAGCTCGGCGTGCCGAAAGTCCTGGTGCCGTGGTTTCCCGGCATCACCTCGGCGCTCGGCTGCGTGCTGGCGGACCTGCGCCATGATTTCGTGCACACGGTCTGGCGCCCGCTGGCCGAGGTCGTGCCGCCCGAGGCCGAGGCGGTGTTGGACCAGCAGGCAGCGCGCGGCCGCGCCATGATCGCGGAGGAAGGCGTGCCGACCGCCGGCATCGAGGTAGTGCATGAGGCTGACCTGCTCTATCGCGGGCAATCGCATGTGTTCCGGGTTCCGGTCGACAATCCCGGTTTCAGCGAGGCGAGCGTCGCCGCCGCCTTGACCGAGCGCTACCGCGCCCGGTTCGAGATCGAGCTGCAGGAAATGGTGCCGGTCCTGGCCGGGCTGCGGACGGCGGTGATCGGCCGCCGCCAGCCGATCGACCTGGAACTGGTCGGCGCCGTGCCGGAATCCCCGGGACAGCCGGCGCCGGTCGCACGGCGCCCGGTGTTCTTCGATGGGGCGTTCGTCGAGACGCCGATCTACGCCCGCGCCGATCTCGCCGCCGGGTCACGCGTCGAGGGACCGGCGATCGTGCAGCAGGCCGATGCCACGGTGGTGCTCGATCCCGGCGCCGCGGCCGTCACCGACCGGCTGGGCAACATGGTGATCGAGGTGGGATATGCCGGATGAAATTGCGGGAGATGACGTGATCGCGCTCGATCCGGTGACCCTGGCGGTGATCGAAAACGGTCTCAACCAGATCTGCAGCGAGATGGATCTGGTGCATGAGAAGACGTCATTCTCGCCGGTGATCTCCGAAGCCTTCGACCGCTCCAACGGCATCTACAGTCTCAGCGACGGCGAGATGATCGCCCAGGGCGCGCTCGGCCTGCCGATCTTCCTCGGCGTCATGCAGTTCGCGACCCAGGCGGTGATCGAGCGCCGCGCCGACCTCGGGCCCGGCGACGTCATCATCCAGAACGACCCCTATCTCGGCGGTACCCATCTGATGGACGTCAAGATGGTGATGCCGTTCTATTACCGCGGCCGGCCCTGGTGCTACCTGTCGAATACCGGCCACTGGCCGGACACCGGCGGCATGGTGCCCGGCGGCTTCAATGCCACGGCGACCGAGATCCAGCAGGAGGGCCTGCGCCTGCCGCCAGTCAAGATCGTCGAGCGCGGCCGGATCTGCCAGGACGTGATCGATATAATCCTCAACAACATCCGCGTGCCGGAGGAGCGGATCGGCGACATCCGGGCGCAGATCGGCGCGCTCAAGGCCGGCGAGAAGCGGCTGACCGCGCTTCTCGACCGCTATGGGGTGGCGACCGTCGAGGCGGCGATCGTGGAGCTGAAGCAGAGGTCCGAACAGCGGATGCGGGCGGAGATCGAGGCGGTGCCCGACGGCACCTACAGCTTCACCAGCTATGTCGACAGCGACGGGGTGGTCGACGAGCCCTTGGCCATCGCCCTCGACATGACCGTCGCGGGCGGCGACATCACCTTCGATTTCTCCCGTTCCAGCCCACCCTGCCGCGGGCCCATGAACTGCGTCTGGGCGACCACCCAGTCCTCGGTCTATGTGGCGATCAAGCACATCTTCCCCGATGTGCCGATCAACGCCGGCTGCTTCAAGCCGCTGCATATCCCGAAGCCGGAGGGCACCTTCCTGTATGCCGAATATCCGAAGCCGGTCGCCGGCTGCGCCGCCGAGGTGGCGCAGCGGATCATGGAGGCGGTGTTCGGCGCCATGGGGCAGGCGATCCCGGAGCGGTTGTTCGCCGCTCCCGCCGGGACCAGCGGTAACCTGGCGCTCGGCGGCTATGACCCCGAAGAAGACCGCAACTACATCATGTATTTCTTCTCCGGCGGCGGCTATGGAGGCTGGTTCGCGGATGACGGCCTGACCAACGGTTGCTCGACCGTCGGCATCTCCAAGACCCAGCCGGTCGAGATCCTGGAGCAGCACTACCCGCTGGTGTTCGAGGAATACGCCTTGCGCGAGGGCTCGGGCGGCGCCGGGCGGAATCGCGGTGGTTTCGGCGTCAGCTATCGGGTCCGCCTTTTGCGCGGCGAGGGCAAGGCTTCGTTCCTGATGGATCACGGGCGTTTCGGCCCACCCGGGCTGGCGGGCGGTGCGCCCGGCGCCGTCAACGAGATCGAGATTTCGCAGGACGGCCGGGTCGAGCGACCGGCGCACAAGTCGAAGGGCGAGGGCTATATCCTCGGCGCGGGCGACTGGGTGCAGGTGCGCACACCCGGCGGCGGCGGTTACGGCGCGCCGGCGGAGCGGCCCGACGAGATGGTCGCCCGCGATCTGCGCCGCGGCTATTATCCGGACGAAACGAGCGCCCGGCACGGCATGGCGGGCGCCGACCCGGAAGGCTAGCGCGATGGAGCTTTTGGCGCCCGAGACCCTGCCGGAGCGGATCGAGGATGTCGATCACCTCGAGGAGGTGATGACGCGCCCGAGCGCGGCGCTGGTCGCCGACCTCGCGCGCCTCGACGGCGACATTATCGTGCTCGGGGTCGGCGGCAAGATGGGGCCGACATTGGCCCGCCTCGCCAAGCGCGCGGCGCCCGAGAAGCGCGTCGTCGGCGTCGCCCGGTTCAGCGATCCGGCGGTAAAGGACGCGCTCGAAGCCCATGGCGTCGAGACCATCGCCTGCGACCTGCTCGACCGGGCGGCCGTCGCCGATCTGCCGAAACTGCCGAACGTCGTGTTCATGGCGGGGCGCAAGTTCGGCTCGACGGGGGCGGAGGAGTTGACCTGGGCGATGAACGCCCATATGCCGGCCATCGTCGCCGAGGCCTTCGCCGGCTCGCGCATCGTCGCCTTCTCGACCGGCTGCGTCTATCCGTTCGAAAGCGTGCTCTGCCGCGGCAGCACCGAGGCCACGCCGCCCAACCCGCCGGCCGGCGAATACGCCAATTCCTGCGTCGGCCGCGAGCGCATGTTCCAGTATTTCTCCGGCCGCCATGGTACGGCCGGCCGGATCATCCGCCTCAACTACGCGATCGACATGCGCTACGGCGTGCTCTACGACGTCGCCGCCAAGGTCAAGGCGGGGGCGCCGATCGACCTCACCATGGGTCACGCCAACGTCATCTGGCAGGGCGACGCCAACGCGCAGATTTTGCGGAACCTGCTGCACTGCACGACGCCGACCACGCCGATCAACATCAGCGGGCCGGAGATGCTCAGCATCCGCGACTTGGCCGCGGCCTTCGGTGTGCGGCTCGGCAAGCCGCCGATGCTGACCGGCGAAGAGGCGCCGACCGCCTGGCTGGTGGACACGGCAATGGCGCAGGCTCTGTTCGGCTATCCGATCGTCTCGCTCGGCCGCCTGGTCGACTGGATCGCCGACTGGGTCGCGCGCGATATGCCGAGCCTCGGCAAACCGACCAACTATGAGAGCCGGGATGGCCGTTACTGATCTCCTCGCCGGGCTCGGGCTCAGGCTTCGGCCGCTGTCTCCGGCGGATGCGGCGGGCGGCGTGGCGCTGTCGGCCGAGGCCGGCTGGAACCAGAACGACGATGACTGGCGCTACCTGATCGCCAACGGCCTCGGCCGGGGCGTCGAGGACGGCGGTGGCCGGCTGGTCGCGACCGCCATGGCCTTTCCCTATGGCGACCGCCTGGCCTGGCTCTGCATGGTCCTGGTGACCCGGGACTGGCGCCGGCGCGGCATCGCCACGGCGCTGCTCGCCGAGGTCGGCGACGCGGCGGAGGCGCGCGGCCTGATCCCCGGCCTCGACGCGACCGAGGCCGGGCGGCCGATCTACCTGCCGCTCGGCTTTCGCGACGTCTATCCGGTGACGCGCTGGCTTCGGGCGGCGGCGGGTGTGGCCGCGCCGCCTCCGGGCAGGCCGGGCCTGCGGCCGATGGACGGCGCCGACATGCACGGCGTCGCGGCCCTCGATCGGGAGGCCTTCGGCGCCGATCGCGCGGCGCTGCTGATCCACCTGTTCACCCGCGCGCCGCGCTTCGTCCGGGTCGTCGATGACGACGGCGCGCTCAAGGGCTATTGCCTCGGCCGCGAGGGCCGAACCGCCGACCAGCTCGGCCCGGTGGTGGCGGCGGACGAGGACACGGCAATCGCGCTCTGCGCCCGGGCCCTGGCCTGGCAGGAGCGCGCGCTTTACATAGATTCGCCCGACCGCCACCAGCGCCTTGCCGCCTGGCTTCGGGATGCCGGGTTCAAGGCGGAACGCGGCTATATGCGCATGCTCAAAGGCCGCGTCGAGCCGGTCGACGACCCGGCGATGATATTTGCCATCGCCGGGCCGGAATACGGCTGATCGGGGTGACCATGGGACTGCACCGGACCGACCTGCCCGACGACGTACTGGCGGTGCTGCGCCGGGGCGCGGTGATCCCGGCGCACCCCTTGGCACTGACCGACGACCGACAGTTGGATCAACGCCGCCAGCGGGCGCTCAGCCGCTATTACATCGATGCCGGTGCCGGCGGCCTCGCGGTTGGGGTCCACACCACCCAGTTCGCGATCCGCGCGGCCGGGCTCTTGGAGCCGGTGCTGGCGCTGGCCGCCGAGACCACGGCGAGCTGGACCGATCGGCCGCTGGTCCGGATCGCCGGGCTGGTCGGGCCGACCGAACAGGCGGTGGCCGAGGCCGAGTTGGCGCGCTCGCTCGGCTATCACGCCGGCCTGCTCAGCCTCGCAGCCTTCGCCGACGCCGACGAGGGCGCATTGATCGATCACTGCGCCCGCGTCGCCGAGGAGATGCCGCTGGTCGGCTTCTACCTGCAGCCGGCGGTCGGCGGCCGGGTGCTGCCGGCCTCCTTCTGGCGCCGTTTCGCGGAAATCGACAACGTCGTCGCCATCAAGGTCGCGCCGTTCAACCGATACAGGACGCTCGACGTGGTGCGCGGCGTGGTCGAGGCGGAGGCGGAGGACCGCATCAGCCTCTATACCGGCAATGACGACCACATCGTCCTCGACCTGCTGCAGCCCTTCGTCGTGCGGCGGGGCAACGAAGAGGTTCGCGTGCGGTTCAAGGGCGGCCTGCTCGGCCACTGGAGCGTCTGGGTCAAGCCCGCCGTCGAGATGCTGGAACGCATTCACGCGGCGGTCGCGGCCGGCGCGGTCGACGCCGATCTCTTGGCGCTGGATTCCCGCGTCACCGACGCCAACAGCGCCGTCTTCGACGTGGCCAACGACTTCAAGGGCTGCATCGCCGGCTGCCACGAGGTGCTGCGCCGCCAGGGGCTGCTGGAAAGCATCGCCTGCCTCGACCCGGATGAGACATTGAGCCCCGGCCAGGCGGCCGAAATCGGCCGCGTCCACGCCGCCTATCCCGACCTCAACGACGACGATTTCGTGCGCGCGAACTTGGAGCGCTGGCTGGCGTAGCTCGGTCTACGGATCGGCCAACGCCGCCATTTCGAGGGGCGTCGGCGATGCGTCCGGTCAGCGAGCGGCCGCGGCGCGGCCCGACTCGGTGCCCGCCTCGCGCCGGCGAAATTCTGCCTCGGCCTCGGCGATGTAGTCGCGCGCGATGGGCAGCGTATCGACGGACTTGGTCAGCTGCATGTGGAACACCATCTGCTTGCCGTAGCGAAAGCTGACTTCGGCGGCGATCAGGTAGAATTCCCACATTCGGCAAAACCGCTCGTCGAGCAGCGCCGCCGCTTCGGCGCGCCGGCTCTGGAAGCGCTTATCCCAGGCGAGCAGGGTCTCGGCGTAATGCAGTCGCAGAACCTCCAGGTCGGTGACCCAGAAGCCGGCCTGCTCGGCCGCGCCGAGCGCCTCCGACAGGGCCGGTGCATACCCGCCCGGAAAGATGTATTTGCGGAGCCATGGCGCGGTCGTCCCGGGCCCGCCCATGCGGCCGATGGAATGCAGAACTGCCACGCCGTCGTCGGTAAGCAGCTCGTCGAGCTTGGAGAAGAGCTCGGCGTGATGCCCGACGCCGAAATGCTCGAGCATGCCGATCGAGACGATCCGGTCGAATTTCCCGCTGACGTCCCGAAAGTCCATATGCTCGAAGCGCACCCGGTCGTCGAGGCCGCGCTCCCTGGCCCGCGCCGTGGCCAAGGCGTGCTGGTCGGCCGACAGTGTGACGCCGACCACGTCGACCTCTGCCTGCTCCGCCAGATAGAGCGACATGGCGCCCCAACCGCAGCCGGCGTCCAGCACCCGCTGGCCGGGCTCCAACGCGAGCTTGGCGGCGACATGGCGCAGCTTGTTCCGCTGCGCCGCCTCCAGAGGCTCGTCCGGTTCCAGGAAATAGGCGCAGGTGTAGTTCAGGTCGTCGTCCAGGAACAGCCGATACATGTCGTTGGAGAGGTCGTAGTGATGGGCGATGTTGGCCCGCGCCTTGGTCGTGGTATTGCGCTGGTGCAGGGCGCGGATGCGCTTGTAGACACGGCGCAGCGACTTCTGCAGCGGCTGGCCGCGCAGGTTCTCGCGGTTGAGCGCGAAGAGCATCAGCAGGTCGCGGATCGAGCCGTCCTCGATCAGCAATGTCTCATCCATATAGGCCTCGCCGGCCCGCAATTCAGGGTTCAGGAACAGCGACCAGTAGAGCCGCGGATCGGTGATCCGGATTGTCACCTCCGGGCCGGCCGCGCCGCCATGGACATGTTCCCGGCCTTTCGCGTCGATGACGCGAAGCGTGCCGGTCCGAACGAACCGGCTCAGCATCGAATGAAAAAGTCGCATTGCAAGAGTCCCCACAGTCGCCAATCGCGAATCCCGGCGCAGGAATACACGGCTTGGCGATTCCCGTCGAGGTCATTGCGGCGCGGCCGGCCGCCGATCACGCTGTTGTGGTCAGACCCAGCCCTCGGGTGGCTCCTTGCCCGGATGCAGGGCGCCGCAGCTCGGACAGGTGCGGGCGGCCTCGTCGGCGTAGAATGCTTCGTATAAGGGCGGCAGGTCGGTGACGATGTTGTCGACCGGCACCTCGATCCGATGGACCCGGGCCTTGCAGTCGAAGCAGTACCACTCGAAGCCGTCCAACATGCCGGGCTGGCGCGGCGATTCCACGACCAGGCCGATCGAGCCCGGCACCGGTCGCTGCGGCGAATGAGAGACATGCGGCGGCAGCAGGAAGACCTCGCCAGCGCGGATCGGCACGTCGTAGATCTCGCCGTCCTCGGCGACCTTCAGGATCATGTCGCCTTCGATCTGGTAGAAGAACTCCTGCACCGGATCGTCGTGGAAATCGACCCGCCCGTTCGGGCCGCCGACCACCATGACGATCATGCCGGCCGCCTCGAACAGCAACTTGTTGCCGACCGGCGGCTTCAGCAGATGCCGATGGTCGTCGATCCAACGGCGGAAGTCGAACGGTGTCAGCGAGGGATGGAGTTGCATGCTTTCCCTCCCGACCCTCAAGCCGACTTCTTCAGTGTGAACTTCGGCGCCACCTCCTCGGCGAAGCGCTTCAGCGTGCTGTGGCGAAGCGCCGCCGGCACGTCTTCCCTAGCGCAGTTGACGATCACGTGGTTGAAGCCGAGGTCGCGTAAGACCGCCAGCCGGTCGGCGACGGTCTTGGGCGAGCCGATCAGCTGGTAGTCGAGGAAGCCGTCCAGATTGGCCGGGTCGGACAGCTTGCGCAGGTTGCCGAAGGCGCGGGAGAACTGCTGGTAGCCCTCGATGTCCTTCCAGTGGTCGGCATCGGCCTCGTAATGGTCGGCCTGTAGCGCGAAGAACCGGGCCAGATGGCCGCGGGCGGTCTCGCGCGCCTCCTCGTCCGAGTCGGCGATCAGGCAGTTGGCCGAGACCGGCAAGTTGCCGTCGGTCTTAAGCCCGATCTCGGCCGCCCGCTCGCGCCAGGCGGCGACGATCTTTTCCAGCAGATGAGGCGGGAACTGGGTGTTGCAGAGCAGCGGCATGCCCATGTCGGCGTTGATCGGCGCGCTTTGCCGGCTGCCGACCGCGCCGTAGAGATGGATGCGCTCGGTCTGTGGCGTCGGGCGCAGGACGACCCGACGGCCGATGCGGAAGAACTCGCCCTCATGGTCGAATGCCTCGCCGCTGAGTGCCTTCTGCAGGATCGCCATGCATTCGCTGTAGCGGCCGCCTGCCCCGGCCTGTCGCTCGGCAGCTGCGTCATCGTCGCGCCCTGGTACAACC
>CAJHXX010000288.1_pt1 | contig 16817 bp, 18 predicted proteins | sample 9198511 | NCBI WGS metagenome assembly CAJHXX01 (sample SAMEA7708325, study PRJEB35096) | sediment metagenome | biome: marine neritic benthic zone biome [ENVO:01000025]; feature: sediment [ENVO:00002007]; material: shallow marine sediment [ENVO:03000034] sea grass bed [ENVO_01000059] ...
CAAGGGGGTATGCATGCGCTCGCGGATCATCGCCTGTACGGCGATTCTGCTCGCACTCGCGACCGGCGCGCGCGCCGCGCCTGACGATATCGTGACCTGGCTGATGAGCAAGCCGGTGTCGCTGTTTTCGTTCGGGCTTTTTCGCACCGAGGCATTTCTCAATCAACGGCTGCAAGATCAGCAACTGATCCTCGGCGTCAGCTATCAGTGGGAACGCAACCAGATCGAGATCGTCGCGCTCGACCTCACGCCACAGGCCGAGCCGCAACGGCGCTGCCTCGACCTGATCGACGAGATCCGCAAGAATCTAGGCATCGACCCGGGCACCGGCAAGCCATATTCGGCCAACACCCTGATCGACGGCTTCTATCTGCCGATCGGCTATAGCCATACCGACCTGCCGGAAGCCAAGGGCACCCATATCGCGTCCATGACGACGATCAGCGTCAGCACGATTCACGAACGCGACCGCAAACGCACCACCTGCCGCGGCGACCTGTTGAGCAACGAGGCGCTCTCCTTCTGAGCCCGGCGACTGGTGGCGCCGAATTTGGCGCGATTGTTCAAGACGATTTCCGATTCCGTCGCCATCTTCATATCCGGTAGCAACCGAACAGGCCGGAGATGACGTCCCATGATCGTGAATGGCCGGGCGGTGGCCGTGCCGCCCAAACTATCCGAATCGCGGCTGCTCGACTTCCTGCGTGACCACCTGCACCTAACTGGCACCAAATTCGGCTGCGGTGTGGGCCTCTGCGGCGCCTGCACCGTGCATGTGGACGGCGCGCCCCGGCGCGCCTGCCAGACGTCGCTGTCGGAGGTTACCGGCGCCCGGGTGACGACCATCGAGGGTCTCGCCGACACCCATCCCGGGGACGGCCTGCATCCGGTACAGGCCGCCTGGATCGCCGAGCAGGTTCCGCAATGCGGCTATTGCCAGGCTGGCCAGATCATGGCCGCCGCCGCCCTGCTGCAACGCAACCGGCGGCCGTCGACGGCGGCGATTCGCCGTGCGATGGACGGCAATCTCTGCCGCTGCGGCACCTACAACCGCATCGTCGATGCCATCCAACGCGCGGCGGAGGGCCGATAATCATGTCGACACAGTCATTGAGGCCCGCAATAAATCGACGCGACTTCCTGCTCCGGACCGGCTGGCTGGCGGCCGGCACCACGGTCCTCTCCTCTTGCACCCTCCTGCCGGTGCTGCCCACACGCAGCGATCCGGAGGTCGGCGACGGCGCCTTCTGGATCCAGGCCTTGCCGGACGGGCAGATCCGCTTCCTCTGCCCGCGCATGGAGATGGGACAGGGCGCCAGCATCGGCCTGACCCAGGTGGTGGCCGAGGAGCTCAACCTGACGGCGGCGGAGATCGTCTGCGTGACGCCGTCCAGCGACCAGGTACCGCCGTTCAAGATGACCGTCGGCAGCGACAGCGTCAGGGAGTTCTTCGAGCCGGTGGCCCATGCGGCGGCGCTGTTGCGCGAGACCCTGCGCCGCCGCGCGGCCAAGCAGGCCGGCATTACCCTGGCCCAGGTGGCGGATGCGTCCGGCGGCTTCCTGTTGCGGAACGGCGACCGCCTGACCTATGGCGACCTGACCGGCGGCGAACCCGTCCTGGTCGACGCCGGCTCGGCCCCCAAGTCCCCGGAAATCTACTCGCGGCGCCGGCAGGGCCGACGCGCGGTCGGTATCGACACGCCGGCCCCGGCGCTGGAAGACATCGTGACCGGCCGCGCCGTCTACAGCCGGGATGCCGCCCTGCCCGACATGCTCTATGGCGGGTTGCTGCGGCCGCCGTCGGTCGGGGCGAGGCTGCGCGAGGTGGACGACGGCGCGGCGCGCCGCATCGCGGGCGTGCATTCGGTGGTGGTGAAGCGGGACATCTACCTGGACGTGGACGTGGTCGGCGTAATCGCCGAGACGCCGTTCGTGCTGGACGCCGCGCTCGCGGCGATCGAGGCGGATTGGACGGCGACGGACACCGACGTCATGGCGAACCTGGCCGCAGCGCGGAGCGACGCCGAGGCCGGCGATTTCGAGCACGAACTGGATGCCGCAGGCGGGTTGGACAGCGGCCGCGCGAAGGCCGCGCACCGCGTCACAGGGCGCTATGAGACGACCTTCCTGTCCCATGCCATAATGGAGCCGCGCGCCGCCGTGGTTTCGGTCGAACCGGACAAGGTCGAGGTCTGGTGCGGCACCCAGGCGCCGTTCTTCGTGCGCGGCCGCGTCGCCCGCTTGATCGGCCGAAGTCCCGATGACGTGGTCGTCCACCCGCTGCGCGTCGGCGGCGGCTTCGGCGGCCGCGTGGCCTGCCAAGCCAGTGAGGAGGCGGCGCTGCTGTCGGCGGCCGCCGGCCGGCCGGTGCGCGTGCAATGGTCGCGGGAGGACGAGTTCCGCCACAACTATTTCCAGCCGCCGTTCCTGCACCTGATCGAGGCCGGCCTCACCAAGGGAGGTCGGATCAGCCACTGGCAGCATGACTTCACTTCGTCGCCGATCATGTTCGGGCCGGTGCCAAGCAACCTTCGTTGGGCCGTCGACATGCTGGCCGACGAGGGCACGGCGCGCGGCGGCACCCCGCCCTATCGGATCGCCCACAAGCGGGTGCGCTATTCCGACATCCGGGTCGGCGTCACGACCGGCGCCTGGCGCGGCCTCGGCGCGGCGCCGAACGCCTTCGCCATCGAAAGCGCAATCGACGAGCTTGCCGTGGCCGGTGGCCTCGACCCGCTGGCCGTCCGCCTGGCCAATCTCGGCGCCGACGACGATCGGCTTGCCGGCGTGTTGCGGGAGGCCGCCCGGATCGCCGGCTGGGGTCGCGAGACCGCCGCCGGCAGCGGCCTCGGCATCGCCTGCGCGATCTACAAGGAGACCACCTATGTCGCCGTGGTCGCCGAGGTGCGTGTCGACCATGGCGCACGGCAGATTCGCGTCGACCGGATCTGGTGCGCGCAGGACTGCGGATTGGTCGTCAATCCGGACCAGGTCAAGGCGCAAGCGGCGGGCTGCATCGTATGGGGCTGCGGCATGGCGTTGAAGGAGCAAGTAGTGCTGGACGGAAACCGCGTCGATACCGATAACTTCCATACTTACGAGATCATGCGTCAGTCGGATATGCCGGAGATCGAGATTTCCCTGGTCGAGCCGCATGGCGTCCCACCGGCCGGCGCCGGCGAGCCGGCCATCGCACCGACTCCGGCGGCGATCGCCAACGCGGTCTACGCGGCCACCGGCAAGCGTGTCCGCCGCTTGCCGTTCGACTATGAGTCCCTCTTCGGATAGGACGGCGAACCGCCCATGGATGCCGCGAGCGCGTTATTCACCCGCTTCATCATCGATGAGCTCAGCCGGCGCGATCCCGCCCTCGTCCTCGCCGAGATCGCGCGGCCCGACCCGGTGAAGTCGGCCCTCCTGCCGGCACCGGTCAAGCGGTCGGTGCTGGAGCACGCCTACGCCAAGGCCGGGCCGGAGGCGATCCTGATGATCGGCCAGGGCGTCAAGCGCCAGGGCTTCGCACCGATCCTGCATGTCTTGCTGGCGTCCAAGAGTCCCGCGGCGCTGGCCGAGAGATGGCACCGGCTGGAGCGTTACGGCCACAGTCGCCACCGCACCGAGGTCACGTCATCGGCCGATGGGTCGATGGCATTTCGGCGTTGGGTGGAGTCCGGGCCCGCGCCGAAACCGGTCGAGAGCCTGTTGATGTGCGGCTGGTTCATCGGCTTGCTGGAGGCGATCGGCTGTCGCGAGACCTGGTGTCGGACGGCGACGGACGACGGGACATCATTGCTGCTTTACCGGTCTGGCGACTGTTTTCCGGATGGCGCCCAGGGATTGGGTCCGGTCGACCGCTGGGCAATCGGCTGGCGCGACTTCGACCCGGCCGCCGCGCGGTCGGAACGAACTGTCGCCGAGCCGCCGGTCAAGACCTATGCCGACGGCGACCGACCTGCTTGGAGCGGTCCGGTCCGTGCAGCGGCCGAAGCGATCGCCCGCGACCTCAGCCAGCCATGGACGCTTGGCGATCTAGCCGGTGAGATCGGCCAATCGACCCGCACCTTGCAGCGCCGCCTGGCCGAAGCCGACCTCAGCTTCAGCCGACTGGTCCGGGCGGAGCGCATCAGCCAGGCCTGCCGCTTGCTCGACGAGACGGCGTTCTCCCTGACCGAGATCGGCTATTGGTGCGGCTTCTCCGACAGCGCCCATTTCAGCCGCATGTTCAGCGCCAGCACCGGGATGGCGCCCTCGGCCTACCGGCAAACGCTGGTGACGGCGGAGTAGCACGCCTCAGCGCTTAGAGAATACCGGATGGATGACGCGGTCGCCGGGCCGGATTTTCAGCCGGGCGACGGTGCCGCCGTTCAACTCCAGCACGGCCCGTACCGGTCCGGCGGAGGGGATCGAGGCGAGCGATCCGGGCACGGCGCGCTGGTGGATGTTGACGATCCGTCCACCGGCATCGATGAACAACATGTCGAGCGGGATCAGCGTGTTCTTCATCCACATCGCGACCGGTGCGTCGGTCTCGAAATCGAACAGCATGCCGGCGTCGGCGTCGAGCTTGCGCCGGAACATCAGGCCGCGCGTCCGGTCCTCCGGCGTCGCCGCCAGCTCGACCGTGAAGACGCGTTCGCCCGATTTGCTCGCAATCTTGAGTTCCGAGGTCGGCATCATCGAACCCTGGGCACAGGCCGCGGCGGCCAGCAATACGATGCTCAAGACGGCGAAGGCGGTCGATCGGATGAATGTCATGGGTCCTTTGTTTACCGGCTTCCCGCCCCGGCCGCCAGCACGCCGTCGACGATCCGCCGCAGTTCATCGCGCACCGGGGCGTCGCCCTGCGGGTCGGCCAGTGGGTCCGCAAGCGTGGTGAACCAGTGCTCCGGCGGGTTGCGACCGGCCCGGCGCGACCAGGTGAGCCGGCGCAGCACCGCCTCGGCGGCCGCCGGCAGGCGCGCCGGCAAGTCGTGGCCAGCCAGCAGCGCCCAGTTCCGGCTCCAGCAGCGCGCCACCGACCACGGATTGTAGCCGCCGCCGCCGAGCAGCAGCAGCCGCGGCGCCAGCGGCCGGAGCCGGTCGAGCGCATCGGCGAGCCCGTTATTGGTCAGCGCCAGGCGGCTCAGCGGATCGTCGTCGAGCGCGTCGGCGCCGCATTGAATGACCAGTGCCTGCGGTGCGAACGCGGCGACCAGCGGCACCAGCACCCGGTCGGTGACGAAGCCGAGCTCCGCGTCGTTGAAGCCGGCCGGGACGCCGAGGTTGCGGGTGGTTTCCGATTGATGCTGCACCGTGTCCTTGCGGTGCGGCCAGCGCCCCGCTTCATGCACCGAGATGGTCAGCACGCGCGGCTCGTCGACGAAGGCGTCCTCGACGCCGTCGCCGTGATGGGCGTCGAGGTCGACGTAGGCGACCCGCTCCAGGCCGCCGTCGAGCAGCGCCAGGATGGCGAGCGCCGGGTCGTTAAAATAACAGAACCCGGCGGCGCGGTCGGGCCGGCCGTGATGGGTGCCGCCGGCCGGGCTGTAGATCACGGCCGCGTCGCCGGCCAGCAGCAGGCGCGCGGCCAGCAGGCCAGCGCCGCAGGCGGTCGCCGGGCGGCGGAACATTTCCGGATAGATCGGGTTGCCGTGGCGGCCGAGGCTGTGGCGGCGGCCGACTTCCGACGTGACTCGCTGGTCGCGCTCGGCGGCGGCCAACGCCGCCACGTAGGCGGGGGCGTGGAACCGGGCGAGCTCGGCCGGGTTCGCCTGTGGGCTGTCGAGATAGACCGCGTCCGGCAGCCAGCCGAGCGCGCGGCAGAGGTCGATCACCGTCGAGACACGCGGGATGGCGAGCGGATGCCTGCTGCCGTAGCTGGAGCTGCGGTAGATCTCGCTGCCGATGAAGAGCGGCCGGGTGGACATGCCGGCTAACTTAGCGACGCCGCGGCGGCGATGCCAAGCGCAAGAGAATTTAGGGTCTGACCCTAAACTCTCAGGTTTCCTGCCAGGCGCGCTCGGCCGCCTTCATCTCCGCCTGCGCCGCCTTGGCCTCCGGCTGGTCGGCGCCGGACATGCTAAGCTGGTTACAGCGGTTGCGCGCCTGGACATAGATCATCCAGGCCTTGGCGCGCGCCAGCACCGGGCCGCCGCGCTCCGGCCCGTCCTGCTCGCTGCACAGGTTCAAGACCTCGAGCAGCCGGTCGGCGACGTCGAGGCGGCCGAGCGCATAGGCCTGGGTGAAGGCGGCCAGGATCTTGTCGCTGAGCCTTCGGTCGTATCGCGGCGAGCCGGTCTCGAGGTCGGGGTCGGGCGGAGCGACCGCGTCCGGGCTCTCGCCAACAAACATGCGGCGCCATCTGGACATGGTTTTCGGCGCGGAGCCTAGCGGAATGGCGTTAGCAAATGGCTAATCCGCGCCGCGGCATCGGGCCGCAGAGGCGGGTTTCGGCGCCGGCGGCGGCGGTCTATACTCGGGACCACCAGCAGGGGAGCCGGGCAACCGGCTGAGAGGTTCCCGTAACGGGACGACCCTTCGAACCTGATCCGGGTAATGCCGGCGTAGGGAAGCGTAATCCGAATGACCCGACCCGCAAAACGCGAACCGATCCAAGCCGAGGCCGACGGCGCCGCCGTGATCGCCCGGCCGCCGGCCGTCGACCTGCGGGCGGCGCGCTTCGACTATGACGGCGATGCGCTGTTCGAGCATCTCGAGGTGCGCCTCGAAGCCGGCCGCATCACCTGCCTGCTGGGCCCGAGCGGCGTCGGCAAGAGCACGCTGCTGCGCCTGCTCGCCGGGCTGCTGGCACTGCAGCCGGGCGACCAGCTCGCCTGCGACGACGGCCGGCCGCTCGCCGGCCGGACCGCCTATATGGGCCAGCGCGACCTGCTCTACCCCTGGCTCAGCGTGATCGACAACGTGACCCTCGGGCCGCGCCTGCGCGGCGAGCGGCCCGACCGGGCCAGGGCTCTGGGCCTGCTCGACCGGGTCGGCCTGGCCGGACACGCGGCCGACCGCCCGGCGACGCTGTCGGGCGGCATGCGCCAGCGGGTGGCGCTCGCCCGCACCCTGATGGAAGACCGCCCCGTGGTGCTGATGGACGAGCCGTTCTCGGCGCTCGACGCGCTGACCCGCTATCGCCTGCAGGGATTGGCGGCGGAGCTGCTGTCGGCCCGCACCGTGCTGCTGGTCACCCATGACCCGAACGAGGCGCTCAGGCTCGGCCATCGGGTGCATGTCATGACCGGCCGGCCGGCGCGGCTCGACGAAGCGCTCGCGCTGCCGGGGCCGCCGCCGCGCGACCCGGCGGCCGACGGCCTGCGCCCACATTACCGGGAGCTGGCGCGCCGGCTCGGGCTCGGCGGAGAGGCATGACCATGCCGGCCGCCGCAACGCGCCTGATCCGCCTCGCCGTCACAATCGGCGGGTTGCTGCTCGCCTGGCAATGCGTCGTCTGGCTGACCGGCGTGCCGCCCTACATCCTGCCGGCGCCGGTGCTGGTCGCCGAGGCCTGGATCGCCCGCGCCGACCTGATCCTGGAACACGCGGCGGTGACCGTCGCGGAGATCGGCCTCGGGCTGGTGTTCGGCGCCCTGCTCGGCGGCCTCAGCGCGCTGGTCATCGCCGAGCTCAGGCCCGCGCGGCGCTGGCTGCTGCCGGTGCTGGTGGCGAGCCAGGCGGTCCCGGTGTTCGCCCTGGCGCCGCTGTTGGTGCTCTGGCTCGGCTACGGCATGGCGTCGAAGGTGGCGATGGCGACGCTGATCATCTTCTTTCCCGTCACCGCCGCCTTCCTCGACGGGCTCCGGCGCACCGAGCCCGGCTGGGTCGACCTGGCGCGCACCATGACCGCCGGCGTGCGCGGGCCCGGCGCCGCGCGCCTCGCCATCCTGACCCGGGTGCGCCTGCCGGCCGCCCTGCCCGCCCTCGCCTCCGGCCTGCGCGTCGCCGCGGCGGTGGCGCCGATCGGCGCCGTGGTCGGCGAATGGGTCGGCTCCAGCGCCGGCCTCGGCTACCTGATGCTGCACGCCAACGGCCGCATGCAGATCGACCTGATGTTCGCCGCGCTGTTCACCCTCGCGGCGTTTTCGCTCGCCATCTGGTTCACCCTCGACTGGGCCTTGCGACGGCTGCTGCCCTGGCAGCCCGACCTGCTCATCGATCAAGAGGAGTAACTCCCTTGCCTGCCTGCAACATCCGAACACTGATCCTGGCCGCCGCTCTTTCCGTTGCCGCCTTGCCGGCGGCCGCGGCGGAAAAGCTGACCGTGATGCTCGACTGGTTCGTCAATCCCGACCACGCGACCCTGTTCGTGGCGCGGGAGCGCGGCTATTTCGCCGAACGCGGGCTGGAGGTCGAGCTGATCGCGCCGGCCGATCCGAACGACCCGCCGAAGCTGGTCGCGGCGGGCAAGGCCGACCTCGCCGTCTCCTACCAGCCGCAGCTGCACCTGCAGGTCGCGCAAGGGCTGCCGCTGAAGCGCATCGCCACCCTGGTGGCGACGCCGCTCTCCAGCCTGGTGGTGCTGGCGGACGGGCCGGTCGCCAAGATCGCCGACCTGAAGGGCCGCAAGGTCGGCTACTCGGTCGGCGGCTTCGAGGACGCGGTGCTGGGCGCCATGCTGAAGGCGAATGGGCTGGGCTTGAAGGACGTCGAGCTGGTCAACGTCAACTTCTCGCTGTCGCCGTCGCTGATTTCCGGCCAGGTCGACGCGGTGATCGGCGCCTATCGCAATTTCGAGCTCAACCAGATGGACATCGTCGGCCGCCCGGGCCGCGCCTTCTATGTCGAGGAGGAAGGCGTGCCGGCCTATGACGAGCTGATCGTCGTCGCCCACAAGGACCGGCTCGGCGATGCCCGCCTCGCCGCCTTCGACGGCGCGCTGGAGGCCGGAGTGCAGTACCTGGTCAACCATCCGAAAGAGAGCTGGCGGCTGTTCGTCAAGGCGAACAAGGCGCTCGACGACGAACTCAACCGCCGCGCCTGGGCCGACACCCTGCCCCGCTTCGCGCTCCGTCCGGCGGCGCTGGACCGCGGCCGCTACGCCCGCTTCGCCAAGTTCCTGGTCGACGGCGGCCTGATCAAGCAAGCCCTCCCGGTCGAGGCCTACGCGGTGGAGCTGGAATGACCTTCAGTTGGCGTAGCCCGAAATCACGTCACGGATGGCCTGGGTGATGCGCTCCTGCGAGGGGATCACCGCGCGTTCCAGCTCGTCGTTATATGGCATCGGCACGTCGAGGGCACCGACCCGGGCGATCGGTGCGTCGAGATGGTCGAACGCCTTCTCCACCACCATGGCCGAAACCTCGGCGCCGAAGCCGCCGGTCTTGACCGCCTCATGGGCGATCACCAGCCGGTTGGTCTTGCGAACCGATTTGAGGATCGTCTCCTCGTCGAGCGGCTGCAGGGTGCGCGGGTCGATCACCTCGACGCTTAGCCCCTCGCGCTCCAGCATCCGCGCCGCGGCGAGCGCTCGCGGCACCATGGCGAGCGTCGCCACCACGGTGACGTCGGTGCCTTCGCGCTTCACGTCGGCCTTGCCGAGCGGGATCGCGTAGCGTTCCTCCGGCACCGGGCCCTTGCCCTCGACATAGAGTAGCTTGGCCTCCAGGAAGATCACCGGGTTGTCGTCGCGGATCGCCGCCGCCAGCAGGCCCTTGGCGTCATAGGCGGTCGACGGCGCCACCACCACCAGCCCCGGCACATGGGTGAACCAGGCCTCCAGGCTCTGACTGTGCTGCGCCGCCATGCGGATGCCGCCGCCCTGGGGTCCGCGGATCACCACCGGCACCTTCGGCTGGCCGCCGTTCATGTAGCGGAATTTGGCCGCCTGGTTGACCAGCACGTCCATGGTCAGGGCGACGAAGTCGAAGATCTGCAGCTCCACCACCGGGCGCAGGCCGGCGATCGCGGCGCCGACGCCGGCGCCGACGAAGCCGGGCTCGGAGATCGGCGTGTCGCGCACCCGCGCGGCGCCGAACTTCTCGATCAGACCCTTGGAAACCTGGAAGATGCCGCCAGTGACACCGACGTCCTCGCCCATCAGGAAGACCGTCTCGTCGGCCGCCATCTCCTGGTGCAGCGCCTCGTTCAGCGCCTCGACATAGGAGATTTCGCGGCTGCCGTCGGGTCCCGGCTCGTCATGCGCCGTGTGCGGCACGTAGACGGCGCCGTGCATCACCTCCAGGCTCGGCTCGGCGCCGGCCTCGCCGAACGCGACCGCGGCCTCGAGCTCCTTCTCGACCTCGGTGCCGATCTGCTTCAGGCGTTTCTTGCTGACCACGCCGTCGCCGCTCAGGCGCGCCTCGAGTTGCTTTATCGGGTCGCGTGCGATCCAGGAATCGTATTCCTCCTTGGGCCTGGGGTCGGCCAGGTTGACGCGCATGGAATGCTGGCCCCAGCGATAGGTCAGCGCCTCGATCAGCGTCGGCCCCTCGCCGGCGCGCGCCCGCTCGACCGCCTCGCGCACCACGTTGTAGACTTCCGCCGCGTCGTTGCCGTCGATGGTGACGCCCGGAATGCTGTAGCCCGCCGCCCTGGTCGCGATGCGCTCGACCGAACAGCCATAGCTGACCGGGGTGGTCAGGGCATATTGATTGTTCTCGCAGACGTAGACGATCGGCAGCTTCCAGATCGAGGCCAGGTTCAGGGTCTCGTGGAACACGCCCTGGCTGGAGGCGCCGTCGCCGAAGAAGGCGACCACGACCTGGTCGGTGCCGGAAATCTTAGACGCCAGCGCCGCGCCGATGCCGAGCGGCATGGTGGCGCCGACGATGCCGTTGGCGCCGAGGATGTTGAGGTCCATGTCGGCGATGTGCATGGAGCCGCCGAGGCCGCGGCAATAGCCGGTCTCGCGGCCCATCAGCTCGGCCATCATGCGTTGCAGGTCGGCGCCCTTGGCGATGCAGTGCCCGTGGCCGCGATGGTTGCTGCCGACATAGTCGTCGTCGCGCAGGTTGGCGCAGACGGCAGCGGCGATCGCCTCCTCACCGATATAGCTGTGCGCGGTGCCCTTGACGAGGCCGCGCTCAAAGAGCTCCTTGGTGCGTTCCTCGAAGGCGCGGATGCGCCGCATGGTCTGGTAGATCCGCTCGGCGTCTGCCGCCGGAATCTGCAGGTTCGAGCTGTGGTCGGATTCCTGGACGCTCATGCCCCGTTCAACCGCCGGACGGCGGCCCTCCCTTGATTGCACCGTGCTTGCTTGCAGGCAAGTCTAGCGGCGATCACCGGCGCCACCAAGGCCCCGCCGGCGGGAAAGCCAGTCGGTGTCAGACGATCTGCACGTCGGCGGCTTGCAGCCCCTTGCCGCCGCGGCCGATGCGCACGCGCACGGTCTGGCCGGGCTCCAGATTGGTGATGCCTTCGCGGCGCAGCGTCTCGATATGGATGAATATGTCGGGCGTACCTTCGCCCTCGGTCAGGAAGCCGTAACCGCGAATCCGGTTGAACCACTTCACGGTGGCGTCGCGAAAGCCTTCCTCGACTTCTTCGGGACGATTGCGCGGCCCGGCCATAGCTGGCGGGCGCGTGGCTTGCGAGGGCTCGGCTGTCGACAGGTCGACTTGCAACAATCTGACTGCCTGTAGGCCCTTGTCCCGCCGCGCGACCACGCAACTGACTGCAACGCCCTCTTCGAGATATTCGTACCCGGCCTGTCGCAGGCAGGATAGGTGCAAAAAGATGTCACCCGATCCGCTTTGCGGCGTTACGAACCCGTACCCCTTGAGAGCGTTGAACCACTTTATCCTGCCGTCGACCTCGAATGTTTCGTCTTCAACCTGTTCGAGGCCGCCTTCCTCCCCCGCCATTCGAGTTCTCGCAAATTTGGAGAATGAATACACTTAACACCTTTTCGTCTGCGTCACAAACATACATCAACGTGAAATTGAGTCGGCGGAAGCGTTCACCCCATATTGCCGCGGTCAACCCGCCATGCCATAACTCTGCCGCCTTGGCCGAGGTATGCCGAAAACCAAACGAATGCAGGGGGCCGGTCGAAAGTGGTATTTGCCTTGAGCTTGTGGCTTGTGCTGTTCGCCACCTGGCTGCTGCTGTCCGGGCACTTCACACCGTTCCTGACGGGCCTCGGCGCGTTCTCATGCGTGCTGGTGGTGGCGATCGCGTGGCGCATGAACGCGGTCGACCGCGAGCCGGTGCCGGTCGATCTGAGCTGGCGCGTCCTGACCTATTGGCCCTGGCTGCTGGTCGAGATCGTCAAGTCGAACATCGACGTGACCCGCCGCATCCTCAGCCCGTCGCTGCCGATCAGCCCGACAGTGGTCAAGCTCAAGGCGCTGCAGCGCTCCGAGCTCGGCAAGGTGATCTACGCCAACTCGATCACGCTGACGCCGGGCACCGTCTCGATCGACGTGCAGCGCGACGAGATCACCGTGCATGCGATCTCCGAGGACGGCGCCGCCGGCCTCTTGGCGGGCGCCATGAACCGCAAGGCAGCCGGAGTGGAAGGCCGATGATGTTCGCCGCCGCCGCCATCGCGATCCTGGTCGCCATGGCGCTCGCCATCGCCCGTGCGCTGCTCGGCCCGACCGTCTACGACCGCATCCTGGCGGTCAACGTCTTCGGCACCAAGACAGTGCTGCTGATCGCCATGGCGCTGGCGCTGGCCCGCGCCTTCATGGGGCCGACGGTCTACGACCGCATCCTCGCGGTGAACGTGTTCGGCAGCCTGACGGTCGCGCTGATCGCCGTGTTCGGCTTCCTGACCGAGCGGCCCGACTTCCTCGACATCGCCCTGGTCTACGCGCTGATCAATTTCATCGGCGTGATCGCGGTGCTCAAATTCGTGCATTTCCGCGACCTCGGCCATGCCGGTCATGACAGCCTGGGCGAAGAGAAGGAGGCGGGCGAATGACCGGGCTGGCCGTTGACATGCTGAGCTGGGCGCTGCTGCTTGCCGGCGGTTTCTTCGTCGTGGTCGGCGGCATCGGCCTGATGCGCCTGCCCAACCTCTATACCCGGATGCACGCGGCCGGCGTCGGCGACACGCTCGGCGCGGCGCTGATTCTCTGCGGCCTGATGCTGCAGGCCGGTTTCACGCTGGTCGCCGTTAAGCTGGTACTGATCCTGATGTTTCTTTGGTTGACCACCCCGACCGCGTCCTACGCGCTTGCCAATGCCGCGCTGTTCGCCGGGCTCGAGCCGCTGTTGCAAAAGGCCAAGGGCGATGCCGCGACCGATAAGGAGTCGTGATCATCGATAATGTCATTGACGTCCTGCTGCTCGCCTTTCTGATTGTGGTGGCGCTCGCCATCGTGCGGCTCAGAAGCCTGTTCGCCGTGGTCATGCTGTCCGGCATCTACACCCTGTTGATGGCGGTGGTGTTCACCAATCTCGATGCGGTCGACGTTGCCTTCACCGAGGCCGCGGTCGGCGCCGGCATTTCCACCGTGCTGATGCTCGGCACGTTGGCGCTCACCACCGACCGGGAGAAGCCGCCGACCAAGCCGCAGATCCTGCCGCTGGCGGTGGTGCTGGTGACCGGCGCCACCTTGATCTACGCGACCCGGGACATGCCGCCGCTCGGCTCGGCGGACGCGCCGATCCACGGCCATGTGGCGCCGCGTTATATCGAGGAGTCAGGCACCGAGATCGGCGTGCCCAACATCGTCACCTCGGTGCTGGCGAGCTACCGCGGCTACGACACCCTCGGCGAGGTGACGGTGATCTTCACCGCCGGCATCGGCGTCATGCTGTTGCTCGGCCGGCGCCGGGCCCGCAAGGCGGACGACAAGGAAAGCGAGCGGGAGGGCCAGGCGTGAGGCACCACCTGATCCCGCGCGTCGTCGCCAAGCTGCTGATCCCGTTCATCCTCATGTTCGGGCTCTACGTCCAGTTTCACGGCGATTACGGCCCGGGTGGCGGCTTTCAGGCCGGGGTGATCTTCGCCGCCGGCTTCATTCTCTACGGGCTGATCTTCGGCCTCGACGCGGCTCAGCGCATCGTGCCGTCGAGCCTGGTCGCCTTCTGCATCGCCGCCGGCGTCATCCTCTTTGCCGGCGTCGGCTTCCTCGGCCTGGCGCTCGGCGGCAATTTCCTGGACTACAACGTGCTCGGGCCCGACCCGGTCGCCGGCCAGCATCGCGGCATTCTCTGGATCGAGCTCGGCGTCGGCCTGACGGTGGCCGCGGTGATGGTCAAGGTGTTCTACATGTTCGCCGGGCGGGGACGGCTCTAGTGGAAGCCCTCGGCCTCTTTAACTACTGGGTGGTCATCATCCTGATGATGGCGGGGTTCTACATCGTCATCGCCCGCGGCAACCTGGTCAAGAAGATCGTCGGCCTGAACATCTTCCAGGCCTCGGTGTTCCTGTTCTACATCTCCATGGGCAAGATCTTCGGCGGTACCGCGCCGATCCTGATCGGGGACAGCAGCGAAACCGTCGTCTACTCCAACCCGCTGCCCCATGTCCTGATCCTGACGGCGATCGTGGTCGGCGTCGCCACCACGTCGCTCGGCCTGGCGCTGGTGGTGCGCATCAACGAAGCCTACGGCACCTGCGAGGAAGACGATATTCACGCCATGGAAGAAGAACCATGAGCGTGGCGCTGCATCTGCCGGCCCTGCAGGTCGCCCTGCCGTTGATCGCGGCACCGCTCTGTACGCTGTTGCGCCGCCGGGAGGCGCCCTGGCTGCCCTGGGCCTTCGCCACCCTGGTGAGCTGGGTGGCGCTGGCGATTTCGGCCCTGCTGCTCGCCCATGTGCTGGACAACGGCGTCTGGACCTATGAGCTCGGCGGCTGGGCCGCCCCCTGGGGCATCGTCTATCAGGTCGACCTGGTCAACGCCTACATGCTGGTGATCGTCGCCGGCATCGCCGCCGTGGTAACGCCCTATGCGCGCGCCGTGGTGGCGGCCGAGATCCCGGCCGACCAACAGCATCTGTTCTACGCCGCCTGGCTGCTCTGCATCACGGGCCTGCTCGGCATCGCGATCACCGGCGACGCCTTCAACATCTTCGTCTTCCTGGAGATCTCCTCGCTCTCCTCCTATGTGCTGATCGCCGCGGGCGAGTCCCGGCGCGGGCTGACCGCGTCCTACCAGTACCTGGTGATGGGCACCATCGGCGCGACCTTCTACCTGATCGGCGTCGGCCTGATCTACATGATGACCGGCACGCTGAATCTCGCCGACATGGCGGCGCGCCTGCCCTCGGTCGCGGATACCACGCCGATCCGCGCCGCCGCCGGCTTCATCACCGTCGGCCTGATGCTGAAATCGGCGCTGCTGCCGCTGCATCTCTGGCTTCCCAACGCCTACACCTACGCGCCGAGCGCGGTCTCCGCCCTGCTCGCCGCGACCGCGACCAAGGTCTCGATCTACGTCCTGATCCGCTTCCAGTTCCTCATCCTGGAGCCCAATCTCGGCATCGAGGGCGTCTCGGTCGGCACCGTGCTGATCCCGCTCTGCGTCGTCGCCTTCCTGGCCGGCTCCACGGTGGCGATCTTCCAGAACAACGTGAAACGCCTGCTCGCCTATTCCTCGGTGGCGCAGATCGGCTACATCCTGCTCGGCGTCTCGTTCCAGAGCGTCAACGGCCTGACCGGCGGCATCGTGCATCTGTTCAACCACGCGCTGATCAAGGCGACGCTGTTCATGGTCATGGGCGCGGTGATGCTCCGTATCGGCTCGGTGCATATCGAAGACATGCGCGGCGTCGGCCGGCAGATGCCCTGGACAATGTTCGCCTTCGTGATCGGCGGACTCAGCCTGATCGGTGTGCCGCTCACCGTCGGCTTCGTCTCGAAGTGGTACTTGATCCTGGCGGCGCTGGAGACCGGTGGCTACGGCATTGCCATCGCGTTGCTGGTGCTGCTGAGCTCGCTGCTCGCCGTGATCTATGTCTGGCGGGTGGTCGAGACCGCCTATTTCAAGCCGGCCACACGGCCGCTCGACGCGGTACGCGAGGCGCCGCTGACGATGCTGGCGCCGATCTGGCTGCTGGCCGCCGCCAACCTCTATTTCGGCGTCGACACCCGCGTCACCGTCGGCGTCGCCCGTGAGGCCGCGCGGTTCCTGCTCGGGGGCGGATCGTGACGCCGATCGTGACCCTGGCCGATCAGGTGCTGCTGGCCGTCCTGATCCCGTTGGTCGGGGCGGTCTGTATCGCGCTGGCGGCGAAGCAGCCGAATCTGCGTGAGGCGGTGACCCTGGTGAGCGCCGGCCTGCTGATCGCCGATGTCTGGACCCTGCTGCCGGCGGTGCTGGCCGGGTCGCGGCCCGCCGTCACCGCGATCGAGGTCCTGCCGGGTGCGCCGCTCGTCTTCGAGGTGGAGCCGCTCGGCATGACCTTCGCCGCCGTCGCCTCGCTATTGTGGCTGATCAACTCGATCTATTCGATCGGCTATATGCGCGGCAACCGCGAGGTCAAGCAAACCCGGTTCTACGTCTGCTTCGCGATCGCGCTCGGCAGCACCATGGGCGTCGCCTTTGCCGGCAACCTGCTGACGCTGTTCATCTTCTACGAGGCGTTGACGCTCTCGACCTACCCGCTGGTGACCCACAAGGGCTCCGAAGAGGCGGTCCAGGCCGGGCGCACCTACCTCGGCATCCTGCTCGCCACCTCGATCGGCCTGCAGCTACTGGCGATCATCTGGACCTGGAGCGCCACCGGCAAGATGGCGTTCGTCGCCGGCGGCTTTCTCGGCCGCGATATCGAGGGGCCGGAAGTCGGCCTGTTGCTGTTCCTCTACATGTTCGGCATCGGCAAGGCGGCGTTGATGCCGATCCACCGCCGGCTGCCGGCGGCGCTGGTGGCGCCGCCGCCGGTCAGCGCGCTGCTGCACGCGGTCGCCGTGGTCAAGGCCGGCGTCTTCTCCGTCG
>CAJHXX010000016.1_pt1 | contig 16734 bp, 20 predicted proteins | sample 9198511 | NCBI WGS metagenome assembly CAJHXX01 (sample SAMEA7708325, study PRJEB35096) | sediment metagenome | biome: marine neritic benthic zone biome [ENVO:01000025]; feature: sediment [ENVO:00002007]; material: shallow marine sediment [ENVO:03000034] sea grass bed [ENVO_01000059] ...
CGAGAAGGGCCGCATCGTCTGGTCCGGCTCTTCGTCGGAGCTCGGCGCGGACAAGGAGATCCAGCACCGTTATATGGGTATCTGATGACGTCGCGGAGAGGAAGGAATAACGCGTCTGTATTTTATAATATGAACAAGCTACAAAAATATAATTATATAAAATAGATTGAACGGAATATTAACTGAATTACAAACAATCCTGTCCAAGCTGCCCGATGGTTCACGCTTGCGGCGCCGCGACGATGATCTGTCACAACTCCATATTGCCACGATGAACAAGCCGGTCCGCAATTCGGGGCCGGCGCATCCGTCGGCGGGCTTCGCGCGGTCCTGGCAGACCGCCCGCGCCGCCCTGGCCCGCATGCAGGTCATGCAGATTCCGGCAACGCCGCAGAATTTCGCCATCTGGTTCGAGTATTTCAACAAGAACGCCCCGGAACTGAACCGGGCGATCGACAAGCACCTGTTCGACCGCAAGCAATTCACCCCCGACCTCAGCGAGCAGCTCTACGACCGCTTCCTGTCGGCCGACGCCGACGCCGCCGCCATCCGCGAGACCAGCACCGCCCTGCTCGACCAGTTGGAAGGCGTGATGGACTATCTCGGCGAGGCGGAAGACGACACTGCCCAGTACAACGACGCCCTGCATGAGTTCTCCGGCCGGGTGGCCAAGGCGGAGGGGACCGACAGCCTGCGCGCGGTGATCTCCGGCGTGATCGAGGAGACCCGCGAGATGCAGGCGCGCACGCGACAGCTCGAGAGTGAGCTCAAATCCTCCGCCGTGCAGGTTCAGGGCCTGAGGCAGGATCTGGAACGGACCCGGCTCGAGGCCAATACCGACGCGCTGACCGGGATTCCGAACCGCAAATCCTTCGAACGCAGCATGCGCGATCTGGCGGCCGCGGCCGCCGAGGAGCGGAGCGCGCTTTGCCTGGTGTTCGGCGATGTCGACTACTTCAAGCAATTCAACGACAACTGGGGCCACCAACTCGGCGATCAGGTGCTCAAGCTGGTAGCGGAGACGCTGCGCGCCAACCTCAAGGGCCAGGACATCGCGGCGCGCTACGGCGGCGAGGAGTTCGCCATCCTGTTGCCGAACACGGCGCTGGAGCATGCCGTCCGGCTGATCGATCGGATCCGGCAGGTGGTGCACGCAAAGGAACTGGTGAAGAAGAGCAGCGGCGAGGCCGTCGGCCATGTCAGCCTGTCCTTCGGCGTCGCGCAGTTGGCGCCCGGCGAGCGGCTGTCCGATCTGGTTCAACGCGCCGACGAGGCGCTCTACATGGCCAAGAAGACCGGCCGCAATCGGGTGGTGTCCGAGGCGGAAGTCGCCGACCGCACCACCTTCAAGAGCTGAGCGGGGGCGACCATTAGAGCAGCATCCGATCAGACGGAATCGCTTTCAGCGATCCGACTGATCGGATAAAGCTGCTCAACCTATTGATAAGTAGAGCAATTTTATCCGACCGTACGGAACCGAACCGGTTCCGTACGGTCGGATATTGCTCTACCGCATCGCGGCCTCGCGCCAATTTCGCCTGTCGACGGCCGGCATCGGTCGCGCTACAAATCGATCTGCGATCGATCGAATACTGTATCGGGACAGACTGGCGCATGGAATTCCGCACCTTCATCCTCGACCGCGACCTGCGGTGCGAGGCAGGATCGACCCGCGATGTCGCCGAGGGCGCCGCCGCCGTCCTGGAGAAGCGCGAACCCGCTTTCAAGGGCCGCTGAGATGGCGGAGCCCGATTCGGCGCCGGACGCCCGACAGATTGCCGCGGCGGTCGGCCGTGCCATGGTCGCGCGCGATGCGACCGCCCGCGCGCTCGGCATCACGCTGGAGGCCATCGCCCCCGGCTATGCGCGCGTCGCCATGGCCGTGCGCGACGACATGACCAACCTGCTCGGCCTCGGCCATGGCGGCATGACCTTCACGCTCGCGGACACCGCCTTCGGCTACGCCTGCAACTCGCGCAACCGCGGCAGCGTCGCGCATTTCGCGCAGATCACCTATCTGAGACCGGCGCGGCTCGGCGACCGACTGACCGCAGAGGCGCGCGAGCAGGCCGTGGCAAGGCGGAGCGGCGTCTACGACGTCACCGTCAGCAACCAGGACGGCGAGGTCATTGCCCTATTCCGCGGCCAGTCCCAGGCCGTCAGGGGCCGCGTCGTCGAAGACCTGGCCGTCGCGGACTGACGCGGCCGTCAACCCTTGCGTCGGCGCTTGCGCCGGTCCTTGCGGGGCTTGGCCGCCTGGGCGCGCAGCGCCGCGTCGACGGCGCGCCGTGCCCAGACCAGCAATTCGTCCGTCTCGTCGAGCAGCTCGTCGGGCAGCCGGTAATAGCTCTGCAGGGCGCGCGGCCCCTCGCTCCGTTGATAGGTGAACGGCCCCTGCCCGGCCGCCTCGAAGTCGGGCCGGGTTTCGTCGTCGACCTTGAGGTAGAGGGTCTCGCCCGCGATCAGCGCGAACATCACCTCGTCATAGAACACCCCGGCGCCGCCGAACATGCGCCGGATCGAGACCGGGCCGAGCGGCGCCAACAGCTCCTGCACGTAATCGCGGTATTCGGGACTGACTGCCATCGGCGTAGTCTAACCCGGTCGGAGGTGGTGCCGCAGTCTGGGACTGCGCCGAACCAACGCCCCAGCGACGGCAGCCAGCGATGAAGCGGCCTGGGCATGTCGGAATTCGTTACAGCCGCGCGTCGCCGCCCGGGCTGGGCCAAGGCTTATGCCTCGCTTGATGAATGTGACATTTCGGCAAATTCCCGTGCCGGAGTGCCATAATGGGTGTCGAATTACTTGACACTTTTCGGATGGCCCAATTCGGTCCGGTCCGTAAAGCTATAAAACTCAATGATTATCCATTTCGGCACGCCACTTGCACGGGAGCTTTTGCCTGCAACTTGCAGCTACGCATGATGGGGAGCAGAGCTATGCGGCGACAACTTGTCGGTACAGTGGTGGCGTTGGCGTTCCTTGGAGTGGCGGTAACGGCGAAAGCGGCGCCTATCACCTATGTCGATCTGGACGGCACCTCTTTCGGCAGTGGTGCAGTTGTCTTTGGCGCCCCGAGCATCATCGCCCCGTCAAACCTCGACGGGTCCGCGTTCTCATTCGTCGTCGGCGACCAGATGCGGTGGAGCCGAGGAGCCGCGCCGGAATCGTCCACGCACTATGTGGCGTTCGACTATTTCGCGGCCGCGAACTCCGGCGCCAATATCACGTTCTTTCTGGATGTCCCGTCGATCCTTCGGTTCGACCTCGCGGCCACCGGGCGGCATCACGTCGACCTCTATTTCAACCTCGCGACACAAACGATCGAAGCGCTGGTCGACGGTGTTCTGGACGCCAGTATCATATCCATCACGGCCTGGCCGGCGACCCCGGTATCGAACGCAATTCGAATCTACAACCAGTCGGTCGGACCGGGCAACTCCACCGGCGCGTTCGAGATCGACAACCTTCTCTGGCAGGGCAATGTGGTGCGTGATGTTCCCGAGCCGCCGGCCCTGATTTTGTTTGGTGCCGTGGTGCTTGCCCTTTTCGCTTTCGGAAGAAGGCGCAAGATGGTCTAGCTCGGTGGTGCATCCCGAGAGCGATCTGCCCTTCGTCTCGGGGTGCTTACCGACGCGCGCGCGGCTGACGAGAAATTAGGACAACCCGAAATCGAGCTGGGGCAGGTGTCGATGCTGTGCGTGCCCGGATCTCAGGGTTCGATGCCGTGCACGACGCCTCGCCTGATGTCCGGCAACCTCGACCGCTTTTCGTCCCCAAATTCGACATTCGACGCCGCTTCCCGCCGTCAGCGCATCCAGGTCCGAACTGAGACATTGCCGGCCGCGGCACGGATCGACATTGCCGCGGCCGCGGCCTATCGTCGGGCCGGTCAGGACAGTGCAACGGGTCAGCCATGCCGGCCGCCGATATCGATTTCCGCATCGCCAACGCGCACGAGTTCGTCGGCCGGGAGCTCGCGGTCAGCGACTGGATCACCATCGACCAGGACCGGGTCGACAAGTTCGGCGAAGCGACCGAGCATACCCATTGGCTGCATTGCGATCCGGCGCGCGCGGCCGCGGAGGGGCCCTATGGCGGCACGTTGGCGCATGGTTTCCTGCTGGTCGGCCTGATCAGCCGGTTCATCGGCATGACCGGCACGCGGCCGGCGGATTCCGCCTTCTCGCTCAACTACGGGCTCGACAAGGTGCGCATCCTGACGCCGGTGGTGGTCGGCGACGGCGCCCGGGTGCGCTGCCGCATCACCCTGCTCGACGTGATCGACAAGGACCGGGGCCGCCGCCTGTTCAAGACCGGCCACAGAATCGAGGTCGAGGGCCAGGAGCGGCCGGCGGCCTACGCCGAATATCTCGGCCTCTGGGTCCCGGCCTGAAGAAAAACCGGAGAGGAAGACATGATCGAACTCGGCAATCTGGCCATGGGCAAGCTCGCCGCCGGCGAGTTGGCGGTCGGCATCGGGCTCCGCCAGGCGCGCACCGTGGACATCGCCAAGGCGATGCGGACGGCCGGCTTCGACTGGCTGTTCATCGACATGGAACACAACACCATGGATCTAGACACGGCGGTGCAGATCTGTCTGGCCGCCCAGGATTGCGGCATCACCCCGGTGGTCCGGGTGCCGGGCTTCGAATCCTTCCACGCCACCCGGGTGCTGGACGGCGGCGCGCAAGGCATCGTCGTGCCCCATGTGGACGACGCAGAGACGGCGGCGCAGATGGCTGCCCAATGCAAGTACCGGCCGATCGGCCACCGCTCGGTCACCGGCGCCCTGCCGCAGCTCGACTTCCGTGCCCATCCGCTCGCCGAGGCGACGGCGGCGGTCAATGCCGCGACGCTGCTGGTGGTGATGCTGGAGACGCCGGCGGCGATCGCCAATGCCGACGCCATCGCCGCGGTCGACGGCGTCGACGCGCTGCTGATCGGCACCAACGACCTGACCATGGAGATGGGCGTGCCGGGCCAGCTCGACCACCCCGAGGTGGTCGCCGCCTACGAAACGATGATCGCCGCCTGCCGGAAGCACGGCAAGCATCCCGGCATGGGCGGCGTCTACCAGCCGGCGCTGATGCGGCGCTATATCGAGATGGGCGTCCGCCTGGTGCTCTCGGGCAGCGACCTGTCCTTCCTGATGGCCGCCGCCAAAGCGCGGGTGGAGGAGCTGCGCGGCATGCTCTGATCCGGCACGCGTCTCGCGAATCAAATATACTGTCACCAATTTAGTGAAGCAGGGAGTGATCGAGATGGCTTTCGACTACAACGCCGTGTTGCGGCCCGACCTGCCGGCGCCGGCCGAGCGCTGGGGCGGGTTTCCGGCCTATAACTTCATCGGCGGCCACAACGACAGCGACAACATTCCGGTCGACGAACTGGTCGCCGCGACCACCGCCGTGCTCAGCCGCGAGGGCGCGACCCTCGCCAATTACGGACTGTTGAGCGGACCGCAAGGCTATCGCCCGCTGCGCCAGTTCGTCGCGGCGGCGCTGGCCGCGCGCGCCGGCATCGCCTGCACGGCCGACGACGTCCTGATCACCTCCGGCTCGCTGCAGGCGCTCGACCTGGTCAACCAGCTGCTGCTGGCGCCGGGCGATACGGCGATCGTCGAGGCGCAGACCTATGGCGGGGCGCTGACCCGCCTGCAGGCGCTCGGCATCGCGTATGTCGGCGTGCCGGTCGACGCAGACGGCATGCGCATGGACGCCCTGGAGGCGACGCTCGCCCGCCTGCGCCAGGCCGGCACCCGGCCGAAATATATCTACACGATCCCGACGGTGCAGAACCCGACCGGCACGGTGATGACCAAGGAACGCCGCCTGGAGCTGTTGCGGCTCGCCGCCGAGTTCGGCGTGGCCGTCTTCGAGGACGACTGCTATGCCGACCTGCTGTGGGACGGCGCGCGGCCGCCGGCGATCCACGCGCTCGACGACACCGGCGGCGTGATCTATTGCGGCTCGTTCTCGAAGTCGATCGCGCCGGCGCTCCGGGTCGGCTATATCGTCGCCAATTGGACGGTGCTGAGCCGCATACTGCCGCTGAAAACCGATGCCGGCTCCGGCGCCCTGGAGCAGATGGTGCTCGCCGAATACTGCCCGGACCATTTCGACGGCCACGTCGCGGTCCTGACCGAGACGCTGCGGGCGAAGCGCGACGTCATGGTCGAAGCGCTGGCGGCCGAGTTCGGCACCACCGCCGCCTTCGTCCCGCCGAAGGGCGGCATCTTCGTCTGGATCACCTTGCCGGAGGCGGTCGACACCTCGAAGCTTGCCGCGGCGGCGCTGGCCGAGGGTGTCGCGCTCAACCCCGGCGCCGAGTGGTCGAGCGATCCGGCCGATGGCCGCCACCGTCTCCGCCTCTGCTTCGGCCACCCCTCGAAGGCGACGATCCGCGAGGGCGTCGCCAAGCTCGCCGACATCTGCCACCGCGAGACCGGCCTGCCGGAGCGGAGCGCAAATGTCGAGCGTTCCTAAATCGGTGACAGTGTACCTAATGCAATTGCAATAAGTATACTGTCACCGTATTGTCGTCACCGTATTGTCGCCGTATTGCTGTCACCGTATTGGAACGCGTCAGACGCGAAAGCTTTCGCCGCAGCCGCAGCGGTCGGTTTCGTTGGGGTTGTTGAAGACGAAGCCGGACTGGAAGCGGTCGGACTTGTAGTCCATCTCGCTGCCGAGCAGGTAGATGATCGCCTGTGGATCGATGAAGACCTTGACGCCCTTGTCCTCGACCACCTCTTCCGCGGCGGCCGGCTCGTCGGCGTATTCGATGAAATAGGTGAGGCCCGAGCAGCCGCCCGTCTTGACCCCAACACGGAGCCCCTGCATCGTCGAATCCGCTTTCGACATCAATGCCTTGGCGCGATCGGCTGCCGCGTCGGTCAAAGTCAAAGCCTGCATTTGTTGCATCATTCCAGTCCTAAGCCAGCATTATCAAAACATGTCGAGCACGAGCCGTGCTTCCTCGGACATCAGGTCCTTGGTCCAGGGCGGATCCCAGACCAGCACCACCTCGACCTTGCCGATCCCCAGCACCCCGGCCGCCGCGTCTGCCACCTGCTGCGGCAGGATGCCGGCCACCGGGCAGCCCGGCGCGGTCAGCGTCATGGTGATGGCGGTCGCGCCGTCGGCCTTGACGTCGATATTATAGATCAACCCGAGATCGTAGAGGTTAACGGGGATCTCCGGGTCGTAGACCGTCTTCAGCGCGTCGACCACGTCCCATTCGTCCGCCACCCGCGCACCGGGCTCGAGCGGCTTGCCGGCCTGGCCGACCAGGCCCTCGGTCGCGTCGCCCCCGGGCATGAAGTCGTGCAATGTCAGTCCGTCATCCGGCATCGCCGCTCCTCCGCTCTGATCCTCGCCGCATGCCCCCGCCTACTCCGTGCTCACGGGCGCGGCCGCCGCACCGCTGCTCTGCGCCGCCGCGTTCATGGTGTGCCAGGCGAGCGTCGCGCATTTCACCCGCACCGGGAACTGGCGCACGCCGGAGAGCACCTGCAGGCGCTCGACCGCATCCGGGTCGCTCGCCTCGTATTCGCTCATATCGGCGCCCTCGGTGGTGCACATGTCGTGGAAGCTTTCGAACAGCGCCTTGACCTCGGCCTCGGTCTTGCCCTTGACGATCTCGGTCATCATCGAGGCCGAGGCGGTCGAGATGGCGCAGCCGCGGCCGTCGAAGCCGGCGCCCTGCACCACGCCGTCGCCGTCGACGTTGAGATAGACGGTGATCCGATCGCCGCAGATCGGGTTGTCGCCCTGCGCCACCCGGTTGGCGTCGGCGAGCGGCCCGAAATTCCGCGGATGCTTGCCGTGGTCCAGGATCAGCTCCTGATAGAGCTCGCGCAAATCGTCGAACATCAGCCGAAGATCTCCGTCACCAGGCCGAGCGAGTCGGCCAGCGCGTCGACCTCGTCGCGGGTATTGTAAAGGGCGAAGGAGGCGCGCGCCGAGGCGGCGATATCGAAGCGGTCCATCAGCGGCTGGGCGCAGTGATGGCCGGCGCGGATGGCGACGCCGGCGCGGTCGACGATGGTGCCGATGTCGTGCGCATGGGCACCTTCCATGGTGAAGGAGACGATGCTCGCCTTGTCGGCGGTGCTGCCGAGTATGCGGAGCCCCGGAATTGCCGAAAGCCGCTCATGGGCGTAGGCGACCAGCTCCGCCTCATGGGCGGCGATCTGGTCGATCCCGAGCCCGCTCATAAAGTCGAGCGCGGCGCCGAAGCCGATCGCCTGCACGATTGCCGGTGTGCCGGCCTCGAAGCGGTGCGGCGCCGGCTTGAAGTTGCTCTCCTCGAAGGTCACCGTGGAGATCATCTCGCCGCCGCCCTGATAGGGCGGCATCTTGTTCAGCAGGTCGGCCTTGCCGTAAAGCGCGCCGATGCCGGTCGGGCCGTAGAGCTTGTGGCTGGAGAAGGCGTAGAAATCGACGTCGAGCGCCCGCACGTCGACGCCGCGATGGATGATCCCCTGGGTGCCGTCGAGCAGCACCGCCGCGTCCTTCTCATGCGCCAGACGGATGATCTCGGCGACCGGCGTCACCTTGCCGATGGCGTTCGACATATGGGTGACGGCGACCAGCCGGGTCTTCGGGCCGAGCAGCTCGCCATAGGCGTCGAGCAGGAAATTGCCGTCGTCGTCGATCGGCACGACCTTGATCTCGATGCCAATCTCATCGCGCAACATCTGCCAGGGCACGATATTGGAGTGGTGCTCCAGATAGGAGATCACCACCTCGTCGCCGGCCTTCAGCAGCCTGCGGCCATAGGTGGCGGCGACCAGGTTGATGCCCTCGGTGGCGCCGCGGGTGAAGACGATCTCGTCCGGGCCCGCCGCGTTGACGAAGCGGGCAATGGTCTGGCGCGCCGCCTCGAAGCGGTCGGTCGCCCGCTGGCTGAGATAGTGAACGCCGCGATGGACGTTGGCGTAGTCCTCCAGATAGGCGCTTTCCATCGCCTCGATCACCTGGCGCGGTTTCTGCGCGCTGGCGGCGCTGTCGAGATAGACCAGCGGCTTGCCATAGACTTCGCGCGTCAGGATCGGAAAGTCCTGCCGCACCCGCGCCACGTCGTAAGCCCGGCCCTGATTGTGCCCGGCCTCTGCTTCGACCAGACTGGCGGCCTCGTTCATCTCCGATCCTCCCTCTCGCGCGCCGCCAGCCAGCCCGAGACCCGGTCCCGGAAGGCGTCGCGCACGGCCGTGAAGGTGATCTCGTCGACCACCTCGTCCAAGAATGCCCCAATCAGCAGGCGGCGCGCCTCCTCGGCCGGGATGCCGCGCGCCCGCAGGTAAAACAGGGCGTCGTCGTCGAGCTCGCCGGCGGTGGCGCCGTGGCTGCATTTCACGTCGTCGGCATAGATCTCCAGCGCCGGCTTGGCGTCGATCTCCGCCTGCTCCGACAGCAGCAGCGCCCGGTGCAGCTGATGGCCGTCGGTCTGCTGCGCGTCGCGCCGAACCCGGATGGTGCCCTGGAAGACGGCCCGCGCCTTGCCGTCGAGCACGCCCTTGTAGACCTCGCGGCTCGACGCCCCGGCGCTGGCATGGTCGATCAGGGTGGTGTTGTCGACATGGCGGGCGCCGTCGGCGAGATAGGCGCCGTTCAGGCGGCAGGTCGCGCCGGCACCGTCGAGCACGACGCGCAGCTCGTGGCGCGCCAGACGGCCGCCGAGCGCCAACTGGAAGCTCTCATAGGCCGCCCCGGCCGCGAGAAGCGCATAGGCGGCGTGCAGGTGATACGCCTCGGCCGCCTCGGCCTGCAGCTTGTAGTGCCGGAGCCGCGCGCCCTCCGCGGCGAAGATCTCGGTCGCGCCGTTGGCGAAATAGGCGCCCGAGCCATGGCCGATATGGTCCTCGACGATGACCGCCTCCGAGCCCGGCTCGGCGATCACCAGGTTACGCGGGTGGTAGGCGAGCGGCGCCTGCCCGGCCGCGCCGATGACCAGGATCTCGATCTGGTCCGTGACCGTGACGCCGCGGCCGATCCGCAGCACATAGCCGTCCGCCATCAGCGCGGTGTTCAGCGCCAGCATCGCCTCGCCATCGTCGGCCGCCAGCCGGCCGAGCCGGCCTTCCAGCGCCGCCGGATCGCGCGCCAGCAGCTCCGCGAGGCCGGTCAGCTCGACGCCTTCGGGCAAGTCGCCGGGCGCCGACAGGTCGGGGCGGAAGCGGCCGTTGACGAAGGTCAGGCGATGCGCCGCGCCGCGGTCGACGGCGATGCCGGCCGCAGTCTCGACTTCGCCCGCGGGCCGGAAGTCGATCTTCCGAAGCGCGTTCAGGTTGGTATATTTCCAGGCCTCGACCTTGGGCGTCGGGAAACCGAGCGCCCGGAAGCGCGCGATGCCCGCATCACGCAGGCCGGCGAGCCAGGGCGCGCCGGCGCCGGGCAGCGCCGCCTTGGCCGCGCCGTATTGGTCGAGATAGGGCTGCAATTCGGTCATCGCCCGCTCACGCCGCTTCGCTGCCGGTGAACTCGGCGTAGCCCTTGGCTTCCAGCTCCTGTGCCAGCTCCTTGGCCCCGGAGCGCACGATCCGGCCATCGGCCAGCACATGCACCCGGTCGGGCACGATGTAGTCGAGCAGGCGCTGGTAATGGGTGATCACCAGCATCGACCGGTCCGGCCCGCGGAGCGCGTTGACGCCGTCGGCCACCACCTTCAGCGCGTCGATGTCGAGGCCGCTGTCGGTCTCGTCCAGCACCGCGAGCTTCGGGTCGAGCACCGCCATCTGCAGCACCTCGTTGCGCTTCTTCTCGCCGCCGGAGAAGCCGACATTGACGGCGCGCTTGAGCATCTCGTCGCCGATGCCCAGCGGCTTCGCCTTCCCGCGCACGTATTTCAGGAACTGCATGGCGTCGAGCTCGCCCTCGCCGCGCGCCTTGCGCAGCGAATTGAGCGCCGTCTTCAGGAACGTCGTGCTTGTCACGCCCGGGATTTCGACCGGATACTGGAAGGCCAGGAACAGGCCGGCGCAGGCGCGCTCGTCCGGCTCCAGCTCCAGCATGTCCTCGCCCTCGAACAGGACCTGGCCGTCGGTCACCTCGTAACCGTCGCGCCCGGCGATCACATACGACAGCGTGCTCTTGCCCGCGCCGTTCGGGCCCATGATCGCGTGCACCTCGCCCCTGTCGATCGAAAGATCGAGCCCCTTGAGGATCGGCTTGCCCTCGACGGTGACGTGCAGATTGCGGATTTCCAGCATTGCCATGCCCTTACTTTGCTCCGTTCGTTCCTTGATCAAGAGCGCGTCAGCCGACGCTGCCCTCCAGACTGATACCAACCAGCTTCTGCGCCTCGACGGCAAACTCCATCGGCAGATGCTGCATGACCTCGCGGCAGAAGCCGTTGACGATCAACGACACCGCCTCCTCCTCCGACAGGCCGCGCTGGCGGCAGTAGAACAGCTGGTCCTCGCTGATCCGCGCCGTCGTCGCCTCGTGCTCGACCTTGGCCGAGGGGTTGCGGGATTCGATGTAGGGCACCGTGTGCGCGCCGCACTTGTCGCCGATCAGCAGGCTGTCGCACTGGGTATAGTTGCGCGCGCCCTCCGCCTTCGGCTGGATCCGCACGAGGCCGCGATAGGTGTTGTCGGCGCGCCCGGCGGAAATGCCCTTGGAGATGATCGTCGAGCTGGTGTTGCGGCCCAGATGGATCATCTTGGTGCCGGTGTCCGCCTGCTGGCGGTTGTTGGTGATGGCGACCGAGTAGAACTCGCCCACCGAATTGTCGCCCTGCAGGATACAGCTCGGATATTTCCAGGTGATCGCCGAGCCGGTCTCGACCTGGGTCCAGGAAACCTTGGAATTGGCGCCGCGGCAGGCCGCCCGCTTGGTAACGAAATTGTAGATCCCGCCGACGCCGTTCTCGTCGCCCGGATACCAGTTCTGCACCGTCGAGTACTTGATCTGGGCGTTATCGAGCGCGACCAGTTCGACGACCGCCGCGTGGAGCTGGTTCTCGTCGCGCTGCGGCGCCGTGCAGCCTTCGAGGTAGCTGACGTAGGAGCCCTCTTCGGCGATGATCAGGGTGCGCTCGAACTGGCCTGTGTTCTGCGCGTTGATGCGGAAATAGGTCGACAGCTCCATCGGGCTGCGCACGCCCTTGGGGATGTAGACGAAGGAGCCGTCGGTGAACACCGCGCTGTTCAGCGTCGCGAAGTAGTTGTCGGTATAGGGCACCACCGAGCCGAGATATTTCTTCACAAGCTCCGGATGGTTCTGGATCGCCTCGGAGATCGAACAGAAGATAATGCCCTCCTGCTCCAGCCGGTGCTTGTAGGTGGTGGCGACCGAGACGCTGTCGAACACCGCGTCGACCGCGACGCCGGCAAGCCATTCCTGCTCCTTCAGCGGGATGCCGAGCTTCTCGTAGGTCTCCAGCAGCTTCGGATCGACCTCGTCGAGGCTCTTCGGGCCTTCCCCGATCTTCGGCGCCGAGTAGTAATAGGCGTCCTGGTAGTCGATCGGGTCGATCTCCAGCTTGGCCCAGTCGGGCGATTCCATCTCGAGCCAGGCGCGATAGGCCTTCAGCCGCCACTCGAGCAGCCATTCCGGCTCCTCCTTCTTGGCGGAGATGAAGCGGACGATGTCCTCGTTCAGCCCCTTGGGCGCGACATCGGCATCGATGTCGGTAACGAAGCCGTATTTGTACTTCTCGTCCGCCAGCGTGCGGACCTGCTCAATCGTTTCGGGCGTTGCCGCCATTCCCCTACTCCCGGTGAACTCTGGTTAGCTGTCGACAGATTTGCGGTCCGGCACGGCCGGCAGATCGATGAAGTTCGGCGGCGCGGCAATCTCGGCCAGCGACATGGATTTCAGCGTGCGGTTGACCGCCGCGTTCACCCGGTCCCAGCAGCCGCGGATCAGGCACAGGCTCTCGACCGTGCAGACTTCCCCCGTGGCCCCGTCGACACAGGCCGTCACCGCCAGCGGGCCTTCCAGCGCCGCGATGATGTCGGCGACGCTGATTTCCCCCGCCGGGCGTGACAGCGCGTAGCCGCCGTGGATGCCCCGCGTCGATGTGACGAGGCCGCTCTGCCCCATGCGTTTCAGGATCTTGGCGACCGTCGGCGCCGGCAGGCCGGCGGCGTTGGCGATGTCCGGCGCGGTCACCACCGCATCGGACGCCTGTGCCAGCTGCGCCATCACCACGACGCCGTAATCGGTCATCTTGCTGATCTTGAACACGTTTCCGGATACCGTACTGTTTTAGTCCGGTTAAAACATATACAATCTGGTCCTGATTTCAAGGGAAAACAGATACAAATCGGTCCAGATTGTCGCGTCCTCAAAAAAAGATGCCTCTGGAGTATCGATCCGGTTACGCCGCCGAAGTGCCGGCCCGGGACGCGAATTCGCCGTAAGCGGCAACAAATGAGTCGATGTCGGCCTCGTCGTTGCCCGCGCCCAGGCTGACGCGAATCGCACAGCCGGCGATGTCGTCGGCGAGGCCCATGGCCCGCAGCACGTGACTCGCCCTCACCTTGCCCGAAGAGCAGGCCGATCCGGCGCTGACCGCGAAACCGGCCAGATCAAGCGCCATGATCTGGGTCTCGGCGGAGATGCCCGGCAGGGCGATACAGCTTGTGTTGGGGAGCCGTTCGGCGCCGGCGCCAACGACGCGGGCGTTCGGGACTTCGCTCAGCACAAGGCTCTCGAGCCTGTCGCGAAGGCTGGCGATCGCCCGCGACGTGCCGAGTCCCGACGCCGCCACCTCGGCCGCGGCGCCGAAGCCGGCGATACCGGGGAGGTTTTCGGTGCCGGACCGCCGTCCCCGCTCCTGCCCGCCGCCGCGGATGACCGGGTGCAGCTGAACGCGGTCCGAGACGATCAGCGCGCCTGCGCCCTTCGGCCCGCCCATCTTGTGGGCGGACAGGGTCAGCATATCGACCCCGAGCCCATCCATATCCAGCCTAATTCTCCCGGCCGCCTGCACCGCATCGCAGTGGAACAGCGCCCCGTTCCGATGCGCGATTCGCGCCGCCTCGGCCACCGGCAGCACGACGCCAGTCTCGTTGTTGGCCAGCATGACCGAAACGACGGCAGGCGTGTCCGCACTTTCCAGCGCGCGCGCCAGAGCCTCCAGGTCGACAATGCCGTTGCCGTCGACGGGTACGGTTTCGATAGTGTCGGCGGACTCGAGAACCGAGGGATGTTCGATGGCTGAGGCCAGGATACGCCCCGCGCCGGCGCCGCGCAGCGCGAGATTGTTGGCTTCCGTGCCACCGCTGGTGAAGACGACGTCGTCGGGGCGGGCTGCGACCAGCGCCGCGACCCTGCCACGGGCGTCCTCGACAACGCGCCGGGCCGCACGTCCGAACGAATGAACGGACGATGGATTGCCGTACTCGGCAAGGGCCGACGACATCGCCTGCGCCGCCTGCGGGCACAGGGGCGCTGTCGCGTTATGATCCAGGTAGCAGGGGCTCTCGACGGTCAAGACACACAGCCGGACCGCCGCATGTTATTCCGCGGCGTTGATCATCGCCCGGCCGGCGCCGGCCGGCGCGTCGTGGCCCATGAATCGCCCGCTCGCCCCGAGAACGCGGCGGTCGACGATGTCGGACAGCGTGACCGAATTGAGGAAGAGATGGATCTGGTTGCTGAGCTCGGCCCACAAATCATGGGTCGCGCAGCGCATCTTCGTGCTGGTACAGCCATGCGGCGAATTGGGGTCGCACCGTGTCGCGCGGATCGGCTCGTCCACGGCGAGTATGATGTCCGAAACCCGCGTCCCGTCCGCCCCGCGCGCCAGCAGATAGCCGCCGCCGGGGCCGCGCACGCTCTTGACCAGCGCGTTGCGCTTCAGCCGCGCGAACAGCTGTTCCAGATACGACAGTGAAATCTCCTGACGGTCAGCGATCGCGGCGAGCGCAATCGGCTTGCCCTCGCTGTGCATGGCCAGATCGACCATCGCCATGACGGCATATCGTCCTTTGGTACTCAACCGCATCGGTTTCTTCTCCCGAACTCTCTTGAAATGGCGGCGCACCGCCCTCGTTTACCCGATTAATTCTTCGTTTCCGCCGCTTCCACGGTTTTGTCCGGACGCGGCACAGCGACCGGACCCATGCGTTCCTCGACCTCGGCAAGTTCGCGTTCGAGTTCCTCGATGCGTGCCTGCAAAGCCGCCACTTCGCCGATCTCGCCCCTCAGCTCTCCGATCTGTTTGCGCAGGCCATCGATCAGCTGCGCATCCGGATCCGGCAGATCGCCCATCGGCGTGCCGTAGGGCTCGAAGCTCTCCTCCGCCACGACCTTCGAGACCTCACGCGCCGGTATGCCGACCACGGTAACGCAGCATTCGACATCCTTGGTGACCACCGCGTTGGCGCCGACGCGCGCGCCGTGGCCGACGGTAATCGGCCCGAGCACCTGGGCACCGGAGCCGACGATCACGTTGTCTCCCAGCGTCGGATGGCGTTTCTGGTCGCGCTGGCTGTCGGAGTCGACCGACGGTGCGACACCGCCGAGCGTCACCCCGTGATACAATGTCACGTTGTCGCCAATGACAGATGTCTCGCCGACTACCACGCCCATGCCATGATCGATGAAAAAACCACGTCCGATCAGCGCGCCCGGATGGATTTCAATGCCGGTCATAAAGCGGCCGACCTGGGAAATCCACCGCGCCAGAACCCTCCAGCCCCTGTTCCACAGGGGGTGTGCGAGTCGGTGAAAGACGATGGCATGAAACCCGGGATAGCAGAGCACGACCTCCAGCGGCGAGCGGGCCGCCGGGTCGCGCTGCATCATGCCCCCGATTTCTTCCTTCAAATAATTGAACATTTTACCGTTCATCCATTTATTATGCTGCGGCCGCTTCCCACCGGAGCACACGACCATGGCGCCCCATGCCGCACATCACGGAAAGCGACCGGAATAACCGTTTCCCGATAAGGATATACATTTCTCACCAAAACAGTCAACATACTAAGGTCAATAAAGAAGGTTTTCCGGGATGTAGAGGCTAAAATCCCAGCTAATTGATCAGATTTAGCCACGCCGCGCAATCTTCGACACGAATACGGTAAGGACGATGCCAGAAGTCATATTCAACGGTCCCGAAGGTCGGCTGGAAGGCCGCTATCATCCCGGCCCGGCCCCCAACAGCCCGATCGCCCTGATGCTCCATCCCAGCCCCCAGCATGGCGGGACCATGAACAACAAGGTGGTTTATACGCTCTACCACATCTTCGTGAAGCGCGGTTTCGCCTGCCTGCGTTTCAATTTCCGGGGTGTCGGGCGGTCCCAGGGAACCTTCACGAAGGGCGAAGGCGAACTGTCCGACGCGGCCTCTGCGCTGGACTGGCTGCAGTCCTACAACCAGAACAGCCGCGAGTGCTGGATCGCCGGGTTCTCCTTCGGCGCCTGGATCGGCATGCAGCTGCTGATGCGCCGGCCCGAGATCACCGGATTCATTTCGGTGGCGCCGCCGGCGAACCTTTACGATTTCAGCTTTCTCGCGCCCTGCCCGTCCTCGGGCCTGGTGGTCACCGGAGACAGGGACGAGATCGTGCCGGTCGATTCCGTCAGGAAACTGATCGACAAGCTGAACCAGCAGCGCGGCATCAACGTGGAACACAAGATCGTCCCCGAGGCCAACCACTTCTTCTCGAACCGGCTGGACGAACTCGATGCCAGCGTCGTGGCCTATCTCACCGCAGCGTCGGAGGCGGCGGAAACGGGTTGAGGTCAGGGTCGGCGCCGTCGCGCTAACAAG
>CAJHXX010000594.1_pt1 | contig 16720 bp, 17 predicted proteins | sample 9198511 | NCBI WGS metagenome assembly CAJHXX01 (sample SAMEA7708325, study PRJEB35096) | sediment metagenome | biome: marine neritic benthic zone biome [ENVO:01000025]; feature: sediment [ENVO:00002007]; material: shallow marine sediment [ENVO:03000034] sea grass bed [ENVO_01000059] ...
CTTCTTTTTTCTCCAGGCCATAGGCCAGGGCAGCGGCCGTCGGCTCGTTGATGATGCGCAGCACTTCAAGACCCGCGATCTTGCCGGCATCCTTGGTGGCCTGGCGCTGCGCGTCGTTGAAATAGGCCGGCACGGTGATGACTGCCTTGTCGACGGTCTCGCCGAGATAGCCTTCCGCCGTTTCATCATCTTCTGAAGGATCATGGCTGAGATCTGCGATGGCGAATAGCTCGTGCCGCCGGCTTCAACCCAGGCGTCGCCGTTGTCGGCCTTGATCAGCTTGTAGGGCACCAACGCGGCGATCTTCTTCGCGATCGTATCTTCGAACGGTCGGCCGATCAGGCGCTTGATGGCGAACAGCGTGTTTTCCGGATTGGTTACCGCCTGGCGCTTGGCGGCCTGTCCGACCAGGCGTTCGCCGTCATCGTTGAAGGCCACCATGGACGGTGTGGTGCGCATACCCTCGGCGTTCTCGATCACTTTCGGCGTGCTGCCGTCCATGATGGCGACACATGAATTGGTCGTGCCCAGGTCGATACCGATTACTTTCGACATTTATCACCCTCTTTCGCAGCGGCGAGCGCGAACGGCCACATCATGCACCGTAGACGCCCCCATGACACCAGCCTCCGGGAACGGCGAAGGCCGCCGGTTTCCCGGATATATAGGTTCGATACAGCGCCCCCGCAAGCCGGCAAGGCCCGGCAAAGACTACCTTTTCATCCATCCGCCCAGGCATATCGGGGTCGGCCGGCGGATATCCTCGCGGCCCGCGCCCGGCTATTCTCGGCGGATGATCGTCTCTGCCAGCTATCGCACCGATATCCCGGCGTTCTATGGCGCCTGGTTCGAGGCCCGGCTCACGGCCGGACAGGTCCGCGTCCGAAACCCCTATGGCGGTGCGCCCTACACGGTCCGGCTCGACGCCGAAGCGGCCGACGGTTTCGTCTTCTGGACCCGAAACGTCGCACCGTTCCTGCCGGTTCTCGACCGGCTGGCCCGGCAGGGGCGGCCCTTTGTCGTACAGTTCACCGTGACCGGCTACCCGCACGCGCTGGAGACCTCGGTGATCGACCCGGCCAAGGCGATCGCGCAGATCCGGGAACTTGGCGCCCGTTTCGGCCCGCGCGTCGTCGTCTGGCGCTACGACCCGATCCTCGACAGCTCGCTGACGCCGGCGCCGTTCCACCGCCGCAACTTCGAAGACCTGGCGCGGCGGCTGGAGGGCGCGTCTGACGAAGTCGTGGTCTCGTTCGCCCATATCTACCGTAAGACGCGGGCTAACCTCATGGCCGCCGCCCGGCGGTACGGCTTCGCCTGGTCGGATCCGGACGCGGCCGACAAGCGCGCGACGCTGGCAGCCCTGGCGGAGATCGCCGCCGGCCACGGCATGGGGCTTACCGTCTGCTCGCAGGCGGACATCACCGCCCTGCCCGCGACACCGGCGCGCTGCATTGACGCGGCGCGCCTCGGCGACGTCGCCGGCCGCGAAATCGCCGCACGGCAGAAGGGCAACCGGCCCGGCTGCCGCTGCGCCGAAAGCCGTGATATCGGCGCCTACGACACCTGTCCGCATGGCTGTGTCTATTGCTACGCGGTGGCCAGCCGGCGCCGTGCGCAAAGCATCTACCGGGCGCATGATGTGACCGCCGACGGTCTTTGACGAAACGGCCGGCCGCGCCCGTTCAGGCGACGGTGTCGACCGCCCCGCCCTGCCGCTTTTGGCCGCCGCGCGCCACCACGACGCGGGCCGGGCGAAGCAGGCGGTCGTTCAGCACATAGCCGGTCTGGAAAACCTGCACCACGGTGCCCGGTTCGGCGTCCGGGGCCTCGATCTCGGTCATCGCCTCGTGCAGGTTCGGGTCGAACTTTTCGCCCGCCGGATCGATCTGCCTGAGGCCGTGGCGCTCGAACGCGCCGAGCAGCGCCCGCTCGGTCATCTCGACCCCTTCGAGCAGGCCCTTGACCGCCTCGTCGCCGGAATGCTCGGCCGGCACGCTGACCACGGCGCGGCGCAGGTTGTCGGCCACTTCGCAAAGGTCCCTGGCGAAGTTGGCGACGGCGAACTTATGCGCGTCCTCTTTGTCGCGCGCGGCGCGCCGACGCACGTTCTCGGCCTCTGCCACGGCGCGCAGCAGCTTGTCCTTCAGTTCCGCGATTTCGGCGTCGCGCGGGTCCGGCGCGGTCTCAGCGCCTGCCTCGGGCGCCACGTCCGCGGTCGCGGCCGCCGCATCGTTGGCCGGATCGCCCGCCTGCCCGGCGGCCGGCGCCATGGTCGATTCCGGTGTCGGCGCCGGCTTGTCGTCGCTTTCCAGGTTCGTCTTCTCGCTCACAGTTTCGATCACCCTACCTTCGTTGAGCCGATCATCCGGCCGATCACTTGCGCGGTGTAGTCCACCATGGGGATGATGCGGGCGTAATTCAAGCGTGTCGGACCGATCACCCCGATCGCGCCGACGATGACCTGACGGCTGTTGGAGAACGGCGCGACGATCATCGAGGTGCCGGAATTGTTGAACAACTTGTTTTCCGAGCCGATGAAGATGCGCACCCCTTCGCCGCCCTCGGTCAGGTCGATCAGGCGCACCAGGCCACGCTTCGACTCCATGTCATCGAACAGCTGCCGGATGCGCTCCAGGTCCTCGACCGCCTGGATGTCGTCCAGCAGGTTGGCTCGGCCGCGCACGATCAGAGTGTTGTGGTCCGTGCCGCCGGCCCATTGTGCCAGGCCGGTCTCGACCACGCGGCTGGTCAATTCGTCGAGCTGGGCGCGCTTCGCCTCCAACTCGGCCTGGATCTCGGCGCGCGCCTCCACCATGGTGCGTCCGCGCAGCCGCTCGTTCAGGTAATTGCCCGCTTCCGTCAGGCTCGATATCGGCAGGCCGACCGGCAGCTCGATCAGCCGGTTCTCGACGACGCCGTCCTCGGTGACGATCACCACCAGGGCGCGGTCGGGACCGAGGCCGACGAACTCGATATGCTTCAAGGCCGAATCGACCTTCGGCGCGACCACCAGCCCGGCGCAGTTCGACAGGCCGGAAAGCGCCGTGGTCGCGTCGCTCAGGATCTCCTCGACGCTGCGGCCACTGGCCTGGCAGCGTGTCTCGATCGAAACCCGTTCATCCGCGGTCAGATCGCCGAGCTCCAGCAGCCCGTCGACGAACAGCCTGAGCCCGGCCTCGGTCGGCACCCGGCCGGCCGAGGTATGCGGCGCTGCCAACAGCCCGAGCTCCTCCAGGTCCGCCATGACGTTGCGGACGGAGGCCGGTGACAGGGTCAATTCCAGACGGCGCGCGACCAACCGCGAGCCTACGGGAGCACCGCTCTCCAGATAGGCTTCGACGATTTCCCTGAATATCTCGCGCGACCGTTCGTTGAGCTCTTGAATCCGCGTATCAGACATTATCGAGCCTCGGCGGTCGAACGGGACCAGAATGTAGTGATCGTGGGCGCTTGCGTCAACGCAGGCCCGCGCTAGAGCAGCATCCGACCAATTGGAATCGCTCTCGCGATCCAATTGGTCGGATAAAGCTGCTCGACTTCTTGAGCAATAGAGCAATTTTATCCGGTTGACCGGAACCGAACCGGTTCCGTTCGACCGGATATTGCTCTAGAACCGGCTTGTGAGCCGCGCCGCAGGGCCGGAAACAGCCAGGAAAATCGTTCAGGAGAACCGATATGCGCCCTTCCGGCCGCCGTGTCGACGAATTGCGGCCAGTCTCGCTCCAGCCCGGCTTCGCCAAATACGCCGAGGGCTCCTGCCTGGTGCGCTTCGGCGACACCCATGTGCTATGCACGGCGAGTGTCGACGAGCGGGTGCCGCCGTTCCTGCGCAACACCGGCCGCGGCTGGGTGACCGCCGAATACGGCATGTTGCCGCGCTCGACCGGCTCGCGCACGGATCGCGAGGCGGCACGCGGGCGGCAGTCCGGCCGGACCCAGGAGATCCAGCGCCTGATCGGCCGCTCGCTGCGCTCGGTGACCGACCTGACCGGCTTCGGCGAGCGCCAGATCAAGATCGACTGCGATGTCCTGCAGGCCGACGGCGGCACCCGCACCGCGGCGATCACCGGCGGCTACGTCGCGCTGCATCTGGCTTTCGACTGGCTTGTGGCCAAGGGCGAGATCACGGCCAATCCCCTGAACGACCTGGTGGCGGCCATTTCCTGCGGCGTCTATCAGGGCACCGCGGTGCTCGACCTGGACTATGCCGAGGATTCGACCGCCCAGGCCGATACCAATTTCGTGCTGACGGGGAGCGGCGGCATCATCGAGATCCAGGGCACGGCGGAGCATGCGCCGTTCAGCGAGCAGCAGTTCCAGGCGCTGTTCGACCTGGCCAAGGCCGGGGTGGCGGAGCTGACGCGGCTGCAAAGGCAGAGCCTGGGTCAGCAATGAGCCGCGCCAGCCGCCGCTTTACCGAGCACCGCCTGGTGGTGGCGACCCACAACGCCGGCAAGCGGCGCGAGATCGAGGACCTGCTGGCGTCCTACGACGTCGAGATCCTGTCCGCCGCCGACCTCGGCCTGCCGGAACCGGAAGAGACCGGCGCGACCTTCGCCGAAAACGCGGTGCTCAAGGCGCGCGCCGCGGCCGAGCATGCCGGCATGGCGGCGCTGGCGGACGATTCCGGCCTGGCGGTCGACTGGCTTGACGGCGCGCCAGGCATTCATTCGGCCCGCTGGGCTGGGCCCGAGCGCGACTTCGCCAAGGCGATGCGCGCCGTCGAGGACCGGCTCGAGGCGGCCGGCGCCACGGCGCCGGCGGATCGGCACGCCCATTTCATCAGCGTCCTGGCGCTGGCCTGGCCGGACGGGCATTGTGAGGTTTTCGAAGGCCGTGTCGACGGCACCCTGGTGTGGCCACCGCGCGGCAGCAACGGTTTCGGCTACGACCCGGTCTTCCTGCCGCTTGGTGAGGAGCAGACCTATGGCGAGATGGTGCCGGCACGCAAATTGGCGTCGAACCATCGGACGGCGGCGTTCGCCAAGCTGATCGATGCCTGCTTCCGCGGCTGAGCGCGCGGGCGCGGCGCCGGGCCCGACGGCGCCCGACCCGGGCTTCGGGCTTTATGTGCATTGGCCGTTCTGCCGCGCCAAATGCCCCTATTGCGATTTCAACAGCCATGTGCGCGAGGCCGTCGACCAGAGCCGCTGGCGCCGTGCGCTGTTGGTGGAGCTGGAGCATTTCGGCTGCCTCGCGCCCGACCGGCGGCTCACCAGCGTCTTCTTCGGCGGCGGCACGCCGTCGCTGATGGCGCCCGAGACCGTCGCCGCGGTGGTCGCCCGGGCACGCGAGCTATGGCCAACCGCAGTGGCGCCGGAAATCACGCTGGAGGCCAATCCGAGCTCGGTCGAGGCGGACCGGTTCGCCGCCTACCGCGCGGCCGGCGTCAACCGTGTCTCGCTTGGGCTGCAGTCGCTCGACGACCGGGCGCTTCGCTTCCTCGGGCGTGCCCATGACGCGGCCGAGGCACGGGCCGCCCTGGCGGTGGCGCATCGCTGCTTCGACCGGGTCTCGTTCGACCTGATCTACGCGCTGCCGGGGCAGTCGGTGGCGGCGTGGCGGGCGGAACTGGCGCGGGCGCTCGGCTTGGCCGGCGAGCATGTCTCGCTCTACCAGCTCGCCATCGAACCCAACACCGGCTTTGCCGGCGCCGTCCGGCGCGGCGAATGGACGCCACCGGACGATGATCTCGCCCTTCGCCTCTACGACCAGACCCAGGAGCAGATGCGCCAGGCCGGCCTGCCGGCCTATGAAGTGTCGAACCATGCCCGGGCCGGCGCGGCCTGCCGGCACAATCTGACCTATTGGCGCTATGGCGATTATGCCGGCATCGGGCCGGGCGCCCATGGCCGCCTGAACCGTCACGGCCGGAAATGGGCGACGCGGCAGTGGTCGAAACCGGAAGCCTGGCTCGAGGCGGTCGAGCAGACCGGCCACGGCGGCGCGGAGAGCACCATGCTGGAACCCGCGACCGCGGCGGCGGAGGCGCTGATCATGGGCCTGCGCCTCGACGAAGGGGTCGATTTCGAGAATTTCGCTCGCCTGGTCGGCCGGCCGATGGCGAAATTCATCGACGCCGCCGCCCTCGATCGTCTGATCGCCGCCGGCTACCTGGAACGGGATGTACGCCGCTTGCGCGCCAGTGCCGCCGGTCGCAAGGTGCTGAACGCTCTGCTTGCCGACCTTCTGGTCGACTCTAGTTGATCGCGTCTTCGAAGCTCTTGGGCGCCGGGTCGACGACCTCGAAGCCCTGGCCCCGGACCTCCAGGATCGACAGGCCGCGCTCGGCCGTGCCGGCAAAGGAAAACCGAAAGATGCCGTCATAGCCGGCGAAGCCGCTGGCGTTGGTCAACGCCTGCTCGCCGAAGATGTCGATGAAGCGGTCGCCGAACGCACTTTCGGTCGGCTGCTCGACCACCATTACCGCGGCCAGCGCCAGTGCGTCATAGGCGAGGCTCGCGATCCGTGGCGGCTTCTGGCCATAGACTTCCTGGAAGCGCTTTCGGAAGGCCTCGCGGCCGGCGGGCGGCGGTGCCGCGAACCAGGCGCCCTGCAGCGCCGGCTCGGCGGTGATGCTGGGATCGTCCCATAACGCGGTACCGAGCAGGCGGATTTCCTTGGTGTCGATATCATAGAACGGCAACAGCGGCGCCACCGCGGTGAGCCGGGTGCCGCCGTCGGCGAGCAGAACCGCCTCGTAGTCGAGCTCGCCGAACGAATCCAGGCCTTCCAAACGCTTCAGCGCCAGCCGGGAAAGCTCGTCCTTGCGGCGCGCCAGAACGTCGCGCTGATTTTCCAGTTCCTCGCGCCGGCGATCGTAATCGGCGAGCTGGCGGACACTGGCCAGCAACTCCTCATCGCCGGGCCCGGCATTGGCCGGATAGAGCACCGTCTGGGTGATCTCGGCGCCGTTCGCAAAAACCGCTTCGCGCAAGGAATCGACCACCCGCTGGCCGTAGGGCGAATCCGGCGCCAGCACCGCGAACCGGCGCAGGCCCTGCAGAAAAGCGAAGTTCACCACGCGTGTCACCTGGTCTTCGGGCAACAGGCCCATCAGGTAGACGCCGTCGCCGGCGACGGTCCGGTCGTTCGAGAACGCGACCACGCTGATGCGGCGCGCTCGGGTGATCGGCGCGACCGCCCGCACCGCGTCGGCGAAAACCGGTCCGAGGATGATCTCGGCGCCTTCGTTCAGCGCCGCTTCGACCGCGGCGCTGGCGCCCTCCGGCGTGCCGCCGGTATCCCGCGGCAACAGGATCAGCCGCTGGTCGCCGGCGTCGAATAGGGCCATCTGGGCGGCCGACAGCATCGCCTGGCCGGCCTCGGCCGCCGGGCCGGAAAGCGGCAACAACAGACCGATCTTGATCCCGCCGGGCTGGTCGGGCCGCGTCAGGTCCTGAGCGCCGCCGAGCGACGGATCGGCCAGTGGTTGGCCCGGGACGCCGGTGCTAAGCTTGTCCCGCCCGGGCGAACCGCCACAGGCGGCCAGTGCGAGCACCAATATGGCGGCGATCGGTGCGAGTATCAGGGATGGGAAAAGGCGGGTCACGGCGGGTCTCCACGCGAGCGGCACCAGTGGCGAATCAGCCTGGCGCGGACAGGGCTCCTCCGGGGCTATACGTCACGGCGACGCCGATCGGCAACCTCGGAGATTTGACTCTTCGCGCCCGTGACCTGCTGGCCACGGTGCATGTTATCGCCTGTGAGGACACGCGGGTCACGGGCAAGTTGCTGGCACGTTATGGCATCACCACACCGACGATCTCATACCACGACCATAATGCGACAAAAGTAAGACCAAGGTTACTGCGCCGCCTGGCCGCCGGCGAGGCGGTGGCCCTGGTCTCCGACGCGGGCACGCCGCTGATCTCCGATCCGGGCTATCGGCTGGTCCGCGAGGCGCTGGCGGCCGGCGTCACGGTCACCGCCCTGCCCGGTGCCTCGTCAGTGCTGGCCGCACTCGCCGTGTCCGGCCTGCCGACGGACCGGTTTTTCTTCGCGGGCTTTCTGCCGCCCAAGCCGGGGCAGCGCCGCGCCGCCTTGCGGGAGTTGGCTGCGATCCCGGCGACGCTGGTGGTGCTGGAGACGCCGCGCCGCCTCGCCAAGACGCTTGCCGACATGGCCGAGACGCTGGCCGGCCGCGAGGCGGCGGTGGCGCGCGAGCTGACCAAGCTGCATGAAGAGGTGCGGCGCGGCGCGCTCGCAGACCTCGCCGGGCACTACGCGGCCGCCGTGCCGCCGAAGGGCGAGCTGGTGATCGTGCTCGGACCGTCGCCGGCGCGGCCGGCGGCTTCCGAGGCGGAAATCGACGCCGCGCTCGCCGCCGCGCTCTCCAGGCACGGCGTTAAGGAGGCGGCGGCCGCGGTCGCCGCGGCGCATGGCATCCCGCGGCGCGAGGCCTATCGTCGGGCGCTCGACCTGCTGGCCGCGGATGCCCGGGAATCCGATGTCCACGGCGGCTGATCCGGGCCGTCGGCGCGCCTATCGCGCCGGCCGGCTCGCCGAGGCGCTCTGCGCTGCCATCCTGCGCGTCAAGGGCTATCGGATCCTCGCCCGCGGCGTCCGCCTGCCGGTCGGCGAGATCGACATCGTGGCGCGGCGCGGCTCTGTCCTGGCAATTGTCGAGGTCAAGCGCCGCGCCGACCGTCGCAGCGCCGCGGAGGCGGTGACCGAGCGTCAGCGGCGCCGCATCTGCCGCGCCGCGGAAGGCTACCTGGCGGCGCATCCGGCGCTGGCCGAGCTCGCGGTTCGCTTCGACGTCATGCTGGTGACGCCGCGGCAGCTACCGCAACACATAGAGGATGCTTGGCGGCCGTCCTGACGATATGTAGGATGACCTCAGGGTTAATTTTCCCCGTCGCCGATGCGGCAGGCGACGAATAGAGGGTCTCAAGGCAATGTATCGGCATAATCCGGCGGCGCCCCGCAAACGCTTTCTCATGGCGCTTCTGTTGCTGGCGATGAGCGGGCCGCTGGCCGGCTGCGCCGGCGACGATGACAAGGCCGTCGGCCTCCCGGCGCAGGAACGCTCCATCGTCGACACCGCCAGCGACACCGGCCTCAGCATCACCGTCAATCAGATGTTGCTGCAGACTGATCCGCGGCTGTTCCGCAAGGTCGGCGTCGAGGTGGTCGAGGGACGGGTGTTGCTGACCGGCGAGGTGGAACGGCCGGAGCAGCGGATCGATGCGACGAAAGTCGCCTGGGGCGTCGACGGCGTCCGGGAAGTGATCAACGAGATCCAGGTGGTCGACAGTACCGGCGTGGTCAGCGTCGCGCAGGATTCCTGGATCACCACGCGGCTTCGCGCCAAGCTGCTCGGCGATCGCAACGTGGTCGACCTCAACTACAATATCGAGACCGTCAACGGCGTGATCTATCTGATCGGTGTCGCCCGAAGCCAGAAGGAATTGGAGCTGGTGACTTTTTACGCGCGCTCCATTTCCGGCGTGGAGAAAGTGGTCAACCACGTCTGGCTCAAGGACGACCCGCGCCGCAAGATCTGACGGTCGCGGTGGACGAGACGGCAGAAATCGAGCAGCGGCTCCGCCGGGCCGGCGCCGCGGCCGATTCCGAGATCGACATCGGCAGGGCGGCGCTCGATCTCGCCGCTCTCGATCGTCCCGGCGTGGCGCCGGACCGCTACCATGATTTCCTGCATGACCTGGTCGCCGACACCCGATCCCTGGCGCCGGCCGAGGCGCCGGCCGGCGCGCGGCTCGCCGCGCTCAACCGGGTGATCGTGCAGCGCCACGGTTTCGTCGGTGACAGCCTGACCTATGACGATGCCGAGAACGCCAACCTGATGCGGGTGATCGACCGGCGCAAGGGGCTTCCGGTGGCGCTCGGCGTGCTCTATCTGCATGCCGGCCGGGCGCAGGGCTGGGACATCGCCGGCCTGAACTTTCCGGCGCATTTCCTGCTGCGCCTGCAGGCCGGTGGCGAGCGTCTGGTGATCGATCCGTTCAACGGCGGCCGGCAACTGGACGCCGCGGATATGCGCGGCCTGCTGCGCCGCATGACCGGCGGCGCCATGGAGCTGTCGCCCGATCTGGTGCGCGACGTCGGTCCGCGCGACGTGCTGCTCAGGCTGCAGAACAACATCAAGACCCGCGCCGTGCAGGCCGGCGACCTAGCCCGCGCCGGCGAAGTGTTGCGCCGCATGCTGCTGATCGCGCCCGGAGCAGCGACGCTCTGGCGTGAGCTCGGCGGCGTCGAATTGCGCGCCGGCAACCTCGGCGCCGCGATCGCGGCCTTCGAATCCGTGCTGGAACTGGCCGACGACCCGCGCCTCAGGCACGCAGCCGTCGCGGCGCTGCAGGACCTGCGCCGGCGCCTCAACTGAATTCGGGCGTCTTTGCCGGTGCGCCCGGCTGCTCTATAGTCCGCGCCATGAGCCTCGCCGTCGCCATTCAGATGGACCCGATCGACAACATCGACATCGATGCGGACAGCTCCTTCGTGCTCGCGCTGGAGGCGCAGAAGCGCGGGCATGCGCTCTACTACTATCAGCCGAAGGAACTGACCCTGCGCGAGCATCGGGTGGTGGCGCGGATGCGGCCGCTCTCGGTCCGGCGCAAACAGGGCGACCATTTCAGCCTCGGCGAGGCGGTACCGACCGACCTCTCGATGATGGACGTGGTGCTGCTGCGCCAGGACCCGCCCTTCGACATGTCCTACATCACCACCACCCATCTGCTGGAGCATGTTCACCCCGAGACCCTGGTGGTCAACGACCCGGTCTCGGTGCGCAACGCGCCGGAGAAGCTGTTCGCCAGCCATTTCGAGGGGCTGTTGCCGCCGACCCTGATTACCACCGACCGGGACGAGATCCTGGCGTTCCGCGATGCGCATGAGGACATCATCGTCAAGCCGCTCTACGGCAACGGCGGCGCCGGCGTCTTTCACCTGATGCCCGGCGACGAGAACCTGAACGCGCTGATGGAAATGTTCACCGAGTTCTACCGCGAGCCGGTGATCGTGCAGCGCTACCTGCCCGAGGTGCGCCAGGGCGACAAGCGCATCATCCTGATCGACGGCGAGCCGGCTGGCGCGATCAACCGGGTGCCGGCGGCCGGCGAGGCGCGCTCCAACATGCATGTCGGCGGCACGCCGCTGAAATGCGAGTTGACGGCGCGCGACCGCGAGATCTGCGAGGCGATCGGCCCGACGCTGCAGGAACGCGGCCTGATCTTCGTCGGCATCGACGTCATCGGCGACTACCTGACCGAGATCAACGTCACCTCGCCGACTGGCCTGCAGGAGGTCAACCGGTTCGACGACGTCTGCCTCGAAGCTCGCATCTGGGACGTGATCGAGGCCCGCGTCGGCCGCAACTGACGCCAGATCCACCCGATAATTCGACAATCCAGCTATGCCCGGCCACGTGGTTGCCGCGACCGCCGCGGCCGAGCCAAAGGCCCCGGCCACCTTCTGTCGCAAGCGCTTCGCCGGCTACAAGGTGCCGCGGCGGATCGAGCTGGTTGAGGCGCTGCCGCGCAACCCGATGGGCAAAGTCCAGAAATTCAAGATTGTCGAGCGGCTGACCGGCTAATCGTTCTGCTGCGTGCTGTGGCGCTGGCCGGCACGGCGCAGCTGCTCGCGGTATTTTTCGCATGGGTCGGTGTCTTCGAGCCGCGGCGTGAACCAGACGAAGCCGAACGGCAGGTCGCTCGATCGATAGGTCTCGGCATAGGCCGTCGGGTCGGTCTCGCCTGCCTGCACCTCGATCAGGCCGACGGTGGCGACCCCCCGGCTCGGCGCCAGCCGCGCCAGATGCCAGGGCACGCCGCGGTCGGCCCGCACATGGCCGTTGCCGCCGATCAGCACCGCGCCGTCGGTCTTGGGCATTTCGGCGCCGCGGACCAGGGTCGCCGCCATCTCGGCATCCTTGACCAGGGTGACCTGCACCATCGGGTCGATCATCGACTCCGGCAGCATGTCGCAATGGTTGGCGACGATCTCCTGGCGCAGACCGGTGAGTTGGCTGGGCGGCGGCGGCCGGTCGAGGCCGAGCGCCTCGACCCGCGCCGACCCGAGCGCATCGAGCCCATGGCGCACGATGTCGCGGATCTTCGGCCGGGGCAGGCTCGCCGGCAGCAGCGGCGCGCCGCGGTCGAGCGCCGCCTGGGCGATCGGCCGATACAGCGCCCAATCCGGCCAGCCGCTCTTGTCCCAGGCGACGGCGGCGGCGATGCCGGCGCCGTCCCTCGGGCGGGCCGACAGGTGCTCGCGGAGCGGCGCTTCCTGGTCCGTGGTCAACATCTCGAAGGCGAGCGCGGGGCGGCGGCCGCGCTGATACAAGATATCGAGCAGCCAGGCCTGGATGCGGTGGTGGTCGGGGTTGTCGTGCTTCTCGCCGAGCAGGACGAAGCGCGCCGTCTCCAGCCCGGCCAGCACCGTTCGGGCGTCGACGAAGCGGCGTCCGGCCGGTTGCCAGATGCGGCCTGCCAAGGGGTGGTCGCGCTCGACGGAAGAGGTCCAGGGCGGCCCGGGTGCGGCCACCGGTGCGGGCCCGCCCGACGCGCAGGCGCCCAGCAGGGCCAGGGCGGCAAACGCGGCGGCGGCGGACGCTGACTTGCGGGCTCTACTCACGATGCGCAACATCGGCGCTGAACGCGGCCCCGTCAAGCGCCGCGGATTGGCGCTTTGCCGCGGCTTCCCCTACTATTCCATTTCCGGGGGGCGTATCGCGATACGCAAGGGGAGCGTCGGGTGGTCGCACGGGTCGGCACGGTCGCCTTTCAGGGCATCGACGTGGTCGATGTCGACGTCCAGGTGCATATCTCGGGCGGCGTGCCGACCTTCACCGTGGTCGGACTGCCCGACAAGGCCGTCGCCGAGTCGCGCGAGCGGGTGCGCGCGGCGCTGAACGCCATCGGTCTGGCGCTGCCGCCCCGGCGGATCACCGTCAACCTGTCGCCGGCCGACCTGCCGAAGGAAGGCAGCCATTACGACTTGCCGATCGCGCTCGCCATCCTGGCGGCGATGGGCGTGCTGCCGGCGGACGAGATCGCCGGCTATTCGGCGCTCGGCGAGCTGGCGCTGGATGGCGAGCTGTCGCCGGTCGCCGGTGTGCTGCCGGCGGCGGCGCATTGCGCCGAGACCGGGCGCGGCCTGATCTGCCCGGCCGCCTGCGGCGGCGAGGCGGCCTGGGCCGGCGCGGTCGAGGCGCTGGCGCCGGCCGGCCTGCTCGCCCTGGTCAACCACTTCAAGGGCACCCAGGTGCTGACGCCGCCGGAGCCGCGCCTCGCCGAGGAGAGCGGCCCGGTGCCCGACCTCGCCGACATCAAGGGCCAGGAGACGGCGAAGCGGGCGCTCGAGGTCGCGGCGGCCGGCGGCCATAACCTATTGATGGTCGGCCCGCCCGGCGCCGGCAAGTCGATGCTGGCCGCCCGCCTGCCCGGCCTGCTGCCGCCGCTGACCCCGGCCGAGGCGCTCGAGGTCTCCAAGGTCGCCAGCCTCGCCGGGCAGTTGGTCGACGGCCGTATCGGGCGGCGCCGGCCGTTCCGCAGCCCGCATCATTCGGCCTCGGTCGCTGCCATGGTCGGCGGTGGCCTGCACACCCGGCCGGGCGAGGTCTCGCTCGCCCATTTCGGCGCGCTCTTTCTGGATGAGCTGCCCGAGTTCCCGCGCGCCGTGCTGGAGGCGCTGCGCCAGCCGGTCGAGAGCGGCGCGGTGGTGGTGGCGCGGGCCAACGCCCATGTCCGCTACCCGGCGCGGTTCCAGCTGGTCGCGGCGATGAACCCTTGCCGCTGCGGCCATCTGGACGATCCGGGCCTCGCTTGCAGCCGCGCGCCGCGCTGCGCCATCGACTACCAGTCGCGCATCTCGGGGCCGCTGATCGACCGCTTCGACCTCCGCGTCGACGTGCCGCCGGTCAGGGCCGCCGACCTTTCCCTGCCGCCGCCCGCCGAAGGCTCGGCCGAGGTCACGGCGCGGGTCGCCGTCGCCCGTCAGACCCAGCAGGCGCGCTATCGCGAGGCCGGCGCGCCGGAGGCGGTGCGCACCAACGCCGACGCGGACGGCGAATTGCTGGAGGCGGTGGCGGCGCCCGAGGCCGACGGCCGCCGCCTGCTGACGCAAGCGGTCGACGCCATGCGGCTCTCGGCGCGCGGCTACCACCGGGTGCTGCGCGTCGCCCGGACCCTGGCCGACCTCGACGGCAGGGCGACCGTCGCCCGCGTGCATATCGCCGAGGCGCTCAGCTACCGGCGCATCCCGCTCGGCCGCTGAAGGGGTGGGGGCGTTTCTTGCAAAAACAAAAGAACCGGGGAACGAGCCCATGCACCCTGGGGTTTGCTGGCCCGAGTCGACGGGAAAATGCCCCCATCCGGGCGAATGCCGCCCTGGCTTTGCCCCCTGGTTCTCCCGCCGGCATCGGAATTGCGCCGGGCTATGCAATGCCGGCCCGGGTAGCATAATGCCCGCATGCCGATGATCCACGGGCTGCCATGAACCACGATCCGTCCCGAGAGATCGGCCTGGCCGAGGTCGATCGGCTGCGCCGGGCCGGGCTGGTCCCGGCCGGCCGCTACCTGGAGGCCGCGCGCCTGGTCCGCGACGCCGCCTTCTGGGCCGCCTGGGCGCGCCGCGCCCTGCTGGCGCTCGGCCTCGGCCACCTGCTGGCCGGCATTGTCTTCTTCTTTGCCTACAACTGGGCCGACCTCTCGGCCATGCAGAAATTCGCCCTGGTCGAGACCGGCATCGCCGCCGCCGCCGTCGCCGCCCTGCTTGTCGGCCTCGACCGCGCCGCCGGCCGGGCGCTGCTGATTGGCGCCTCGGTGCTGGTCGGCGTGCTGTTCGCGGTGATCGGGCAGGTCTACCAGACCGGCGCCGACGCTTACGAGCTGTTTACCGCCTGGGCGCTCCTGATCCTGCCCTTCACGCTGGTCTCGCGGAGCGCGCCGCATTGGCTCGTCTGGCTCGCGGTGGCGGCGGCCGCCTTCGGCCTCTATGGCGCCCAGATCCTGGTGCCGCGGCAGATCCTGACGGAGGCGCAGGCGGCGATCCTGGTCGGCCTGTTCCTGGGCGCCGCCCTGGCCGGCCGGGAGCTCGGCCTCCGCGCCGGGCTCGGCTGGCTGGCGCCGGCCTGGACGCGCCTGGTGGTCCTGGCGGCGGCCCTGGCGGCGCTGGTGACGCCGACGCTGGCCTTCGCAACACGTCAGCATGATGAGGTCTTGCCGCTGTTGATGTTCCCGGCCGCGGCGGCCGGCGCGGCCTACCTCTATCGCCGCCGCTTGCCCGATTTCGGGGCGTTGGCGATCCTGGTCGGATTTGCCGATCTCTATCTGATCGCCCTCGGCACCCGTGTCGTCATGGAAACCGTCGAGCTCGGCGACAGCGGCCTGCCGCTCCTTCTCGCCTTGCTGACCGCCTGGTGCCTGGCCGTGCTCGGCGCCTCGGCCAAGCTGCTGGCCTTTCTGCGCGGCGCTGCACCGGAGAGTGACAGATGATCGCCCTGCCGGAATTCTGCCACGCCCTCGATCTCGACGCCGATGCCGCGGCGCGGGCGCTGGCCGGCCGGGCCGGCGCGGCGGAACCTGCCGGCAGCTGGTACGTCCAGGCGATCCTCGGCTTCGGGGCATGGATCACCGCCGTCGTCGCCACGGCCGCCGGCCTCGCCTTCCTGTACATTACGCTGGACCTGGATATCGGAGTGCCGAATGCGCTCTGGATACTCGGCGCCGGTTATTTCGTCGTCGGCCTGTGGGCGCTGTTCCGGCCGGGCGGCACCTTCCGGACCCAGTTCGGCATCTCGATCACCGCCGCCGGCATCGCCATGACGGCGGTCGGCGCGGCGGGCGCGGCCGACGACGTCTGGCTCGGCGCCGTGGTCAGCATCGTGCTGGCCGTAGCCGCCGAATGGCTCGGCCGGAACCGGCAATTGCAGTTCCTCGGGGCCGGGTTCGCCGCCGCCACGGCGATCGCGGCGCTGATCGAGGAGCATGTCCCCTATGTGACCGATATCGTCGCCTTCATGGCGCCGGTCGGCCTCATCCTGTTCGTGGCGCCGCCGGCCTTCGACCTCAGGCCGACGGCGATGGTGCTGCTGCTGGCGCCGATGCTGCTCGATTTCCTGCACGGCTTGGGCCTTGGTGGGCGCTGGACCGACACCGGCTGGCTGGCGGAGGCGGTGTTCGTCGCGTCGTTCCTGGCGCTGCTCTGGCTGATGCGAAAAGGCCCCGACATGCGCCGGGTCGGTTTGGAGCTGGCGGCGGCGGCCGTCGTCGCCGTGGCGCTCGCCTTCCTGCTGCCGATCGGCGGGCTTGTGGCGCTGCTGCTGCTGACGCTCGCCTACCTGCTGGGCTCGGCCGCCCTCGCCGCGACCGGCGCGCTGCTGCAAGCCTATTTCATATTCCGGTTCTACTACGACCTCGACCAGACCCTGTTGGAGAAGTCATTGATCATGACGGCGGCCGGTGCGGCGATGCTGGCGCTCTGGTGGCTGCTGGCGCGCCGCGCGAAAGGCGGGCGGGCATGACGGCCGGGACCATCAAGGCCGTTCGCATCGCGCTGGTCCTGGCCGGCTTCGGCGCCATCCTGCTTGTCGGCAATGCCACCATCTTCGCCAAACAGGAAATCCTGCGCGAGGGCCGGCTGATCCTGCTGGAGCTCAGGCCGCGCGACCCGCGCTCCCTGATCCAGGGCGACTACATGGTGCTGCGCTATGGTCCGCAGGCATTTCCGCCGCTGGCCGATACCCTGCCGCCGC
>CAJHXX010000574.1_pt1 | contig 16604 bp, 12 predicted proteins | sample 9198511 | NCBI WGS metagenome assembly CAJHXX01 (sample SAMEA7708325, study PRJEB35096) | sediment metagenome | biome: marine neritic benthic zone biome [ENVO:01000025]; feature: sediment [ENVO:00002007]; material: shallow marine sediment [ENVO:03000034] sea grass bed [ENVO_01000059] ...
GCTCGCGGACCGCGGTCTCGAAATCCATGCCGGTAAAGCCGATCGCCGCGTCGCCCCAGACGTTGATGCAGAGCTTGTCCGGACGGGCCAGCTTGGCCCCCATGGCGAGGCCGAGGCCATAGCCGAGCTGGGTCGTCTTGCCCCAGCCGATATAGGAAAGCGGCACCGTCGATTCCCAGAACGGCGATATCTGGTCACGCGGGCTGCCCGCGTCATGGGTGATGACGGTGTTGTCGCGGTCGACGGTATTGTGCAGCTCCCAGAGCACCCGGTAGGGCGAGAGCGGTGTCTCGTCCGAGGTCAGCTTCGGCAGCCATTCGGCCATCCAGCCCTGCTTGATGGTCTCGATCTCGCCCGCGACCGGCCCGGCGTCGCGGACCTCGCCGCCGAGCCCGGCCTCGACCTCGGCGATCAGGGCATCCAGGATCAGGCCGGCGTCGCCGACCAGGGCATGGTCGGCGACGATGTTCTTGTTCAGGTCGGCCGGATCCAGGGTCGCGTGCAGGATGGTCTTGCCCGCCGGCATGGCGACGCCGAAGCCGGTGGTGGTGAAGCTGCAGCCGATGCCGAAGATGACGTCCGCATTCTGCAGGAACGCGTGCACGGCCTTGGGCAGGGAGCGGCCGCAGGAGCCGAGCGCCAGTGGATGGTCCTCGGGAAAGGCGCTCTTGCCCTGCAGGCTGGTGGTCACCGGCGCCGCCAGCAGCTCGGCCAGCCGCTTCAGTTGCGGCCAGGCCTCGGCGTAATGCACGCCCTGGCCGGCATAGATGACGGGACGTTTGGCCGCCAGCAGGACCTCCGCGACCGCCTTTGCCGCCACGGGATCGGGGCCGGAACGGGTCGAGAAGGTCGGCTTGTAGTCGATATCGTCGCCGACCTCTTCCATCATGACATCGGTCGGGATCTCCACCAGTGCCGGTCCCGGCCGGCCGTTCCTGACCTGGCTGAAGGCGCGGCGCATGATCTCCGGAATTTCCGCGGGCAGGTTGATCGGCTCCGCCGATTTGGTGACTTGCGCGAAATTCGCCACGGAATTGAAGTTGGGCCGCACATGCGCGAGCTTGCGCGGGTAGCCCATGGGCAACACCACGATCGGCACCGATTCCCCATAGGCCTGGGCAACGCCGCCAAAGGCGTTTTCCGCGCCCGGGCCGTGCTGCATGGCGAAGACGCCGATCTTCTTGCCGCTGGAGAGCCGGGAAATCGCGTCGGCCATATGCAGGCCGATCCTCTCCTGGCGGACGATGACGGTGCGAATATCCAGCCGGGCGGCATATTCGATCACGTGGTTGACCGGGTAGGCGAGCAGGATCTCCACCCCTTCGCGCTTCAGAATTTCCGCAATCGCCTCGACCGCTTTCATGATCTCCTCCCTCTCGAGCTCGCTGCCGGCATCGTCACGTCTATGAGCCTTACAGCATGTGCCGAGTATCATGGGCGGTCAGAGGCGAGTGGCGCAAGCGAGGGCGCCGGCTCGCGGTTAGCGATGCCGGCGCCCTCACCCTAATCGCCCTCTTCGATCACCTCTTTCAGCATCAGCTTGTCCAAGGTGAGATCTGCCACCGCCTTGCGTAGCCGGGTGTTCTCCCGCTCCAGTTCCTTCATCCGGGTGGCCTGGTCGGCCTCCAGGCCGCCATACTCGCTGCGCCAGCGGTAGAAGGTCTGCTTCGTTACTCGGAGCGCATCGCAGATCTGGCCGATCGTGTAGTCGCCCGCCAACAGTACCTCCGCCTCGCGGAGTTTGCTGATGATCTCTTCAGGGCAATGCTTCTTGCCGGTCATCACCGTGGCTCCACCGATCGTCGCCACCCTGAGACCTCGGGGCCTGCGCTCCGACGGCGATCCGCGTGGCGCGGGTCAGCCGCGGAAGGTGGAATGCCTGAAGGTCACCGTATTGACCAGGCCATTGCCGGGCCGGCGAACTTCCACGCCGATCGTGTTGGCGCCGGACGGCAGCATCCGGAAGAAGTTGCAGTAAGTCGTATAGCCCGCCACTGACATCGGATGCAGCCGATGCTTGACACCCATGCGCTTCGGCGTCGCAACCCACGCCGTGACCTCGGCATTGGTAATGCGCTCACCAGTGGCCCTGTCGAAGATGGCGATCATCACATGGTGCGAATGAGCACGCGAGGGAAGCGGATGGCCTGCCGGCAGCGCATTCGGATGTTGCATCAAAAGCGCGACCGGCATGATCCCGAGGTAGATCTTCATGTCACTGGTGATCTGGTAGTCGTTGGCAAGTTCCGCCGACATCGCGCCGGGCTGGGCCAAGAACAACCCCAGCAGGGCGGCGGCCAATGTCGACTTGAGGTGAAATCTAGACATCGTCGGTTCCTCCTTCTTCCTTCCTCCGCCATCGCGACTTCCACAGCAGATGATCAAGCCGCGCGACGGATCGAATGCTCGGGCCGTGCTTCTGCCTCGAGCAGAGATGGGCGGTGAGATACCCACGGCTGAAAGATGCGCGTGAGTACCCAAAGCAGCGCCAACGGAGCGACCAGCACCGCCATCGCCGCCAGGAAACCCTCATGCCCACCGATGACGAGCTCGTAGTCGAGCATGCCCTTCAGGGTCTTCGAGATCTCCTGGCCGCCGATGACGACGTTCCAGCGCATGAAGAACACGGACATCAGGACCAGCCCGGCGGATAGGGTGGCCCCGATGACGAGAGGCGTTCCTCTTGTCTTGCGGGCGAACATGACCCCGAGCACGGCGATCGGCAGCAAGGCGCCAACGCCGAACTGCAGCACGAAAAACCGATAGAACAGCGGCCCCGCCACATATTCTCTGATCAGCTCGATGCCTTCCTTGGCCTTGTAGAAGATGTTGGCGTATTCCAGGAACTCGAGCAGAACAGTGAACATCAGAAAGCCCCAGAGCGCGTAGGCCAGTCCTTTGACGCAATCCTCGTCGATGGCGCGCCGCCGGATCTTCGTCACCGCCACATAGAGGACGATCAGAATGGCGATCCCGGAGATGATGGCGGAGAACAGGAACACCACCGGCATCAGGTCCGATCCCCACCACTCGCGGGACTTCAACGAGCCGAACACGAACCCGACATAGCCATGCAGGCCGTGGGCGGCCGGAATGCCGATAACCGCCAAGGCGAACAGCCACTTGCCGTCGAAGCGGCGGGACTGTTCGGAGATCTCGTCGGACCAGAGCGTCAACGCACGGAAGAACTGCCGTTGCAGGCCGGTCGTGCCGTTGGCCCTGACGACCAGGTCTTCGCGAAACACGAACCAGATCTCGAGCGTCAACAAGCACACATAGAAGGCGGCAAAATAGCCGAACGCCGCGAATGCCGAGGTCAGGTGCGGCGTTATCATCGCGTTGAACGCCCGCTCCGGATGTCCCAGATGAAGCAGCAACGCCACCGGCACGAAGACCATGAATGACAGCGCGGTCAGCAGGGCAAAAGGCGCCACCGGCTCGAACCGCTTCATTCCGAACACATGATAGAAGCTGGAGACGGTGAAGGCCCCGGCAACCAGACCGGTCATGTAGGGGTAGACGACAATCAGTACCGACCACGGAATGACGGTCTCGTTCGGATACACGTATCCGGTAAAGGTCGAAGCGTGAAATAGCTGTTCCATCAGCGGACCTCCTTGTCGATCCCGACATAGAAGCAGGTGGGGCCGTTCCCGGTCTCGGGTTTGAGGACCTGGACGCGGTTGTCGCGAACAAACTCGCTGATCGGGCTGTCGGGCTCGTTCAGGTCGCCGAAGATGCGCGCGCTCACTGGGCAGGCCTCGACGCATGCCGGCTGCTGACCCTTGGTGATGCGGTGGTAGCACCAGGTGCATTTCTCGGCGACGCCCTTCTCGGCGTTGAAGAAGCGCGAGCCGTAGGGGCAGGATTGGACGCAGTACTGACAACCGATGCAGTACTCGCTGTCGATCAGCACCAGGCCGTCCTCGGTCCTAAAGGTGGCGCCCGTCGGGCAAACCTGGACACAGGCCGCGTTCTGGCACTGGTTGCAGAGCTTGGGGACGAAAAAGGCCTTGGTGACCTTCTCGTCCTTGTAGCGGTTGTCGAAGCGGTAGGATCCATCGGCGCCTGCCGCGGCGATGTTCTGCGGGTCGCTCTGGCTGTCGACCAGCGCCTCGTCATGGCCTTCCAGATAGGCGTAGCGCTCGACCCAGGTGCGGAAGTGGTGCGGGTCGAGGGAGACCTCGTTTTCGGCCTTGCAGGCCTCGACGCAGCGCAGGCAGCCGATGCAGCGGGTGGCATCCACGCCGAACGCCCAGCGGTGCTTGTTCCAGTCGTAGTCCGGCGCGGGAAACGCCGCCTTGCCCGTGCTGGTCACCTCCTCGTCGAGGAGGTGGCCGGTACCGAGCACCGCGGCGGCGGCGGCGGCGGCCTTGCCGACCGTCCGCAGGAATGTGCGCCGCTCTGGATTGGGGTTGCTTTTATCGTCTTTCACAGTCGGGGCCCTCCCGAAACATGCCCTGGTCAGGCATCGTTCACTGCGCTGTTTCAGTTGCCAGAGACCCATAGTGAGTAGCCAGGGCCTCGATAGCCTGATCGTCCAGCGTATCGGCGATCATGTTCATCATCGCGTTCTCTGCGTTTCCGGTCTTGTAGTCGCGCAGCCGTCGGGCGAGATAGGCCGTCTCCTTGCCCGCCAGCGCCGGCGAGTCCTCGGTGCCGCGGCCGTCGTCGCCGTGGCAACCCGCGCATTGCTCCGATGCCGTCTCTTCCGCGCTGGCACCGCCGGCGGTCGAATCGGGTTCGCCAAAACCGGGGCTATGCGGGTCGTGGCAGCTGACGCATTGCTCCTCGCCGGCATGCTCCGCCACCACGATCTGTGGGTGCGCCGCCGGACGCGTCGGCATAGCCTCGTGGCAGAGGGTGCAGAGCTTCACGGAATCGGCGGGCACGGGCAGTTTCCCGGTGGCCGGGTGTTTTTCGGCCGCGCTGTGGCAGGTCTCGCAATTCACCACGGTGTGCGCGGCCGCCTGCCACTCGGCATGCCGATCGGCATGGCAGTCCTGGCAATAATCCGGTCCCTTGTATTTCGGTTCGTTGGCGGCGATCTCGGATACGGCATCGGCCCGGTAGTGGCCATATCTGTAAAACGAATCCGGCGTGAAGTAGGATTTGGCCGCGACCGCCGTGGCGAGAAAGACGACGATGAGAATGATAAGACGCGCACCGTGTTTCGGCATGGCGGCCTCCCTATCGGCCAGTAAGTATCGCGACAAACTCAAACTCTATTGTTTGCCATTTTACTATGAAGCGAAGATAATGTGACCGTACGGCAGTCCAGTTTCTTGTCTGTACTTTGGTACAGTTTTTTACTGTACTTTTGTACAGGTCGAATATTTGCGGGGCGGTCTCTGAGGATGCGCCTAGTTGTCATAGGGGGGCGGTGTTAGGCTGGTGAGCCATAAGCAAGGGCCGAGCCGGGTTTCTGGAAATGGGTGAACCCATTCGCATTCTGATCGCCGACGACCACCCGGTTGTCCGGTTCGGACTGAGCCATCTGCTCGGTGCCGAGCCGGAGTTTGCCGTGGTCGGCGAGGCCGCCGATGTCGGCGAAGCCGTCCGGCAGTTTCAGGCGCTTAAACCGGACGTCACCGTATTGGACATGGAGATGGGTGAGGCCCACGGGGTCGACGCCCTGCGCGCGATCCGCGAGGTCGATGCGCTTGCGCCGGTGATCATCTACACGGGCTACGACGATTCGGAGCGGATCGTGGAGGCGGTGCATCTCGGGGTCCAGGGCTACCTGCTGAAGGACGCCGGCGAACAGGAGCTGGCCCGTGCGATCCGCGTGGTCAACGCCGGCGGGACGCTATTCCAGCCGACGGTCACGAGCCGGCTGCTTGGGCATTTGCGCCGGGAAACGGAGCCGGACAACGGCCTGCTGGAGGAGTTGAGCCGGCGCGAGCATCAGGTCCTGGCCTTGCTGGCCGAGGGCCGCAGCAACCACGCCATCGCCGACACGCTGCATATCAGCGAGCGCACGGTGAAGTTTCACGTCAGTTCAATTCTGGGGAAGCTCGGCGTGAGCAACCGAACGGAAGCGGTGACGACCGCCATCAAGCACGGGATTTTGAAGCTGGCGTCAGAGATGGATTAGGCTAATTTCTTGCGTTCCGCCGCTAGTGTTTCCCGGGTCCGGCCGAACTCGTTCTCCAGGCGCTGCAAGCTCGCGGCGACGCCTTCCAGCGATCCGCCCCGACCGCGCTCCTGCAGCCCCCGGCAAAGCGCCGCCATGGAACTTGCGCCGATCTGTAGGCAGCCCGCCTTCAGGGCGTGGGCCTCCCGCGCGATGAGTTCCGCCTGCCGGTCGCCCAGCGCCGCGCGCATCACTTGCAGACGGTGCGTTGCGTCATTGACGAAAAGATCGATGTACTTGTCCATGAATGCGGCTGGATTGGCGCCGCCGGCGGCCCGCAGGCGCTGCCAGGTCTCGGGGTCGATCGCCGCCGTCTCGCTGGCACCGCTTTCGGCTGGCCGGTTGGCCGCGCCGCCTCGCTCGTCCGCGACCGGCGACCAGGATTGCAGCATGGTCGCCAACTGCTCCAGGCGCACCGGCTTGCTGAGATAGTCGTCCATGCCGGCCTCCAGGCAGCGCGTCCGCGCCGAAGCTCCGCCCGCGGTGCTGGCGGTGACGGCAATGATGATCATGTGCTGCTCGGCGCCTTCCCGCTGCCTGATCTCGCGTGCGACCTGATAGCCGTCTTTGCCCGGCATCTGGCAGTCCAGCAGCAGCAGGCCGTAGTCTTCCGCCGCCAGGGCCGGATCGACCGCAAGGCCGTCTTCAACGGCGTCGGCCCTGTGGCCCAGCGAATGCAGCATGTCGAGCAGCATCTCCCGGTTGACAGCGTTGTCCTCCGCCACCAGGACTCGCAAGGCCTCGCCTTCGCGCGCGCCCGCTGTCGCGGCTGCGACAATTCGTGTGGAGGCCGTTTCCGCGGTTCTGCGGATCGTCTCGTCTTGGCCGCCGACGAAGCACGCCCGCAGCCGCCTCGGCGACACCGGTTTCTGCAGAGAGGCGGCCCAGCCCAGCCGGGCAAGCGCACCGTCCTCGACGGGACGCGCCGTCGAGGATAGCAGGATCAGCCGGGGTGTGCCGGCATCCGGGTCGTCCTTGATCTGCCGGGCAAGCGACACGCCATCGATACCGGTCAGTTGCGCGTCGATGAGAACGAATTCGTATGGATCGCCTTCCGCCGCGGCGCGCCAGAGGCACCTTTGCGCTTCGCGCGCGCCCGGCGCCGGATCGGCCCGCATGCGCAATGAGGCGACATTCCGGCAAAGGCAGTCGAGGATTTTCGGATTGTCGTCGACCACCAGAACGCGCTTGTCCCGAAGGCTTGCCGCGTCCGCGTCAGGCTCCGGCAAGGGCGCATGCCGTTTCTGCAAGGGCAACTCGAACCAGAAGGTCGAGCCCTTGCCGATCTCGCTCTCGAAGGCGATTTCGCCGCCCATACGTTCGACCAGCCGCTTGCAGATCACCAGGCCCAGGCCGCTGCCCCCGAAACGCCGGGTGGTCGATTCATCGACCTGACTGAACGGCTTGAACAGCCGCTCCTTCTCTTCGGTCGAGATCCCGATCCCGGTGTCTTCGACAGCGAAGCGGATCACGATCCGATCGTCGGTCTCGCTTCGTTTCGTGACCCGTATCACCACCTCGCCGCGCTCGGTGAACTTGACGGCGTTGCCGACCAGATTGATCAAGACCTCGCGCAGGCGATGTGAATCGCCGTTGACCGGCGCCGCCGCGTCCGCCTCGAGGACACAGGCCAGTTCGATGTTTTTCGAGTAGGCGCGATAGCCCAGCATGTCCAGCACGCCCTCGACCACATCGTCGATCGCGAATTCCACCCGCTCCAGCACGATGTCGCGGGTCTCGAGCTTGGAAAAGTCCAGGATGTCGTCGATGACACTGAGCAACATGTCGCCGCTGCTGCGGATGTTGTCGACATAGGCCCGTTGCTTGGGCGTGAGGTCGGTGGTCGACAGCAGGTCGGTGATGCCGATCACTGACGTCATCGGCGTGCGGATCTCATGGCTCATGTTGTCCATGAAATCGGCCTTCGTCCGCGCCGCCGCTTCCGCCGCCTCCTTGGCCTTGATCAGCTCGCGGTTCTTCGCCTCGGCCTGTTCCAGCAGGGCATTGAACGGGTCGGTCAGCTCGCTCAACTCGTCGGCCTCGTCGCGCGGGAGCCGCATCGAAAAGTCGCTCTCGTGCGACGCCGCGTTGGCCGCGCCGATGAAATTCCGGATGCGCAGCGCGATGCGCCGCTCGAACCGAAGAGCCAGTAGGAATGCCCAGGCGAGGGACGCCGCCATGACCAGCGCACCGATCCCCACAACCCAGACGACATGCTGATAGACAGGGGTCATGTTCGCACTGAGGGAGACGCTCCCGACCCGGCGATCACGCAGGAGGACCGGTATGACCTCGGTCATCTCGGCATCCAGCACACTGAAACGGCCTGATGGTTTCGGCGGCGTTGCCGCAGCGCGGGCGCCGGCACTTGTATAGCTCGCGATGAGATTGTCATTGGCGTCATAGATTGCCGCCGATACGACGTCCTCGTGCAGGCTCCACAAGGCCAGCTCACTCTTTACCGCCAGGGCATCATTCGCCGCCAAAGGCACGCTGACATGCTTCGCGATGTGCTCGGCCTTGTGCGCTATCCCATGGACGATGTTCGAATAGTGGACCGCCGCCTCGTGGGCGACGTACGCCAAGCCTGCCACAACCAACGGGATCAGGCTGGCCGAGAGGATCAGCAACCTGAGCCTGCGATTTGGTGCAGTCTCTCCACGGAGTGGCATCGTCGAGCTCCGCGCCGCCTTAATGCAGTCGTCGGCCGACCCCGAGAGAATGGCAATATGGTTTGTTAGCCTATGCGCCGGCCCTCTATCTGGAGCGAACGCAAGGCAGCAACCGCTACCAAAACCATTATCGCCCAACTATGGCGAAATTTCCAGCCGCGGCGCCTTGATCTGCCGCATTGCCGGCAAGCCAGGGCGGCGCGTCTCAGGGGTCCTCAATCGGCTGTCTTGCCGGCGTAATAAGCGGCCAGCCTCTTGATGTCGTCCCGGCTCATCTGGAACGAAATTGCGTACATCATGTCGCTCGCGCGCTTTGCGCCATGATAGAGCCTCAGGGCCCCGGCCAGATATGCCTCGGACTGGCCGGCCAGGATCGGAAAGCGCGCGTCGGTGCTGTGTCCGCCGGGGCCGTGGCAGCGGTCGCACCGTCGTGCCCATTCCGCCGTCGTCAGCCGCTCGGGCGCCGGCCGGGGTTGCTGCCGCGCGTAGAAGGCCGCCAAATTGATGACCTCGTCTTCGGTCAGCGCTGCCGCCAGATCCCGCATCGCGGAGTGGTCGCGCCTGCCGGAGTTGTAGGCCCTGATCGTCGCCGCAAGATATTGCGCATCCAGTCCCGCCAGCCGCGGCATTTCGACATCGAGACTATTGCCGTCTTCGCCGTGGCAAACCGCACAGGCCGCGGCGAGTGCCCGTCCGGCATCGGCATCGCCGGCCACTGGCGCCTGGCTGCGTCTTGGCGCTGCCGCGGCGTAGTAGGCCGCAATGCCTTCGATCTCGGCATCATCGAGCGACCGTAAGGAGGCATGCGTCGCCGCATCGGGACGCGATCCCCGCCTGTACGCCGCCAAAGCGCTGGCGAGGTAGTCGGCATTTTGGCCCGCCAGGCTTGGCGTGCCGGGTCGGTCGATGTTGCCGTCGTCGCCGTGGCATCCCGCACAGGCCTGTGTATGGGTCCCCGCGGCCGCGAAGTGGTTTTCCCGAACGGCCGGGGAGGTCTTGTCCGTCACCGCAGTGGAGGTGAAGGGTTGCAGGTTCGCGAAATAGGCCGCGACATTGACGATGTCCTGCCGGCTCAGCGTCGCTGCGACCGTCACCATCGCCGTCATGGCCGGGCCGGCGCGCTGCCCATCCCGGTAAGCCGTTAATGCCCTTGCCAGGTAGGCTCCATGCTGCCCGGCGAGGTGGGGCACCCCGGATTTGCTGCTGATGCCTCGGGGGCCGTGGCAAGGCACGCAGGATAGGGCAACCGTGCGGCCGGCGTCCATGTCGATTGCCGGCGGCGCGCTCGCCGTAGAGGTCTGCGCCAACGCCACCTTCGGCTGCCCGCTCGTTAGCAACGCAAATGACGCAACAGCCAGAGCGATGCTTTTCACTGTCCGGTCACGCATGTCCGCATGTTGTTTGCGCCGACGCCGGCCCCGATGACATCGTCCAGCCTAGCGTAAGGCGGTGCATCGCAGGATGGCAAGATGGTCCGCTATCGTCAGACGGGCGGTCCGTGGCAACGTACTCGACCACACGGTAACATGAGCGGCGAGACGGGCGGCGCAACCGAGGGGGAGGATCGTCATGGGCTTGGACCTGCTGATCAAGAACGGCACCGTGGTGGACGGCTCGGGCATGCCGCGCTATCGCGCCGATGTCGGCGTCCGGGCGGGGCGGATCGTTGAGATCGGCCGCATCCGCCGGCCGGCGGAGCGGACCATCGACGCCGACGGGCTGATCGTGGCGCCGGGCTTCATCGACGGCCACACCCATATGGACGCCCAGATCGCCTGGGACCCCTTGGGCAGCTGCTCCTGCTGGCACGGCGTCACCAGCGTGGTGATGGGCAATTGCGGCTTTGCGCTGGCGCCCTGCAAGGAGGCCGACCGGGAGTGGTTCGCCCGCTGCTTGGAGGCGGTCGAGGACATCCCGACCGAGGCCATGGTTGCCGGCATCGACTGGACCTGGGAGAGCTTCCCGGAATACCTCGCCAATGTGGCGCGCCTGCCGAAGAGCCTCAATTACGGCGCCTATATCGGCCATTCGGCGCTCCGCATGTATGCGATGGGGGAGCGCGCGCTGGACGAGACCGCGACCGAGGACGACCTCGAGGTGATGGGCGATCTGGTGCAGGAGGCGCTCCGCGCCGGCGCGGTCGGCTTCTCGACCTCGCGCGCGAGCACCCATGTGACCCCGACCGGCACCCCGGTCGCCAGCCGGATCGCCGACTGGTCGGAACTCGACTACCTGGTCGGCCGGATGGCGGAGCTCGATGCCGGCATCTTCCAGATCGGCCCCGACGTCTCCAGCGGTCCGGAGCATCGCGACTTCCTCGACCGCCTGCAGCAGGTCGCGCTGGCGAGCGGCCGGCCGGTCATGTTCGGCACCATCTCGACCCGCCAGGGCGTCGATCCGAACCCCTGGCAATACCAGACCGACTATATCGACCGCACCGTGGCGGCCGGCGGGCGCATGTTCGGGCAGTCGACCACGCGCTCGATCAACGCGCTGTTCTCGCTGAAATCCTATCTGCCGTTCGACGGGCTGCCCGCCTGGCAGGAACTGCGCGCCCTGCCGATCGAGGAGCAGAAGCGCCGCCTCGCCGATCCGGAGCTGCGCGCCCGGCTGGTCGCGGCGGAAGCCGACATGAAGCCGCGCGACGACGTCTTCCAGGGCGGCGGCGCGGCGACCACCGATCCGCGCAAGCCGGACTACGGCAATCTCTACGCCATGCGGGGCGTCGACTGGGACGACCCGACGGTCGACGAGTTGGCCAAGGCGCGCGGCCAGCACCCGGTCGAGGTGATGATCGATCTGGCGCTGGAGAACGAGGACCAGATCTTCGTCCAGCCGATCGTCAACGAGACCCCCGACCATGTGCTCGGCATGCTGCGGCATCCGCTGGTGCTGGCCACCTTCTCCGACTCCGGCGCCCATGTCTGCCAGGAGATGGGCTCGTCGCTGCAGACCCATATGCTGAGCTATTGGGTGCGCAACAAGCAGGCCTTCACCCTGGAGCAGGCGGTCCGCATGCTGACTTTCGACAACGCCTCGGCCTGGGAGATGCATGACCGCGGCCTGGTGCGCGCCGGCTACGCCGCCGACCTGGTGGTGTTCGACGAAGACGGCATCAAGCCGCAGCTGCCGACGGTGCAGCAGGACCTGCCGGGCGGCGCCCGCCGCTTGGTGCAGAAGGCGGACGGCATCGCCGCCACCGTGGTCAACGGCGCCGTCACCTTCGAGAACGGCGAGGCCACCGGCAATTATGCCGGCCAGGTGCTGAAGGGCCCGCTCGCCAACGGCGGCTGATAGGGCAGAAAGGAGAGGGGCCCGGAGCAATATCCGGTCGTTCGGAACCGGCTCGGTTCCGAACGGCCGGATAAAATTGCTCCATTATTCAAGAAGTGGAGCAGCTTTATCCGACCATTTGGATCGCTGAAAGCGATACCAATTGGTCGAATGCTGCTCCAGGGCCCCTCTCCGGTCTTCGGTCGTGCCGGCGGCGATCAGCTCTCGATCGCCAGCTCGTGGGCGAAGATGAACGCCTTGGGATGCATCGTGAAGCCCTTGACCCGCTTGTCGTAGGCGGTCGCGACGCCGCGCCAGACCGGCTGCACGATCGGGCCGTCTTCCTGCATCAGGATCTCGATCTGTTTCATGACCTGCTTGCGGGCCTCGATGTCGAGGGTCGCCTCGGCCTTGTCGAGCAAGGCGTCGAGCTTCGGGTTCTCGTATTCCGGCGCGTTCCACGGCACGCCGGAGCGGAAGCCGAGCGAGAGCACCATGAAGCCGAGCGGACGGTGTGCCCATTCGACGAAGCCGAGGTCGAACTTGTCCCAGACCTCCCAGAACTGCGCCGAGGGCATGACGTTGATCTTGGCGCGGATGCCGGCTTCCCGCCACTGCTCGGCCATCGCCTGCACCGCCGCCAGCTCCCATGACGGGTCCTTCTTGGCATTGAACTCGACGTCGATGCCGTCCGGATAGCCGGCCTCGGCGAGCAGGGCCTTGGCCTTGGCCGGATCCCGCTTCATCTCGGGCAGCGCGGCGTAGTCGGGGTGGATCGGGCAGACGAAGTGATGCTCGCCCCGCTGGCCCGTCCCTTGCGTCGCCAGATCGACCACGCGCTGGCTGTCGGTCGCATAGCGGAATGCCTTGCGCACCGCCGGGTGATCGAACGGCTTGCGCTTGACCTTCATCTGCACCACCGCGGTGTTGGCGGTGACCGCCCGGTGCATTTCGAGATGCGGCAGCTTTTCGGCCACCGCCGCCTGGCTCGCGTCCAGACCCTGCACGCCGTGCACCTGCTTGGAGGCTAGTGCGCCGAGCACGGCCGCCGGGTCGTCGCCGAGGTCGATGAACTCGATGCTGTCGACATTGGCCGGCGTGCCCCAGTAATCCTTGCGCTTGCGCAGCACGGCCTTCTCGCCGACCACCAGCTCGGCCAGCTCGAACGGCCCGGTGCCGTTGCCGCCGGGCCCCCACTCGCCCTTGGACGCCGGGTCCATCATCGCGTTGGTGTAATGGTCGAGATGTTCCGGCACCGCGACCTGCGGCAGCTTCAGGTTGAGCCGCACGGTATGGTCGTCGACCTTCTCGATCAAATTGGGCGCCCAGTGCTTGGTGGTCATCACCGGCTTGCCGTCCTTGTCCTTCTTGCCGCTGTCGACGTCGACCAGCATGTAGGACTTGAACAGGCCGAGCGACGACGAGCCGGTCGCCGGGTCGAGCACGTGGTTCAGGTTCCAGACCACGTCGTCCGCGGTGAACGGCCGGCCGCTATGCCACCTGGCCTCCTTGCGGATATGCAGCGTCCAGGTCTTGAGGTCGTCGGAAGCCTGCCAGCGTTCCAACAGCAGCGGCCGTGTCACGTTGTCCTGGCCGGTCACCGCGAGCGGTTGCAGCACGTTGGTGGTGATCGTCGCCGGCTGGATCCATTCGATCGCATGCGGGTTCTTGACCTCCTGCACACGCAGGCCGATGCGGATCGTGCCGCCCTGGGGCAGCGCGGCCTGCGCCGGGGCGACGACGGAGTCGCCGGTCAGCTTGCCGACGAAGGCATAGGCGGCGCCGGCCGACAAGCCGAGCAGCGTCGAATAGCGCAGGAATTCGCGGCGGTCGATCTCGCCCGCCGCCAACTGCCGTTTCAGTCTCGGAATCTCAGGATGTTCGCGGTCTCCCGCCATGGCTAGCCTCCTCATTGTTGTCCGGAGCCCGGTGGGCTCACATTATTGTCTCCCCTGCCGCAAGGCGCGGTCCGTCCGGTCAGCATTGTAGCGGAAACGGCGGGAAAAAGCGGCAACAACGGGCGCCGCAGCGCTTACCCCGGTCGCGGCGCTTTGCTAAGCTCGCCGGAAACCCAAACCGTAAGCCAGGGAACGCGAGTAGAGCCAATGACAGAGACCTTCAACGCCATCGTCGCCGAACAGGTCGACGGCAAATCCAAGGCCAGCCTGCAGCAGCTCGGCTTGCCCGACCTGCCGGACCACGACGTGCTGGTCGACGTGGAATACTCCACGCTCAACTACAAGGACGGCCTGGCGGTCACCGGGGCCGGGCGGATCTGCCGTTCCTTCCCGATGGTCTGCGGCATCGATCTCGCCGGCACCGTCGCCCAATCCGGCTCGGCCCGGTTCCAGCCGGGCGATAAGGTGCTGGTCAACGGCTATGGCTTAAGCGAATCCCATTGGGGCGGCTACAGCCAGAAGGCGCGCGTCAAGTCGGACTGGCTGGTCAAGCTGCCGGACGCCTTCACCACCCAACAGGCAATGGCGATCGGTACCGCCGGCTATACCGCGATGCTCTGCGTGCTGGCCCTGGAGCACCATCATGTCGCGCCGGGCACCGGCGAGGTGGTGGTGACCGGCGCCGCCGGCGGCGTCGGCTCGGTGGCGATCGCGATCCTGGCCAAGCTCGGCCACAGTGTGATCGCCTCGACCGGCCGGCCGGAGACGCATGACTATCTGGGCGAGCTCGGCGCCGGCGGCTTCATCGACCGGGCCGAGCTGGCTGATGAGCCGAAGCCGTTCGGCAAGGAGCGCTGGGTCGGCGCGGTCGACAGCGTCGGCTCCAACACCCTGGCCAATGTGATCTCGCAGACGGCTTACGGCGGCTGCGTCGCCGCCTGCGGCCTGGCCGGCGGCATGGACCTGCCGACCTCGGTGCTGCCGTTCATTCTGCGCGGCGTGACGCTGGCCGGCGTCGACTCGGTGATGGCGCCGATGGAACTCCGGGTCGAGGCGTGGGAGCGTCTGGCGACCGACCTCGACACCGCCAAGCTCGCCGCCATGACCACGGTCGAGCCGATGAGCAGGGTGCCGGAACTGGCCGCGGCGATCCTGAAAGGCCAGACCCGCGGCCGCGTGGTGATCGACGTCAACGCCTGAGCAGGGTTCAGTCCACCAGGCCGCGGGCGACGAAGAACGGGTTGTCGAGGCCGTCCTTGCCGTAAGTCAGCGGCGCGCCGTCGAGCGTCGTGACGGTGCCGCCGGCGCCGGCCAGCACGGCGTGGCCGGCGGCGATGTCCCATTCCATGGTGCGGCCGAGGCGCGGATACATGTCGGCGGCGCCCTCCGCCACCCGGCAGAGCTTCAACGACGAGCCGGCGGAGACCAGCTCCTTGACCTGTAAGTCCTCGAGATACGCGTCGGTCTTGGCGTCCCGGTGCGACCGGCTCGCCACCACCACCAGGCCGTCGGCCGCCGGCTTGCGGCAGGCGATCGGCTCCGCTTGCCCGCTGCCCCGGCGGCGCCAGGCGGTGCCGTCGCCGGGGCTCCAATAGGTCTCGTCCCTGGCCGGCAGGTGGACCACGCCGACGGTCGGCCGGCCGCCCTCGATCAGCGCGATGTTGACGGTGAACTCGCCGTTGCGGCCGATGAACTCCTTGGTGCCGTCCAGTGGGTCGACAAGGAAAAAACAACCGCCGGTGATGTCCGGCAGGTTGCCGGCGGCGGCGCTCTCCTCGGCGACCACCGGGATCTCGGGGGCGAGGCGGGCGAGCTCGGCCAGGATCAGCTTTTCGGCTTGTTCGTCGGCATCGGTCACCGGCGAGGAATCCTCCTTGCCGCGGACCTCGAAGTCGCTGTTGTAAATTGCAAGAATCGCGGCGCCGGCCTGCTCCGCCACCCGGCAGAGCGCCTCGGCCAATTTGCCGCGCTCGAGTTCGGTCATGTCGCTACCTCCCGCCGGTGACGTCGAGTGTGGTGCCGGTGACATAGGACGCCGCGTCGGACATCAGCCAGAGAACCGCCTCGGCGATCTCCTCCGGTCGGCCGATGCGCTTGACCGGAATGCCCTCGCGGAAGCTCTCCAGCCGGTTGGGCAAGCCAAGCGCCTCGTGGATCTCGGTCTCGATCACCCCCGGCCGGACGCCGGCGACGCGGACACCTTCCTCGGCGACCTCGCGCGCCAGGCCGATGGTGAAGGTGTCGAGCCCGCCCTTGGAGGCGGCATAGTCGACATAGTCGCCGGCGCCGCCGTATTTCGCCGCGGCCGAGGAAATGTTGACGATCACCCCGCCGGGGCCGTCATGGCGGGTCGAGAGCCGGCGCACCGCCTCGCGGGCGCAGAGGAACGGCCCGATCAGGTTGACGCCAAGCATACGGCCGACCCGCTCCGCCGTCATCTCGTCGACCCGGGCCTGCTCGGCCGCGATGCCGGCATTGTTGACCAGGGCGGCGAGCGGCCCGAGCTCCTGATCGGCCGTGCGGAACAGGCGCTTCACGTCGGTCTCCTGGGAGACGTCGGCCTGCACGGCCATCGCCTTGCCGCCGGCTGCCTCGATCTCCTCGGCCACGGCCTGCGCCGGCGCC
>CAJHXX010000313.1_pt1 | contig 16476 bp, 12 predicted proteins | sample 9198511 | NCBI WGS metagenome assembly CAJHXX01 (sample SAMEA7708325, study PRJEB35096) | sediment metagenome | biome: marine neritic benthic zone biome [ENVO:01000025]; feature: sediment [ENVO:00002007]; material: shallow marine sediment [ENVO:03000034] sea grass bed [ENVO_01000059] ...
CGACCTGCTGAGCCGGCTCATCCACGGCACCCAGATCTCGTTGTTTGTCGGCTTTTCCACCGTCTTGATCGCCTTGCTGGTCGGCGTGGCCTTGGGTGTCGCGGCCGGCTACTATGGCGGTTGGTTCGACAACGTGGTCATGCGCTACATCGACCTGCAATGGGCGTTCCCGAATTTCATCATCGCGGTTTATCTGGTCGCGGTGTTCGGCTCCGGGTTGACGAATGTGATCGTGGCTATTTCACTGGCGTTCGTGGACGACTTCGCCCGCATCGCGCGCAGCATGGTGCTGACCATCAAGGAAGAACAATACGTCGCCGCCGCCCGCACCCTCGGCGCGTCGGACAACCGCATCATGTGGCGCCACATCCTGCCCAACGCGACCGCGCCGCTGATCGTGCAGGCCACGGTCAGCGTCTCCTACGCCATCCTGGCCGAGGCCGGCCTCTCCTTCCTCGGTCTCGGCGTCGAATCTTCGACCCCGACCTGGGGCCTGATCCTGGCCGACGCGCGCAGCTTCATCTCGCGCGCCTGGTGGCTCGGCGTCTATCCCGGCCTGTTCATCATGGTCACGGTGCTCAGCATCAACTTCCTCGGCGACGCGCTCCGCGACCTGCTGGACGTGCGCGAGACCAAGGACCTCGCCGCCCACTGAGTATCGCGGCGCCCCGGCACCGGAATTCACTTGCCAGCATCCAAAAATTGACGGGAGCGCTTGACAGCATCTCCGCCTCAGCCGGACAATTGATTGCCTGACAACTGTCAGGCAAACGAGTTTTCGTGAGAGGCGGCGGCAAGCCGCCCGAATGTGGGAGGGTGCGGTCATGCGGTGCGGACGCCTGCGATGCCTGCCGGGGGCAGGGCGGCGATGTACGGCTACCTGATCCGCCGCCTGCTCGCCCTGGTGCCGACGCTGTTCTTCGCCAGCGTCATCGTCTTCGCCGTCATCCGGATGGTGCCGGGCGACGTCATCGACCTGATGCTGAGCGAGAACGACTTCTCCGCCGACAAGGCCTCGCGCGAGCAGCTCGAACGGGCGCTCGGCCTCGACCAGCCGATCTACCTGCAATACGTCAACTGGGTCTCCGGCATCCTGCTGCGCGGCGACCTCGGCCGCTCGCTCTGGCTCGACAGTCCGGTGCTGGAGGAGGTCGTCGACCGCATCCCCGTCACCTTCGAGCTCGGCCTGGTGTCGCTGGTCTTCGCGCTGGTGATCGCGATCCCGATCGGCATCTATTCGGCGGTGCGCCAGGATTCGCTCGGCGACCATGTCGGCCGCAGCTTCTCGATCCTGGCACTGGCGGTGCCGAGCTTCTGGCTCGGCACCATGGTGGTGATCCTGCCGGCGGTGTGGTGGGGCTGGTCGCCGCCGACCAAGCTGGTGCCGTTCTTCGAGGACCCGGTCGGCAACATCAAGGTGTTCCTGGTGCCGGGCGCGATCCTCGGCGCTGCGCTGTCCGCCGTCACCATGCGCATGACCCGGACGATGATGCTGGAGGTGCTGCGCCAGGACTATATCCGCACCGCCTGGGCCAAGGGGCTGAGCGAGCGTCGGGTGGTGATGCGCCACGCCATCCGCAACGCCCTGATTCCGGTGCTGACTCTGATCGGCCTGCAGATACCGATCATCATCGGCGGCACCGTGATCCTGGAGCAGATCTTCGTCATCCCGGGCATGGGGCAGTTGCTGCTGAGCTCGGTGCTGCAGCGCGACTACCCGATCATCACCGGCGTGTTCCTGATCGTCGGCGTCGCGGTGATCGTCATCAACCTGCTGATCGACCTCACCTACGGCCTGCTCGACCCCAAAGTGCGCTACGACCAATGACCCGACCGAGAGGACAATCCGCGGGAGCGAGCCGGTGGCGGAAGTAGCGGTCCGCGACGGCGCGCCGACAGCGGCCAAGCGGCGCGGCTTCAGCGCCGACTTCGCCTACCGGCTGTTCACGGAAAAGCCGCTCGGCGCGGTCGGCGCGGTGATCTTCCTGGTGCTGCTGTTCACCGGCATTTTCGCCGGGCTGATCGCGCCCGAGGGCTACAACGAGATCCATCCGATCGACCGCCTGAAGCCGCCCTCCGCGGCATACTGGTTCGGCACCGACCAGCTCGGCCGCGACGTGTTCAGCCGTATCGTTCACGGCGCGCAGCTTTCCGTCATCATCGGCTTCTCGGCGGCCTTCATCTCGATCGTCATCTCGACCGTGATCGGCATCACCACCGGCTTCTTCGGCGGCCGCTTCGACATGGTGGTGCAGCGCATGGTCGATGCCTGGATGAGCTTCCCCGACCTGATCATCCTGATCGTCGCGGTTTCGGTGATCGGCCCCGGCACCTGGCAGGTGATCCTGGTCTTGAGCCTGCTCTACGGCATCGCCGGCTCGCGCATCGTGCGCGGCGCGGTGATCAGCGTGAAGCAGAACGTCTACGTCCACGCCGCCGAGTCGATCGGCACCCGGACGACGCGGACGCTCGCCCGCCACATCCTGCCGAACGTGATGGCGCCGATCATCGTGCTGTTCACGACCCGGCTCGCCGCGGTGATCCTGGCCGAGTCGGGCTTGAGCTTCCTCGGCCTCGGGATTCCGCCGCCGGCACCGAGCTGGGGCGGCATGCTGAGCGCCGACGGGCGCAGCTACATGTTCCTGGCGCCGTGGCTGGCGATCTTTCCCGGCCTGGCGCTGACCATCGCGGTCTACGGCATCAACATGTTCGGCGACGCGCTGCGCGACCTGCTGGACCCGCGCCTGCGCGGCGGCGTCGGCCGCTTCTCGGCGCGGCGCCGGAAGACGAACGGCAACAAGTAACGAAAGTCTGTCTGAAAAAGGGAGAAACGGCCATGACTCTGAAACGACGGATCCTGCTGACGGCGGTCGGCGCCGCCGCGGTCTCGCTCGCCGCCGCGACGGTGGCGGGCGCGGCCCCGAAACGGGAAGACCCGAAATACGGCGGCACGCTGAACGTCGCGACCGTCTATTCCGCGATCAACGCGCTCACCTGGAACGCCTATAACTGGTCGTGGAAGAACAACCACGACGGCCTCTATCTCGACCACCTGATCGCCGGCGACCTGGACAAGGGGCCGCGCGGGACCAACGAGAACTCCTTCGTCGCCCAGGCCTGGATCCCGCCGGAGCAGAGCCGCGGCGAGCTGGCCGAGAGCTGGGAAGTGAAGCAGGACCCGCTGCGCATCGTGTTCAACCTGCGCAAGGGCGTTTACTGGCCGGAGAAGGCCGGCGTGATGCAGCGCCGGGAGGTCGTCGCCGACGACATCATCTTCCATTTCACCCTTATGTGGACCAGCCCGCGCAAGATCCCGACCTATTGGGACTTCATCAAGGAATGGAAGGCCGAGGACAAGCACACCGTCGTCGCCTATCTGAACAACTACAACGCCAACTGGGGCTATCGCATCGCCTGGGGCTACTACGACGCCATTACCCCGCCGGAGGTGCACAAGCTGGACAGCGGCAAGGGCGCCAACGACTGGCGCAACATGAACGGCACCGGCCCCTACAAGCTGGTCGACTTCAAGAAGGGCGGCAACCAGACCTACGAAAAGAACGCCGACTACTGGGACAAGGAGACGATCAACGGCAAGGCGCGCAAGCTGCCCTACAACGACAAGGTCGTCTATCACGTGATCAAGGACGAGGCGGCGCGGATCGCGGCGCTGCGCACCTGCAAGGTGGACATCCTGGAGGCGTTCCGCTGGCAGTTCGTCGGCGAGCTGAAGCGCTCGGCGCCGGACCTGGTGATCCGCGCCAACCTGGCGACCGTCGGCACCTTCATCGCGCTGCGCAACGACCAGAAGCCGTTCGACGACCTGCGCGTGCGCCGCGCCATGAACATGGCGGTCAACCAGAAGGAGATCCTGGACACCCTCTTGAACGGCGAAGGCGCCATGTTGAACTATCCGTTCTCCAAGCGCTGGACCAGCCTCTACACGCCGATCGAGAAGCTGCCGGCGGAAGGCAAGGCGTTGTTCGACTACGACCCGGAGGGCGCCAAGGCGCTGCTCGCCGAGGCCGGCTATCCGAAGGGCTTCGAGTTCGAGCTGATGGTCAACGCCAACAATCCCTACCACATGGACATGGTGGCGATGCTGGAGGCGTACTACCAGAAGGTCGGCGTCAAGATGAAGATCAAGCCGCTGGAATACGCCGCCTTCCGCTCGCAGATGCGCAAGCCCACCCAGGCCAAGGGCTACCTGATGGACAACGGCGAGGGCAATCCGTTCTCGGTGCTGCGCAAGAGCTTCATCAGCGGCCAGACCTGGAACCCGGCGATGCATGCCGACGCGAAGTTCGACGGCATGTGGAAGGACGCGCTGTCGACCATCGACCAGGATGCGCAGAACCAAAAGCTGCGCGACCTGAACGTCTATGTCATCCAGAAGGCGCCGCATGTCTGGCTGCCGACCACGACGGTCTATGCCGCCTGGTGGCCCTATGTGAAGAACTACTACGGCGAGACCCGCGTCGGCGCGGTGCGCCCGGGGCCGATCTACGCGCGTATCTGGATCGACCAGGAGATGAAGAAGAAGCAGGGCTGCTGAGCCCGTTCGCCTGAACGGCGGGGCGTCGCCCGGGGTTCCCCGAGCCGCGCCCCGCCGCCACGGCGCCAACGACTAGTAAGTAGCATTGTCTTTCACCGACCGAGGCCGACCGATGACCGACACGCCGGCACCGCTGCTCGAGGTTCGCGACCTGAAGACCCACTTCTTCGCCGACGGCGGCGTGGTCAAGGCGGTCGACGGCGTCAGCTTCGACGTCCGCCCGGGCGAGACCGTCGCCATCGTCGGCGAGAGCGGCTCGGGCAAGAGCGTCAGCGCCCTCTCGATCCTAAGGCTGATCCCGGACCCGCCCGGCGAAATCGTCGGCGGCGAGATCCATTTCGAGGGCCAGGACCTGCTGGAGCTCGACGAGGAGGAGATCCGCGACATCCGCGGCAACCGCATCGCGATGATCTTCCAGGAGCCGATGACCTCGCTCAACCCGGTGCTGACCATCGGCCGCCAGGTCGCCGAGCCGATCGAGCTGCACCGCGGCCTCGATCGCAAGACCCTGCTGGATAAATGCATCGAGCTGCTGCGCAAGGTGCAGATCCCGGACGCCCGGCACCGGCTGAAATCCTATCCGCACCAGTTCTCCGGCGGCATGCGGCAGCGCGCGATGATCGCCATGGGCCTCGGCTGCGAGCCGCGGCTGATCATCGCCGACGAGCCGACCACGGCGCTCGACGTCACCGTACAAGCGCAGATCCTGGAGCTGCTCAAGGACCTGACGCGCGAGACCGACGCGTCGCTGATCCTGATCACCCACGACCTCGGCGTGGTCGCGCGCTATGCCGACCGGGTCAACGTCATGTATGCCGGACGCATCGTCGAGCGCGGCACGGCGCGCGACATCTACAACACCCCACGCCACCCCTACACCATCGGCCTGATGGTCTCGGTGCCGCGGCTGGACGAGGCGGTCAAGACCAGGCTGGAGGCGATCGACGGACAGCCGCCGGACCTCGCCGACGCGCCGCCCGGCTGCCCGTTCCACCCGCGCTGTGCCCATGCCGAGCAGCGCTGCGCCCAGGAGCTGCCGCCGCTCACCCAGGTCGGGGGCGAACATTGGAAGGCCTGTTGGGTCGATGTCGGCGAAACCTGAAGACAACCTGATCGAGGTCGACGGCCTGAAGGTCCACTTCAAGGTCGGCGGCGGCCTCTTCGGGCGCGGCACCCGCACTGTCAAGGCGGTCGACGGCGTCGGCTTCGAGGTGCGCCGCGGCGAGACGCTGGGCCTGGTCGGCGAGAGCGGCTGCGGCAAGTCGACCACCGGCCTCGCCATCCTGCGCATGGTGCCGCTGACCGCCGGCCGCATCGGCTTCGACGGCGACGACATCACCGGGCTGGAGCGCGCCCAGATGCGGCCGCTCCGGCGCCGCATGCAGATGGTCTATCAGGACCCCTACGGCGCCCTCGACCCACGCATGCGAGTCAGCGACATCATCGGCGAGCCGTTGGTGGCGCATCGCATGTACGAGAACCGGGCCGACTACCGCGCGCAGATCGCCGAGCTGTTGGACATGGTCGGGCTCAACCCGAACATGGGCGAGCGCTATCCGCACGAGTTCAGCGGCGGCCAGCGCCAGCGCATCGGCATCGCCCGGGCGCTCGCCGTGCGCCCCAGCCTGGTGGTCTGCGACGAGCCGGTCTCGGCCCTCGACGTCTCGATCCAGGCCCAGGTCATCAACCTGCTGGAGGACCTGCAGGCGAAGCTCGGCCTGACCTATCTGTTCATCGCCCATGACCTGGCGGTGGTCCGCCATATCAGCGACCGCATCATCGTCATGTATCTCGGCAAGATCGTCGAGGTGGCGCCGCGCGCCGAGCTCTATGCGACGCCGCTGCACCCCTATACCCGGGCGCTGCTGTCGGCCGTGCCGATCGCCAACCCGGACGCGGATGCGGGCCGCGAGGTGGCGCTGCTGACCGGCGAGGTGCCGAGCCCGATCGACCCGCCGAGCGGCTGCCGCTTTCATCCGCGCTGCCCGATGGCGATGCCCGAATGCGCGGAGCGCGAGCCGGTGCTGACGGCACAGGGCAGCGGCCACCGGGTCGCCTGCCATCTCTATGACCAGACCGCGGCGGCGGATGCGACCGCGGCGGACGCGGCGGCGGAATAGGAGACGACGGCGGTGAGCGAGCGCGACGCGGATGTCGGCATCGAGCGGGGCAAGCAGATCCGCAACAAGGCCCTGGTGCGTGAGCGGCGCAGCCAGATCCTCGACGCCGCGCTCGGACTGTTCAGCGAGAAGGGCTACGACCGCACCACCATCCGCGACATCTGCGAACGCTCCGGCGTCAACCAGGCGAGCCTCTACGACTATGTCCGCAACAAGCAGGACATCCTGCGCCGCCTGCTGCACCGCATGCACCGGCCCGAGAACGCCGCCGGCGCGGTCGACTTCGAGAGCGACGACGCCATTGCCGAGCTGTTCGGCTATGCCTGGGGGCACAACCGCCGGGCGATCCTGCTGACCTACCAGGTGGCGCGCGACCTGGCGCGCGACGACCTGCACGACCTGCTGGGGCGGGACGCGGCCCTGATCCGCCGGGTCGAAGGCCATCTGCGCCGGCGCACCGGGTTGGCGGCAGACGACCCGCGCGTCGCCGTCATCGCCAACCTGATCGTCTTCCTGAACGCCTTCGCGCCGTTTCGCGACTGGTACATGAAGGACCTCGACCGGGACTTCGTGCTGCAGACCGTGGTCGACGCGGTCGACGCCATGGTCCGCGCGCTCGGCGACAACGCCACGCGCTGACCACACGCCACGCCTGCAACTCCGGGAGACGAATGCCCGCATGGATGCCGCGCCGCCTTGGCTCATGGAATGCGCCGCGCTCTTCATTGCGCCCTTCGCGCATGAGGACATCGCGCTGCTCGGCGCCGCCCTGCTGATCGTCGAACGGCAGATGCCGGCGCCATTGGCGCTGACCAGCGTCTATGGCGGGGTCATCGCAAGCGACCTGTTCCTGTTCGGCCTCGGCCGCCTCGCCCGGCATAGCGGCCTGTTGCGGCATCGTCTGGTCGGCGTCAGGGTCGAGACGGTCGGCGCCTGGCTCGACGCTCATCTGGTCCGCATCGTCATGTTGTCCCGGCTGGTGCCGGGCCTGCTGTTCCCGGCCTTCGTCGCCTGCGGCTGGTTCGGCGTCCCCTTTCGCCGCTTTATCGTGATTGCGGCGGCGGCGGCGGCGATCTACACCCCGTTGGTGTTGTTCCTCGCGGTCGAGTTCGGCGAGCTGGTGCTACAGCGGTTCGGCGATTGGGCTTGGGCGCCGGCATTCGCGGTCATCGTCGCGCTGGTTCTGCTGCGCCTGAAGAAGCCGGGCTGGGAGACGCTCGACCACGCCATCACCGGCCGCCCCGCCTTGCACGCGCCGTCGCTGCACGGCTTGCGCCGGGCCGCCCTCGCCTACAGCCATCGCGGCATGCCGGCGCTCGGCCGGCTGCGCCGCAAGGTGTCGCTCGCCGAGCGGATCCCGCCACCGCTCTTCTACCTGCCGCTGGTCCTGCAATGGCTGGTCCTCGGCCTCCGGTATCGCAGCATGACCCTGCCGACGGTGGCCAATCCGCTGGTCGTAATGGGCGGCATGTGGGGCGAGTCGAAGAGCGATCATCTCGGCCAGATCGCCGCCGATCAGGCCGCATGGGTCGCCGATTTCGTCACGCTGGTCCGGGCCGCCGACGGCGCCACGGCCGACGACGACCTCCGCCGCGGCTTGCGCGCCATGGCGGAGGTGGGCCTCGACTTCCCCGTCGTTGCCAAGCCCGACATCGGCTGGCGCGGCTTCGGCGTCCGCCGGCTCGCCGACGCCGGCGAGCTCCGCGACTATCTGACCGAGTACCCTCCGGGCGAGACGATGATGTTGCAGCGCCTGATCCCCTATGACGGCGAGGCCGGCATTCTCTACTTTCGGTTCCCGGGCGACAAGGCCGGGATCATCCTGTCGCTGACACTCCGCTATTTCCCGCATGTCGTCGGCGACGGCCGCAGCACGGTGCGCGAGTTGATCTTGCGAGACCAGCGCTCGCGCTGGAAGGCGGCGGCGCATCTTGGGCGCGATCCGAGACATCGCGGCATGACGCGGGCAGACCTGGACCGCATTCCGCCCGCCGGCGAGATACTGCGCCTCGCCTTCATCGGCAGCAACCGGGTCGGCGGGCTCTACCGTGACGGCGAGAAGTATCTGACACCCGAATTGGCGGCGCGCATCGACGCGATCTCGCGCAGCATCCCGGAATTCCATTTCGGCCGCTATGACATCCGCTTCAAATCGATCGAGCGGCTGCAACAAGGCGCCGACTTCGCGATCATCGAGATCAACGGCGCCGGCGCGGAATCGATCAATGTCTGGGACCCGGAGATGCCCGTCCGCCGGGTCTACGCCAAGCTGTTCCGACAACAGGCGCTGCTGTTCCGGATCGCGGCGCAGAGCCGGGCGCGCGGCTTCGCCCCGGTCTCCTTGCGCGCCTTCTTCCGCTACCAGCGCCGCCAGTCCCGCCTGATCCGCCGATATCCGGCCTCCGGCTGAGCGCCGCGGCGGCAAACAATCGGCAGTGTCTCGGTTTGGAATCCTGCCGAATCAACGCCCAATGTCGGCTTCCGCGCCATCGGCTTCCGGTGTACCCCAGAGACCAGACCTACCTGGGGTCCCTGGTGGACTACTGGGTATGACCCTTGACCGCCATTCGAAGTTTGGCTCAGAGGCCGCACCTGTTGCTACCACCTAACACTCCAGGATCACCCCGAGAGACGTCAGGACTGCATTGAACGCGCTCTCGCAGTCTGACACCAGATTTTGAAAGTGTGCTCGAAGTGTCCCGGATTCGCTGCGGGCCTTGAACTCAGCCGCCTTCTTCCTCTCAACCGCGGCGTGCCCTTTGACCCCTGTTCGTAAAGCGTGTAGTTGTTGCATTGGGAGGACAAGTTTCTTGGCCGCATCATCTGTTTGGCCAAGGCTCGCGAGCACCTCCTGAAGCACACGGAGCGAACCCCAATTCTGTTCAACTTTTCGGCCGCCATCTTCCGCCAGTTTCCGGAGAGGCTTCAACTGAAAACCTTCGACGAGGAGGTGATCAAGCGCGAGAATCTCGTCGGCCCACTCTTTGATTGAATCAGTTGCCGGGCAGCGAACAGCGTCAGCTAGTTCTTCGCCACGCTTCTTCCACCATACTGGCGGGTTGGCGTCTAACAGGTAAATTGTGCGCTTAAGGGCACCTAGTGGCTCGCGCTCAAGATACCAATCACCGACAATGTCAGTTTGGAAGGCGCGATTGGAAATGGGACCCTTGGGCCATTCGTTAAACGACTGCCAGTACAACTGCTCTTCATAAGGCAAATCAGCTAGGTAGACAATATACGTATGGACCTGACCAGCCTCATTAATATCGTAGGTCTTGAGATACCAAGCGTTCCTACAGCTTATGCTTCTATCTTCTAGCGAGTATTTTTCAGGGTCAGCCTTAAAGCGTTGAAGAACTTCTGGCCGGAAAAACGCGGGCGAGATCTCCCATGGTAGTTCCGACTCCTGGAAGTAGTTGGCTAGGTACTCAGGCGCACACGACGTTTCCACGTTAACGCCATTCTTGCGATCGTAAATCTTAAACGTCGCATACTTACGCTTTGAGCGGTCGTCCTCGGCTTTCCATTCCCGAACTAAGTCGGCCACTGTTACCTGAGGGCGCACAACCATCACGCCATTGCAGTAGCTCCCTTGGCCATTGACGCCGCCATGGTAGCAGAGATCGACATGGCTTCTACTGTACCGCTGGATCTCGCCCCAGCCCGCAAAGCTTTCCCATCGTACGCGCGTGAAGTCGAACCAAAGGACAAGGCAAGTTCTTGACAATGCCATGAACTTGTCCAGTTCCTTACGTTGAATAGTCACGACGTCAATAGGGTCCCAATCGCTGTCTTGGTTAAGGCGGATGATCTTGATTACGTCCTCGATATCGCCCCGGCTATCCAAGCGGCAGTACGCACTTCGCTCCGGAAAAAAATGAACGTCCAAGCTGTGGACAAGCTTTTGGCTAAGTTCAATTGTCGTGGGGCCGCGATTAACGCCTGTAAAAGAGCGCCGAAAAATAAGCTTCTCACCCCCGGCGAGCGACTCTGCAACGGATGCTAGGGGCGGCTCAAGGTATATGCGATGGCCCCGTCCGCCGCCCCACGCTTTTTGGATGCACCAACTGTCGTCAGGCATTGGAATGTTGCGGTGTTGTAGTTCGGAAAGTTTATCTGGACTGAGGCGACGCTTTAGGGCTAGCACCCCATGGATAAGCGCACATTTCATCCTCGCGTAGATGACGATCTCGTCGTTTTCAGCGTTGCGCCGAAGGAACTCGATCGAGCCCTCGGCATCAACAAGCCATGAGTTGCTGGGCGAATCAGGAATCCTTGAAATAGCCTCGAGCTCAGTGAGTTTGAATGGTCGCATTGTCACAGTTGAGACAGTTTTGCGTTAGACTTCCAAGGAAGATTCCGGAAACATTATACCTATTTCCTCTCGCGGTTTCCCCCTTGCGGTCATCCGGCCTGTCATGATTGCCGAAGATTAGTGTGCGCTAATGGCTATACCCGCGCTCGGTCGCCGCGCAGACACGTCGCCCGCTTTCATCCGCTGAGCCGACATTCAAATCCGCCTTCGCCTCCGCGCATCTACCTTCACGCCGAGGCGGCGACAAAAAACTGTTGACCTACCCAACAATATGTAGGCACCATTATATCGGCTGACCGCCCGCTGTTCCGTTACGGCGGGCGGCGGGCCGTGTTATCGTGGTGCGACATATGAGGGAGACGGGAATCATGAAACCTTCTCTGGAACCCGGCATCGCCACCACCCGGACCATCACTATCGACAAGCCGCGCACCATCGATTTCCTCGGCGAGGACCTGCGCGTCTATGCGACGCCAGAGCTGGTCCGCGATATCGAGGAGACCTGCCTTCTGTTCATCCTTGAGCATGCCGACGAAGGCGAGAACTCGGTCGGCATCGGCATCAACATCACCCATTCCGGCGCCACGCCACTCGGCATGGATGTCGAGATCACCGCGACCGTGACCAAGGTCGAGGGCCGCCAGGTGATGTTCGACGTGGTCGCGCGCGACGTCATCGAGGAGGTCTGCACCGGCAATCACGGCCGCTTCGTGGTCGCGGTCGACAAGCTGAAAGAGCGGGTTGCCGCGAAAGTCGCCAAGGCGAAGGGGGCGTAGCCGGCCATGGCCGAGAACGCGCGCAAGATCCCCGTCTACTGCTATCAATGCGTGGCCGGGCCGGACCTCCTGACCGTCAAGGTGGCCGACGGCGTCGCCACCGAGGTCGAGCCCAACTTCCCGGCCTCGGATGTGCATCCGGGCGGCGGCAAGATCTGCGTCAAAGCCTATGGCCTGATCCAGAAGACCTACAACCCGAACCGGCTGACCCGGCCGATGCGGCGCACCAACCCGCAGAAGGGGCGCCAGCACGACCCGGGCTTCGAGCCGATCTCCTGGGACGCGGCGCTCGACATGATCGCCGAGAAGCTCAAGGACATCCGCAGGCGCGGCCTGACCGACGACGACGGCTATCCCCGGGTCGCGGCCAGCTTCGGCGGCGGCGGCACGCCGACTTATTATATGGGCACCTTCCCGGCCTTCCTCGGCGCCTGGGGCCCGGTCGACATGAGCTTCGGCAGCGGCCAGGGCGTCAAGTGCTACCATTCCGAACATCTCTATGGCGAGCTCTGGCACCGCGCCTTCACCGTCTCGCCCGACACCCCAACCACCAAGTACCTGCTGTCCTTCGGCGCCAACCCGGAGGCCTCGGCCGGGGTCGCCGGCGTCTGGCGGCACGCCGCGGCGCGCGCCGACGGCATGAAACGGGTGCAGATCGAGCCGCATCTCTCGATCACCGGCGCCTGCTCCGCCGAATGGGTGCCGATCAAGCCGAAGACCGACCCGGCCTTCATGTTCGCGCTGATCCACCTGATGCTGCATGAGACGCCGCGCGAGAAGCTTGATCTCGACTTCCTGCGCGACCATACCGGCTCGCCCTATCTGGTCGGCCCGAACGGCTTTTTCCTGCGCGAGGCGGAAAGCCGCAAGCCGCTGCTCTGGGACTTGAAGCGAAACGCCGCGGTGCCGTTCGACACCGCCGACATCGAGCCGGCGCTGGAAGGCGAGTTCGAGCTCGACGCCATCGAAATCGGCCCCGACGACCAGAGCTGGGAGCATACAAACATCGTCGCGGCTACCAGCTTCACCCGGCTGGTCCGGCATATGGCCGACTACACGCCGGACTGGGCCGAGCAGATCTGCGACATCCGGCCCGGCACCATCCGCCGCATCGCCGAGGAATTCGTAGCCCATGCCGAGGTCGGCGCCACGGTCGAGATCGACGGCGAGGTGCTGCCCAAGCGGCCGGTCGCCATCAGCCTCGGCAAGACCGTGACCAACGGCTGGGGCGGCTACGAATGCTGCTGGGCCCGCACCCTGATGGCCTGCCTGGTCGGCGCGCTCGAGGTGCCGGGCGGCACGCTCGGCACCACGGTTCGGCTGAACCGGCCGGCGACCTCGCGCCAGGCCAGCGTGACGCTCGGGCCGGACGGCTTCATGCCCTATCCGATGAACCCGACCGACCGGCAGAACTGGCAGTCGCGGCCCGGCGTCCGGAGCGGCCACCGCATGCTGGTGCCGCTCTCGGCCAGCTCGCCCTGGAGCCAGGCGCTCGGGCCGACCCATCTCGCCTGGATGTTCGCCAAGCAGGCGCCCGAGCACTGGCCGGCGCCACCGCCGCCCGAAGTCTGGTTCGTCTACCGCACCAACCCGTCGATCTCGTTCTGGGACACCGAGCAGGTGACCCAGCGGATCGCCGAGTTCCCGTTCACCGTCGCCTTCGCCTACACCCGCGACGAGACCAACCACATGGCCGACCTGCTGTTGCCCGAATGCACCGACCTGGAGAGCGACCAGCTCATCCGCATCGGCAATACCAAGTTCGTCGAGCAGTTCTGGGACCATGAGGGCTTTGCACTCCGCCAGCGCGCCGTCGAGCCGGCCGGCGAGACCCGCGACTTCACCGACATCGCCACCGAGCTGGCGGAACGGACCGGCCTGCTGGAGCGCTACAACGCGGCGATCAACAAGGGCGCCGGCGGCGTGCCGCTGGCCGGCGAGGGCTACGACTTCGGGCTGGAAACAGACCGCAAATACCAGGCGCCGGAGATCTGGGACGCAGTCTGCCGCGCCGCCAGCGCCGAGGTCACCGACGGCGCCGAGACTGACGGCCTCGACTGGTACCGGGAGCACGGCTACCGCACCCGGCCGATCTCGCGCCTCACCTGGTACCTGTTCCCGGAGATGCGGCGCCAGGGCATCCGCTTCGAGATGCCCTATCAGGAGCAGCTCTTTCGCATCGGCCAAGAGCTCGGCAACCGCCTGCATGAGCAGGACATCGCCTGGTGGGACACCCAGCTCACCGAGTACAAGGCGCTGCCGACGGTCAAGGACTTCCCCGGCATCTGGGAGCAGGCGGCGCTCTCCGCCGGCGGCAGCCTCGCCGATTATCCCTTCTGGCTGGTGACCTCGCGCAGCATGCAATACGCCTGGGGCTCCAATGTCGGGCTGCAGCTGATCGACGAGGTCGCCGGCAATTTGAAGGGCCACCGCGGCGTCGTCATCAACACCGGCCGGGCGGAAGAGCTCGGCATCGCCGAGGGCGACCTGGTCGAGGTGTCGTCGACCACCAACAAGACCAAGGGACCGGCGATCCTGCGCCAGGGCATCCGCCCCGACACCCTGTTGATGATCGGCCAGTTCGACCATTGGGCGACGCCCTACGCCAAGGACATGCACGCGCCGAGCATGAACGCGCTGACCCCGATGTCGCTCGACCTGACCGACGCGACCGGCTCCGCCGCCGACCTGGTGCGGGTCGGGGTGCGCCGGCTGGAGGCTGCCCGGTGACACGCTATGTAATGGTCGCCGACCTGCGCCGTTGCGTCGGCTGTCAGACCTGCACCGCGGCCTGCCGCCACGCCAACGCGACGCCGCCCAACGTGCAGTGGCGCCAGGTGATCGACATGGAGGTCGGCGAGTTCCCGGACGTCAACCGCGTCTTCGTGCCCGTGGGCTGCCAGCATTGCGCCGACCCGCCCTGCATGCATGTCTGCCCCTCCACGGCGACGCGGCAGCGCGACGACGGCATCGTCACCATCGACTACGACCTCTGTATCGGCTGCGGCTATTGCGCGGTCGCCTGCCCCTATCAGGCGCGCCACATCACCAAGCGGCCGAGCTTCGCCTATGGCGACGAGCCGACGGCGGCCGAGGCGGCCCGCTTCGACCACCGCCAGGTCGCGGTCGCCACCAAATGCACCTTCTGCGTCGACCGCGTCGATAAGGCGGAGGAGACCGGCCAGACCCCGGGCGTCGACCCGGAGGTGACGCCGGCCTGCGTCAATTCCTGCATCGCCGACGCGCTGCATTTCGGCGATATCGAGGATCCCGACAGCAATGTCTCGCAACTGCTGGCGCGGACCGAGCATTTCCGCATGCATGAGGAGATCGGCACCGATCCGGGCTTCTACTACGTCTGGGACGAGAAGGAATGAGTACCGTCGGCCCCAGCCATCAGACCAACTGGGACTGGCGCGCCGCCGGCAACTTCCTCGGCGGCGGTGCCGGCGCCTCGTTGTTGATCTTCGCCGCCCTGGCCAGCCTCGACGGCCGGGTGCTGTGGCCGGCCGGCCTGCTCGGCATCGTCCTGGTCGGGCTCGGGCTGGTTTCGGTCTGGCTGGAGATCGGCCGGCCCTGGCGCGCCCTGCACGTCTTCTTCCACCCACAGACCTCCTGGATGACGCGCGAATCCTTCGTCGCCCTGCCGATGCTGGCCATCGCGGCGATCGGCGTCCTGCTCGGCTGGTTGGATGGCATAAGCCTCTTCGTGGTGGCGCCCGTCTTCTGGCTCACGGCCTTGTTCGCCGCCGCCTACCTGTCGTGTCAGGCGAGCATCCTCTACGCCTCCAAGGGCATCCCCGCCTGGCGCCACAAGGCGCTGTTCCCGGTGATCGTCCTGACCGGGCTCGCCGAAGGCGCCGGCCTCGGCGCGGCGCTGCTGGCGCTGTTCGCCGAAGCCGCGACCTGGGCGGCAATCGGCCTCGGCGTGCTGTGCACGGCGCGGGAGGTCGCCTGGGGCACGTACCTCAGTTTGCTGGCACGCGACGGCGCCCCCAAGGGCGCGCTGACCGCGCTGCGCCGCGCCCGCATACCGGTGCTGGCGCTCGGCCTGTTTGTGCCGGTAATGATGATCACCGTCGCGGTGCTGTCGCCGCAACACAGGTGGGCCATGGTCGTGGCCGGGCTGGCGGCGGTCGCCGGCGGCTGGTGGCTGAAATACGTCGTCATCGCCCGCGCCGCCTTCAACCAGGGTTTCGCGCTGCCGAAGCTGCCAGTACGCGGCCATGGGCGCGGCCAGGGACCGGGCGGACCGGCGACCCAGCCGGGCTGGGAGCGGAAAGCCAACTGATTTTGACGCTCTGCATATCGGAGCCATAACGATGACCGGATCGATCCTCGATATCACTCTGAACGGAAAGCCGCGCCAGGACGTCGTCGCCGACAACCTGCTGCTGCTCGACTACCTGCGCGAGACGGCCGGCCTGACCGGCACCAAGACCGGCTGCGATGGCGGCGAGTGCGGCGCCTGCACGGTGCTGGTCGACGACCGCGCGACGCTCTCCTGCATCACGCTCGCACGGCAATGCGGCGCCGCCGAGATCGAGACCATCGAGGGCCTGGCGCGCCGTGCCCGCATGTCGCGACTGCAGCGCGGCTTCCATGAACGGCTCGGCTCGCAATGCGGCTATTGCACGCCGGGCATGATCATGGCTGCCGAGGCGCTGCTCAGACGGAACCCGAACCCGGACGAGGCCGCGATCCGCGCCG
>CAJHXX010000009.1_pt1 | contig 16460 bp, 14 predicted proteins | sample 9198511 | NCBI WGS metagenome assembly CAJHXX01 (sample SAMEA7708325, study PRJEB35096) | sediment metagenome | biome: marine neritic benthic zone biome [ENVO:01000025]; feature: sediment [ENVO:00002007]; material: shallow marine sediment [ENVO:03000034] sea grass bed [ENVO_01000059] ...
CCCATGATCATGACGAAGATGAAGATCATGCCGATGGCGACGCCCGGCAGCGATAGAGGGACGATGATCTCACGGAAGATCTGGAAGGCGGAGGCGCCCATGTCGCGCGCCGCCTCCAGGATCGCGCGGTCGATCTTGGCCAGCGAGAAGAAGATCGGCCCGACGCTGAGCACCACATAGAGCTGCACCAGCGCCATGGTGTAGCCGAAATCCGAATAGAGCAGGAAGCCGACCGGCCGGTCGACGATGCCGAGACCCTGCAGCGCCATGTTCAACAGGCCGCGCCGGCCCAGCATCGGCAGCCAGGCGACGGCGCGGATCAGATAGCTGGTCCAGAACGGCACCATGGCGAGCAGAAAGAGCGCCATCTGCCATTTGAAGGAGCCGACCTGCATGGCCAGGAAATAGGCGATCGGATAGCCGACCAACAGGCACAGCACCATCACCACGACGGTGTAGCGGAAGGTGGTCCAGAGCGTCCGGATGAAGATGCTCGGGGTCAGGAACCTGTCCGACTCCGGGTCGAAGAAACCTTCGCTGGCGAAGAATTCGCCATAGTACTGCAGCGTCAGCTCCGTCGACATGCCGTGGCCGGTCGACGACCAGAAGCTGAACACGATGATGCTGGCCAGCGGCACGATCAGGAACACGATCAGCCACAGCCCGGCCGGCGCGATCAGCCAGCCGACCGGGAAACCCGGCTCGCGCCGAACCTTGGCGGCCTTCTCGATCACCTCGGGCGCCAGCGGCTGCGCGCCGATCAGCCCCTGGTGATGGCTTTGCGTGGTTTCGGCCATGGCGATCCGGATCGCGGACCAGGCCGCCCGGCGGGCGAGATCGCGCGCCGGGCGGCTGGGTTACGCTTACGAAAAAGCCTTCTGCGTCAGGCGCTCAGGAACTCCGTCCAACGCTTCACCAGATAGTCGTTCTCGTCCATCAGCGAGTTCCAGACGGCGATGTTCTTGAAGCGGTCCCAATAGGAGCCGCCGTCGCGAACCTCGTCCTTCTCGACGATGATGGTGCCGAACGGGTCCGGCAGTTCCTTGGCCGCCGGCTTGCCTTCGTACCAGAACGCCCATTCCTCGGGCTCGAGATGCTTCTTCACGTTCTCGGGCACCGACATGTAGTAGCCCTGGCGGGCGACGAAGGCGCCGGCCCAGCCGTCGAGCCACCAGTTGATGTAGTCATAGGCCATGTCGAGCTTCTTGCCGGTGGTCTTGGCGGAGATCGCCAGGCCGCCATGCCAGCCGCGCATGCCTTCCTTGGGCGAGGCGTAGACGCAGGGCACGCCCTCGGCCTTGATCGCCGTCACCGCCGGCGACCACATGCTTTCCAGCGCCACCTCGCCGCTGACCATCAGGTTGACCGACTGGCCGAAGGTTTCCCAGAACGCCCGGAAATGGCCTTCCTTCTTCTTCTTGATCAGGAAACCGATCAGGAAATCGATCTCCTCGCGGGTCATGTTGCCCTTGTCCTTGAACTTGTAGAGGCCGAGCGCCTCGACGCCGAGCGCGGCATCCATGGTGCCGATCTGCGGCACGTTCAACAGTGCCACCCGGCCCTTGAAGTCCTCGCTAAAGAGCTCGGCCCAGCTCTCGATCTTCCGGCCGGTGTCTTCCGGGTTGTAGCCGATGGAATCGGCATTGTGCCAGCCCGGCACCATGGAGACATATTGCGACGGGCCGTCGGCCCGGCTGCCGTCCGCGTTGAGCCAGAGATGGCGGAACGGCGCGTCGCCGTCGCCGAGGTTCGAATCCGGCGACAACCGGCCGGATTTGGCGAGGTCGGTGACCTTGTCCCAATCCTTGATCCGCTTGGTGTCGATCGGCTGCCACACCTTGGCCGGGATCATCACGTCCATGTCGTTGAAGTAGCCTTCGGCGACCTCGTATTGATCGTTCTGGTTCAGCATCTTGCCGAACATGGCGCCATAGCCGAGCGCCTGGCCGCGGATCCCGAAACCGAGGTCCTTGGACGCCTTGCCCTGGATCTCGTTGATGATGCTGACGCCGAGACCGATGGTCCGGAGCGTCTCCGCGCCTTGGGCGACGCGCGGGAAGCCGACGCCAAAGGCGCCCGCCGCCGCCACGCCGGCCGCCGTGCCGACGAATTTCCGGCGGCTGATGCCGCCGTTCAGGTTCGATTTGTCTTGTCGCTCGCCCGCCATTTCAGAACCTCCCTGTTCTCGGTGCGCCGCCGGATTGGCCCGGTCGGTGCCGCCTACGGTACGACTTCCTTGGACCGGTGATTATTGCGCATTTCTAAAAAGCTTACCGATCTGTTAATAGTCTACAAGCTGCGCCACGAGAAATGAAGACGCAGGGAGGTGAGGGTGAGCGTACTGATCAAGAATGGCCGCGTGGTGACGGCCACCGACGACTATGTCGCCGATATTTTCATTAACGAAGAGACGGTGACGCTGATCGGGCGAAATCTGGAAGTCGCGGCCGACCGGGTGATCGATGCCGCGGCTAAGCTGGTGATTCCGGGCGGCGTCGACCCGCACACCCATCTGGAGCTGCCGTTCGGCGGCACCGTCACCTCCGATACCTTCGAGACCGGCACCCGCGCGGCGGCCTTCGGCGGCACCACCTGCATCATCGACTTCGCGGTGCAGATGAGGGGCACCTCGACGCTCGAGGCGCTCGACATCTGGCACGAGAAGGCGGCCGGCAAGACCGCCGCCGACTACGCCTTCCACATGATCATCACCGACATGCCGGAGGAACGCGCCCCGGAGATGCGCCGCCTGTCGGACGAGGGCGTGACCAGCTACAAGCTGTTCATGGCCTATCCGGGCGCCATGCTGTCGGACGACGGCACCATCTTCCGCACCATGCGCAAGGCCGGCGAGGACGGCACCCTGGTCTGCATGCATGCCGAGAACGGCATCGTCATCGACGAACTGGTCAAGATCGCGCTGGCCGAAGGCCATATCGAGCCGAAATACCACGCGGTGACGCGGCCGCCCCGGCTCGAGGCCGAAGGCACCCACCGGGCGCTGGCGATCGCCGAGGTGGCGCGCTCGCCGGTCTATATCGTGCATCTCAGCGCCTATGAGGCCCTGGCGGAGTTGCGGGCGGCCCAGGCGCGCGGCGTCATGGCCCATGCCGAGACCTGCCCGCAGTATCTGCTGCTGGACATCGAGGCCTACGACGAGCCCGGTTTCGACGGCGCTAAGTACGTCCTCACCCCGCCGCTCCGCGAGAAATGGCACCAGGACCAACTGTGGCGGGCGCTGCGCGGCGGCGATCTGAACGTGATCTCGACCGACCACTGCCCGTTCTGCCTGAAGGAGCAGAAGGAGCTCGGCAAGGACGACTTTTCCAAGATCCCGAACGGCGGGCCCGGCGTCGAGAACCGGATGAGTCTGATCTACCACTACGGCGTCAGTCTCGGCCGCATCACACTCAACCGCTTCGTCGAGCTGACCTCGACCACGCCGGCCAAGATCTTCGGCCTGTTCCCGAAGAAGGGCACCATCGCGGTCGGCAGCGACGCCGACATCGTGATCTTCGATCCGAACCGCGAGGAGACGATCAGCCAGGCGAACCCGCACACCCACCACATGAACATCGACTACAACGCCTTCGAGGGCTTCAAGGTGAAGGGATTCACGGAGACGGTGCTCAGCCGCGGCAAGGTGATCATCGACAAGGGCGACTATGTCGGCCGCGCCGGCGACGGATCCTTCGTCAAGCGCGGGCCCTATGGCGGCCGCTACGCCACCGCCGACCGGTCCGCCATCTCCGACCCGGGCCGCCCCGCCGCCGCCTATCAGGGCATGCGCCAGGCGGCGGAGTAGGCTGCGGATTAGACTGGGGAATAGCCGGCGCTCAGGCCTGCTGGGCGGAGCGGACCAGCTTCAGCAGCCAGAAGATGATGCAGAAGATGCCGGTCAGGATGACCAGCAGGATGATCGCCACCAGCCGGGCGCCGAGCTCCGGCCCGACGATCTGCTCGGCGCGCAGTAGATAGACGCAGAGGATCTGCACCGCCTGCAGGGTGGCGCCGGCGCCGAACAGGATGACCGCGAAGGTGCAGCCCCTGAGCGCGCTCAGCACCATGGATTCGACGCTTCGTTCGGCGACGATATGGATCCGGTAGGCCCGCCAGAGATAGCCGCAGAAGCCGATGATGGCGATCACCAGCGCGGCCCAGAACATCACGTTGTCATAGGCCAGGCCGTAGACCACAACCTCGAACAGCTGCTCGAATGGCTGGTAGAAATACAGGAAGATCAGGACGACGATGAAGATCAGGAAACCGACCAGCGTCCAGAACCATTGCCATCCCGTCATGTCGTCCCCCGCCGCCCGTTGATTGGTTGCTTTTTTCGCCCGGCCTTCGGCGTGCCGCGCGCTTGAACAAGCTTTCTACCCGATCCGAAATGCCGCTGGCAAATCAGGCCGCCGCTTCCGGGATGGCGATCAGCAGCAGGATGGCGTAGGCGGCGACGAAGACGGCGTCTTTCACCGCCGGCACCGTGTGGCGCTGCTGCTCGCGCGCGGCGATCAGCGCGATCACCTCCAGCGCGAAGAAGATGATGGCGAGAATGAAGAACGGCCAGATGCTGCTCCACCAGCCGAGACCCTCCGTCGCCGCGACCCCCTGCGTCGCCCGCCAGATCAACAGCAGGATCGGCAGGCCGATCAGGTAGGCATAGGCGACCAGGAAGCGGTACCGCGTCACCTTGCGGTCGACCAGCCAGAAGATGAAGAAGAACGCGACGATGTGCAGCAGGTCCCAGAACATCGCCGTGTAGTCGGCGCCGGCCGCCGACTGCCGGAGGTTGAGGTAGCCGAGCACCAACAAGAACACCGCGGCGTCGCAGAGCAGCCATTCGCGCACCGACTCGGCCGCGCCTTTGGTGCTCCAGCGGCGCGACGCCTTGTCGAACAGCAGGACCAGCGCCACGGCGAGGGCGGCCGGATAGATCAGCCCGACCATCAGGCCGTATTCCCCTTCCGGCGCGAGATAGGTCCAGTTCAACAGCAGGATGGCGATGCCGAGGCCGAGCAGGCCGAGCAGCCGCGCGGCGGACGGCGTCTCGACCGGCTCCGCCGCCGCTCCGGCGGCAATCTCCCGCGGCGGCAAGGCGGCGCGCGGGCCGCGCAGGTTCTGGGAAATGACGACGATCAGGAAGGCGGCGAGGCCGAGCACGGCCAGGGCCAGCATGACGATGAAGAAGACCAGCGCGCGTGGCTCGTCGCGCCAGTCGGGGGTGGCGGCCGCGCCGTCGAACGGCAGGAACTGCCAGACCAGCACCAGGGCGATGATCACCAGGACGATGCCGGCCAGCAGGAAGCCGTACCAGGCGGGGCCGACGCGGTCCGGGCGCGGCGCGCCGTCGCCACCGGCCGGCCGGGCGGCGTAACGGGTCACCAGAAACACCAGGAAGGCCAGGACGCCGATCACGGCGATCCCGGCCATGACCTCGAGAAAGACGATCGACCGCGTATCCATCTGCTGTCCGGAAAATCCCACGAAGAGGCTGGTTGGCAGGCCGGGCAAACTTAGCGCGCCGCCGCCGGCTTGCCAAACCGGTGCGCCGAATTGATCGACATCATTTAATGCCCGCGACCACGGTTTACGATCGCCGAATTAGCGACATATGAGTCTGCACGATCGGTTCTTTGCGCCGGCCGATGAGGTGGCGATGCAGATCGCGCAAGCTAGGGCGACCGCCGCGGGGTTCGGCCTCGAGCTGTTCCACGATCGGGAGAACGGCAGCTACGGGCTGCGTGCGCCCGGCGAGCGCGACCTGTCGCGCATGGTCTGGATCGACGCGCGGCTGCTCGACCAGATCGGCGCCGGCGAATTCGAGCGTCACTATATCGGCGAGGCGCTGCGCCGAACGGCGGTGCCGGACGACGACGAGGACTGAGGCGCGACCGAACTGGGACAAACTGGAGACGATGCCATGGCCAAGCACGGGACTTTTGCCTGGAACGAGTTGATGACGCGCGACCTTGCAGGCGCCAAGGAGTTCTACGGCACCTTGCTCGGTTGGACCAGCCGCGACATGGAAATGGGCGAAAGCGGCAGCTACACGATCTTCCGCCAGGACGACGAGGACGTCGCCGGCATGATGGCAATGCAGGGGCCGGAGCTGGCCGGCGTGCCGCCGCATTGGCTGCCCTATATCTCGGTCGACGACGTGGATGCCGCCGCGCTTCGAACGGCGGCGCTCGGCGGCGAGATCAAACACGGGCCGACGGACGTGCCCGGCGTCGGCCGCTTCTGCGTCATCGCCGACCCGAGCGGCGCGGTTGTCGCGCTAATGACGCCGGCGGTGCAGGACGAAGCCTGAGTAGGCGTTCCGCGGCGGGTGACCAGGCGCGCCTAGCCTGCTAGGACTGGCGGCGCCGCCGTCACCGATTCGGACCTGCCATGGGCCGCCTCCTCGCCGCGCTTTCCGTCTACCGCGAGCCGCGCATCGTCGCGGTGCTGTTCCTAGGGTTCGCCTCGGGCATTCCGCTGGCGCTCACCGGACAGACCCTGGCCGCCTGGCTGACCGAAGAGGGCCTGTCGCTCGGCACCATCGGCCTGTTCGCCTCGGTCGGTACCCCTTACGCGCTGAAGTTCGGCTGGGCGCCGGCGATGGACCGGCTGCCGTTCGGCTGGCTGACGCGCCGATTCGGCCGCCGCCGCGGCTGGCTACTGCTGACCCAGATGGCGCTGATCGCCGCGACCCTGGCACTGGGCTTCAGCGATCCGTCGGCGAATATCGCGCTGACGGCGGTACTCGCCATTTCGGTCGCCTTCGCCTCGGCCAGTCAGGACATCGTCATCGACGCCTACCGGATCGAGGTGCTGGAGGAGCGGCAGCTTGCCGCCGGCGCCGCCGTCTATGTCTATGGCTACCGCATCGCCATGCTGGTGTCCTCGTTCGGCGCGCTCTATTCGGCGACCTATATTGGCTGGCCGGCGACCTACATGGTCATGGCCGGCCTGGCGCTGATCGGCATCGCCACGGTGCTGCTCAATCCGGAGCCGAAAGAGGTCGAGACCGAAGACCTGCACCGGCGCCGGGCCGAGGTCTCCGATTGGATCGCGGCCCGGCCCAAGCTGCCGCGGCGCTCGGCGCCGGCGCTCGGCTTCCTCTATACCGGCGTGGTCGCGCCCTTCGCCGAGTTCATGAGCCGGCCGGGCTGGCTCGCCATTCTGCTGTTCGTGGCGTTCTACAAGTTCGGCGACAGTTTGGCGGGGGTGATGACGACGCCGTTCATGCTGAAGATCGGTTTCACCAAGATCGAGATCGCCAACGTCGCCAAGCTCTACGGCACCGGGGCGACCTTCGCCGGGCTCTTTATCGGCGGCTGGCTGATGAACGCCGCCGGGCTGTACCGCTCGCTCTGGATCTGCGGCATCCTGCAACTGGTCTCCAACTTCATGTTCGCGGTGCAGGCGATGGTCGGCGCCGATCTCGGCCTGCTTGCGGTTACCATCGGGGTCGAGAACCTTGCCGGAGGCATGGGCACCGCGGTATTCGTCGCCTATCTCTCGGCGCTCTGCAATCTCGGCTATACGGCGACGCAGTATGCTCTGGTCAGCTCCTTCATGGCGGTCGCCCGGACCTGGCTGTCGTCGACCGGCGGCTATCTCGCCGAATGGCTCGGCTGGGTCGATTTCTTCCTGTTGACCGCGGCGGCGGCGCTGCCCGGCCTGTTCCTGCTCTGGTGGCTGACCCGCGGGCGCGCGGCGACGCGCCCCGCCCTGGAAGGCGAGGCCGGCGATGGATAAGGGGATCCGTGTCGTCGAGGGCGACATCACGACGCTCGAGGTGGACGCCATCGTCAACGCGGCCAACAACAGTCTCTTGGGCGGCGGCGGCGTCGACGGTGCCATCCACCGCGCCGCCGGGCCGGAGCTCAAGGCCGAATGCCGCGGCCTCGGCGGCTGCGCCACCGGCGACGCCAAGATCACCGGCGGCTACCGCCTGCCGGCGAAACAGGTGATCCACACCGTCGGCCCGGTCTGGCAAGGCGGCGCGGCGGGCGAGCCGGAACTGCTCGCCGCATGTTACCGGCGCGCGCTGGAGCTCGCCGCCGAGCATGGGCTTGCCTCGATCGCCTTTCCGGCGATCAGCACCGGGGTCTACGGCTATCCGCTGGAGCCGGCAACACGGATCGCGGTCGCCGAGGCGAAGGCGCATCTGGACCGGGGCGGGCCGCCGCAAACCGTGGTTTTCTGCTGCTTCGGGGCCGAGGCGGTCGACATCTATCGGCGTGTCGTCCAAGAAATATTGCCCGATTAAAGTGCATTTGTTTGACCGCTCCCGGCCGCTCCGATACCATGCCATTCGGTCTAGACGACAGGAGCGCGCCATGAAAAAGTTTGCATTGCCGGTTCTGGTGCTTGCCGGGCTGGCCTTCACAGTTCCGGCCTTCGCCGGCTGTGCCGGCCATATCAAGTCCGCCGACGGGGGCCAGCAGACGGTCGTCGAGAAGCCGACGCCGCCGAAGGACGTGAACAAGCCCGGCTGAGGCCTGGACACGATCGCCGCCGCCGACCGGCCGCGGCGCAAATCCGAGCGTCGCCGCGCTCCTAGATCGGGGCGCGGCGTTTTTTTGCCGGCGCGTGATCGCCGAAATGTTACCGGCGGATGATGCGCCGGTTTGACCGGTAGCACCGGACACGATAGATTCATCTATATCTAAAGTGGATAGGAGCCTGCGATGAAGAAGCTTGCTGTCCCTCTGGCGGTGGCCCTCGCCCTCGCCGTATCCGGCCCGGCCTTCGCGATTGGCGACTGCAGCGGTAAATCGGCCGCGACCCAGACCAAGACCGTCTTGCAGACGCCGGTGCCGACGGCACCGCCGACGGACGTGAAGAAGCCGGGCTGAGCCCAGGCAACTCGACACAGTACTTTAGCGGCCGGCCCGGGCGGCTATACCGTTCGGAAAACCGCGGCGCTTACGATTTCCAATCGCCATGCCTAGATTTAGGCATGGCGTTTCTTTTTTTGAGCGCCGATTGAATCCGCCGGGGCCAGTCTTGCAGCGTCACTATCCAATCGTGTAGCGTCACTATTCTGTCTTGTTTCGTTGTTAGGCGTGTCTCGGGCGAAACCGGTTCTGGTTTGGTGGGGAGAGACATCGGATGCTGAGCGAAGCGGACCGCGACAAGCCACGGACACCCCATGCCGGCGATCCCGCCGGGATCGGCGTCCGTGCCCGCAATCTCGAGGTGCGGCTGGCCGCCGACGAGAGCGAGATTCTCGCCGCCCAGCGCCTGCGCTACCACGTGTTCTACGAGGAAATGAGCGCCGAGCCGACGGCGGAAATGGTGGCCGCGGGCCGCGACTTCGATGTCTTCGATCCGCGCTGCGACCATCTGCTGGTGATCGATCACGACCGCACCGACGCGGACGCCGTGGTGGGCACCTACCGGGTGCAGCGCCAGGAGATGGCGGAACGCCACGGCTATTACTCGGCCGGCGAATACGACATCGGCGCGCTGATCGAACGCGGCCGCCGGCTCGGCGGCCTGTTGGAGCTCGGCCGCTCCTGCGTGCATCCGGATTATCGCACCAACGGCACCATCCATCTCTTGTGGCGCTGCATCACCGATTATGTGCGCGCCTTCCGGATCACCACCATGTTCGGCTGCGCCAGCTTGGCCGGCCGCGACCCGGACCGGCTGGCGCTGCCGCTGTCCTATCTCTACCACCACCATCTGGCGCCGCCGCCGCTCCGCGCCCGGGCGCTCGGCGACCTGCATGTGGAAATGAACCGGATGCCGGCGGACGCGACGGCGCCGCGCGCGGCGCTCCGGTCGCTGCCGCCGCTGGTCAAGGCCTATCTCCGGCTCGGCGGCTATGTCGGCGACGGCGCCGTCGTCGACCACCAGTTCGGCACCACCGACATCTTCATCGTGGTGCCGCTGGAGGAGGTGCGCGACCGCTATTTCACCCACTATGACCGCGACGGCGCCGTCGTCCGGCAGCGGGACCAGCTGCGCGGCTGACCCCCTTCGACGCCGCGGTCACTTGCGGTAGGATCGCCGCCGTCCGAATCAGCAACCTGTCGCGAGAGCGGCCGGCCGCCGCCTGGGAGTTTTTATCGTCATGAACATGGCGTCTTTGCTGGCGCGTGCCGCCACGGTGTTCGGCGACCGCCCGGCGGTCGCGGTGGGGACGGAGACGCGGCTCGACTACCGCGAGCTCGCCGACCGCGCCGCGCGCCTCGCCGGCGCGCTGACCGGCCGGCTCGGCCTGGCACGCGGCGACAACGTCGCGGTGATCATGAAGAACACGCCCGAGTTCTTCGAGGTGCTGTTCGGCATCTGGCATGCCGGGCTGGCCGCCGTGCCGATCAACGCCAAGCTGCACGCCCGCGAGTTCGCCTACATCCTGGAGAATGCCGAGTGCAAGGCGGCTTTCGTGACGCCCGATCTGGCCGAAACCGCGGCGCCGCTGGTCGACGAGTTGGCCGACCTGCGGCTGGTGATCTCGACCGACACGCCGGACTACGCCAAGCTGTTCGCCGGCGCGCCGGCGCCGCTCGCCCGGGTCGCCCCGGAAGACCTCGCCTGGCTGTTCTACACCTCCGGCACCACCGGCCGGCCCAAGGGCGCGATGCTCAGCCAGCGCAACCTGCTGGTCATGGTGATGAACTATTTCGCCGATGTGGACAACGTGTTGGAAGAGGACTGTATGATCCACGCGGCGCCGCTGTCGCACGGCTCCGGCCTCTACGCCCTCGCCCATGTCGCCAAGGCCGCCAACAACGTGATCCCGGCCTCCGGTGGCTTCGATGCGGGCGAGAGCCTGGCGCTGATCGGCCACTGGCCAGGCGCCGCGTTCTTCTTCGCGCCGACCATGGTGCACCGCCTGATCAACGACCCGCGGCTGGCCGGCGCCGACATCGCCAACCTGAAGACCATTGTCTATGGCGGCGGACCGATGTATGTCGAGGACTCGCTGAAGGCGCTCGACCTGCTCGGCGGCGACCGGCTGGTGCAGATCTACGGCCAGGGCGAGGCGCCGATGACCATTACCGGCCTGACCAAGGCGATGCATGCGGCGCGCGATCATCCGCGCCATCTGGCGCGGCTCGGCTCCGCCGGCATCGCGCGCACCGATGTCGAGGTGCGCGTGGTCGATGCCGACGACCGGGAGCTCGGTCCGGGCGAGATCGGCGAGGTGGTCTGCCGCGGTGACGTGGTGATGGGCGGCTATTGGCGCAACTCGGAGGCGACCGGCAACACGCTTCGCGGCGGCTGGCTGCACACCGGTGATCTCGGCAGCTTCGACGAGGACGGCTTTCTCACCCTGAAGGACCGGTCAAAGGACATGATCATCTCGGGCGGCACCAACATCTATCCGCGCGAGATCGAGGAGGTGTTGCTGCGCCACGACGCCGTCGCCGAGGCTTCGGTGGTGGGCGCGCCGCATCCCGACTGGGGCGAGCAGGTGGTCGCTTTCGTGGTGGCGAAGCCGGGCCAGGGGCTGGACCAGGGGCCGGCCGAGGCGGCGCTGGACGAGCTCTGTCTGGACAATATCGCGCGCTTCAAGCGGCCCCGGCGCTACTGTTTCGTGGCGGCCCTGCCGAAGAACAACCACGGCAAGGTGCTGAAGACGGAGCTGCGTGAGATGCTCGCCCGCGAGGGCGAAGCAAGCCGATCCGCACAAAAATCTGATTGACCGTCAAGCGTCGCCGCCGGTCAGCTTCTTCCACTGGTCCATGACGTTTTGCTCTTCGCCCGACGCCGCGGGCGCCGCCGTCTCTGTGCGGGGGCGCGGCGCGCGGACCTGCGGCCTTGGCGTTGGCGCTGCCGTCGGAGCCGGAGCCGGCGCCGGTTGGGTGGGCGCGCCGCCGTCCTGGGTCGCCATCATGTCGCGGATCTGGGAGGCCAGCGCGGCGGCGTCGAGCTTGGTCTCGCCGGCGGCACTCGGGCCCGGCACCGCAGGCCGCGTGGGTGCCGGCGGATCCGGCGCCAGGCTCGGGCCGGCACCGGCATCTTGGCCGTCGCCCACGACCGTCAGCATTTCCTGCGCATTGGCGGTGATCTGCTCGGCATACTCGCGATAGCGGGGATCGCCGAGCTCGCCGTAGATCTCGCTTTGAATGATGTCGGCGTAGCCGATGATGCCGTTGAGCGGCGCCCGCAACGCTTCCGTCGCAGCCGCGGGGGCGGCTGCAGGCGCGGCAGCGGTGGTCGCGCGGCGCGCTTGCGCCGCCTCGGCCTCGGCCGCTTCGAGTTTCCTTTCCGCTTGGGTCAGCGCCTCGGCCTTGGATTGAAGCATGGTCTTGAGCTGGGCAACCTCGGGCGAGCCTTGGTTGTCACCGAGCCCCTGGCCGCCGGCCGCTGCGGCCTCGGTGTAGATCGTCACCACGCCGCCGTTGGTGGCGCGGTAATCACGCACCTGGTAGTTGCGACCGTCGGGGCCGGCGAACGGCTCGCTCCGCGGCAGTGAGCGGCGGCCGGCCATATGCCCGGTCAGCCAGCCGTCCGTGTCGCCCTTCGCGGCCGCGATATAGCCCGCATCGATCTGGGCGCGGACCAGCCGGTCATAAGGCACGCCAGAATTCAGCATCGCCGTGCAGTTGGGAAACAGGGTGGCGTAGGCCTCGTTGCAGAAGACGAACTTGTCCTGCGCGTCGAACATGGCGACCGGCTCGGCCAGGACGTCGATCGCCTCCGCCACCGCCTGCACTGCCGGATCGACCGCCGGCGCCGCGGTCATCTTGTCGGCAAACTGGAAGCCGTCGTCGTCCTCGCTGTCCTCCGCGGAAGAGAACATGTCGGCACGGTACATCAGCAGAATCATCGTCACGATGACACAGCCGATCGCGGCCATGATCATCTGCACCTTGTTGGCGTTGGCGGCGCCCGTGATCACCGCGGCATAGATCCCGATCGCGATCACGATCAGCGTTGTGATCAGGTTCTTCTTGGTGAAACCGTTCTTGACGGATTGCAGTGCGGCGAGCGCCATACGCCGTATTCCCTCCAAACTACCGGCGGCGCGCAACCAGCACCGCGCGCCCGGAGGATGGGGTCAAATTATTGGCAAAGTATTAACCAAGCGGCAGGATCGCCGCTTTTTAGCGCACGTTTGTCAGTTTGCGGCGTCGTGCGCCGCCATTGCCGCCATGTTGACAAGATCGGAAACGGTGGAGCCGATCGGCACCACCTGGGCCGCATGTCCGAGACCGACGAGCAGCGGACCGATCACCGTGCCGCCGCCCAGCGACTGCATCAGCTTGGCGGCGATATTGGCCGAGTGCAGCGCCGGCATGATCAGGACATTGGCCGGGCCGGAAAGACGGCAGAACGGATAGAGCGCCATCACCTCGGGGTTCAGCGCCACGTCGGCCGACATCTCGCCGTCATACTCGAAGTCCTGCTCCTTGCTGTCCAGCAGCGAGACGGCGCTGCGGATCCGCTCGGTGACATCCGACAGCGGGTTGCCGAAGGTGGAGAACGACAGCAGCGCGACGCGCGGCTCGTGGCCGAGGCGCCGGGCCACAGCGGCGCTCTGTTCGGCGATGTCGGCGAGTTCGACCGGGGTCGGCTGCTCGTGCACCGTGGTGTCGGCGATAAACACGGTACGCCCGCGCGCCACCACGATGGAGATGCCGAACACGCGGCGGCGCGGGATCGCATCGATGACCCGACGGATCTCCTCATAGGCGACGCCGAAGCGCCGGGTGACGCCGGTGACCATGGCGTCGGCATCGCCCTCGGCCACCATGCAGGCGGCAAAGACGTTGCGATCCTGGTTGACCATGCGCTGGCAGTCGCGATAGAGCGCGCCCTTGCGCTGCAGCCTATTGTAAAGAATATCGTAGTAGCGCTCGCGATTGGTGCTTTCCCGGGCGTTGTGGATCTCTAGCCCCTCGGCGCCGCCGAGGCCCATGGCGGCCATGGTCTCGTGGATGCGGTCTTCGCGGCCGATCAGGATCGGCGAGCCGTAGCCGGCGGCGCGGAACGCGAGCGCGGCGCGAATCACCTTTTCCTCCTCGCCTTCGGCGAAGACGACGCGCTTCGGGTTGGCGCGCACCGCGTCGAGGATCAGTTGCAGTTGGCCGGCGGTCGGGTCGAGCCGGGCGCGCAGTTCGCGGAGATAGGCCGCCTCGTCGATGATCGGCCGCCGCGCGACGCCGGAATCCATCGCGGCGCGCGCCACCGCCGGCGGCACGTGGCTGATCAGCCGCGGGTCGAATGGCGCCGGGATGATGTATTCCGGGCCGTATTGCAGCCGCTGGCCGCGATAGGCGGCGGCGACCTCGTCGGGCACGTCCTCGCGCGCCAGCTCGGCCAGGGCTTCCGCCGCGGCGATCTTCATCTCCTCGTTGATGGTGGTGGCGCGGACGTCCAGCGCGCCGCGGAAGATGTAGGGAAAGCCGAGCACGTTGTTGACCTGGTTCGGGTAGTCGGACCGGCCGGTCGCCATGATCGCGTCGCCGCGCACCGCCGCGACCTCTTCCGGCGTGATCTCCGGGTCCGGGTTGGCCATGGCGAAGATGATCGGGTTGGCCGCCATCGAGGCGACCATGTCCTGGGTGACCGCGCCCTTGACCGAGAGGCCGAAGAACACGTCGGCGCCGTGCATCGCCTCGGTCAGGTCGCGCAGGTCGGTCTTGATCGCATGCGCCGACTTCCACTGGTTCATGCCTTCCGCGCGGCCCTGATAGATGACGCCCTTGGAATCGCACAGGATGGCTTTCTCAGGCGGCAGGCCCATCGCCTTGACCAGCTCGACACAGGCGATCGCCGCGGCACCGGCGCCGTTGATCACGACCTTCACGTCGTCCAGCTTGCGCCCGGTCAGGTCGAGGGCGTTGATCAGGCCGGCCGCGGCGATGATCGCGGTGCCGTGCTGGTCGTCGTGGAACACCGGGATATCGAGCAGTTCGCGCAGGCGCTGCTCGATGATGAAGCATTCCGGCGCCTTGATGTCCTCCAGATTGATGCCGCCGAAGGTCGGCTCCAGAAAGCGGGCGCAGTTGACGAACTCGTCGACATCCTCGGTGTCGATCTCGATGTCGATCTCGTCGACGTCAGCGAAGCGCTTGAACAGCACCGCCTTGCCTTCCATCACCGGCTTGCCGGCGAGCGCCCCGAGATTGCCGAGACCGAGCACCGCGGTGCCGTTCGAGATCACCGCCACCACGTTGCCCTTGGCGGTGTAGTCGTAGGCCAGGGACGGATCCTTCTCGATGGCGAGGCAGGGCGCCGCGACGCCCGGCGAATAGGCGAGCGACAGGTCCCGTTGCGTGGCGACCGATTTGGTCGGCACCACCTCGATCTTGCCCGGGCGACCCCGGACGTGGAATTGCAGCGCTTCCTTGTAGAGGTCGCTTTGTCTGTCGTCGCTCATGGCGCTCTTGTCCCACGCTCTTCTGGTGATCGGCGAATCGCCGCAAATTCAGGCGATTATGTGAGTCGCGACTCGATATGGAAAGCATTTGTGCGAAGCATTCGCGCCGCCGGCGCGGCGATGTGATAATCTGCCGCTATGCCGACCGAGCCCGACAGCCCACCTCCCGCGCCGCCGCGCGGCGCCGCCGCGGCCGTCCGCGGGCGCGGTTCGGCGCCGCGCAAAGCGCCCGCCGAGGCGCGCCTCTCGCCGATGATGGCGCAGTATCATGCGATCAAGGCGAAGGCCGGCGACAGCCTGCTGTTCTATCGCATGGGCGATTTCTACGAGCTGTTCTTCGACGATGCGGTCAAGGCGGCCGCCGCCCTCGACATCACCCTGACCCGGCGCGGCCGCCACAACGGCGAGGATATCCCGATGTGCGGTGTGCCGGTGCATGCGGCCGACGCCTATCTCGCCCGCCTGATCCGCAAGGGCTTCAAGGTCTCGGTCTGCGAGCAGACCGAGGACCCGGCAGAGGCGAAGAAGCGCGGCGCGAAATCCGTGGTGCGCCGCGAGGTGATGCGCCTGGTCACCCCCGGCACCCTGACCGAGGAGACCCTGCTCGATGCGCGCCGGCACAATTATCTGGGCGCGCTCGGCCGCGCCGGCGGCGAGCTGGCGCTGGCCTGGCTCGACGTCTCGACCGGTGCCTTCGCGGCACAGCCGACCGGGCCGGCCGAGCTCGGCGCCGACCTGGCGCGGCTTGCGCCGGGCGAGCTGTTGGTCGGCGAAGGGCTGTTTGCCGACGCGGTGATCGCCACCGCGCTGGAAGAGGTCGACGCGACGCTGACGCCGCTGCCGGCGGCGCGCTTCGATCCCGGCGCCGGCGAACGCCGCCTGAAGGCGCTGTTCCATGTCGCCGCGCTCGACGGCTTCGGCGCCTTCGGCCGGGCCGAGCTGGCGGCGGCCGGCGCGCTGGTGGATTACGTGGAACTAACGCAAGTCGGCAAGCTGCCGCGGCTCGACCCGCCGCGGCGGCTGGCCGTCGACGCGGTGATGGAGATCGATGCCGCCACCCGCCGCAATCTCGAGCTTGCCCGGACCCTGTCCGGCGAGCGCCGCGGCAGCCTGCTCTCGGTGGTCG
>CAJHXX010000472.1_pt1 | contig 16429 bp, 14 predicted proteins | sample 9198511 | NCBI WGS metagenome assembly CAJHXX01 (sample SAMEA7708325, study PRJEB35096) | sediment metagenome | biome: marine neritic benthic zone biome [ENVO:01000025]; feature: sediment [ENVO:00002007]; material: shallow marine sediment [ENVO:03000034] sea grass bed [ENVO_01000059] ...
AAAAACGCCAGGTTGGCGGCCATGAACGCCGCCGCCAGTGTTCCCGGCTGCGGCGCGTGGAGATACCAGGCGAGATTGAGCGCGCCGATCGCCAGCACCGCGACGAAGACCCGCCGCGGCACCGTCCGCTCGCCCCGGAACGGGCCGCGGGCGAACAGCCAGAACGCGGCCACCAGGATTGCCATGGCGGCGAGCAGGGCGAACCGCTCATAGCCCTGAAAGACGTATTCGCCGAGGAGGACCGCCGGCGCCAGCACGGCGAAGGGATAGGGCACCAGCAGCGCCGGCAGGTCGGCCAACATGAACTGCCAGGCCGGCACCAGCAGCGCCAGACCTGCGAGCACGGTCAGCAGGGTCGCGTCGCGCAAGCCGGCAGCCGCGCGTTCAAGCATCCGTATCATACGCAAAGTCACACATCACGTTCCCGCCGCCATGCTTCGAGACGGCCCTGCGGGCCTCTTCAGCATGAGGTGAGATGTTGGTATATAATAATAATCCTCATCCTGAACCGCGGTCCGCAAGTCCGCGTCTCGAAGGATGGCCACGGCTCACAATCCACGGACGGCATATTAAGCCGTCTCGGCTGCGGGCAATATATATGGCTTCGCCTTCGACCCGAAACAGGACAAATTCTATTCATTAGTGTATCAGAATATTAATTTGATAGAATTTGGTGTTGGCCACGGCATCCTAAAGAGAATTGACGAATAGCGTTGCGAGATTTCTCCAGCCCGCTTGGGCCAGACAGCGACGCCGCGCGGGCAGGATCACGCGGACGATCGCTTGGTTCAAAAGGAGGGCGAAATGCAGGCTATTTCCTCGCTATGTGCACAACGGTGGGCGTTTGTGGTCGCCTTGCTCTGCCTCCCCGTCGCAGGTTGCGCGGGCGGAGGCGCCAACTTCGACGGACGATACACCTCACCCCTGAAAAACTTCTCGGTGACATTTCCGTCCGGCATGGGCGCTAGGTTGGATCAAGTAAGCAACCAAGACGGCGGCATGGTCTCGGTCCACGACGATTTCGGCGCCCTCAAGGCCATCAACTATGAGCGCTTACCCGCCAATGCCTCAGTTGTCCACCAGGACCCGGCCAGACGGGATGCGGCATATCGCAGTTTCCTTCACGACTACATGGTGCCCACATGGTTCAAGCCGGTGTCTCCGAACACAAGCATTCTTCACGAGAAATTCGTGAACATGGGTGCCGAAAACGAATACTTCGCGGTGGTCAAAATACCCGAAGCGTCGAGCATGGTCGACGGGAAGACAGGCAAGCGGTTCGACTCGCAGCGCGCAGTGCTCGTGTTCGCGAAGAACGGATTCATGTACATGCTGAGCCACGAGCTTTTGACTATTTCCAAAATTGTGACGAAAGTCGCGATGGACAACAAGACGCTCGCGGACGCGCTTGACGCACTGGACCGGTTCAAGGCGTCGATACGATTCCAGTGATCAACCGCGATCCGCTACATGCTGCGGCTATAACGGAGTCCAAACTAGGCGCAGCATTCCGCCGGTGACGGTCAGGCGAAGAGTTCCCGCCTCAATAGGTCGCCCGCCCGCCGGAGATGTCGAACACCCCGCCGGTGGTGAAGGAGCAGTCCTCGGACGACAGCCAGGCGACCAGGGCGGCGACCTCCTCGACCTGGACGAAGCGGCCCATCGGGATCTTCGACAGCATGAACTGGATGAAGTCGTCCTCAATCTGGTCGAAGATCCGGGTCCGCGCCGCCGCCGGGGTCACGCAATTGACGATCACGCCATCGTCGACCAGTTCCTTGCCCAAAGCCTTGGTCAGGCCGATCACCCCGGCCTTGGCCGCCGCATAGGCCGAGGCGCGCGGGTTGCCCTCCTTGCCGGCGATCGAGGCGATGTTGACGATGCGGCCGTATTTCTGCGCGCGCATCGCCGGCACCACGGCGCGACAGCAGTGGAAAACGCCGTTCAGGTCCAGGTCGATCACCTTGTTCCATGCCTCGATCGGATACTCCCACAAGGGATGGTTCGGCCCGGCGATGCCGGCGTTGTTGACCAGGATGTCGATCTTGCCGAGTTGCTCGATCGTGGCCGCGACCGCCGCCTCGACCGCGGCGTAGTCGGTGACGTCGACCGGCACCGCCGCCACCTCGCCCTCGGCGCCGAGCTCGGCCGCCGTCTTGGCCGTCAGCTCCCCGTCCAGGTCCCAGATCGCCACCTTGGCGCCGGCCTCGAGCTCGCCCGCGGCGATCGCCTGGCCGATGCCCTGGGCCGCGCCGGTGACCACCGTGACCCGGCCCTCAAGGTCGATCTTGTTCATCCGCTTGACTCCCCAGTTCCCACTTTCAAATTCCCGGCTTCGGCCATGATGGGCGATGGCATCGTTGCGGGCAAGGCGCCGGCGCGGCCATAATCCCGGCCATGGAACCAACCCGCGATTCCGTCAACATGCTGCGCCGACTGGTCGGCTTCGACACCACCAGCCGCTACTCCAACCTCGAGCTGATCGACTGGCTGCGTGACTACCTCGCCGGCCTCGGCGTGACAAGCGAGACCGTGTTCAGCGAGGACGGCGCCAAGGCCAACCTGTACGCCACCATCGGCCCGGACGACCGGCCCGGCGTCCTGCTGTCCGGCCATACCGACGTGGTGCCGATCGACGGCCAGGACTGGCGCACCGATCCGTTCGACCTGACCGAGGCGGACGGCCGGCTCTACGGCCGCGGCACCTGCGACATGAAGGGCTTCGTCGCCGTCGTCCTGGCCCTGGCGCCCGAGTTCCAGCGCCGGGCGCTCAAGACGCCGGTGCATTTCGCCTTCTCCTATGACGAGGAGGTCGGCTGCGTCGGCGTCCGCCGGCTGATCGAGGCAGTCCAGGCGATGGCCGTCCGCCCGGCCGCCTGCATCGTCGGCGAGCCGACCGAGATGAAGGTGGTGCGGGCGCACAAGGGCAAGCGCAGCTTCCGCTGCGCCGTCCGCGGCCTGGAATGCCACTCCTCGCTCGCCCATAGCGGCGTCAACGCCGTGCATTACGCCGCCGAGATCGTCGCCCTGATGCACAGGCTGGCGCGCGGGCGCAAGGCGGACGGCCCGTTCGACGACGGCTACATGCCGCCCTACACGACGATCCATACCGGCATCATCCAGGGCGGCACCGCGCTCAACATCGTGCCCAAGGACTGCGCCTTCGAGTTCGAATGGCGCTACCTGCCAAGCGACGACGCCGAGGCGCTGTACGCAGAAGTCCGGCGCTTCGCCGAGGTGGAGCTGGTGCCGGAGATGCAGGCGATCGACCCGACCGCCGGGATCAGATTCACGGAAATCTCGGAGATCCCAGGTTTCGAGACGCCGGAGGACGCGGATATCGTGACCCTCGCCAAGACCCTGGCCCAGGTCAACGACGCCGGCAAGGTCAGCTTCGGCACCGAGGCGGGGCTGTTCAACCAGGCGGAGATCCCGACCGTCATCTGCGGCCCCGGCAGCGTCGAGCAGGCGCACAAGCCCGACGAGTTCGTCGCCCTCGACCAGTTGGCGCAATGCGAGGCTTTCCTCGGCCGGCTGATCGACCGGCTCTGCGAATAACGGGCCGGCCGTGTGGCGCTGATCGCCGTTTTCCGGATCACCCGCGCCGCCCAATAACCGAATGGCAGAAAATGCGGGTTATTTGACATTGCTGCCAAAGGGCGGATCGGCGATGATCGCCGCATGGAAGATACGGAACAAGGACCAAGCAGTAGCAGCCGGTGCGCGCGACAGATAGCCGTGCTCGTCTATCCCGACGTGCTGCTGCTGGATGTGACCGGGCCGGTGCAGGTGTTCGCCACGGCCAACGATGTGCTCGCACTGGAAAATGGCGGCTTGGCGCCTGGCTATCGGATCGAGCTCGTTGCGCCGCGCGCCGGTGCGATCACATCCAGTTCCGGCGTCCGGCTGATCGCCGACCGCCGCTACACCGAGGCCAGCCATCCGATCGACACGTTGCTGGTCGCCGGCGGGCTCGGAGTCCGTGAATTGCTTGAGAACAAGGCCCTAATTCATTGGATCAAGGAGTCCCATCTTGGCTCGAACCGGATCGCTTCCGTATGCACCGGGGCGTTTCTCCTGGCGGCCGCCGGCCTGCTGGACGGTCGGCGCGCCGTCACCCACTGGGCGCATTGCGGCGAGCTCGCCGAGCGCTTCCCCGGGATCGCCGTCGAGCCGGATTCGATCTTCGTGCGCGACGGCCGGGTCTACAGCTCGGCCGGCGTCAGCGCCGGGATGGACCTCGCGCTGGCGTTGGTCGAGGAGGACTGGGGCCGCGACGTGGCGATTGCGGTGGCTCGCCGTATGGTCCTGTTCCTCAAGCGGCCCGGCGGCCAGTCCCAGTTCTCCTGTCATTTGCGGGCGCAAACGGCGGAACGAGGCCGGTTGCGCGACGTCCAGGGCTGGATCCTGGACAATCTGGCGGCGGACCTCTCCGTCCCGACGCTGGCCGATCGCGTGGCCATGAGCCCGCGCAATTTCGCCCGTGCCTTCGTCAGCGAGACCGGCATGACACCGGCCAAGTTCGTCGAGACCGCCCGGCTCGAAGCCGCCTGCCGCCTGCTGGAGGCCGTGGCAAAGCCGGTCGAGGCCGTGGCCGTCGAATGCGGCTTCGGCAATGCCGAGCGCATGCGACGCAGCTTTCAACGCCACATGCAGGTCGGTCCCGCGGCCTATCGCGACCGTTTCAAATCAGCCGCCGATCAGGCGGCGGGTCAAGGAGCAGACTGATGACTCAGACGATCGGAATCCTGCTGTTCGACGACGCTGAGGAGCTCGACTTCGTCGGCCCCTGGGAGGTGTTCACCATGGCCCGTGAGTCGGGCAAGGACTTGAATGTGGTCACAATCGCCGAGCGCATGGAGCCGGTGGTTGCCGCCAAGGGCATGCGCTTTCTGCCCGACCACGATCTCGCCGACGCGCCGAAGCTGGACCTGCTGCTGGTGCCGGGCGGCCGCGGCACCCGGGCCGAGGTCGAGAACCGGGCCCTGCTCGATTGGATCGCCAAGGCGGCAGCCGATTGCGACTGGGTGACCAGCGTCTGCACCGGCTCGCTGCTGCTGGTCGCCGCCGGGCCGGCCGCGGGCAAGCGGGTCACCACCCATTGGCGCTTCATCGAGGGCCTGCGCGAGCGCGGCGGCGCGACCGTCCTGGACGGGCCGCGCTATGTCCGCGACGGCAATGTGGTGACCTCGGCGGGCGTCTCGGCCGGCATCGACATGGCGCTCTGGCTGGTCGGCCAGATCTACGAGCCGGATTTCGCCCGCCAGGTGCAGCGCGCCATGCAATACGACCCCGCCCCGCCCTACGCCGCCGAGGTGTAGTGCCGGGTCGGTCAGCACGGCCGCCCTTGCGTCCCGCCGCCCGATCCCTATATTCCACCGGCCCCGCGTCGGCCCGAAATCGGGCCCGCGGCGCCCGGTGGACCCCATGAACTTACGCAACATCGCCATCATCGCCCATGTCGACCATGGCAAGACCACCCTGGTCGACGCCATGCTGCGCCAGTCGGGGCTGATCCGGGCCAACCAGCAGGTCGCCGAGCGGGCGCTCGACACCGGCGAGCTGGAGCGCGAGCGCGGCATCACCATCCTGTCGAAATGCACCGCGCTGGACTGGCGGGGCACCAAGATCAACATCGTCGACACTCCGGGCCATGCGGATTTCGGCGGCGAGGTCGAGCGCATCCTGGACATGGTCGACGGCGTGCTGTTGCTGGTCGACGCGGCCGAGGGGCCGATGCCGCAGACCAAGTTCGTCACCGCCAAGGCGCTGAAGCTCGGCTTGAAGCCGATCGTGGTGGTCAACAAGGTCGACCGGTTCGACGCCCGGCCGCATGAGGTGCATGACGAGGTTTTCGACCTCTTCGCCGTGCTCGACGCCAACGATGACCAGCTCGATTTCCCGACCCTATTCGGCTCCGGCCGCGACGGCTGGCTGGCCGACGACCCGGACGCCGGCGGCGGCGACCTGACGCCGCTCTTTGAAATGATCCTGGGCCGCGTGCCGGCGCCGAACGTCGAGCCCGCGCAGCCGTTCCGTATGCTGGCCTCGATCCTCGACTACGACGCCTATCTCGGCCGCGTGCTGACCGGCCGCATCGATGCCGGCACCGTGCGCCCCGGCGACACCATCAAAGCGCTGAGCCGCGACGGCGCCGAGGTCGAGCGGTTCCGGGTCACCAAGCTGCTCGCCCATCAGGGCCTCGACCGGGAGGCGGTGGACGAGGCCGAGGCCGGCGACATCGTCGCCATCGCCGGGGTCGGCCAGGCGAGCGTCGCCGACACCCTCTGCGACCCGGCCGTCGAGGACCCGCTGCCGGCGCTGCCGGTCGATCCGCCGACGCTGGCCGTCACCTTCTCGATCAACAATTCACCGCTCGCCGGCCGCGACGGGTCCAAGGTGCAGGGCCGGGTGATCCGCGAGCGCCTGCTGCGCGAAGCGGAAGGCAATGTCGCCATCCGCGTCACCGAGACCGCCGACAAGGACGCCTATGAGGTCGCCGGCCGCGGCGAGTTGCAGCTCGGCGTGCTGATCGAGACCATGCGGCGCGAGGGCTATGAGCTTTCGATCAGCCGGCCGCGGGTGCTGACCCGGGCCGACCCGAAGACCGGGGCGCGGCTGGAGCCGATCGAGGAGGTCCAGGTCGACGTCGACGACCCCTATACCGGCGTGGTGGTCGAGAAGCTGGCCGCGCGCCGGGCGGAGATGACCGACATGCGGCCCTCCGGCGGCGGCAAGACGCGGATCGCCTTCCTGGCGCCGTCACGCGGACTGATCGGCTATCACGGCGAGTTCCTGTCCGACACCCGCGGCACCGGCGTGCTGAACCGGGTGTTCCATTCCTATGGGCCGCATCGCGGCCCGATCCCGGGTCGGCGCACCGGCGTGCTGATCTCGACCGGCGCCGGCCGCGCGGTGCCCTACGCGCTCTGGAACCTGGAGGAGCGCGGCGTCTTGTTCGTCGCGCCCGGCGCCGACGTCTATGGCGGCATGATCATCGGCGAGCATGCCCGCGGCAACGACCTGGAGGTCAACCCGCTGCGCGCCAAGCAGCTGACCAATATCCGCGCCGCAGGCAAGGACGACGCGGTGATCCTGACGCCGCCCAGGCCGGTCGCCCTGGAGGCGGCGATCGCCTACATCGCCGACGACGAGCTGGTCGAGGTGACGCCCGGCGCCATCCGCCTGCGCAAGCGCCTGCTCGACCCGAGCGACCGTAAACGCGCCGCCCGCCGCGCCGCGGCCGAGTAGTATTTCCGCAATCCAATAATAAAAGGGGACAGTCCCCTTTTTTCCTGTTTTCCTGAGCGCAGCGTAGCGGCGAGGAACGTGGCTTCGCGTCTCTAGTGATCGTTCGCCGAGATCGCCGAGCGGCCCTGGTCGGTCAGCTTGCAGACCAGCCAGTCCGGCTTGATCGGATTGTCGAACCACGGCTCCGCCCAGCCCTGACGGATACAGCTTCGCACCGTCTTGCCGTCGATCAGCTGTCCGCCCTCCTCGAACAGCGGCAGCTTGCCACCGGGCTGATTGAGCCCGCGCAGGAGGTAACGCCGCTGCGCCCTGGTCGGCCGTTCCGCGCCCATCAATGCCTTCCTGTCGCGGCGTTTTTTGTCCTGCCTGCCGCTTAACGGATAGCAGTCTAGCGAATCGGTCCCGGCCGGGTCAAAGCCTCAGCCGCCGTCGGCAATCCGGCGCACGAACGCCGTCATCGCGTCGAGCACGGCCGGTTCCTGGTCGCGATGCGGGCTGTGGCCGCAATCGGGCAGCATCAGCACCTCGGCGCCGCCGCCGGCTTGCGTCGCGATCGCCTCGACCTGCGCCGGCGTGCCGTATTCGTCATCCTCGCCCTGGATCACCAGGGCCGGCACGCGGATGCCGGCCAAGTATTCCTCCAGGTTCCAGTTCCAGAAATCCGGATTGAGCCAGGAATCGGCCCAGCCGCGAAAGGCGCATTCGGTGTTGGCACCGTGATACTTGGCGAGCCTGGCCTTCAGGTCGCCGTCCGCGTAGGCCGCGCTGGCCGCGGTGATCGCCTCGACGCTGCATTGTTCGAGAAAGACATGCGCCGCCTCGGTGATGACGCCGCGCAAGCTCGGCGCCGGGGTGCCGCCGGCATAGACCAGCGCGACGGAGCCGCCGTCGGAATGGCCGACCAGGATGCAATCGCGGATCCGGGCGGCCGCCAGCAGGTCGGGCAGGACGTCGAGCGCCTCCTCATGCATATAGGTGACCGGCCAGGGCAGTGGCCGCTGCTCGGAGGCACCGTAGCCGAGCCGGCTGTAGACCAGCGCGCCGCAGCCGGTCGCCGCCGCCAGCTTCTCCGGGAAGTCGCGCCACAGCGCGACGCAGCCAAGCCCCTCATGCAGGAACACCAGCGTCGGCGCCGCCTCGGGTGGCGGGCCATGCCAGACCGCCTCCAGCCGCCGCCCGCCGGCGTCGAGATAGCCGTTGGCCAGGGTCACGTCAGGGTCACTGGCGCAATTTGAAGCGTTGGATCTTGCCGGTCGCGGTCTTCGGCAGCTCGTCCGCGAACTCGATCCAGCGGGGATACTTGTAGGGCGCGATCCGGTCCTTGACGAAGGCCTTGAGCTCCTCGGCCACCGCATCGCCCGCCGCCTGCCCCTCTTTGAGCACCACGAAGGCCTGCGGCTTGACCAGCCGGTCATCGTCCTCGCGGCCGACCACCGCCGCCTCCAGCACCGCGTCATGGGCCATCAGGGTCGACTCGACCTCGAACGGCGAGACCCAGATGCCGCCGACCTTCAGCATGTCGTCGGAGCGCCCGGCGTAGACGTAATAGCCGTCCGCATCCCGGGTGTACTTGTCGCCGGTTCGCGTCCAGCCGCCGACGAAGGTCGCGGCCGACTTCTCCGGGTTGTTCCAGTAGGCGACGGCGCTGGACGGCCCTTCGACCACCAGTTCGCCGATCTCGCCCTTGGCGACCGGGTTGCCGTCGTCGTCGGCCAACTTCAGCTCATAGCCCGGCACCGCCTTGCCGGTGGTGCCGTAGCGGACGTCGCCCGGCTGGTTGGAGAGGAAGATATGCAGCATCTCGGTCGAGCCGATGCCGTCCAGAATGTCAACGCCGAACCGCTCCGCCCAGCGCCGCGCGATCTCCTCGGGCAGCGCCTCACCGGCCGAGACGCAGGCGCGCAGCCGCGCCGACCCGGCCGAGCGGTCGAGCCGCTCGTCCGCCAGGATGGCGCCGTAGAGCGTCGGCACGCCGTAGAAGATGGTCGGCTGGTGCTGCTTCAGCCGCTGCATCACGCTCTCCGGCGTCGGCCGTTCCGCCATCAGCACGGCGGTGGCGCCGACGAAGAACGGAAAGGTCATGGCGTTGCCGAGGCCGTAGGCGAAGAACAGCTTGGCGGCCGAGAACACCACGTCGTCCTGGCGGATGCCGAGCACGCCGACGCCGTAGAGCGCCGCGGTGTGAACCAGGTGGCTCTGGCGGTGCACCACGCCCTTGGGCAGCCCGGTCGAGCCCGAGGAATAGAGCCAGAACGCCACGTCGTCGGCCTTGGTCAGCGCCGGGTCGAGCGCCGGCGCGGCGGCCGATGTCAGGGCGTCGAAGCTCGCATGCCCGGCCTCGCCCGGCGCACCGCCGTTCACCACCACCTGCTGTAAATGCGGCTGCGCCCCCAGGATCGGCTGGAAAGCGGGCAGCAACGCCGCCGAAACGACCAACACCCCGGCCGAGGAATCGCGCAGGATGTAGTCGTAGTCCTTAGGCGTCAGCAGGGTGTTGACCGGCACCGGCAAGGCGCCGAGCTTGATCGCGCCCCAAAAGGTGGCCGGGAAATCGATGCTGTCCAGCATGCACATGACCACCCGGTCGCCGGGACGGACGCCGAGCCCGGCCAGCATGTTGCCCGCGCGGTCGACCCGCTCCGAGAGCTCCGCATAGCTGTAGGAGCCGGCATCGTCGATCACCGCGACCCGCCGGGCGCGCTCGTCGGCCAGGTTCGGCTCGATGAAATCGACCGCGGCGTTGTAGTCCTCCGGCACGCTGACCTTGGGCGGGCTGGCCGACCAGTCGACGATGGTGAATTCCTGCATGGCGTTCCCCCCGGCTATCGGTGTCGCATCCCGGCGGCGCACCGGCGCCGTTCGCAGTATAACGTAAACTGGTCGTCCCGCTGAGGACCGGGTTGTCGCAGCCCACCGGGGGCCGTATGCGCGCCCGCCCCGATCGTCGTGATTGAGCCCGGTCAATGTCTGCAGGTCCGGGCCATGCCAGTTGCGCGCCGGAGGCCTGCCCGGGCCCGGGGGAATCGACGCGAAAGGAGCGTCGGCGGAATGAACCAATGGCAGCGGCTCAAACAGGGCGTCGAACCCCTCGTCCGAAGACACCCCGGTCTCTATCTGGGCGTGGCGCTGTTCGTCCTGTCAATGGCGCAATACGCCTACACGCTGGGCAACCCGCTGATTTGGGATTCGCGAACCATACTGCTGACCGACCCGTCGATCCGCAGTCTCGCCAATATTCCGGCTTTCTTTCTCCAATCCAGCCTGCCGCCGACCGAGTTGGCGTCGGACATGGTGCCGCAGCTCGATTACTACCGGCCTCTGTTGAAGATCGTCTACGCCCTGGAATACGCGTGGTTCGGCACTGAGCCGCTGCCCTACCACCTCATGAATGTCGTCCTCAACGCCGGCGTCGTCTTGATGCTGTTCGCCCTGGTCCGGGCGCTGACCGGCAATCTCGCGCTCGCCTTCGCCGCGTCCGCGATCTACGCCGTGAATCCGTCGCGCGGCGAAGCCGTCAGCTGGGTTTACGGCTTTTCGGAGCTGGCGATGGCGCTGTGCATGCTGGCGGCGCTCTATTTCTACCACGCGAGACGGCATGCCTGGGCGGCCGCCGTCTTTGCCCTCGGCCTGCTGAGCCGCGAGAGCGCTGTCCTCTTCCCGGCCATCCTGCTCTGCTACGAGTTTCTTCTGCGCCCCGGGGAGCCGGCCCGGCGCTTCCTCAACATCCTGCCCTATGCGGTTCTGGCGGCGGCTTATCTGGTTCTGCGCACCGCCGTTATCGGTGGACTGCCGCCGATCACGGCGGCATCGCCCGCAGCCCTGGTCAGCACCGCCGCGGTCGTCCTCCAGCGGTACCTGAAGATCTTCGTGCTTCCGGACGCGCCCGTCGCGTTCTACCGGCTCGAGCTGTTCGAGCCGGCGGACGCCGAAGCGCTTGTCTCCTTCGGTGTCGCCGCCCTGGCCATTGCCGGATTGGTGTGGCTGTGGCGAAACGACCGGCCCACCGCCTTCTGGTATCTGTGGTTCTTCGTCTGGATCTCGATCTATTTCAACCTCGGCCGGTTCGCCGATTTTCTGATGGCGGAAAAGTTCATGTACCTCGCGTCGGCGGGGCTCTCGGTCGTCGTGGCCGCCCTGTTTCTGCGCCTGCGCTTCGCCCCGGTGTTGCTGTCGCTGGTGGTCGCCGCTCATTTCGGCATCACCTTCGCGAGAACCACCTACTGGCGCGACCCCGTCACGTTCTTCACGGCGGCGGCGGAATTCTCTCCCGAGTTCGTCCGGCTGCGATACGAGCTCGGCGTCGCCTACGTGGACAAGCGGGATTGCGCCGCCGCGTCATTGAGCTTCGAACGCGTCATCGCACGGGTGCCCAACCATTCCCTCGCCTTGAACAACCTCGGCAACTGCTATTACGTCCTGGGCGATCGATCGCGGGCGGTCACGATGTGGTCGCGGGCGTTGGCGGCCGATCGCCGCAATGCCATGGCGGCGTTCAATCTGGGTTTCCAGGCGGAACAAGCTGGCCGGCCGGTCGAGGCGCTCGGCTTTTACCGCACCTACCTGGAAGTGGCGCGCGATGTGCCGCCCCAGATCATGCGGCGCATCCGCAACCTCGAGCGCGCATTAGGTTCGCCCGGCAAGGCCGAGTGAAGGGTCTCGGGAGCGGGGTGGCGAGAACCGATCGTCGCGGCGGCACGGCGCGCGTGCCACGCCCCGCCTACTCCGCCGTCGCCGGGGCGAGCAGTTTCAGCCAGTCGCGCACCCATTCGGCGGCCTGGTCCTCGGGCAGGTGGTCGCCGGAGGCGTCGTGTTTCTGGCGCTCGCCGATGCGGCGCGCGCCGAGCTCCGCCAGGCGCTCGTCGAAGCGCTTGCCGCCGTTGTTGTAGGTGTCCTCATAGGTCGTGTCGCCGAGGCCGAAGACGCCGTAGCGGACATGGCCGAGGTCGGGGCGCCGGGTGCCGAGGTCCTGGTAGAAGGCTTGCGCGTTGTCCGGCACGTCGCCCTGGCCATAGGTCGAGGTGCAGACCAGGAACAGGCCGTCGCGCCGGAAGACCTCGGCATCGAGGTCATCCATCGGCAGGATCTCGACCGGATGGCCGGATACCTCCTCGATCACCGCTTTCAGCTCGTCGGCCACCATCTCGGCGGTGCCGGTCATGGTGCCGACCAGGATATGGATCGCCTCCGCCACGGCCGCCCCCTCCTTGCCTTGGCCTCGGGAAATACCACTGCCCGAACTATACTGCAGGAAAAAGTCGCATTCCAGTAATTTTGCACTATAATGCATGTCGATGACCGACACGACCGACCAGGACCGTTCTGCCGCGCCTGCCCCGGCACGGCTGCATGGGAGCTACCTGCGCCGGCTCGGCGAGCGGGTGCGCGACGCCCGCGCGCGGCGCGGCATGACGCGCAAGATCCTGTCGCGGGACTCCGGCGTCTCCGAGCGCTACCTGGCGCAGCTCGAGAGCGGCCGGGGCAATGTCTCGATCGGGCTGCTGCGCCAGATCGCCGAAGCCATGGGGCTGCCGCTCGCCGACCTGGTGCGCGACGGCCCGGAGCCGCCGGTCGAGCTGGCGCTGACCTTCGAGTTCCTCGGCCGCCTGAGCCCGGCGCAGATCGGCGAGGCGCGCGGCCTGCTGGTCGAGCGCTTCGGCACCGCACCGGGGCGCCTCGGGCGCATTGCCTTGATCGGCCTGCGCGGCGCCGGCAAGTCGACCGTCGGCCGCCTGCTGGCCGAGCGCCTGAGCGTCCCCTTCGTCGAGCATGCGCGCGAGATCGAGCGCGATTCCGGCATGCAGATCGAGGAGATCTTCTCGCTCTCCGGCCAGGCCGCGTATCGCCGCTATGAGCGCCGCAGCCTGGAGCGGGCGATCGAGGACAACGCGGCGGCGGTGATCGCCACCGGCGGCGGGCTGGTCTCCGAGCCCGGCACCTTCGAGGCGCTGCTGAACGGCTGCTTCACGGTCTGGATCCGGGCGACGCCGGAGGAGCATATGGGCCGGGTGATCGCCCAGGGCGACCGCCGGCCGATGGCCGGCAACTCGGAAGCGATCGAAGACCTGCGCCGCATCCTGGCCAACCGCGAGGCGCTCTACGCCAAGGCCGACATCACCGTCGAGAGCTCCGGGCGGACCCCCGACCAGGTGGCGGAGGAAATCGCCGAACGGCTCGCGGCCGCGCGCGCGCAAAGTTGACGCGCCGCGCGGCGGGCCGCGTGCTAACGTGGTCTATATCTTCTCGTCGTCGCGGAGGAAAAGGGTGCAGGCGAAGCGGCTTCGCGGACCGGCCCGTCTCGGGTGCAATTTGGCGCGCGTCCTGTGCGCTGTGTGCTTTATCTGCGCGAGCCGGGGCGCGGCGGCGGAGCCGCGCTATGCCAACGGGCTGGAATTCTCCGACGAACAGGGCGGCTTCCGCATCCTGTCGCTGTCCGGCTCGGGCCGGCGCGCCGACCCCTTCGTGCTGGTCGAGGAGATCACCGGCGATGCCCCCGTGGTGCTGACCATCCGCGGCATGTCGACGACCGAGGGGGTGATCGACAACCTGAGCTCGTTCACCGGCTTCTCCCTGGTCAAGGTGGTGATCAACAGCACCGGGCGGAGCTGGTCCGGCTTCGATCACGAGCTGCGCGAGGCGATGGACCAGCCGAGCGGCTATATGGACGGCCTGTCCTTCGACCAGCCGCAGGTCGGGCCGCGCCCCTTCGTCTCCGACCGCTTCCAGGCGGCGCTGGAGATCCGCGAGCCGCACGACACGCTGCGCTACCGCGACGGCGCCGTGGCGCCGGGCCAGCGGGTGCGCTTCACACTCTTCATCACCGACCCGACGCCGCGCCGCGAGTTCTTCCTGATCCAGCGCCCGTTCTGGCCGATTGCCTGGATGGCGCCGGGCACGCCTTGAATTCGGACTTGCCAAGCCGAAAATGTGCAATATAATGCATGTCATTCTCAGCATCCTGCGGAAAAGCGCATGTCCCGGATCGACTTCCAGACCAGCCCGGAGAGCTATCGCCACTGGCGGCTCTCGATCGACGGCGCCGTCGCCAGCCTCGCCATGGACGTGGACGAAGACGGCGGCCTGATGCCGGGCTATGAGCTGAAGCTCAACACCTACGATCTCGGCGTCGACATCGAGCTCTACGACTGCATCCAACGGCTGCGCTTCGAGCATCCCGAGGTGCAGGCCGTGGTCATCACCTCCGGCAACGACCGGGTGTTCTCGGCCGGCGCCAACATCCGCATGCTGGCCGGCGCCAGCCACGACCACAAGGTCAACTTCTGCAAGTTCACCAACGAGACCCGGCTGGCGATCGAGGACGCGACCGAGAACTCGCGCCAGCACTATCTCTGCGCCGTGCAGGGCTCCTGCGCCGGCGGCGGCTACGAGCTGGCGCTGGCCTGCGACTGGATCATCCTGGCCGATGACGGCGCCAGCGCCGTGTCCCTGCCCGAGGTGCCGCTCTTGGCCGTGCTGCCCGGCACCGGCGGCCTCACCCGCGTCACCGACAAGCGCCGGGTGCGGCGCGACCGGGCCGACGTGTTCTCCACCCTGGAGGAAGGCGTCCGGGGCAAGCGCGCCGTCGACTGGCGCCTGGTCGACGAGGTGGTGCCGCGCTCCAAGCTGGCCGACACCATCGCCGCCCGCGCCGCCGAGTTCGCCGCCCGCTCCGACCGTCCGGCCGACGGCGATGGCGTGGCGCTGCCGCCGCTGCAGCGCAAGATCGAGCCGGATCAGCTCGACTACTTATATGTACGTGTCCGGATCGACCGCGCGCAGCGCGCCGCCGAGATCACCGTCGGCGGCCCGGCCGCGGCGGTGCCCGAAGACGCCGCCGGCATACATGCGGCAGGCGCCGCGTTCTGGCCGCTCGCCGTGGCGCGCGAGCTCGACGACGCGATGCTGCATCTCCGCTTCAACGAGCCGGAGATCGGCTGTTGGATCCTGAGGACGGAGGGCGACGGCGCGCTGGTCGCCGCCGCCGACCGGGCGCTTGACGCCAATGGTTCGGACTGGCTGGTGCGCGAGGTGACATTATATCTGCGTCGCACCCTGAAGCGCCTCGACCTCTCGGCCCGTTCGCTGTTCGCCCTGATCGAGCCGGGCTCCTGCTTCACCGGCACGCTCATGGAGCTGGCGCTCGCCGCCGACCGCTCCTACATGCTGGACGGCGTGCTCGAGGGCGACAACCGGCCGCCGGCGAGCATCGCGCTGACGGCGATGAACTTCGGCGCCTACCCGATGAGCAACGGCCTCGGCCGGCTCGAGACCCGCTTCCTGGCCGAGCCCGAGCGGGTGCCGGCGCTTGAGGCCGAAGCCGGCCGGGCGCTCGACGCGGCCGAAGCGGAAGAACTCGGCCTGGTTACCTTCATCCCCGACGACATCGACTGGGAGGACGAGATCCGCCTCGCCGTCGAGGAACGCGCCGCCTTCTCGCCGGACGCCTTGACCGGCATGGAGGCCTCGCTCCGCTTCGCCGGGCCCGAGACCATGGAGAGCAAGATCTTCTCCCGGCTCAGCGCCTGGCAGAACTGGATCTTCCAGCGTCCCAACGCCACCGGCGAGAAGGGCGCGCTCCGCCAATACGGCACCGGCCAGCGCGCCGAGTTCGACCGCAGAAGGACCTGAGCCCATGGGCATCGACTACAACGTTCGCATCCCCAACAACGTCGACCTCGCAGACAACCGCCGCCTGCGCCGCGCGCTGGAATCCTGGCAGCCGGGCTTCCTCGACTGGTGGCGCGAGACCGGCCCCGACATCTACCAGGACAAGGAGGTCTATCTCCGGACCGCGATCTCGGTCGATACCGACGGCTGGGCGCATTTCGGCCATGTCAAGATGCCCGACTACCGCTGGGGCATCTTCCTGGCCGAGCCGGAGCCGGACCGGGTGGTCAATTTCGGCGAGCACAAGGGCGAGCCGGCCTGGCAGGAGGTGCCCGGCGAATACCGCGGCACGCTGCGCCGCCTGATCGTGACGCAAGGCGACACCGAGCCGGCCTCGGTCGAGCAGCAGCGCCATCTCGGCCAGACCTGCCCCTCGCTCTACGACCTGCGCAACCTGTTCCAGGTCAATGTCGAGGAGGGCCGCCACCTCTGGGCCATGGTCTACCTGCTGCATGCCTATTTCGGCCGCGACGGCCGCGAGGAGGGCGAGGGCCTGCTGGAGCGCCGCTCCGGC
>CAJHXX010000005.1_pt1 | contig 16409 bp, 13 predicted proteins | sample 9198511 | NCBI WGS metagenome assembly CAJHXX01 (sample SAMEA7708325, study PRJEB35096) | sediment metagenome | biome: marine neritic benthic zone biome [ENVO:01000025]; feature: sediment [ENVO:00002007]; material: shallow marine sediment [ENVO:03000034] sea grass bed [ENVO_01000059] ...
GACGCTCCGCCGTCGGCGAGATAGGTGAACTCCCGGATGGTGCCGAGTCCGCCTCGCCACTCCCCGGCTCCGCACACGTCCTCGCGGAGCTCGTAGCGGTCGATGCGCAGCGGCAGGTGTGACTCGAGGTCCTCGATCGGGTTGTTGCGCGTGTTGGCATAGAGCGTGTCGACCGCGTCCATGCCGTCCATCCCCCGCCGGCCGCCGTAGCTGCCCTCGAAGATCTCCATATGCACCCAGTGCTGCTCGCCATCGAGGCCGGAGAAGGCGATCACCTTGAGATTGCCGATACCGGCCGAGACCTGCCGCGGCGCCACCAGGGCGAGCGCCTTCATCACCGTGTCGGCGAGCTGGTTGCCGGGGCAGAAGCGCGCGATGGTCGGCGCCGGGTAGACCGGGTTCACCAGGCTGCCGGGCGGGGCGATGATCTTGATCGGCCGGGTCAGTCCCTCGTTCACCGGGATGTGGCCGTGCACCGCCGTATCGAGCAGCACCGAGCGGATCGTGAGCCAGACGGCGATGTCGACGGTGCCGACGAGCGGCATGTTGATCGGCCGGTCGGGGATCTGTTCCGCCGTACCCGTCAGGTCGACGTCGATCTCATCGCCGCTGACCCGCAGCGTGACGGCCAGCGGCAGGTTCTTCTTGCCGTCGTCGTCGCTGTCCTCATAGCCGTCGATGTAGGTCGTGGCGCTGTATTCGCCATCCGGCAAGGCGGTGATCGCCTGGCGCATCAGCCGTTCGGCATGGCCCATGGCGGCCTCACAGGCTGCTTCCAGGGTGTCGATGCCGTATTGCTCGATCAGCTCCGCATAGCGACGGGCGCCGATGCGGGCGGCGGCGATCTGTGCCTCCATATCGCCGACGACGAGGTCGGAGACGCGGATGTTGTCGCGTAGAATTTGCCATACCGGCTCGACCCGCTCGCCCTGGTCATAGACCTTGATGGCGCGGAACTGCAGGCCTTCCGCATAGGCGTCGATGGCGTCGACGATACCGCAGCTGCCCGGCGTCAGGGCACCGATATCGAGGTGATGGGCGGTGGTGCCGGCGAATGCGACCAGCCGATCGCCATGGAACACGGGCACCATGAAGGCGACGTCGGGGCCGTGGCTGGCCCCGGCATAGGCATCGTTGTGCATGATCACGTCGCCCGGCCGGATGACGTCGCCGCGTTCCTCGAACAGACGCAGGATGCCCTTCACATAGCCGGGTATCGGACCCGACTGCAGCGGCGTCGACTGCGCCGACTCCGCCAGGCCGCGGCCCTTGGCATCGACCAGGCCGGCTCCGAAGTCTTCCGATTCGCGGATGATCGACGAGTAGGACATGCGCATCAGGCGATAGCCCATCTCGACAGCGATATTCTCCAGCGCGCCCTGGACGACGCTGGCGGTGACATGATCCACGGCCGGCGCGTTCGCCGCCAACACCGGTGTTCTTGCGACGCTCATTGCTCGACTCCCGTTTCGATCAGCAGGTTGCCGTGTTGTTCGGCGGTGACCGTCGCGCCGGGCGGCACCACCGTCGTGGTGTCTGTTTGCAGGATCACCGCGGGGCCGGCGAACGGCGTATCGACAGGCAGCAGGTCGCGCGCCAGGAACGGCGTCTCGAGGGCGACGATGGCATCGTCGACGCGGAACCGGCAGCTGCCGGTGCGCACCAGCGCGTCCGCCATCGACCCGCCGACCGGCGCCGGCGGGGCGCCGATCTTCGGAATGCCGCCGATACCGGTCACGCGGATGTTGACGATTTCGATGGGGCTGTCTTCGAAGGCGTGGCCGTACTCGGTCCGGTGCGCCTCGGTGAAGGCCGCGAACACTGCCGGCATGGTCTCCGCCGTGATCTCGCCGGCCGGGAAGCCTATCCGCAGCTCGTAACCCTGGCCGACATAGCGGAGGTCGCCCGCCCGGCGAAACGACACCGCGTCGCGCGGCACCTGGTCGGCCTCGAGCTGTTCGGTCAACTGCGCTTCCATCGCCTGGAAGTCCTGGTTCATGCGGTCGGTATCGAGGGCGTCGTCGACCTGGAACTCGGTGCGGATGGCATCGTATTTCAGGTCCGTGGTCAGCAACCCGACCGCCGAGGTGATGCCCGGATAGGCCGGCACGATGACGCTCGGAATGCCCAACAGCCGCGCCACCTCCACCGCATGCAACGGGCCGGCGCCGCCGAACGCGACGAGGGCGAAGCTGCGCGGGTCGAGCCCCTTCTGTACCGTGCGCGAGCGGATCGCGTTCGCCATGTTGGCATTGAGGATTGTCAGCACGCCGGCGGCGGTGTCGTAACGGTCCATGCCCAAGGCGCCGGCCAGACCGTCGATCACCCCGGTCGCCGAGGCGGCGTCGAGCGCCATCTCGCCGCCGAGGAAATTGTCCGGATCGATATAGCCGAGCACGACATGGGCGTCGGTCACCGTCGGCTTGTCGCCGCCAAGGCCGTAGGCCGCCGGTCCGGGCCGCGCGCCGGCGCTGCGCGGACCGACACGGAAGGCGCCGCCGGCATCGGCATAGGCGATCGAGCCGCCGCCGGCGCCGATGCTGTGGATGTCGATCATCGGCGCCAGCACCGGATAGCCGCCGATCCAGGTGTCGCGCGCCGTCGCTTCGGCGAAGACGCCGTCGGCGACGATGCCGATATCGGCCGAGGTGCCGCCGACGTCGAAGGTGATCAGGTTGTCGATGCCGGACAGCGCGCCGCTCCAGGCGCCGCCGAGCACGCCGGCCGCGGGCCCGGACAGCAGGGTGAGGATCGGCCGCTCGGCGACCATCTGCGCCGTCGCCGCGCCGCCGTTCGAGCCCATGACATGCAAATCGGCGCCGATGCCGCGCTGCGCCATGCTGGATTCAAGCTGGGACACGTAATTGCGCACCTTGGGGCCGATGAAGGCATTCATCGCCGCCGTGGTGAAGCGTTCGAACTCGCGGAACTGCGGCGACACCGAAGCCGAGGTGGTCACGAAACAGCCGGGATATTCCTCGAGCAGGATTTCCTTCGCGCGCTCCTCATGCGCCGGGTCGAGATAGGAGAACAGGAAGCAGACGGCGATCGCCTCGACACCGGCCGCCTTCAGCTCGCGCGCTGCCCGGCGCACCGCCGCTTCGTCGAGTGGCTCGAGAACCGCGCCGGTCGGCGGGGTCAGCCGCTCGGGCACCGTCTTGCGATATCGGCGGCGGACCAGCGGGCGATCCTGCCACGGGATCTCCTGCATGATCGAATAGTGCTGCGGGCGCTGGTGACGGCCGATATGCACCACGTCGCGGTAGCCGTCGGAGGTGACCATGCCGACCGTGGCGCCGTCATGCTCCAGCACCGCGTTGGTGGCGATGGTGGTGCCGTGCAGCAGGTGATCGAGCTTGCCGGGGCTGACGTCAAAGCGCCGGCAGAGCTCCAGGGCGCCGTCGATCACGCCGCGCGAGGGATCGTCCGGCGTGGTCGGCGTCTTGTGGATGCGGATCAGGCCGGCATCCGTGTCGGTATAGACGATGTCGGTGAACGTGCCGCCAACATCGACGCCAATCATGCGCATTGCTGTGTCTCCCCTTATGGTACGCGATGCTCCTCGCCTATCGGCGCATCAAACCTGCCGACCGCCAAGTGCGAAGATTGTAAGGCGTTCGAGGCCGGGCGCCAGCGAGAACCTGCCGATTGCGCGGGCATGCGCGTGTCTCGGATTGTGCTAGACTTCCGCCCGGCTCAGAGGACTGTCCGGGGAGAGGCAGGATGGAATACCGGCATATCGAGGTGATGCCCGTGGCCGGCGCGCTCGGCGCCGAGATCGGCGGGGTCGATCTCGGCGGCACGATCGGCGACGCGACCTTCGCGGAAGTCCGCGATGCCTTCCACAGGCATCTGGTGATCTTTTTCCGCGACCAGCGGATGACGCCGGACCAGCACAAGGCATTCGGCCGGCGCTTCGGCACGCTGAACGTCCATCCCTACGTCAAGGGCATGGCGGACCACCCCGAGATCATGGAAGTCGTCAAGGAGCCCGAGGACCGGGTGAACTTCGGCGGCGGCTGGCATACCGACATGAGCTTTCTGGCCGCGCCGGCGCTCGGCTCCGTGCTCTATGCCCGCGAGGTGCCCGCGACCGGCGGCGATACCATGTTCGCCAACCAGTACCTGGCCTATGCGGCGCTCTCCGACGGCATGAAGCAGTTGTTGGACGGCCTGGTCGCGGTGCACAGCGCCGGGCCGCAATACGGCCGCGACGGGGATTCCGCGCGCAACCGCGGCCGGCGCCGCTCGATGACGCTGGCGACGACCGAGGCGGCGGAAACCACGACCGAGCATCCCGTGGTCCGCACCCATCCCGAGACCGGCGCCAAGGCGCTCTATGTCAACGGCGCCTTCACCACCCGCTTCAAGGACATGACCGAACCGGAGAGCCAGCCGCTGCTGCGGTTCCTGTTCGAGCACACGGCCCGGCCGGAGTTCACCTGCCGCTTCCGCTGGTCGAAGAACGCCGTCGCGTTCTGGGACAACCGCTGCGTCCAGCACTACGCCCTGAACGACTACCACGGGCAGCGCCGCCACATGCAGCGCGTCACCATCGACGGCGACCGGCCGGTCTGAGGCGACTGGTCCGCCCCCCATGGATGCCAGCACCTATGTCCTCTTCCTGCTGACCGCCGCGGTCGTCGGCGCGGCGCCGGGACCGACCACGCTGCTGGTGTTGTCGCACGCGCTGGGGCGCGATCTGTATCGGCCTGCCTGCCTGATCGCCGGCTCGCTCTGCGGCAACGTGGTTCTGGTCCTGGTGACCGTGCTCGGCGTCGGCGCCGTGGTCATGGCATCGCAGGTGGCGTTCGAGGCGCTGCGCTGGATCGGCGCCGGCTATCTGATCTATCTCGGCATCCGATACTGGAGGGCACCGCCGGAGCCGGCTTCGGCGCGGCCGGCGCGCGCCGCCGCGGCTTGCGGCGCGCTGTTCCTGCAGGGCGCGATGACCTCTGTCACCAACCCGAAGGGCCTGGCGTTCTATCTGGCGTTCCTGCCGCAGTTCGTGACGCCGGGCGCATCGGCCGGGGCGCAGCTCGCCTTGCTCGGCGCGTCATATGTCGCCGTCTTCGTGGCGGTCTTGACGGCCTATGCGCTGGCCGGTTGGCGCCTGGCCGCCTGGCTCTTGACGGCGCGTCTGATGCGGTGGAAAAACCGCATCGTCGGTGGCTTCTTGGTCGGCGCCGGCCTGTCGCTGATCCGTTACCAGCGCGGCTAAGGCTTTACTGGCGATTCCGCACGGGCGGTTCCGCGTCGAGCGGAGCCGGGCCGTAGAATTATAGACAGCGTCCCTATCTGGTTAAGGCGAGGAAGGTTGGGCGTGGAATTCGCCTGGGCGGGGGGAACGCGCATCGATGGCGAGTCGCAGCGGACACCCCAGACAACGGGCGGCGGCGGCGTGTCGCCGGCAACGGCCGACCGACCCATATCGGCGGAGCCTGAGATCAAACCGCGCGCAGCCTGTGTTAATCGGACAGGGACAATAGACAGACCGGTCTGTCTATTTTGGGGCGTGCCCGCGAGCGTGGGCGGCATGCTCTCGGGCTTGGGCGTCGAGCCTGCGGGCGCGGGCGGCTTGTTGCCGCGGGCGCCCGGCTCGGCCTTGGGTGCGGCTTGTCCCCGAAGCGCGCCGTCTATCCGATCAGCTTGGCCCAATCAGCTTGGCGTAGTCGTCGAGCAGCGGCAGGACGGTGTCACGGCCCTCGGAGGGTACCGCGAGGATCATCCGGTCGATACCCGCATCGGTGTAGCGGTCGATCGTCGCCTGGTCCGCCGGGGCGGCGAAGACGCTGGTCGAGATGGTGCTCATGTCGCGGCCGGCTTCCGCCGCGAGCTGCCGCAGCTCCGGCATGCCGTCGACCGGATCGAAGGTGCGGGCGCGCGGGAACCAGCCGTCGCCGAACTCGACCACGCGGCGCATGGTATGCCGGGTCTCGCCGCCGAGCAGGATCGGCGGATTCGGCTTCTGGACCGGCTTCGGATAGGACCAGACCCGGTCGAACTTGACGAACTCGCCGTTGTAGGTGGCCTCGTCCTCGGTCCACAGCACCTTCAGCGCCCGGGCCCGATCGGCCATCACCCGGAAGCGCTGCTCGAACACGGTGCCGTGGTTCTCCATCTCCTCGGCGTTCCAGCCGGCGCCGATGGCGAATTCGAACCGCCCGTTCGACAGCAGGTCGAGGCTGGCGACCGATTTGGCGACGACAATCGGGTCGTGCTGGGGCAACAGGCAGATGCCAGTGCCGAGGCGCAGCTTCTCGGTCACCATGGCCGCGGCGGTCAGGGCGACGAACGGGTCGAGGGTGTGGATGTACTGCTTCGGCAGCTCGCCGCCGCCCGGGAACGGGCTCCGCCGGCTCGCCGGGATATGGGTGTGCTCGGTCAGGAACAGCGACTCGAAGCCGCGTTCCTCCAGCGCCCGCGCCAACTCGTCGACCGCGATCGCGTAGTCGGTGGCGAAGATGAAAACCCCGATCTTCATATTTCAACCCTCCAGCTATGACCAACGCCGGGCAAGGCGACCCTCGCCGGTCCCGACTGCGACCAGCATATAGCTATGGGGCCGGCCATTCACTCTCGTAGCTGCCACGCCTTGAGGCTTTAATCATGACATGTCGGAACCGATAACCGCGTCAGCTTCGATCTCGATCAGCATGTCGGGGTGAATCAGGCGCGATACCTCGACCAATGTGGACGCCGGCCGAATGTCGCCGAATAGCTCCCTGTGTGCCCGTTCGATGGATTCATATTGGTCCATGTCGGTGGCGAAAATCCGGGTTCGAACGACATCTTTCAGCGTTGCGCCGGCTTGTCGGAGCGCCTTTTCGATCGTCTCGAACGCGAGCACGGCTTGGGCATAGCAGTCGCCTGCCGCCGGAATCGTACCATCCGACTGAATTGCCGTGCAGCCGGAAACAAAGACCGTGCGGTCGACTTTCACGGCCCTGGAAAATCCGAATCTAGGTTCGAACGGCGATCCGGTGGCGATGTTTAATCTTTCAACCATGTGTGGACCATCTCGATTGTTGACTGTGCGACCCAAGGATTGAGCCTCTAATGCGCTTACGTCGCATCCGACCCGGAATTCTGCAATTGGATGCGATACTGGGAGGCATGGCCCGTGAGTCCCATGCCTCTTGCGACGACCGTATAGCTTGGATCAAAATTAGTCGAACTCATTGTAGTAATGATTCTAATGAACCAGATTAATGTGACGTTGCAGCAGTTCACGATCTTCTCCGCGGTTGTCGACAACGGCAGCTTCACGGCGGCGGGGCAAACGCTGGGACTGACGCAATCGGCTGTTAGCCACGCGATGGCGAACCTCGAGAAAGAACTTGGGGCTGCTTTACTTGAGCGAAAACGAGACGGCGTCACGCTGACCGTCATCGGCGAGCAAGTGCTGGGTCGTGTTCGGGCGATTTTGTTGCAGGTTGAGCGATTGCGACAGGACACGGCATCGTTGCTTGGCCTTGATGTCGGCAATCTCCGGATCGGGTCCGTGCACAGTGCGGCAAGTCGCATATTGCCTAGCATAATCGCTGCCTTTCGGCGTCGACATCCGGGTGTGGAGGTCGTCCTTCTCGAAGGCACCGATGACGAGGTCCAGCAATGGGTATTGTCCGGCGCGATCGATGTTGGTGTCGCCGAAACCCAGCTGTCCGGACGGGTCTCCTTGGCGATTGCCGAGGACAGCTTGGTCGCAGTGCTGCCGTCGGCCCACTCTTTGCAGTCGCTGAAAACGGTCCGAGTCGCACAAATTGCTGATGACCCCTTCATCATGTGCAAGGGCGGCAGCGAGGCCTTAATCAATTCTGCCTTTAGGGCGGCCGGTCTGGCTCCACGGACGCAGTACGAGGTCCGGGATATGGGGACCTTGTTGAATATGGTCGAAGAAGGCCTAGGGGTCGCTATGGTCCCGGAGCTAGCACTGCCGCGTGCCCTTCCAAACGTATGCGTCGCTCGGCTCATGCCGACAGTACGCCGCCAGTTGGGTGTGATCGTCGGCACGGCCGAGCACGCCAACCCGGCAACAAGGGCATTCCTCCACCATGCCGAGGATTGGCTTGCCGACCAAAAGAACGGTTAGGCAATGCCCACAGATCGGCTAAATATGTCGTCAATTGGACAGCAAGGAGCATCCCGCATGCAGACCGAAGTCGTCAAATGCGAGGTCGCCGACCACGTCGCGGTGGTCACCATGGACAAGCCGCCGGTCAACGCCCAGGACCAGCAGTTCCACGAAGAGATGATGTGGGTGTTCGACGAGCTGAGCGACCGCGACGACGTCCGCGTCGCGGTGCTGACCGGCGCCGGCAAGGTGTTCTCCGCCGGCGCCGACATCAAGGCACGGACCGGCGGCGAACGCGGCCCCGGCGAGGGCTGGCAGCATAGCCGCCGGGCGCGCGAATGCTTCCACGCGATCATGGAATGCCGGAAGCCGGTGATCGGCGCGATCAACGGCCCGGCCTTGGGCGCCGGGCTCGCTGTCGCCGCGGCCTGCGATATCCTGGTGGCCTCCGAGAACGCCGCGCTCGGCCTGCCGGAGATCGATGTCGGCCTACTCGGCGGCGGCCGCCATACCATGCGCCTGTTCGGCCATTCGCTGACCCGGCGCATGATGCTGACCGGCTACCGCGTCTCGGGCGCCGAGCTCTACCGCCTCGGCATCGTCGAGGCCTGTGTCGCGCCGGACAAGCTGATGGAGGCGGCGATGGCGCTGGCCCGGGAGATCGCCTCGAAGAGCCCGGTCGCCATCACCCTCGCCAAGCACGCGCTCAACACCATCGAGGAGATGAGTCTCCGCGACGGCTATCGCTTCGAGCAGAACATGACGGCCGAACTCGGCCGCTTTGAGGATTCAAAGGAGGCGATGCGGGCTTTCGTCGAAAAACGCCCGCCGGTATTCAAGGGTCGGTGACCGCGGCGGGCGCCGCGGCTCAGCCGTCCTGCTTGCCAACCTCCGGCTGCTGATCCGCCGGCGCGTCGGAGTCGGACGGCGCGGCGTCCACGTTGCCGTCGTCCTTCTCGAGCTTCTTCGCGGCTTTGGCCTCGCGTTTGGCGGCGCGCTTGGCCGCCTTGGCCCTGTCGCGCTCCACGCGTTCGAAACGGTAATTTGGTCGGCGCGCCATCGGCGTCTCCAGGCTGGTTTCTCAAAAACTTTTCGCGGCACCATGCCCCGCGTTCGCTATCCCCGAGGCACGGCGTCTTGCACGGGGCGGCGGCTAGTCGGCCAGCGACAGATTCTCCGCCGCCGTGCGGCCCTGGCGGTCGGTTGCCAACTCATAGTTGACTTTCTGGCCTTCGTTGAGGCCGCGCAGGCCGGCGCGCTCCAGCGCCGAAATATGCACGAACACGTCCTTGCCGCCCTCGGCCGGCTCGATGAAGCCGAATCCCTTGGTGAGGTTGAACCATTTTACAGTGCCGGTCGCCATAGCGTCTTCTCTCGATGGTTAGCTCTAGTTCACTTGGTGGTGCCGATCGGCCCGGCATTGGCCGGATGGACGGTCGGCTCAAACACCGAACCGGGCAGTACCGGAAGATGAGCGCCGCAAACGTTCGAACGTCCGGCGGTCACAGAGTGACGGTTGGACGACGAGGCGGTTGAGCGGAATGCAATCGGGTAGCGCACGGCTCGATGCCGCTAACATGGCGGTTCGCGGCTCCGGACACAACCCCAAACGAGATGCCGAGCCGTGACGGCGCGATCGGCCGGGAAAAGGAGAGTATTATCGAGAATTTTATCTAAAATTAGTGCTTATTTGCAAGTAAACAAATCGCTATTAACTAAATAAATATCTTATTTTTTAATACACTCGTTGATATCGTTTGGATGATATAAATAAAGTTAGTACTTAAGTAGAGCCGAGATCCTGGGGGGTTTGCACGATTGGGCCACTTCATGTTGACAGGCAGGCGGTGTGACAGGGGAGCCGCCCGCGGCCGAGGCATCGGCCGAGTGGAGAATTCGTGTGATGAGAAAACGTCTGCCGCCGATACTGGTATTCATGCTCGCGGCGGCGGTCTATCTGATGGGCGGTCTCGCCCCGATTGAGCGGGCGCTCACGCATTTGCGCTTCGACCTTCTGGAACGGGATGCGACCGGCGGCCTGGTGCTGGTCGAAATCGATGCGCGTAGCCTCGGCGAACTGGATAGCCGGCCCTGGCCACGCCGTCAGCATGCCGTGCTGGTCGACCGGCTGCGGCTGGCCGGCGCCGATGACATTGCCCTCGACATCGATTTCAGTTCCCATGCCACCGATCCGGCGGACGACGCGCTGTTCGCCGCGGCACTGACACGCGCCGACGGCCGGGTCGTCCTGGGGGTCTTGGGACAGCGCGCGGCGCATGGCGCCGGGCCGGGGGCGCGCATCCAGACCGGTCCGATTCCGGTGATCCGTGACCGGGTGCGGCTCGCCTCGGTCAATCTCCGTCCCGACCGGGATGGCCTGGTCCGCGGCTACGCGACCAAGGATGCCTGGCAGGGTGCTATCGTCGACAGCTTGCCTCGTCTGTTGGCCGGCGGCGCGACCGGAGCACCCGCCACGACGTTCGAGATCGACTACGGTATTCAGCCAGGGAGCATCCCGCGGCTCTCCTATGTCGACGTGCTGCGCGGCGACTTCGATGCCGCGGCGGTCGCCGGCAAGAAGGTGATCGTCGGCGCCACGGCGATCGAGCTCGGCGATCAGGTCGCGGTGCCGGTGTTCGGCGCCTTGCCGGGCCCGGTCGTTCAAGCGATGGCGTATGAATCCTTGACCCAGGGGCGGGCGCTCCGCCATGCGCCCCGGCTCGTCGTCCTGGCGGGTGCACTGTTGTTGGCGCTAACCCTGTTGCCCTATTTCGCGCGCTGGCCCTGGCGCATCGGTCTCGGCGTCACGGCGCTGGTCCTGGTTCTGGCCGCCGCTTCCGCGGTGGTTGCGCAGATGGCCTTGCCGGTACTGCTCGACACCACACTGTGGATGCTGCTGACGGTGCTGGGCTACGGCGCCGGGCTGGCCGGCCGGATCGACAGCCAGGACCTGCGCCTGCTGACCCAGCGCCTGGAGCTCAGGCGCCAGGACGCCCTGATGCGCCGCGTCGTCGAGAACACTTTCGATGCGATCATCATTACCGACGGGGCGGGTCGGATCCGCTCGGTCAACCGCGCGGTCGAGGCGATCTTCAAATGGCGCGCCGCCGATATCGTCGGCTGTCCGCTCTCCAACCTGCTGGCGGACGACAAGGAGTACCTCGTATCGGCCGTGCTCTCCGATCCGTTGCCGCAACGGCTCGCCCGCGGCAGGCAGCCCTTCGAGGCGACCGGAATCAGGCGCGACGGCGCGAAAATCGAGATCGATCTCTCGATTCGCCGCATGGACGCGGAGACCGAGAGTGGACACGCGGCCGGGAAAGGGTCGACCTACATCGTCGTGGCGCGTGATGTGACCGACCGCAAGCAATCGCAGGCACTGGCCGAACAGGCGCGCCAGCGGCTGCGCGACGCCATTGACAGCATCTCCGAAGCCTTCGTTCTCTATGACAGCGACGATAGGGTGGTGCTCTACAATGAGCGATTCCTGGAGTTTCATCGCGGCCTGGAGACCGGCATCGAGGCGGGCTGGAGGTTCGAGGACATCATCCGCTCGCAGGCTTATTTCGGCGCCATCCCCGAGGCAGACGGGCGGGTCGAAGAATGGGTCGGCGAGCGGGTCGCACGCCACCGGCACCCGACCGGGCCATTCGAGCAGCGGATGGTTGATGGGCGCTGGCTCAGAATCAGTGAACGCCGGTCGCTGGACGGCGGCATTGTCGGCATCTTGAGCGACGTGACCGAGGTCAAGGAACGGGAGCAGGTGCTCTCCGATTCGAAGAACGAGGCGGTGCTCGCGAGCCGGGCCAAGTCGGAGTTCCTGGCCAATATGAGCCACGAGCTCCGGACCCCGCTGAACGCTATTATCGGCTTCTCCGAGATCCTGAACAGCGAGCTGTTCGGGCCGGTCGGGTCGCCGCAATACAAGGAATACGCCGCTGATATTAACAACTGCGGCAGCCACTTGCTCGGCATCATCAACGACATCCTCGACGTCTCAAAGATCGAGGCCGGCCGTTTCCCGCTTGACGAGACCAAGGTCGACCTTGTGGAGGCGGTCGAAGGCTGCTTCAGGATCGTCGGCGGCCGCATCGAGGCGCTCGGACTGTGCCTGGAGAACGGGTTGCGGGGAAATCTTCCACGGCTCGTTGCCGACGACCGGGTGCTGCGCCAAACGCTGATCAATCTGCTGTCGAACGCGATCAAGTTCACGCCGGCCGGCGGCCATGTCCGGGTCCAGGCCGGACTGACCGATGAGCTCGGGCTGTTCATCTCGGTCAGCGATACCGGCGTCGGCATCCCCAAGGCGGACCTGCCGAAGGTGACGGAGGCGTTCTATCAGGTCGACGGGTCGACCCAGCGCAAGTTCGAAGGCACCGGGCTCGGCCTGCATCTGTCCGCGATGTTCATGGAGCTGCACGGCGGCAAGCTGGAAATCGACAGCGAGCTTGGCATCGGCACCACGGTGACGCTGCTCTTCCCGCCCGAGCGCGTCACGTTCGAAGACAACGTCATCCATCTGGCGCGCGCCTGACGGACCGGGCCGTCGGACGGCGTCCACGTCGCCTTGCCGGTGCCGCCAACATCTGGCCCCAGTCAGTAAAACTACGGAGTCCAAGAATAGTAAAGGTGGGCGGCAATTCATCTTTTTGGAAATAAAAATGCAATTATTAACGTTAACATCCACTCATTCACAATTATATAGCCGTATCGATGAAATATTTTTCGCTCTAATTGGACAGTTTATTGTGAAATTAAATATTTATTAAGAATAGTTGATGAATATTGAACACACAAACTTACTGAATCTGCGGCTGAACTCGAACCCGGCAGTCGGGTCCCAGCCCAGGAACCGTCGTAAACGGGATAATGTCGAAGGAGAGGCTCATGTCGATCGACGTCGTCAATTCCGACGCTCCGCCCATCGAGGCGCTGACCGGCAGCCTGCGCGACTACAGCGACGTGCGTGGCAAGGACCTGCTTGGCCGTATCGAGGGCTTCTTCCGCTGGCAGGACTTGCGCCGCCGGAGCGGTCTCTGGCCCTATTCGCGGTCGACCGAAAGCGCACCGCGACCGTTTTGCGCCGCGCGCTCGGATGACGGGACCGAGATCGCGGGGGTCAACTTCGGCTCCCAGGACTACCTGAACCTGTCCTCGCACCCGGCGGTGAAAGCGGCGGCGATCGGCGCGATCGAACAATACGGCGTGCATAGCGCCGGTTCGGCGGCCCTGCTCGGCAACACCAAACTGTCGCTCGAGCTCGAGCAGGTGATCGCACGGTTTCTGAGACGCGAGCACGCGGTGCTCTATCCGACCGGCTGGTCGGCCGGGTTTGCCGCCGTGCAGGGCCTGGTCCGGCCCGACGACCATGTCCTGATGGACGTCCTCAGTCATTCCTGCATGCAGGAAGGCGCGCTGGCGGCGACGCGCAACATCCATTTCTATGGCCACCTGAACGTCGAGGGCGCCGAGCGCCGGCTGCGTCGGATCCGTGAAAAGGACACCAGGAACGCGATCCTGGTAGTCACCGAAAGCCTGTTCTCGATGCACTCCGATACGCCGGATATTCGCGCCCTGCAGGACCTCTGCCGCGAATACGAGGCGACCCTGCTGGTCGACGTCGCCCACGACCTCGGCTGCATCGGCGAGACCGGCCATGGCCATCTCGGCCTGCAGGGGGTGCTCGACGACGTCGACCTGATCATCGGCAGCTTCTCCAAGTCCTTCGGGTCCAACGGCGGCTTCGTCGCGACGAACTCGCAGGCCGTGAGAGAGTATCTGAAGTACTACAGCGCCACCCAGACCTTCTCCAATGCCCTGTCTCCCGCCCAGGCGGCGACGGTGCTGAAGGCGTTCGAGATCGTGCAGTCCGACGAGGGCCGCGCGCTGCGAGCCAGCCTGATGGACAACATCCTCTACCTGCGCGACCAGTTGGGCGAGGCGCGCCTCGAGGTCACCGGCGATCCTTCGGCGATCGTGCCGGTCGAGGCGGGCACCGAAGGCCTCGCCCGCATCGCCGCGCAGCGACTCTCGCAGCAGGGCGTGGTTGCCAATCTGGTCGAGTATCCGGCCGTCCCAAGGGGTCGCGCGCGATTCCGCCTGCAGGTCATGGCCAGGCACAGCCGGAGAGACGTCGACGTGCTGGTCAGCTGCATGCGGCGCGCGCTGGATGCCGCGGAAGCCGATTTCCGTCCGTTCGGCGGCGAGATCGCCGCCGCGCCGAGCGTAGCACCGGCGCAACCCGAACCGCTCGCCGCGGTGGTCGCGTAACGGGCGGGCCATGGCGGCGTGCGTGGGCTATCACCGGCAGCAGCGGCCAGCGGACGGCCGCAGCGGAACCTGGGAGCATCGTCCGAACGCGCGAAGCCGATATCGTCGCAATCGTCCCGTAGCGACCGGCATGAGAACTGGAGAACATGGACAATGAACGGCAAGACCCGGCTACTCGCCATCGACGACGACCAGAATTCGGCGGACCTCGTCGCCCGCATCGCCACGCGCAGCGGCTATCAAGCCATGGCCTCGACCGCGCCGACGGACGTACCCTCGCTGGTGGAGAACTGGAAGCCCGACGTCCTCAGCCTTGACATCTGCATGCCCGAGGTCGACGCGATCGAGCTGTTTGCGATCCTCCACAAGGTCCGGTTCGAGGGCCGCATTATCATGATCAGCGGGCAGACCGACGCCGTGCGCGACGCCGCCGGCAAGCTGGCTTCGGTCCAGGGCGTCAGTGTCGCGGGCAATTTCAGGAAGCCCATCGACATCCATGAGCTGGCGAGTTGCTGAATAGCCTCCGGAACTCCAACTGAATCACTTGGGGCGGGCATTCCGAGCGTGCCCGACGCGACCGCGGTCGCGTCATTCGAATGCATCTTCCGACAACGCTCGACGGCATGGCTCCCTGGCGCCGGGCGCCTTAGGCGTCCCGCCGCTTCCCCAGGTTGAGGCTGTTCTCGATCTTGCCGAGCAGGCGGGGCAGATCGATCGGTTTCGTGTCGAAGTCGGAACAACCGACCGCCACGCTCTGCTCGCGGTCGCTGGCCAAGGCGTGCGCGGTGAGCGCTATCACCGGGATGCAGGCCGTGGCGGGGTCGCCCTTTATCCGCCGCGTCGCCTCCCAGCCGTCCATTTCCCCGAGCGCTACGTCCATCAGGATGAGATCGGGCTGCTCCGCGCCGGCCATTGCCACGCCGCTGGGCCCATCCACGGCAAAACAGACGCTGTAGCCGCGCCGTTGGAGGAGCCGGCCGAGCAAGTCCCGGTTCATCTCGTTGTCTTCGACCAGAAGGATCTTGATCTTATGCATTGCCGGCTTGCCTGAGCCCGGCCTGTGTCGGGGAGGACGGCTCCGCAGCCAGCTGGTGGATGAGCCGGACTGCCGACGCCGCGGCCCCGTCATCGCCCTCTGCGATCGTCGCGACGGCGGCGAGGCGCGCGCGCATTTGCCGGGTGCAGGTCGGGCCGACCAGCGCCAGGATCGGGGTGCCGCGCGGCCCCAGTATGCCGCTCAGTTCGTCCAGGCGGTCGATGAACTCGGCACTCGGCCCGTCGGCATCGATCAGCGCAAAGCCCGGAGCGCCGTCGCGGACCAGGGCCATGAACGCGCCCACCTCGTTCGACAGCACGACGGGCCAGTTGTCATCCCGCAACCGGCGCACGGTCTCGGCCATGGCCGTGCTCCCGTTGTCGAAGGCGAGCACGTGGCCGTCGCTGACCGCGGATTGCACCCGCTCGATGGCCTGCATCAGCGAGTCGCGATCGATGGGCTTCACCAGATAGTCCGCCGCCCCCAGTTCGAGGCCCCTGGCGCGGTCGTCCACGATGCTCTGGACGATGACAGGGCAGGACCGCAGCCTGGAGTCGGCCTTGAGCTCGCTCAGGACCTGCCAGCCGTCCATATCGGGCAGCAGCACGTCGAGAATGATGAGCGCCGGCGGCGTGGTCCTCGCGAGCCGCAGTCCCGTCCGCGGGTCCTTGGCAAGGATGGTGCCGAAGCCCTCCTTGGTCAGGATCCGGTCGACGAGATCGAGCGCGTCGGCGTCATCGTCGATCACCAGGACTGTCCGGTACGGGGCCTTGGGCGGGTTGGATTGCTTGGTGCCGGACAGCTGGCGGGCTTGTGCCTTGCGTGCAACGGGCCGGCCGGCCGGCAGATTGATCGTCAGGCGGCTGCCCTTGTCGACTTCGCTCTCGATCGTGATGTCACCGTGCATCAGCCGGCACAGCTTCTGGCTGAGCGAAAGGCCGAGCCCGGTGCCGCCGAACCTGCTGGAAATCGACGGGTTCGCCTGGCTGAAGTTCTGGAACAGCTGATCGTAGTCAGCCCTGCTCATGC
>CAJHXX010000512.1_pt1 | contig 16248 bp, 14 predicted proteins | sample 9198511 | NCBI WGS metagenome assembly CAJHXX01 (sample SAMEA7708325, study PRJEB35096) | sediment metagenome | biome: marine neritic benthic zone biome [ENVO:01000025]; feature: sediment [ENVO:00002007]; material: shallow marine sediment [ENVO:03000034] sea grass bed [ENVO_01000059] ...
ATCCGGGGTGGGCGAACCGGGATCGATTCGTGCTCTCCTGCGGACACGCGTCGGCGCTGATCTACTCGCTGCTGCACCTCTCCGGCTACGGCCTGTCGATGGAGGAGCTGCGGAACTTCCGCCAGTGGGACTCGGAGACTCCCGGGCATCCCGAGTACGGGCACACCCTCGGCGTCGAGACCACCACCGGGCCGCTCGGCCAGGGCCTCGGCAACGCCGTCGGCATGGCGCTCGCCGAACGTATGCTGGCCGCCCGGTTCGGCGACGACATGGTCGACCACTTCACCTACGCCATCGCCGGCGACGGCTGCCTGATGGAGGGTGTCAGCCACGAGGCGATCGGGCTCGCAGGGCACTTCAGGCTCGACAAGTTGATCGTGCTGTTCGACGACAACCATATCTCGATCGACGGCCCGACCAGCCTGACTTGCGCCACCGACCAGCGGGCACGGTTCGCCGCCGCCGGCTGGGACAGCTTCGACTGCGACGGCCACGACCCGGCGGCGATCGCCGCCGCGATCGAGGCCGCCAAGGCGTCCGAGCGGCCGGCGCTGGTCGCCTGCCGCACGGTGATCGGCTACGGCGCGCCCAACCTGCAGGGCAGTGCCAAGACCCATGGCCAGCCACTCGGCGAGGAGGAGATCGGCCTGGCGCGCGGGCAGCTCGGCTGGCCGCATGCCCCGTTCGAGGTGCCGGACGGCATTCTCGCCGCCTGGCGCGAGGCCGGCGCCCGTGGCGCCGCGGAGTCCGCCGCCTGGGACCAGCGCCTCGGCGCCCGCGACCAATCGACGCGGCAGGACTTCAGCCGGGCGCAACAAGGCCGGCTGCCCGAGGCGTTCGCCGGCGACATGGCCGCCTACAAGCAACGCCTGGCCGAGGAGCGGCCGACGCTGGCGACGCGGCAGGCCTCCGGCAATGCCCTGGAGGTGATCGTCCGGGCCGTGCCCGAGATGGTCGGCGGCTCGGCCGACCTGACCGGATCGAACAACACGAAGACGGCCGACGCCGCCGTCGTCACGACCGACGACTTCGCCGGCAGCTACATCCATTACGGGGTTCGCGAGCACGGCATGGCCGCGGTGATGAACGGCATGGCGCTGCATGGCGGGCTGATCCCCTTCGGCGGCACCTTCCTGGTGTTCACCGACTATTGCCGGCCGTCGATCCGGCTCTCGGCGATGATGCGCCAGCGCGTCGTCTACGTGATGACCCATGACTCGATCGGCCTTGGCGAGGACGGCCCGACCCATCAGCCGGTCGAGCATCTGGCGGCGCTGCGCGCCATCCCGAACCTCAACCTGTTCCGCCCGGCCGATGCCGTCGAGACGGCGGAGTGCTGGGAGTTGGCGCTGGCATCGACCGATGCGCCCTCCGTCCTGGCGCTGACCCGCCAGGGCCTGCCGGCGCTGCGTGGCGACGTCGCCGAGAACCTGTCCGCCCGCGGCGGCTACGAGCTGCTGCCGGCCAACGGTGAGGCGAAGGTGACGCTGCTCGCCACCGGCTCGGAAGTCGCGATCGCGGCCGAGGCGCGCGATCTGCTGCAGGCCGACGGCATCGGCACCCGGGTCGTCTCGCTGCCGTGCTGGAAGCTGTTCGAGGAACAGGCGCCGGACTACCGCGCGGCGGTGCTCGGCCCGGGCACGGTGCGGATCGCAGTCGAGGCGGCCGTACGCAGCGGCTGGGACCGTTATATCGGCCCGGACGGCGCCTTCATCGGCATGACGGATTTCGGCGCCTCGGCGCCCTACCAGGTTCTGTACGAGGAGTTCGGGATCACCGCCGCGGCGATCGCGGAAGCGGCCCGGTCCCGGCTCTGATATTTGGATGGTGTGACAAGGAGGGCTTCGACCATGGCGCTACGGGTAGCAATCAACGGTTTCGGCCGGATCGGTCGTCTGGTCCTGCGGGCGATCCACGAATCGGGGCGCAACGACATCCAGGTGATGGCGGTGAACGATCTCGGCCCGGTCGAGACCAACGCCCACCTGCTGCGCTACGACTCCGTGCATGGCCGCTTCCCCGGCGTCATCGAGGCCAGTGAGGATTCGATCGACATCGGCTCGGGGCCGATCAAGGTGACCGCCGAGCGCGACCCGACCAAGCTGCCCTGGGGCGAGCTCGGCGTCGACATCGCGCTGGAGTGCACCGGCATCTTCACCAAGAGGGAGACCGCGGGCGCGCATCTGGAGGCCGGCGCCAAGCGGGTGCTGGTATCAGCGCCCTGCACCGACGCCGACCTGACCGTGGTCTACGGCGTCAACGACGGCAAGTTGGCGGACGCCCACAAGGTGGTCTCCAACGCTTCCTGCACCACCAACTGCCTGGCGCCGGTGGCCAAGGTGCTGCACGACGCCATCGGCATCGAGCAGGGCTTCATGACCACGATCCATGCCTATACCGGCGACCAGCCGGTGCTCGACACCTTGCACAAAGACCTGCACCGGGCACGCGCCGCCGCCATGGCGATGATCCCGACCTCGACCGGCGCGGCGCGGGCTGTCGGCCTTGTGCTGCCGGAGCTGGCCGGCAAGCTGGACGGCACGGCGATCCGGGTGCCGACGCCGAACGTCTCGATGATCGACCTCTGCTTCACCGCGGCGCGCGAGACCGACGCCGAGGAGGTCAACGCCGCGATCGTCAAGGCGGCCGAGGGCGAGCTCCGGGGCGTGCTGGAGACGGTAAGCGAGCCGCTGGTCTCGGTCGACTTCAACCACAACCCGGCGAGTTCCAGCTTCGACCTGAGCCAAACCCAGGTGGTCGACGGCCGGCTGGTCCGGGTGCTGAGCTGGTACGACAACGAGTGGGGCTTCTCCAACCGCATGGGCGATACCGCGGTGGCCATGGGCAATCTCGGCTGAGCGGGCGATGCCGTCTTACCGGACACTCGACGATCTGGAGGTCACCGGTCGACGGGTGCTGGTTCGCGTCGATCTGAACCTGCCGATGCAGGACGGTCAGGTGTCTGACCACACCCGGATCGACCGCGTCCTGCCGACCTTGCGCGAATTGATCGATCGCGGCGCCCGGATCGTGCTGCTGTCCCATTTCGGCCGGCCCAAAGGCGAGGTGCGCGACGACATGTCGCTCCGCCCGGTCGCCGAGGCGGTGGCGCTGCGCCTCAACCGGCCGGTCACCTTCGCCAATGACTGCGTCGGCGATACCGCCCGGAGCGCCGTCGAGGGCATCGGCCCCGGCGAGGTGGCGCTGCTGGAGAACCTGCGCTTCCACCCGGGCGAGGAGGCCAATGACGGCGACTTCGCCGACCGGCTGGCGGCGCTCGGCGATGCCTATGTCAACGACGCCTTCTCCACCGCGCACCGGGCGCATGCCTCCACCGAGGCGCTGGCGCACCGCCTGCCGGCCGCCGCCGGGCGCAACATGGAGGCCGAGTTGACGGCGCTTGCCGCGGCGCTGGAAAGCCCGGCGCGCCCGGTCGCCGCGATCGTCGGCGGCGCCAAGGTGTCGACCAAGCTGGCGGTGCTGGGCCACCTGATCGGCCGCGTCGACCAACTGGTGATCGGCGGCGCCATGGCCAACACCTTCCTGCATGCGCAGGGTCATGCGGTCGGCGCCTCGCTGTCGGAGCCCGACCTGGCCGACGCGGCACGCGACATCATCGGCCGGGCGAGCGCCGCCGATTGCGAGATCGTGCTGCCGACGGACGCGGTGGTAGCGGCCCGGCTCGAGGCCGGGGTCGCGACCGAGACCGTGAGCATCGATGCGGTGCCGGCCGACGGCATGATCCTCGATATCGGCCCGGCCAGCCTGGCCGAGTTGACCACGCGTCTCGGTTCCTGGCGGACCCTGCTCTGGAACGGCCCGCTCGGCGCCTTCGAGATCTCGCCATTCGACCGGGCGACGGTCGGCCTGGCACAGGCGGCGGCCGCCGAGACCGGGGCCGGGCGGCTGATCTCGGTCGCCGGCGGCGGCGACACCGTGGCGGCGCTCGCCCATGCCGGCGTGGCGGACGACTTCACCTATGTATCGACCGCCGGCGGCGCTTTCCTGGAATGGCTGGAAGGCAAGGAATTGCCCGGCGTCAAGGCGCTGGAAAACGGCGCCGGCTAGTTTAGGCGGCCGCCTATGCGGGGCCGGCGGGATCAAGGCAAGGAGACAAACATCATGCCAGAGCGAGACATCGTCGCCAACGCCAACGCGATCGTCGCTCCCGGTAAGGGAATCCTAGCGGCCGACGAGAGCACCGGCACGATCAAGAAGCGGCTCGACAGCATCAACACCCCATCGACCGAGGACAACCGGCGCGCCTATCGCGAGCTGCTGTTCACCACCGCCGGCGCCGGCGACTACGTCAGTGGCGTCATCCTGTATGACGAGACCATCCGGCAGAGCGCCTCGGACGGCCGCCGCTTCGTCGACGTGCTCGGCGCCGCCGGCATCCTGCCCGGCATCAAGGTGGACGCCGGCGCCAAGCCGCTCGCCGGGGCGCCCGGCGAGACCGTCACCGAGGGCCTCGACGGCCTGCGCGAGCGGCTCGCCGAATATGTCGAGCTCGGCGCCTACTTCACCAAATGGCGCGCGGTGATCAAGATTGGCGACGGCATGCCGAGCCGCTATTGCATCGCCGCCAATGCCCATGCGCTCGGCCGCTACGCCGCGCTGTCGCAGGAGGCCGGCCTGGTGCCGATCGTCGAGCCCGAGGTGCTGATGGACGGCGGCCACGACATCGCGCGCTGCCGCGAGGTCACCGAGGCGGCGCTCGACGCCGTCTTCCACGAGCTGTTCCAGCAACGCGTCCTGCTGGAAGGCATGCTGTTGAAGCCGAACATGGTGATCTCGGGCAGCGACTGTGCCGCCCGGGCCGGGGTCGAGGAGGTCGCCGAGGCGACGGTCCGATCGCTCAAGCGCTGCGTGCCTTCCGCCGTGCCCGGCATCGTCTTCCTGTCCGGCGGGCAGAGCGAGGAAGAGGCGACCGCGCATCTGAACGCCATGAACGCCGGCGGCGCGGCGCCCTGGCAACTCAGCTTCTCCTACGGCCGGGCGCTGCAGCAGTCGGCGCTGAAGGCCTGGGGCGGCAAGGCCGAGAACCTGGCCGCGGCCCAGGCCGCCTATCTGCACCGCGCCAAGATGAACGGCGCGGCGCGCTCCGGCAGCTATTCGGCCGACCGGGAAGCGGAGTTGGCGGCCTGACCCGCGCCGCGGAGCGCTGCCGCCTCTATCTGGTGACACCGCCGGCGCTCGACCCGGAGGCGTTCGCGAGCCGGCTCGAGGCCGCGCTCGGCGGCGGCGACGTGGCCTGCCTGCAGCTTCGCCTGAAAGACGTCGACGACGACGCCATCCGGCGCGCGACGGAACGGCTGATGCCGATCTGCCACGCCCACGACGTCGCCTTCCTGATCAACGACCGGCCCGACCTGGCGGCGGAGCTCGGCGCCGACGGCGTCCATGTCGGCCAGGAAGACGCCTCCTACAGCGAGGCGCGCCGCCTGGTCGGCGACGACGCGATCGTCGGCGTCACCTGCCACAATTCGCGCCACCTGGCGATGGCGGCGGCGGAAGCCGGCGCCGACTACGTCGCCTTCGGCGCCTTCTTCCCGACCGACACCAAGCAGCCGAAGGCTGCGGCCGATCCGGAGATCCTGGAATGGTGGTCGCCGCTGATGCAGGTGCCGTGCGTCGCCATCGGCGGCATCACGGTCGCGAACTGCGCGACGCTGGTCGCCGCCGGCGCCGATTTCCTGGCCGTCGTCGGCGGCATCTGGAGCTACCCGGATGGGCCCGCGGCGGCCGTCGCCGCCTTCAACGAAGCCATCGAGCGTGCCGTTGCAAGCGCCTGACCAACCTGATAGCTTCCGCCGCGATTTTCCTGACCAACAGACGTCGACGACGGCGAGAAACCATGAAGATCAGCGGCAACGCGATCCGTCCCGGCAACGTGATCGAGCACAAGGGCGGCCTCTGGCGCGCCATGAAGATCCAGCACACCCAGCCCGGCAAGGGCGGCGCCTACCTGCAGGTCGAGCTCCGCAACCTGCGCGACGGCAGCAAGCTCAACGAGCGCTTCCGCTCCTCCGAGACGGTCGAGCGGGCACGGCTCGAACAGAAGCCCTACCAGTTCCTCTATGCCGACGACGACATGCTGAACCTGATGGACACCGAGAGCTACGAGCAGATCTCGATCAACCGGGACCTGGTCGGCGAGCCGGCCGTGTTCCTGCAGGACGGCATGGAGGTCAGGGTCGAGTTCTATGAGGAAGAGCCGCTTGGCGTGCAACTGCCCGAGCATGTCGTGCTCGAGGTCACCGAGGCCGACGCCGTGGTCAAGGGCCAGACCGCCTCCTCCAGCTACAAGCCGGCGATGATGGAGAACGGCGTCCGCGTCATGGTACCGCCGCATATCGAGGCCGGCACCCGGATCGTGGTCTCGACCGCCGACGGCGAATACGTGAAACGGGCCGACTGACCGAAGCGCCGGCCGGCGCCCGCGACAACAGAACCCGCCCTCGTGTTCCGCCGGGAACACGGGCGCCAGACCGATCGGACCGATCCATGAGCCGCAAGACCGCCTTGGTCAATGTGATGGAAGGGGCGGCGCGCAAGGCCGCGCGCGGCCTGGTGCGCGACTTCGGCGAAGTCGAGAACCTTCAGGTCTCGAAGAAGGGGCCGGCGGACTTCGTATCCGCCGCCGACATCAAGGCCGAGCAGGTGCTGACCCGCGAGTTGCAGCGCGCTCGACCGCAATTCGGCTTCCGGCTGGAGGAAGGCGCCGACATCGAGCCGGAGGACGGCCATTCCCGCTGGATCATCGATCCGCTGGACGGCACGACCAACTTCCTGCACGGGATTCCCCATTTCGCCATCTCGATCGGCGTTGAGCAACATGGCGAGCTGATTGCCGGCATCGTCTATGAGCCGGTGCGCGACGAGCTGTTCTGGGCGGAACGCGGTGTCGGAACCTTCCTCAACCACCGCCGCCTCAGGGTGTCGTCGCGCCAGAAGCTGGGCGACGCCGTGCTCGGCACCGGCATTCCGCATCAGGGCCGCGAATGGTTCGGCAGCTTCGCCGCCGAGCTCGCCGCCCTGATGCCGCGGGTCGCCGGGGTCAGGCGCTTCGGGACTGCCTCGCTCGACCTCGCATTCGTGGCGGCGGGCCGCTTTGACGGCTTTTGGGAACACGGCCTCTCGCCCTGGGACATGGCCGCCGGTATCGTGCTGGTTCGCGAGGCGGGCGGTTTGGTGAGCGACCTCGACGGCGGCCAGCGAATGCTGGAGGCTGGCCACATTGTCGCCTCAAACGAAGGGCTCCATGCCGAGATTGGCAGGATCCTGAAGGCGGCGGGACGCCACGACCAGAATGAGCGCGGCGCCGTCGGCTGACCGGTCGAATCTGTTGTTCTCGCCGCCTGCCATACGTTATGTTTCGAGCCGCATTCAATAGTTTGTGAAACATATTCGATTGATTGACTCGATGCCGTCTTCTGAAACGCGACCCGCTTCCGGCCCGGGGCGGCGGCGTCGCCCGGGGTTGATGATCACCGGCCTGGTTGCAGGCACGCTGGTCGGCGCCGCTTCCGGCGTCGCAAAGGCGCATGATGCCGTCGACGGCACGGCGCATTGCAGCGTCACCGTGAACCTCGACGTGCTCGAACAGTTGGGACCGCCGTCCGGCCTGGCGGCCGGTTCCTCGGCCCTGGCCGCGACACCGGAACGCCGGATCGTTCTGCGGCCGCCGGACTCGATGCCCCCCACGCCGAGGCGAGCCGCCGCGGCTCAGCCGGCACCGGCCGATCAGACACTCGCGCCCGCCACGCTGCCGCCGCCGGCCATCCCAAGGCGACTATCGCGGACGGCCGCGCCGGCCGCGGCCGGCCCCGCCCTGGCCGAGCCGGCGGCAAGGGCCGTACCGGAGAACCGGCTCGCCGCACTGCCGCGCATCGCGCTGCCGGCCGGCGGCGGCCATGCCCTGACCGTTCGGTTCGCGCGCCGGAGTTCGGCGCTCGACCCGGATGCGGCAGGGCTGCTCGCCGCGTTGGCCGACGAGATGGCGCGCTCCGACGGACGCCTGCAACTGAATGCCTTTGCCGGCGGTTCCGGCGGCAATGCCGCGAGCGCGGCCCGGCGCCTGTCGCTGTCGCGCGCCCTGGCGGTGCGCGCCTACCTGATCCAGAAGGGCGTTCGCAGCACCCGCATCGATGTTCGCGCCCTCGGCGTTCCCGACGACGGCGGATCGTCGGAGCGCGTCGACGTCCTGTTGCTGGTGCGGTGACGTCGCTGCCCAATACCTGTCAACCGGCCACGCGGCGGGCACCAGCGCGGCCTCGCCTCGAGGAGATGCCTCGATGACCAGGCCACGACGCTACCTCATCATCATGGTGGGGTTCATTATTCTGGTCGCCGCGATCGGGGCCGCGCTGTACCGCGGCATCGCCGCCGCCTTCATGGCCAACCCGGCCCTGAACGGCTTTATCCTCTTCGTGCTGGTTGCCGGCATCGCCTACGTCTTGCGCCAGGTGATCTCGCTGCGTCCCGAGGTCGATTGGATCGAGACCTTCCGGCGCAACGAGCCGGGCCTTTCGGTGCAACGCCAGCCGGTGCTGCTGGCGCCGATGGCGACCATGCTGCGCGAGCGGCACGGCCGGGTCACCTTGTCGGCGCTGTCGATGCGGTCGCTGCTGGATTCGATCAGCGCCCGCCTGGACGAAGGCCGAGAGATCACCCGGTACATGATCGGCCTGCTGATTTTCCTCGGCCTGCTCGGCACCTTCTGGGGCCTGCTGGAGACCGTGACCTCGGTCGGCACGACGATCAATTCGCTCAGCGTCGGCGGCGGCGATTTCGGCGCCGTCTTCCAGGACCTCAAGCGCGGCCTGGAGCAGCCGCTCTCGGGCATGGGCACGGCGTTCTCGTCGTCGCTGTTCGGCCTGGCCGGCTCGCTGGTGCTCGGCTTTCTCGACCTGCAGGCCAGCCAGGCGCAGAACCGGTTCTATCTCGACCTGGAAGACTGGCTCTCCAGCGTCACCCGGCTTTCCACCGGCAGCGGCCTCGCCGAAGGCGACCAGTCGGTGCCGGCCTATGTCCAGGCCTTGCTGGAGCAGACCGCGGACAGCCTGGAGAACTTGCAGCGCGTCATGACGCGGGCGGAAGAGAACCGCGGCGCCGGTGCCGCCGCCTCGATCCAGCTGACCGAACAGCTCGCCTCGCTGACCGACCAGATGCGCGTCGGCCAGGACCTGATGGCGCGGCTCGCCGACAGCCAGATGGAGCTGCAGCCGGTGCTGCAACGCCTGGCGAGCGAGCGCGAGGCGGGCGGCCTGGATCAGGCGAGCCGGAACCATCTGCGCAACCTGGACGTCTACCTGATGCGCTTGCTGGAAGAGACCGCCGAAGGCCGCAACCAGATGACCCAGGAACTGCGCAGCGAGATCAAGCTGCTCGCCCGTACCATCGCCGCCATCGCCGAAGACGAACGGCAGCACGGCTGATCCCGGGACGACGTCACGATGGCCCGCGCCCGCGCCCGTAGATCGAGCGCCGAAATCTGGCCCGGCTTCGTCGACGTGCTGCCGACCCTGCTGCTGGTCATCATCTTCCTTTTGGCGGTGTTCGTGCTGGCGCAGTTCTTCCTCACCCAGGCGCTCAGCGGCCGCGACGCGGCGCTGGAGCGGCTGCAGCGCGAAGTCAGCGAGCTCGCCGACCTGTTGGCGCTGGAGCGCGAGGAGAACCAGGAGCTTCAGCTCAACATCGCCGATCTGTCGGCCTCTCTGCAGGCGTCGACGACGGAACGTGACGAGCTTGTTCTGCAACTGAGCCGCCTGGAACAACGCGCCCGCGACGCGGAAGCGGCGTTGGCGGCGGCGCGCGAAGAGTCCGAGGCGGCCAAGCAGGCGATCGAGGTCGAGCGTGAGACCGTCAAGGCCCGCCTGGCGGAAATCGAGCGCCTCAAGCGCGACATCGCCAGCTTGCGCGAGGTTCGGGACAAGCTGGAGCAGGATGTCGGCAAGCTGGCTGCCGAATTGGAGGAGCGCGATGAGCAGATCGGCGCCCTGCGCGACCGGTCCAAAGAGCTCGAGGCAGCGATCGCCGAGGAGCAGGAGCGCACCGTCCTCGCCCAGAAGGAGCTGGAGGCGCGCGATATCCGGCTGGCGGAATTGCAGGCGCTTTATCTTCAGTCGGAAGAGCAACTGAAGTCGGAACGCGCGACCAGCAATGCGGCAACGAGCCGGGTCGAGCTGCTCAATCGCCAATTGGCGGCGCTCCGCCAACAACTGGCCCGGCTGGAGGTCGCGCTCGAGGCGTCCGAGGCCAAGGACCGGGAGAGCCAGACGGTGATCTCGGATCTCGGCCGGCGGCTCAATCTGGCACTGGCCAGCAAGGTCGAGGAGCTGGCGCGCTATCGCTCCGAGTTCTTCGGCCGGCTGCGCAAGGTGCTGGCTGACCGCCCCGGCATCCAGATCGTCGGCGACCGCTTCGTATTCCAGTCCGAGGTCCTGTTCGCTTCGGGCAGCGCCGAGCTGCAGGCCGGCGGGCAAGACCAATTGGCCCAGCTGGCGTCGACGCTGCTGGAGATCTCGGCCAAAATTCCGGGCGAGCTGAACTGGGTGATGCGGGTCGACGGCCATACCGATCAGGTGCCGATCGCCACCGCCAGGTTCCCGTCCAACTGGGAGCTGTCGTCGGCGCGCGCGATCTCGGTGGTCAGGTTCCTGGCCAGCCGCGGCATTCCGGCCAACCGCCTGGTGGCTGCCGGGTTCGGCGAATTCCATCCGATCGATGCCGGAGAGGACGAGGCCGCGTTTCGGCGCAATCGCCGCATCGAGCTGAAGTTGACGCAGCGCTAAGAATTAGCGCATTCGAGAGTTTCGGGGACACAATACTTAATTCGTCACCTTCCAAGCCGTCTGCGCCGGCGTGGACGAATTAAGTATTGTGTCCCCGAAACTTAGCGCCGGGAATCAGCGCATTCGGCAGTCGAGAAACCGCGAATCCATCACCGGGCCGATCAACAGCCGATCGCCGGCCCGCGCGGCGACCGAGGATCCCGACATGTCGGCGCCGTCGCTCAAGAAGATCTCCTCGATGGCGACGCCTTCATCGACGCCGGGCGTCAGGCGCAGCACCTGGGACGGCGCCAGCTTGTCGCCGTCGCGCGCGTGGGCGACGAAGGTCAGCAGCTTCGGATGGGCGCCGATCCAGAGCGTGCCCGCCGGATCGACCTCGATATTGTCGATACCCGTGCCGACGAACACTTCGCGCCGGCCGTCGAGCGCCCCGGTCGCCGGGTCGCGGTCATAGATCAGCAGCTTGCGCATCGTCGGCGAGGCCACATAGAGACGGTCGCCCGCGGGGCTGAGATTGATGCCATTGGCATAGGTGATGCCGCCGGCCGCCTTGTGGAACGCCGAGCCGTCGTAATAGACGACGAAGCCCCAGGGCAGTAGCAGATAGTCCTCGGCCAGGCGAGCCAGGCGGCTCGACGCGCCGTGATCGTTGGTGACGTAGAACCGGTCTCGGTCGGCCGCGACGATATCGTTCGGGCTGACCAGCAGCGGGCTCCGCAGGCTTGCCCGGTGGCGCAGCCGATCGCCTTCCAGGTCGAAAATTTCGATCGAATGCGTCGCGTCCGAGCCGAGGTCGAGCTGGCCGGCATGGTTGACCACGAACAGCCGGACGGCGCCGTCCGGCGCGACGAACAGGCTGATGCCGTGCGGGCGGAAATCGCTGTCGGCGTCGGGTGTCAGGTTGACCGGCGCGGGCGCCACCGCCGTCAGGTCATAGGCATAGATCGCGCCGGGACGGACCCGGCCCTCGGCGGCGGCACGGCGGTCGTCCGCCGAGATGAAGGCGACGCGGCCCTGCGGATGGATGGTGATGTCCTCGGCGCCGACGACGCCGGAGACGCCACGGCAGGCGCCGGCGAAATGCGGCTTCAGCGTCTTCCACTCGCCGGCGATCTGGTAGAGATAGGCGCCATAGGCGGCGCCGGCGACGACCAGGATGACAAGCAACAGCAGCGCGAGCCGAAGACGTCGCAAGTGAGCTCCCCGTCCCGGCTATTGCGCCGCCTGGATGCCTGGCTCGGCGGCGGCCAGGGCCTCGTCGCCGAGATCGAACTGGAGCTGCGCGAGGCGCGCATAGAGGCCGCCCTGGCTCAGCAACTCGTCATGCGTGCCGGTCGCGACGATGCGGCCCGCATCGAGGACGACGATGCGGTCGGCCCGGAGCACGGTGGCGAGCCGGTGGGCGACCACCAGCGTCGTCCGATCGGCCATCAGGCGCTGCATTCCCTGTTGCACCGCGCGCTCGCTCTCGGCATCGAGCGCCGAGGTCGCCTCGTCCAGCAGCAGCACCGCCGGATCGCGCAGGATGGCGCGGGCGATGGCGATGCGCTGGCGCTGCCCGCCGGACAGCATGACGCCGCGCTCGCCGAGCTCGGAATCGAAGCCGTCCGGCAGTTGATCGAGGAATCCGGCGGCGCCGGCCGCCTCGGCCGCGGCCCGCACCTCGGCGTCACTCGCCTCGGGCCGGCCATAGCGGATGTTGTCCGCCGCGCTGCCGCGAAACACCACGGGACTCTGCGCCACCAGGCCGAGCCGCGCCCTTAGGTCCCGCGGATCCATCGCGGTGATATCGACGCCATCGAAGCTGATGCGGCCGCCCTTCGGATCGTAGAAGCGGAGCAACAGTTGCAGAATGGTGGTCTTGCCGGCGCCGGACGGCCCGACCAGGGCCACGGTCTCGCCGGGCCGGACGGCGAGCGATACGCCGTCGAGCGCCGAGATCTCCGGCCGCGCCGGATAGCGGAAGCTGACGTCGTCCAGCGTGAGCGCGCCGCGCACCGGGCTCGGCAGCGCCTGGGGCTCGGCCGGCACGGTGATCAGGGGTTCCGCCGCCAGCAGTTCCATCAGCCGCTCGGTCGCCCCGGCGGCGCGCTGCAGGTCGCCCCATACCTCGCTCAACGAGCCGAGCGCGCCCGCGGCCACGATCGCGTAGAACACGAAGGCCGCCAGCTCACCCCCCGACATGCCGCCCGCGACGACGTCCTTGGCGCCGATCCACAGCACTAGGTCGATGGCGCCGAAGATCAGCAGCATGACCGCGGCGGTCAGATAGGCCCGCGCCCGGACACGGCGTATCGCCGTCCGAAAGGCGCCCTCGGAAGCCGTGGCGAAATCTTCCCGGTCGAGGTCCTCATGGGTGAAGGCCTGGACCGTCTGAATGGCATCCAGGCTCTCGCCGGCATGGGCGCTGACGTCGGCCACGCGATCCTGACTGGCACGCGACAGGCGCCGGACACGGCGGCCGAACACCACCAGCGGCAGCACCACGACCGGCAGCATCAGCAGCACCAACAGGGCGAGCTTCGGGCTGGTGACCACCAGCATCGCCGTGCCGCCGACGAACAGCAGCAGGTTGCGCAGCGCGACGGAAGCGCTCGAGCCGACCACAGTCTGGATCAGCGTGGTGTCGGTGGTCAGCCGGGACAGCACCTCGCCGGTGCGCGTCAGCTCGAAGAACTCCGGGCTCAGATCGAGGACATGGCCATAGACGGCCTCGCGGATGTCGGCGACCACCCGCTCGCCGAGCCAGGACACCAGGTAGAACCGCGCGAAGGTCGCCAGCGCGAGGACGGCGACGACGCCAAAGAGCGCCAGAAAGTAGAGATCGAGGAAGCCGGCGCCGTTGTCGGCCGCAAAGCCGTGGTCGACGACCCGGCGCAGCGCCTGGCCGACCGCCAGCATCGCGCCGGCCGCGAATATCAGTGCGACGATCGCGGCGATGATGATCGGCACATAGGGCCGGGCGAAGGGGATCAGTTGCCTCAGATGGCCAACACTGCGGCTCGGCGTCCGCTCGCCGTCACCTTTATCTCCCCGAGCCTGCCCGACCTGTGTCACATCGTCCTCTCGCCATGTTCTTGTCTTTATACAACAACTAAGCGCCGCCGGGCGACGATACATTGCAGTATGTCAACCTCGCCCGCGCGCCGGGTCGTGTCTCAGTTTGATGTCGACAGTCTCCGAACGGGCAACGGACTAAACCGAGTCCTCCGCAGCCGTCGCATGCCCTAGCTATTGCGGGTCTAGCCATTTGGTGTCACGCTGGATTTCATAGGCGATCTCCCCATGGGAATGCTGGATCGACGGCCCCAACTAGTGGCTACGCCTTTATGGATGCCTCCAAGAACGCCGAGCTGTGGGAAAGGACCCTGAGCCAGGGCCACTTGGGCCTCAACGCCGTGCGACGGGTTATGACGCTCCTCCCGGGTACGCCGCGCTGTAAGATCTGCAACAACCCCTTTGGCGGATGGGCGGGACACGTTTGTCGAACAGTTGGCATGGGTCCATCGCGGAAGAGCCCACAGCTCTGCGCGTCATGCTGTGAAAAGATGCCGCCAGGGGGCGCCGAAATCGAAATTGCGGTTCTGTTTGCTGATATCAGGGGTTCGACCGAGCTGGCGGAAAGTCTCGGACCTACCGCTTTCGCGGATACGCTTAATCAATTCTATCACACCGCGACTATCGTGCTCACGCGCCACGGCGCTACGATTGATAAGCTCATCGGCGACGAGGTAATGGCTTTTTTCGTGCCGGGTTTTGTTGGACCCGACTTCAAACATGCCGCAGTCGCATCGGGGGTGAGTCTGCTTCGTGACTTAGGATACGGAGAACGGGGTGAGCCTTGGATTTCGGTCGGAGTTGGGATTGATGCCGGTGTCGCATTCGTCGGCAATGTTGGAAGTGAAGGCTTTGTCGATTTTACGGCTCTGGGCGATCCGGTGAACACAGCCGAACGAATCCAGGCCGAAGCGAAGGCGGGAGAATTGCTGGTTGGTGACGCCATCTTGCAAGCTGTAACCGACCGTTATCCTGGCAGTCGCTCGCGTGAGATTGCGGCCAAGGGGAAGCAGCTGCCGATCTTGGTACACGAGATCCCGATTGGCGGGGACAATTCTTCCTCAACGTGAGAACGTCCGCTTCGGGTCGATTCCAGCCGTTTGGATTTCTAACTGAGACACAACCGCGCGCCACCGGCGCTTGCGAAGCCCCCGCCGCTCCGCTATAAAGCGCCGCCGGCTCGCGGAGGTTCGCCATGAAGAAAGACATCCACCCCGACTATCACGACATTACCGTCCAGATGACCGACGGCAGCACCTTCACCACGCGCTCCACCTGGGGCGGCGAAGGCGACAAGATGGTGCTGGACATCGACCCGAAGTCGCATCCGGCCTGGACCGGGGCGACCCAGGCTCGCGTCCTCGACAAGGGTCAGGTGGCCAAGTTCAACCGGCGGTTTGGCATGTTCGGTACGAAGAAGTAGCCGTGGCGCCCGAAGACCGAAAGAGGCGCCCGCGGGCGCCTTTTTTGTGCCTGCCGGCCAGCGCCGGCCGTCAGGCGGCAGCGCCCGACAGCATGTCGTCCAGCCGGGCCACCCTCCGATAGAGCTGCTCGCTGCGCCGCATCAGGTCGGCGAGCATCGGCGGCAGCACTTCGGCGGCGTCGACGCCCTGCTCGAGACAGACCGGCCGCGGCCCCAGACGGTGCATCTCCTCGTTTGCGGTCTCGAAACCCATCTCGCCCCGCTCGACCGCGCGCTGCACGAACATCCAGGCCATCAACTGAGTGAGCCGGGCGGTCAGCCGCGTCGTCGCGCAGGTCACCACCAGCGAATCATAAAAGTCGAGCCCGGCACGCTCGCGCTTGATCGGGCCCTCGATATAGCCGCAGGCTTCGTGTACCAGGTCGAGGGCCTCGTGATAGGTCTTGCGGAAGAACGCCGTCCCCGCGAACGCGACTCTCTCATTGGGTGTAGCATCGATCATGTTGTTCTATCCCCCTGACGACAGGCTAGATCGGCGACGTTGACGAATTGTTAGCGGGCAGGCGCGAATTCCGGGCTGTCTTTGCACGGCGGTTCCGGCTGGAGCAGCATCCGTTCAGACGGAAGCGCTTTCAGCGATCCGACTGAACGGATGAAGCTGCTCCACTTATCAAGATGTAGAGCAATTTTATCCGAACGGACGGAACCAAACCGGTTCCGTCCGTTCGGATATTGCTCTAGCGTTGCGCAAACACAGCGGAGCGAGGCGCCATGCAACCGAAATATCCGAAATTCGACACCCTCAGCCTTCATGCCGGCCAGCATCCGGATCCGACGACGGGCGCGCGCGCCGTGCCGATCTACCAGTCGACCTCCTATGTCTTCGACGACACCGATCACGCGGCGGCACTGTTCAACCTGGAGCGCCCAGGCCACATCTATTCGCGCATCTCGAACCCGACGGTCGCGGTG
>CAJHXX010000312.1_pt1 | contig 16230 bp, 12 predicted proteins | sample 9198511 | NCBI WGS metagenome assembly CAJHXX01 (sample SAMEA7708325, study PRJEB35096) | sediment metagenome | biome: marine neritic benthic zone biome [ENVO:01000025]; feature: sediment [ENVO:00002007]; material: shallow marine sediment [ENVO:03000034] sea grass bed [ENVO_01000059] ...
AGGCCGGCCTCGCCGAACGCTACCAGGCGACGCTGGAGAGCGACTGCGAAGAGGCCCTGATGCTTGCCCGCGGCGGCGACTTCGACCTGATCGTGGCGACGCTTGGCCATGACGACTACGATTCGCTCAGGCTCTGCTCCCAGCTTCGCACCATGGAGGAGACCCGGCAGGTGCCGATCCTGCTGGTGGTCGACGAGGGCGACGACCGGCGCCTGGTCAAGGCGCTGGATCTCGGCGTCAACGACTATCTGGTCCGGCCGGTCGACGCCAACGAGCTGGCGGCGCGGACGCTGACCCAGGTCAGGCGCAAACGCTACCAGGACCTGTTGCGCCAGAATTATCATCTCAGCCTGGCGATGGCGGTGACCGACGGCCTTACCGGGCTCTACAACCGTCGCTACATGACCAGTCATCTGCAGAACCTGATCGGCCAGGGCCATGACAGCGACAAGCCGGTGTCGGCAATGATGATCGATATCGACCACTTCAAGTCGATCAACGACAGCCATGGCCATGGGGTCGGCGACGAAGTGCTGAAGGAATTCGCCGCCCGGCTCCGGCGCAACGTGCGCGGCGTCGATTTGGTGTCGCGGATCGGCGGCGAGGAATTCGTCGTCATCATGCCGGATACCGACTTGCAGGTCGCGACCGGCGTGGCCGAGCGCCTGCGCAGCGAGATCGCCGAGCAGCGCTTCGAGGTGTCGATCGAGGCGGGCGGGCTCAATGCCAGCTGTTCGATCGGCGTTGCCATGACCCGGCCCGAAGATACGCCGGAGACGCTGCTGAAGCGTGCCGACGACGCCCTCTACCAGGCCAAGAACCAGGGCCGCGACCGCGTCGTCACGGCCGCCGACTCGAACAAGTCGGCCGGCGGCGGCAAGAAGGCGGCGATCCTGTAGCTAATCGATCGGCGTCCCGGCGTCACCGAAATCGGGCATCGGCACTTCGGCCCAGCCGTCCTTTCCAAGCAGCATGACGCCGGCGCTTCCCGGCGGGACGGCGTCCGCCGGCGGCGCCCCGAGTGGTGAGAGCAGGCGTTGCACGGGCACCATGCGGCGGTCGTAGCCGGGCCGGATATCGGGCGCGCGGACCGCGAACAGGGTCGAGAAATCGTCGACGAACTCGGTCTTGGAAATCTGCGCCCGACGATCGCGGCTCGGCCTGTCGAGCGCCATTCTGGAGCCGTGGTCGCCATGCAGGATGACCACCGCGTCGGCCAGTCCCTCTGTTTCGGCGACGACGTCGAGCAGGGCGCCGAGCCTGGCGTAGATGCAGCGCGTCTGCTCGAAATAGCGCCGGTAGTGGCGCTTGCGAAACTCGGTCACGTCGGTGATCGGCCACAACGCCTTCGGCAGCGCCCGGCTGGCCCATTGACCGGGCGGCAGCAGGCGGCAGTCGCGATCGTAGATATAGGGATAGTGCGGCAGGTCGATGTGGGCGAAGTAGTACTCGCCGGGTCCGGCGCCGCGCAGGTCGTCGATCAGCCGGTCGAGGGTCACAAGGCTCGGGATGCCGCCGATATCCGTGCGCTCCCATTGCCATGTGGGTGCCGCGACGCCGGCCTGGTTCAGCCATACCGCGAGCCGCCGGTAAGTGTCCCGTATCAGCCCATAGGAACTTGGATAGAACAGATAGAAGCCGGCGATCACCCGAAGCTTGTCGGGCCATGACAGGGGCGCGCCCTGCAGGTTGTCGAGCCCGGTCACGTTGTAGGAGTGGCAGCGCGCGAGCCGGCGCTGCGCCGCCGCGCAATAGTCGAGATAGAGGAACTGGTAGATGTTGAAGCTGTAGCCGGCGTCCACCAGGCGGTCGAAATAGGAGCTCGTCTTTAGCCGCCAGGTGAAGGGCGGCTGGCGATTTTCGAACAGCGTTTGATCGAACGACCGATCCGGATTGAGGATATGGCTGATCGAGCGGAAGGAATAATAGAACCGGCTGTAGGCCTTGCCGAAGACGCGAAAGCCGCGCTCGGCGAAGAACGCCTTCAGATCCTGTTTCAGCGCCGCGCCGCCTTCGACGTCGGTCGGGATGCCTTCGATGCCGATATGTTCGTCGAGCACGAGATGGATGACCGGCCTGAGCTCTGCGTTTGTCGCCGGCGGTGCCTGGGCGGTGAATTGCGGTGGGGCGCCGCTCGGCGGAAACAGCACGGTTGCGGCCACGATTGTCCCGAGTATAGCGGCGACGATGACGCTCAGATGCTGGCGCAAGAGCAGCGACAGGCCGAAGAAGACGGCGAAGGCGCCGATCAGGATGAGATAGGACCAGTAGGACTTGGCGAAAATGAAGAACTGACCGAACTGGAAATCGACGTAGAGTGTCAGCAGCGCCGCCATCAGCAGGGCCTTGCGCCATGGCCCGCCGGTGGCAATGGCGAGGCCGGCGATCAGGCCAATCGCGACCAGGGCCCCGGCCCCGGCCAGGATCTCGGCGGTGAAATGGTCATAGTTGTGAAATGCCGCGAAGGCGAGGAACGGCGCCACCAGGATCAGTACCGGAGCGGCCAGGTCCGGCCAGTCCGCCGGCGCGATGTGCCAGGCCGGCTTGGCAATCCGGCTCGCGCCCGGACCGGCTTCCTGGGTGGTGCTCACGCGCAGGCGCCGCTCAACCGCGGCGGTCGAAGGCGACCAGCAGCCGGCCGCTTTCCGAGACCTTTTCCTGCCGCGTGATCTGGGCGCGGGCGGTGACGGAGTCCAGGAAATGCGCCTCGTCGTAGTCGGCGAAGATATCCGCCCGGAAGCGCAGCAACCGCTGCACCATCGGGTCGGCCTTTGGCACGAACTCGATGACGCCGGTCGGCGCCATGCCGACCAGCCAGCCGACCAGTGAATCGAGCGGAATATTCTTGGCGATTGCCAGGTGGTGAACGAAGGCAAGGGCGAAGATCGCGTCCGCCGCGGCACGGCGGCCGAGTCCTTGGCGCTCCGCCTCGGCCCAGCCCTGGTCCGACGGCGGGTTGGCGGCATCGAGGTAGACCATCTGCAACGGCAGGTCGGCCTCGGCGGCGCGCCGAAAGCCGCCGTCCAGCGCGCCCTGGTCGAAGTCGAAGCCGACCGCGTACTCGGCCCCGGCGCCGAGCGCGGCAGCCGAATACTCGCCGGTGTTGCAGCCGAAGTCCCACACCATGCCGGGCGGCGCCGCCTGGACGAATTCCTCGATGAAGCGCTTCTTGGCCGCGGCCTCGGCGGAGGCGTAGGAGTTGTCGCCGGCATAGTCCTGCCAGACCGTCTTGGCCTTGTCGGCGGGCTCCAGCTTTTCGATCCATTTTCTCAGCCGGCGCAACATGTTCAGCAGTGCCGCGCGCGGCAGGCGCGCCTGTTTCAGCGCGTCGCTGTCCACGTCCATCGAGCCCTTGGCGACGCTCGCCTGCAGCATGCTCTGCAGCACCACATGGGTGAGCACGTTCCAGGACATCAGCCGCCGCCACGGCAGCAGCGCGCGCAGCGCGTCCGTCGGAATGCCTTCCTGTGCCCCGCGATACCAGGCGTTGTGAGAAATTCCGAAAAACGCACGCAGGAGTAGCGGATTCAGGAACTGCTCACAAAACTGCCGGTGGCCGGCCCAGATCTCGCCCTCGCGGTAGCGCACGAAGGACAGGCGATCGATGAAAATCGGCCGGGTGCCGATGAATTGCACGTTGAAGGCGGAGGCGTCCGACAGCGTAACGTCGTGCGCCAGCGCGCGCAGCTGGATGTCGAGATGCAGCAGCGCGGCCGCCTTCAGCGCCGAGAACGTCCATTCGTAAGGGTAGGAGATGAACGGCAGCCTCGGATGCTCGACCACATAGCGGGCCTGGTCCACCGTGGCCAACAGGCCGCGATCGACCTTGGTCGAGGCCACCAGGGCGCCGTCGGCGACCAGCGCGTCGATCAGGCCGGAGGCCTCGACGAAATCGAAATCTTCGACCGCGGGCGCGTTGACGGTCCGGTAGACATGGCCATCGACCAGATAGATATGGCCGCCGGGATCCCGAAATGAGCCGGGATCTACAGCCAGCGCGGTCATTCGTCCGGTTTCGCGTCGTCGCTGACGGCGGCTTCGATCGGCCGGCGCAGGACGAAGGCCTTCAGCTTCGCCCAGTACAGCTTGCCGACCACCAGGGCGCCGGCCAGGCCGCCGAGCAGCACCTGCAGCACCATGCTGGCCGTGCCGGGATCCAGATAGGCGTATGCCGGAGTGGTCGTCGCGAATACGAGTAGGAGGGTCACCGTGGAAAAGAACAAGCCCAGCACCTCATTGCCGTTGCCGCCGCCCGGCGACTTGGCGCCGGGAGCGGGAGTCCGAGATGCGAGGACTCAATCAACAGACGGTAAATTTTCCGTAATGCTTTGATTTCCAGATGCCGGTCGGCCCCGAAACACTGCGGGCCGTCGATCAATCAACCGCAGCCGCGCCGAACTCCGGCATCGGAATGGTCGTCCAGGCTTCGCCCTCCAGGGATGCGACATGCGGCATCAGGAAAACCGATTGCGGTATCGGTGAGCCGAGATCGTCGGGCAGCGCCTGAAATCCGGTCGCCCGCAGGCCGCTGAGCAGCCCCTGGATCGGTAAGGGAGTCAAGCTATAGCCCGGCCGAATGCCGGCCGAGCGGACGGTCATCAGGGTCGAGAAGGTGGCGATGTAGTCCGATGGCGACGCGTCGCCACTCTCGAGGCGTTCGCGGCCGCTCTCGATAATCCTCGAACCGTGGTCCCCCTGAATCAGGATCACGGCGTCGGCCAGGGCGGGCGTCCGGTCGATATTGTCGATGAGTCGGGCGAGCCGCTTGTAGACGCAGCGAAGCTGCTCGAAATAGCGTCGGTAGCGGACGCCACGCGACTGCACCGAATTCGGCTTCTCGGAAACGTAAGGCGGAATTTCCTTGTTGGTCCAGAGGCTTGGGGCCGCGAGGCGGCAGCTCCGGTCATATACAAAAGGAAAATGCGGAAGCACGGAATGGATGAGAAAATAGGTACCTGAAGGTGCTTCCCGCAGGTCCTGTTCCAACAAATCGAATGCCCTGAGGGAAGCAATCGGGCCGATAACGTTGACCTTCTCGCCATGCCAAGTGGTGTCGAGTACGTTCGATCGGTCATTAAATTTCGGCAGGGCCCAGTATGATTTCGATACCCATTGATAGAGCACCGTTTCCGAGAATAGGTAGATGGACAGGAACCCGAGCTTGACGGGCCAATCCAGTTCTGATTCTCGCAGATACTTCATGGACTTGAAATTATGCGTCACGCATTTCCTGGTTTTCGCTTCGATCGGGTGGCAATAGTCGAGGTATATCGGCTGATATATGTTGAACGCATAGCCTTGGCTGGAAATATCCTTTAGATACTCGCCTTTCTTCAGGCGGAATTTGTGGTCGTTCTTGCCGTATCCGAACAGGTCCTTTTCGAGACCGGTGGCATCATTCATCAAACGGCTGATCGACCAGGTGGTGAACTCGAAACGGGTAAAGGCCTTGCCGAAAACATAAAAGCCGCGCTGGCGATAGAAGGACTTGATCTCCTCCTTGAGCGTGGCGCCGCCCTCGACCTCGGTCGGAATACCCTCGATGCCGATATGCTCGTCCAAGATAATGTGGATGATCGGCGGCAGCGTCGAATTCGGCCTCCTTGCCACATCGGTGGTGACGGTGCGGGCGATTCCTTCATGGCCGGGTACGACCACGGTGGCCGCAATCATCGTCACGAACACCACGGCCAGGATCTGCGTCAGGTTCTTGTGCAAGACCAGGCCGCAGACAACAACAAAGGCGAAGATGGCGATCAGGATGGCTTCCGGCCAATAGCCGCCGACGATGTCCAGGACCCGATAGAACTGGATGTCCACATAGACGGTCATGAGCAAGGCGATTACGCCGGCCCTGAACCAGGTGGGGCTTTTCCAGATCACCAGGCCGACAAGGCCGCCGGTCAGTACCACCGCGCCAAGGCCGACCAGCACCTCAACCGTGAAATAGCCGTATCCGTGATAGGTGATAAAGGCGGTGATCGGCGCAACCAGGAACAGCGCCGGCGCCAGCATGTCCCAGTAGATCGATCTTGCGAACAGGCCGGACATGTCGCCTCACGAACGCATGTTCGGCACGCTAGGCAACCTGCTGTCGCCGGCCAAACCGAATGGCCCTGAGGCGCGAGGGAGTCGGCCCAATTTGCGCCCGGCGGCTTGTCCGGGACGCGCGTTCTCCGCCCCGATCACTATTTGATCTTGGTTTCTTTGAACTCGACGTGCTTGCGGGCGACCGGGTCGTACTTCTTCATGACCATCTTTTCCGTCAGCTTGCGCGGATTCTTCTTGGTCACGTAGAAATAGCCGGTGCCCGCGGTGCTCTCGAGCTTGATCTTGATGACGGCGGGTTTGGCCATGGTCCGGTCTCCGGAAATCGCTATCTGGAATTGCAGACCGGACCATACCCACGGCAAAGCTGCTGTCAAGCGCGCGCGGGCCGCCCTGTCCTGAACCGGCGGCCCAGCTTTCCGGCCCGGACTAGCCGACCCGGGCGCGGCCGGACCGGTCAGGAAGGCCGTAGCCGAAGTCGGGCGACAGCTCGTCGCGCACCAGGCGGTCGATCTCGGCGAGCCCGGCCTCGTTGAAGTAGTCGCGGTAGCCGCCGACCTTGCCGCGCCGGGTCTTGAAGGACGCCTCGTTCTTGTCGTCGCCGGGCACCAGGCGATGGCTGCGCTGCGCCAGCGCGCCTCGGCTCTCCATCGCGCGCATGTTCTCGAACGAGGCAAAACGCACCGCGTCCGCGATCGCCGCCGTGTCGCGCGGCTGCCCGAGAAAGGCGACGACCTTTTCCAGCTCCGCCGCCGGATCGGCGCGCAGGTCTTCGTAGCGGACAACCAGGTGCCGCTCGATCCGCGGCAGCGCCGCCGCCCAGAGGTTGAGATCACGGACGATCACCGGCAGTCCCAGATCGGACTGCATGACGAAATCGTAGATTGTCGCGTCGTCGTCGAGGCCGCCCCAGATGATCTGCTTGGATCGCTTCATCCGGTGCTTCCAATGGAAATAGGTCGAGACCGCGGTGTCGGCCGGATCGCGCACCAGCAGGATGACCTTCTTGCCGTAATAGAGAGCCTTCGAATCCGGCTCCCCGGTGTAGTGCCCGAGATAGGTATCATGGGTGAAGAACACCTTCGGAATGGCCGGATCCTTGGCGTTCAGGTTGTCGAAACCGATGATGTCCTGCTCGGCCAAACCGTAGCGCTGTTGAAAATAGCGCGACAGCATGATCCGGAACCAGGTCCGCCCGCTCTTGCCGCGCGACACAACGACGCAGTCGGCCGCGGCCAGCCGGTGGAGCTCGCGCCGCCCACGCAGCCATCTCTCCGCCGCCAACGCCTTCGGCCGCGGCAGGAAGAACGGGTCCCGGACGGCGACCCAGCGCATCAGGTCGGCGAGTATTCTGTTCAGTCGGGCAATCGCGCGTCGGCCGATTCGCCGCAGACCGTTGGCCTGAGCTACATCACGCATCCCGGCCCCGAATTTGCCAATCGAACGAAGGTCGAACGCACCACGCCGCTTATCCGAATAATCGATTAGTTTCTTTTCGCTATTCCGTGCATTCTGTTGTCCACGACGCCGTCTTCACGCCAAGACGAATTGCGGAGCACCACTTGCCGCCAGTTGTTTCGCCGGCTTTGGATAATGTCTCGTGCCTCCACCAGACTGAATCCGCCGATTGCTCGGATTTTCTCGGTGAAATCGACCGAATCCCGCCACATCATTGCCTCGAAATCGCCGGGCAAGTTGCCTTCTTCTTCATAGCCCTTCATCAGGTCGGCGATGAACAATCCGTCGGGACGCAGAACGCGGCGTACTTCTGCGACGATTTGCTCTAGCTCGAATACGTGGTCGAGCGAGTTCGTGTAGACCGCGTCGACGGAACCGTCCGGGAACACAATGTTGTGAAAGTCGCCCTTGACCACATATTTGTTGTCCGGACCGGGATTGAGGTCGATTCCGATCGCAAAATGACCGAGCTCATGCAAGGCCCTTACTTCAGTGCCGAGCCTGGCGCCGAGGCAGAGCACGGTACGGGCTTCCGAGAGCGCGGAACAGCCACGAAAACGATCGACGAAATCCTGGAAATCCGCGTCCTGCTTCTCTTGCAGCCTGTCGATGATACCGTCGAGCTTGGACGCTTGATGGTGCAGGTACTCTTCATAGTCGGCATAGCTGCGTTTCGCGATCTCATCGTCATGCCGCCAGCGCTCCGAGGAGAATTTGGCCTGCCGCTCGCGCTCTATCCGTTCCCTTTTCCGCTCCTTCGCGTTCGGATCGATCCTGCGTCTGACCGATTCGGCAACCTTCTTTATCACGTTCATTTGGTTCCTTATTCGTCAAACTGCCAGACGCCACAGTTACGCGGCAACAAATGCCGTCAGAACAGAGTATCCTGCTCTCGACGAGAGGGTCGGAGCCCGCAGGTTGCGCGGAGTGAGTCGCTGGTGCCGTCGAAAATGATCGTTACCCTATTTGAGACCACCCATCGCCGCTGTCAAGCGCGGACTGGCCGCCGGGCCCGACGGCGCCAGGTCACCACGGCGACGAAGGCGGCAAGCGCGAACGTCAGGGTGAGCGGCAGGCCGTGCGGGTCCCAGAGGTCCATGGCGACGCCGCCGATCGCCGGGCCGGCCATGCTGCCGACCCCCCAGAGCACGCCGAAGGCGGCGTTGGCGGTGATCAGCTCGGCGCCCTTGAAGCGCTCACCCTGGATCGCCAGCGCCACGGTGTAGATGCTGGCGCCGAGCCCGCCCCAGACGAACAGCGTCGCCCACAGCCAGGCGCCGGCGCCGACCGCCAGCGGCAGCAAGGCGGTGCCGAGCGCGGTCAAGGCGCCGAGCTGCAGCATCAGCCGATAGCGCTCCACCCGGTCGGCTAGCCAGCCGACCGGCAACTGGAAGGCGAGGCTGCCGAGCAGCACCATGGTCATCATCGTCGCGGCGGCGGCATAGCCGAGGCCGCTGCGCACGCCATAGACCGCGAGCAGCCCGCCGGAGGTGCTCTCCAGGGCGGAGAACACCAGGATCGCGGCGGCCAGGCTCGGCGCGATGCGGACGAAGGACAGCACGCCGAACGAGGCCTTGCCGGTCAGCCGCGGCGCCAGGTTGCCGGTCCAGGCGAGCGGCAGGGCGCCGAGCAGGATGCAGCCGATGCCGATCTGAAACGGCAGCCAGCCGTCGATCCCGACCCCGGCGATGATCAGCGGCCCGGCGCCGAAGCCGGCCGACAGGACGATCGTGTAGATCGCCATCAGCCGGCCGCGCGTCGCCTCGCGGGCGATCTGGTTGAGCCAGGTCTCGCCGGCGACGAACAGCCCGGCCGCGGAGGCGCCCATCACGAAGCGGATCGGGAACCAGCCATAGACGTCGTCGACCGCCTTCAGCGACGCGACCATCGCCGCCTCGGTGCCGATGCAGCCGAGCAGGAACCATTTCAGGCCGACGATGGCGACCAGGCGCGGGATCGTCGGCGAAAATACCAGCATGGCGAGCGCCGGCATCGCTGCCGACAGCCCGATCACCGTGCGCGAGACGCCGCGCGCCTCCATCAGCAGTGACAGCAGCGGATAGGTCAGGCCCATGGCGATGCCGACCACGCCGATGCAGGCGATCACCGCGGCGAGCGAGCGGCGGCGTTCGCTGTCCGTCAGCGCCGGCCGGTCCGCGTCCATGGCGGCGCCCCTATTGGTAGCGGACGACCGCGCGTCCGCGGCGATAGCTGAACAGCGGCACGCCGTCCTGCCGCCGGCCGTTGAGCAGCCGGCCGATCTCGCCGAGCACGAACTCGGTGACGTCGACCAGCGGCAGCTTCAAAGCCTCGTCGATCGGTGCCCAATGCAGGTCGAGCAGCTCGCCGTTGCCGGCCAGCCGGCCCTGCACGTCGCGGCCCTGAGCCAGGAAGAAACGGGCGTGGAAACGCATCGGCGAATCCGGCGGAGTGATGGCGCGGGCTATGAAATCGAGCCGGTCGAGGGCGGGACGCAATCGTCCGTCCTGCAGCTCGCCGATACGGAGCCCGGTTTCCTCGTAGGTCTCGCGCACCGCCGCCACCGCCAGGCCTCGGCCTTGCCGCCTCCCGACATGGCGCTGCAGCCGGGCGGCGACCTCGGGACGCAGGTCGGAGGCGAACGGCGTCGCCGCGTCCTCCGGGTCCAGCGTTCCGCCCGGAAAGACGAACACGTTCGGCATGAAGCGGTGACGCGGCTCGCGCCGGCCGAGCAGCACCTCGGTCCGGTCGCCCTCGCCGCGCAGGATAACCAGGCTGGCGGCGTGGCGCGGTCGGACGGGCTTATCGGCCATGGCGATCATTCGTGGCCGTCCAGATGGCGGCCGTGCAGATATTGGAAGAGCCTGACCCTGCCGTCGCGCGTGCCCGTGCCGCCGTTCAGCAGCTCCGCCACATGTCCCAGCATGATGCCGGTGATGCGCTCGAGCAGCAGCTCGCGCGCCTTGCCGATCTCGACCCAATGCAGGTCGAGCAGCTCGCCGCTGCCCTTGATCTCGCCTTCGGCGCCCTCGGCGTCGGCGATGAAGAACCGGGCGTTGAAGCGCATCGGCCGGTAGGGCGGAGTGACCGCGCGGGCGACATAGTCGAGCTTGTCGAGTGCCGGTGCGAGGCCGGCGGCGAAGAAGGCGGCCCAGTCCGGATGGGTCCGGGCGCCCGGCTTCGGGTCGCGGGTGCCCAGGATAAGGCCGGTCTCCTCGAAGGTCTCGCGGATCGCCGCCGCGGCCAGGGCCCGGGCGCGGGCCGGCGTGCAGGCGCGGGTCAGCCGCGTTTCGACGTCTCGGTCGAGTTCCGAGCCGACACGGACGCGCCCGTCGGCGCGGTCGACGCGGCCGCCGGGGAAGACGTAACGGTTCGGCATGAAGCGGTGCCGCGAATGGCGTTCGCCCATCAGCACCTCGACGCGATTGGCGGCGCGGCGGTAGAGCACCAGCGTCGCCGCGTCCTTGGGGCGTACCAATGGTTGATCCGGACCGCGTACCGGTCCGTTGGGATCCGCTGGGGGTTCGCGCATGACACTCCGTCGGTCGTCTGTTCGGGCCGCATTTGCGGCCGCTGGCCGCAAGATGCAACGCCATCGCGCGCCTGTCCAGCTTGCGCGGTCAGTCGTCGTGGCCGCCGAAGCCGTGCATGTAGTGCGACCACTGCAGGCCGACCACCGCGCCCTTGACCTTGGGCAGCAGCCACAGGCTGAGGCCGACGGCAAGCGGCAGCCAGAGCGCCGCGTGCAGCCAGAGCGGCGGCCGCACCGCGCGCTCCATCATCAGCAGCGCCGGGATCACCACATGGCCGACGATCATCATGGTGAAATAGGGTGGCGCGTCGTCGGCGCGCTGGTGGTGCAACGCCTCGCCGCAATCGGCGCAGGCGTCCTGCACCCGGGTGAAGCCGTCGAACAGGGCACCGTGCCCGCAGGCCGGGCAGCGCTTGCGCCAGCCTTTGCTCAGCGCTGGCCAGAGCGGCCGCTTCGGCTCCGGCGCCGGCAGGTCGTGGCGAAAGCGGAATTCGGTCGGCATCAATAGTCGTCCTTCAGCGCTTGCGCCGGCCCTTGCCCTTTGCCTTGCCCTTGGGCTTGGCCGCGGACTTGCCGCGCGACGGCTTGGCACGGTCGCCGCCTTCGGCCGCGACCAGCTCCAGCAGCAGGCCGCCGGTGACCGGCACCGCCTCGCGGAGGCGCACCTCGACCCGGTCGCCGAGGCGGTACATCGTGCCGCTGCGATCGCCGATCAGGGCGTGGCGCGCTTCGTCGTGATGGAAATAGTCGTCGCCGAGGCTGCGGATCGGCACCAGCCCGTCGGCGCCGGTCTCGTCCAGCTTGACGAACAGCCCGAACCGGGTGACGCCGGAGACCCGGCCCATGAAGTGGGCGCCGACCTGATCCATCATGAAGGCGGCGAGGTAGCGGTCCATGGCTTCGCGTTCGGCGGCCATGGAGCGGCGCTCATTGTTGGAGATCTCCTCGCCGAGCGCGGTGAACTGCTCTCCCGCGTCGCCCGGCAGGCCGCCGGCGCCGAGCCGGCAGCCGCTGATCAGGGCGCGGTGCACCAACAGGTCGGCATAGCGCCGGATCGGCGAGGTGAAGTGGGCATAGCGCCGGAGGTTGAGGCCGAAATGGCCGAGGTTGTCCGGGCCGTAATAGGCCTGGGTCTGGGTCCGCAGGACCACCTCGTTGACCATTTCCTGCTCCGGCGTGCCGGCGACCCGCTCGAGCACACGGTTGAAGCTGCTCGGACGGACCGTCGGCGCCTTGGCCAGGCGCATGTCGAGGCTGTCGAGGAAATCGCGCAGGCTGGTCAGCTTGTCCGGCGGCGGCGCCTCATGCACCCGGTACATGCAGGGCTCGCCGGTCCGCTCCAGGGTCTCCGCGGCGGCGACATTGGCGGCGATCATGAACTCCTCGATCAGGCGGTGGCTGGCCAGCCGCTCGCGCGGATGGATCGAGGCGATGTGCCCGTCGTCGCCGAGTTCGACCCGGCGCTCCGGCAGTTCGATGTCGAGAGGTTCTCGCCGCTCGCGTGCCTTGACGAGCGCCGCATAGGCGCCGTAGAGCGGCTGCAGCACCGTCTCAAGCAGCGGCTCGGTCTCTTCGTCCGGCTGGCCGTCGATCGCCCACTGCGCCTGGCGGTAGTGGAGCGCCGCGGCGGTCCGGATCAGGGCCCGGCTGAACTTGTGGTCCAGCTTGTTGCCGTCGGCGTCGAAACGCATCTCGACGGCCAGCGCCGGCCGGTTCTGGCCGGGCCGGAGCGAGCAGAGGTCGCTCGACAGCTTCTCCGGCAACATCGGCACCACCTGGTCCGGAAAATAGGTGGAATTGCCGCGCTTGAGGCCATCTAGGTCCATGGCGCTGCCGGGCCGGACGTAATGGGAGACGTCGGCGATGGCGACGATGACGCGCCAGCCGCCGCGCTGGCCGGGCCGGTCGTCGGCCGCGGCAAAGACCGCGTCGTCCAGGTCGCGCGCGTCTTCCGGGTCGATGGTGACCAGCGGCAGGTGGCGGAGGTCGGTGCGCTGCCCGAGCCGGACTGGCTTGGCCGCTTCGGCCTCGGCGAGCGCCGCCTCGGAGAACTCGGTCGGAATGCCGTGGCCGTGAATGGCGATCAGGCTCAGCGTGCGCGGCTTCGCCATGTCGCCCAGCACCTCGATCACCTTGGCTTCGCGCAGGCCCATCGGTCGGTCCTGGGGCCGGCCCGGCTGGGTCTCGGCCAGCACCAGGTCGCCGGAGCGCGCGCCGGCCGCATTCTCGCGGCGCACCGCCAGCTCGTGCCGGGCGCGCCGGTCGGTCGGCTGGATGCGGCCGTCGTGCCCGACCACGCTGTAGACGCCAAGCACCCGGTTGGCCGCCGCCTCGACCCGGCGGATCACCCGGGCTTCGTATTCGCCATCGGCCACCCGGTTGAGGCGCGCCAGCACCCGGTCGCCGAGGCCGATCGCCGGCCCGCGATAGCGGCCGGGCGCCATGTAGATCTTGGGCGGCGCTTCCTCGCCGGCCCAGCTCACCGGCCGCGCCAGCAGCTCGCCGTCCGGGTCGCGGTCGGAAATCTCGATCACGGTGACATGGGGCAGGGTGCCGGCCGGGGCCAGCCGGCGGCCGCGGCCGCGGGCGATCCGGCCCTCGTCGGCCAGCTCGGCCAGGACCTGCTTCAGCCAGACCCGGTCGCCGCCGGTGATGCCGAAGGCGCGGGCGATCTCGCGCTTGCCGGCGCGGCCGCCGCTCTCCTCGATGAAGGCGAGGACCTGCTGCTTGCTCGGCAGCGGCGTTCTGCCGCGCGCTTTTGCGGTCAAGGGACTACTCGGCCGCTACCGAAGGGTCCTTGCCCCCGTCTTTGGGCTTGGAATCCTTGGACTTGGAGTCCTTGGGCTTGGATTTCGCGGTGGATGCCTTCCCGGCCTTGCTTTTCGGTTTCGCCTTGGCCTTGGCCCTTGCTTTTGGCTTGGCCGCCGTCTTCGCCTTGGTGGTCTTCTTCTTGGCGGCCTTCTTCTTCGGCTTGCCCTTGGCGGCCTTGGCGCGCAACAGCTCGATCGCCTGTTCCAGCGTCACTTCCTCGGGCTCGACGCCGTTCGGCAGGGTGGCGTTGACCCCGCCATGGGTGACATAGGGGCCGTAGCGGCCCTTCATCACGTTGATGTCGGCCTCGTCGTCCGGGTGGGCGCCCAGCATGCGCAGCGGCTTGGCGGTGCGGCCGCGGCCGCCGCCGCGGCTTTTCGATTCGGCGAGTAGGGTGACGGCGCGGTTCAGGCCGACGGTCAGCATTTCCTCGGTCGAGGCGACGCGGGCATATTTTCCGTCAGAGCGGACATAGGGGCCGAAGCGGCCGAGCCCGGCCTCGATCGGCTCGCCGCTCTCGGGGTGCTGGCCGACCACTCTCGGCAGCGACAACATCTTCAGCGCCAGCGCCAGGTCGACCTCGGTCGGATCGATGTCCTTCGGGATCGACGAGCGCTTCGGCTTGTCGCCCTTCTCGACGGCCTCGCCGAGCTGCAGGTAGATGCCGTAGGGGCCGCGCCGGATGGTCACCGGCAGGCCGCTCTCGGGATCGGTGCCGAGCTCGCTCGGCCCGTTTTCGGCGATGCCGTTGGTCTCTTCGCCGATCCGCCGCGTGAACTTGCAATCCGGATAGTTGGAGCAGCCGATGAAGGCGCCGTAGCGGCCGAGCTTCAGGCTGAGGCGGCCGTCGTCGCAGGTCGGGCAGTCGCGCGGGTCACCGGTCTCGCCCGGCTTGGCCGGGAAAATATGCGGGCCGAGCAGCTCGTTCAGGGCGTCGAGCACGTGGCTGACGCGCAGGTCCTTGGTCTCGTCGACGGCGTGCGAGAAATCCTGCCAGAAGTCACGCAACACCTGCTTCCAGTCGATCTTGCTGTCGGTGATGTCGTCGAGGCGCTCTTCCAGCTCGGCGGTGAAGTCATAGCCGACATAGCGGCCGAAGAAGCTGGACAGGAAGGCGGTGACCAGCCGGCCCTTGTCCTCGGGGATGAAGCGTTTCTTGTCGAGCCGGGCGTAATCGCGTTCCTGCAGCACGCTCAGGATCTGCGCATAGGTCGACGGCCGGCCGATGCCGAGTTCTTCCAGCTTGGCGACCAGGCTAGCCTCGGAATAGCGCGGCGGCGGCTCGGTGAAGTGCTGCGCGGGGCGGACCGCGTCACGGTTCAGCCGGTCGCCCTTGGCGACCTTGGGCAGGCGGACGTCGCCGTTCTCGTCCTCGCCCGGATCGTCGCGGCCTTCCTGGTAGAGCTTGAAGAAGCCAGGGAATACCACCACCGAGCCGGTGGCGCGTAACACCAGCGCACCGTCGGCGGAGGCGATATCGATCGTTGTGCGCTCCAGCGTGGCGCTTTCCATCTGGCTCGCGACGGCGCGTTTCCAGATCAGGTCATAGAGCCTCAATTGGTCTTCCGGCAGGGCGCGGCCGAGCACGTCCGGCACCCGGCGCGGGTCGGTCGGGCGAATCGCCTCATGCGCTTCCTGCGCATTCTTGGCCTTGGTCTTGTAGATGCGCGGCGTGGCCGGCGCGAAGCCGGCGCCGAATTCGTTGCGGATGACGCCGCGGATGGCGTCCAGCGCCTCGCCGGCCATCTGCACGCCGTCGGTCCGCATATAGGTGATCAGGCCGACGGTCTCGCCCTTCAGGGTAATGCCCTCGTAGAGGCGCTGCGCCAGATCCATCGTGCGCCGGGCGCCGAAGCCGAGCTTGCGCGAGGCTTCCTGCTGCAGGGTCGAGGTGGTGAAGGGCGGCGGCGGGTTGCGCCGCGTCGGCTTGGTGGCGACCTCGGCGACGGCGAACTGCTCGGCCGCGATCCGCTCGGCCGCGCGCCGCGCCGTCTGCTCGTCCGGCAGGTCGTACTTGCCGAGCTTGCGGCCGTCGATATGGGTCAGCCGGGCGGTGATCTTGGCGCCGCCGGCGGTCAGGAAGTCGACCTCGATCGACCAGTATTCGCGCGCCTTGAATGCCTCGATCTCCAGCTCGCGCTCGCAGATCAGGCGCAGCGCCACCGACTGCACCCGGCCGGCCGAGCGCGCGCCGGGAAGCTTGCGCCAGAGCACCGGCGAGAGCGTGAAGCCGACCAGGTAGTCGAGCGCGCGGCGCGCCTGCTGCGCGTTCACCAGGTTCATGTCCAAATCGCGCGGATGCGCCATGGCGTCGAGCACCGCGCCCTTGGTGATCTCGTTGAAGACGACGCGCTTGACGTCGATGTCGCGCATCGCCTTGCGCTCGCGCAGCGCCTGCAGCA